>ERZ773200.2542-NODE-2542-length-13149-cov-4.737513_pt1 | contig 13149 bp, 8 predicted proteins | sample MGYA00581008_ERZ773200 | MGnify/ENA primary metagenome ERZ773200 (study PRJEB29015, sample SAMEA2737770) | human gut metagenome | biome: human gut; feature: human-associated habitat; material: faeces | place: China | collected 2012 ... | reverse complement strand
CATTTAGATTTTTCGAAAACCGTAGAACGACAAGACAATTTTCAAACACAGCCTTCCAGAGCTTTAAAATATTGAAAAGGCAAAAATCATATTCAAAATTGTTCGTCATAAGAAATATGATCGGCATCGGCGATACGTTATTGAGAGAGAAGTTCGAATATGCTTTTGTGCAATTTGTTCATTTTTGCTTGCAAATTGCGGGGTAGTGTAGTATAATATAACCATTCTAAACAGTAAAGGAGTTGGGGACTTATGCAGTATATTATCAGTGGTAAGAACATCGACGTAACAGAAGGATTGAAGGCTGCCGTTCAGGACAAGCTCGGCAAGCTGGAGAGATATTTCACACCAGAGACAGAAGTTCATGTGACCCTGAGTGTAGAGAAGGAGAGACAGAAGATAGAGATTACCATCCCAATGAAAGGCAATATCGTCAGAGCAGAGCAGGTCAGCGATGATATGTATGTATCTATTGATCTTGTAGAAGAGATTATTGAGCGTCAGCTCCGTAAATATAAGAACAAGATTGTCGATCAGCAGCAGTCAGCAGTCAGCCTGAGCAAGGCATTTGTAGAAGAGGATATTGAGGATGACGAGGAGATCAAGATCATCCGCTCCAAGAGATTTGCCATGAAGCCGATGGAGGCTGAGGAGGCATGTCTGCAGATGGAGCTTCTCGGACACAGTTTCTATGTATTCCGCAATGCTTCTACCGACGAGGTGAATGTTGTATATAAGAGAAAAGGTAATACATATGGTCTGATCGAGCCGGAGTTCTAGACGATGGTGATATAAGAAAGGTATTATACAGTGGGGTGTATGATATACAGACGGGTATCCGGAAAGGATACCCGTTTTTTGTGTGGCTGCAGAATGCTTCAGCGCCGTGTCGTAAAATAAAAGTTGCTTATAAATGTGAAAAATGCTATACTTGAGTGTAATTTCGGAATTATCTGAAATTATATTTTCCTGCGATCGGGAGCAGGTATTGGAAAGGTAAGGTTATAATATGAGCTTATTTACAAAGATTTTTGGCACTCATAGCCAGCACGAGCTGAAACGAATTACACCGATTGTAGATAAAATCGAAGCGTTAGCTCCTGAATATGAGGCGCTGAGCGATGAAGAACTGCAGGCAAAGACTCCGGAGTTTAAGGAGAGACTGGCGAATGGCGAGACACTGGATGACATTCTGGTTGAGGCATTTGCGACAGTCAGAGAGGCTGCAACGCGTGTTTTAAATATGAGACATTATCGTGTACAGTTGATCGGTGGTGTGATCCTCCATCAGGGGCGTATCACAGAGATGCGTACCGGTGAAGGTAAGACACTGGTATCAACACTTCCGGCATATCTGAATGCACTGGAGGGCAAGGGTGTTCATATTGTCACGGTCAATGATTATCTCGCAAAGCGTGATGCGGAGTGGATGGGAAAGGTACATGAGTTCCTTGGTCTCACGGTCGGTGTGATCTTAAACTCCATGGATAATGATGAGAGACGTGACGCATACAACTGCGATATCACATATGCGACGAACAACGAGCTTGGTTTTGATTATCTTCGTGATAACATGGTTGTTTATAAGAAGGATCTTGTACAGAGAGAGCTTCATTATGCGATTATCGATGAGGTCGATTCCGTATTGATCGATGAGGCTCGTACGCCGTTGATCATTTCCGGACAGAGCGGAAAGTCCACAAAGCTTTATGAAGCATGTGATATTTTTGTGAAGCAGCTGACCAGAGGTACCCGCAAGGAGCTTTCCAAGATGGATATCCTGATGGCAGAGGATGAGCAGGAGACCGGTGATTACGTTGTAGATGAGAAGGAGAAGAATGCGAACCTCACAGAAGAGGGTGTCCGCAAGGCGGAGCGTTTCTTTGGTGTTGATAACCTGGCAGATCCGGACAATCTGGAGTTGCAGCACAATATCAACCTTGCACTGCGTGCACATTCTCTGATGGCAAGAGATAAGGACTATGTAGTAAAGGATGATGAGGTACTAATCGTCGATGAGTTTACCGGACGTATTATGCCGGGACGTCGTTTCTCTGATGGTCTGCATCAGGCAATTGAGGCGAAGGAGCATGTGAAGGTGAAGCGTGAGAGTAAGACGCTCGCTACGATCACATTCCAGAACTTCTTTAATAAATATGAGAAGAAGTCCGGTATGACCGGTACTGCATTGACAGAGGAGAAGGAGTTCCGTGATATTTACGGTATGGACGTTATTGAGGTTCCAACCAATCTTCCGATTGCCCGTATTGACTATGATGATGCGGTTTATAAGACCAAGAAGGATAAATTCAATGCAGTTGTTGCTGATATTGTACAGGCACATGAGAAGGGACAGCCTGTTCTGGTGGGTACGATCACGATCGATACCTCAGAGATGCTCAGTCAGATGCTTCAGAAGAAGGGAATCCCGCACAAGGTATTAAATGCGAAGTTCCATGAGCTCGAGGCAGAGATTATCGCCGATGCCGGACAGATGGGCGCTGTAACGATCGCAACAAACATGGCAGGTCGTGGTACAGATATTAAGCTTGGCGAGGGTGTAAAGGAGCTCGGTGGTCTTAAGATCATCGGTACAGAGCGTCATGAGTCCCGCCGTATTGATAACCAGCTTCGTGGTCGTGCAGGTCGTCAGGGAGATCCGGGTGAGTCCCGTTTCTATATTTCTCTTGAGGATGATCTGATGCGTCTGTTCGGTTCCGATCGTATCAAGGGGCTGTTTGATGCAATGCCGGACGGTGAGCAGGTAGAACATAAAATGCTTTCCAGTGCGATCGAGAGTGCACAGAAGAAGATCGAGGGTAACAACTTCGGTATTCGTAAGAATCTGTTAGAGTTTGATCAGGTCAATAATGAGCAGAGAGAAGTCATCTACAAGGAGCGCCGTATGGTTCTGGATGGCGAGAATATGCGTGATACGATCCTGAGCATGTTAAAGGAGCAGGTGGAGAAGCTTGTCAGCCATGTGATCGGCGAAGAACAGAGTGCAGAGGACTGGGATATCGATGAGCTGAATAATGTGCTTCTGCCGGTTGTTCCGCTTAAGAGAATTGAGCTGACAGAGGAGCAGAAGAAGCATGGTACAAAGGCTGAGCTGATCGAACAGCTTCAGGAAGAGGCTGTTAAGGTATATGAGGCGAAGGAGGCTGAGTTCCCTGAGCCGGAGCAGTTCAGAGAGGTAGAGCGTGTTATCCTGTTAAAGGTTATTGACCGCAAGTGGATGGATCATATTGATGATATGGATCAGCTTCGTCAGGGTATCGGTCTCCAGGCATATGGACAGAGAGATCCTGTTGTTGAGTATAAGTTTGCCGGTTTTGATATGTTCGATGCGATGATTGATTCTATTGCAGAGGAGACGATCAAGGTTCTGACTCATATCAAGATTGAGCAGAAGGTTGAGAGAGAACAGGTTGCCAAGGCGACAGGAACCAATAAGGATGAGTCTGTTGCGAAGGCTCCGAAGAAGAGAACAAGTAAGAAGATCCAGCCAAATGATCCGTGTCCGTGTGGAAGCGGTAAGAAGTATAAACAGTGTTGTGGCAGAAAATATTAATGACACAGCGATAAGGATAGAGAGAGAATATGATGTAGGGGCAAATGACTTTTGCCTCCAACATCATAATATTTTAAAGGGAAAGAAAGAGGTGAATAAGATGGTTGAGTTTGATGCGATCAAACAGTCCCTGGCAAATTATGCCCAGCCATTGTTAGAGATGGGGGATTCACTTTGACCTGGCTAACAAAAAAGACCGGGTTGAAGAGCTGGATAAGACAATGGAAGAACCGGGATTTTGGGATAATCCCGAGAAGTCTACAGCGATAGTACAGGAAAGTAAGCATCTGAAGGATGTGATCGAGCGCTACGAGAAGCTCTGTGCAGACAGGGAAGACATGCTGATGCTTATTGAGATCGCAGAGGAAGAGAACGATACGGATATGGTTCCGGAGGTGCAGGAGAGCTATGATGAATTCTGCAAGGAATACGAAGCCATCCGTATTGAGACGCTTCTGTGCGGAGAATACGACAAGGATAATGCCATCCTGACGCTTCATGCAGGTGCCGGCGGCACCGAGAGTTGCGACTGGGCGAGCATGCTGTGCCGTATGTATCAGCGATGGGCTGAGAAAAGAGGCTTTCAGGTTGAGATGCTCGATTTTCTGGATGGTGACGAGGCAGGTTACAAGTCTGTTACTTTGCAGATCAATGGTGAGAATGCTTACGGTTATTTGAAATCGGAGCATGGCGTTCACAGATTGGTCCGTATCTCGCCGTTTAATGCGGCAGGAAAGCGTCAGACCTCATTCGTGTCCTGCGATGTTATGCCGGATATTGAGGAGGATCTTGACATTGAGATCGCAGACGATGATATCCGTATCGACACATACCGCTCCAGCGGTGCCGGCGGACAGCATATTAATAAGACGTCATCGGCAATCCGTATCACGCATTATCCGACCGGTATCGTAGTACAGTGTCAGAATGAGCGCTCCCAGCATATGAACAAGGATAAAGCAATGCAGATGCTGAAAGCAAAGCTGTTTATCTTAAAGCAGCAGGAGCAGCAGGAAAAGGCAAACGGTATCCGCGGCGAGTCAAAAGAGATCGGCTGGGGAAGCCAGATCCGCTCATATGTAATGCAGCCATATACAATGGTAAAGGATCACAGAACGAACGAAGAAATATCCAATGTGCAGGGTGTGATGGACGGTAATATTGATCCGTTTATCAATGCATATCTTGCATGGATCACAAAAACAAATCACTAAGACAAATGGATGGAGGACGATCATGGTAAAAGTAGGAGTATTAGGTTATGGAACAGTAGGCTCTGGAGTAGTGGAGATCCTTGATAAGAATAAGGACATCATTGCAAAGAGAGTTGGCAAGGATGTCTCAGTAAAGTATGTACTGGATCTGCGCGACTTCCCGGGAGACCCGGTTGAAAAGGTACTGGTACATGATTTTGAGATCATTGCAAATGACCCGGAGATTTCTATTGTTGTAGAAACCATGGGAGGAGTTCACCCTGCCTATGAATTTGTCAGAAAATGTCTGGAGAACGGCAAGAGCGTATGTACCTCCAATAAAGCACTGGTGGCAGCATATGGTCCGGAGCTTTTAGCGCTGGCAGAGGAAAAGAACATCAACTTCCTCTTTGAGGCAAGTGTAGGCGGTGGTATTCCGATCATCCGCCCATTAAAGACATCCCTTGCACCGGATGAGATCCTCGAGATCTCCGGTATCTTAAACGGAACAACGAACTATATTCTGACAGAGATGACAGAGAAGGGCTCGGATTTTGATTCCGTATTGAAGGATGCACAGGACAAGGGATATGCTGAGAAGGATCCGACAGCTGATGTGGAGGGATATGATGCATGTCGTAAGATTGCGATCCTTACCTCTCTGGCATATGGTAAGCAGCTCGATTTCGAGGATATTTATACAGAGGGTATCACAAAGATCACAGACCGTGATATCGCATATGCAAAGAAGATGGGAGCAAAGGTAAAGATTTTTGGCTCCAGCAAGAAGGTTGGCGATAAGGTCAGTGCAATGGTTGCTCCACAGCTTATTTATCCGGAGCATCCGCTTTACAGCGTAGACGGCGTATTTAATGCGATCCTTGTAAAGGGAAATATGGTCGGAGATGTTATGTTCTATGGTCAGGGAGCAGGAAAGCTTGCAACTGCAAGTGCTGTTGTCTCTGATGTCATGGATGCGGCAAAGCATGCAGGTGTCAATATCATTACACTTTGGGATGCAGAGAAGCTTGATCTGGTGGCAGCAGAGGATGCAAGAAATGTATTCTTTGTCCGTGTTAGCGGTATCAAAGCACAGAAGTCTGACAAGGTGAAGAAACTGTTTGGCAATGTCAAGATGGTTGATGCAGGATATGATGATGAGTTTGCGTTTGTTACGGAAGAGATGAGCGAGGGCGAGTACCAGAAGGCTGCAGAGCAGCTGGAGGGTGTCATTAACAAGATCCGTGTTGATCAGACCGGTCTTGCATAACAGACCTGCCTGCAGGAATTTGGAGGCTGCATAACAGTGCAGCAATCTGCGGTGTCTACAGGGGATTTCCCTGAAATTAGCACCGTTACATATGTTGTCGCGTAAAACAGGATAGAGAGTATGGAAAGCGACTGGAATCAGTCGCTTTCTTTCATGGAGATTAAAATGAATATTCAGAAAAAGATTGCAGAAGAATTAAAGATTAAGGAGTGGCAGGTTGAATCGGTCATTAAATTGATCGATGAAGGCAATACGATTCCGTTTATTGCCCGTTACCGTAAGGAGGCACACGGTTCGCTGGATGATGAGCAGCTTCGAAATCTCTCCGAACGACTGACGTATCTGCGCAATCTCGAGGAGAAGAAGCAGCAGGTACTGGCAAGTATTGAGGAACAGGGAAAGCTCACAGAGGAGTTGAAAAAACAGATTCTGGAAGCACAGACACAGGTTGTTGTGGATGATCTGTATCGTCCGTACCGCCCGAAGAGAAGAACGAGAGCAACAATCGCCAAAGAGAAGGGGCTTGATGGTCTTGCACAGATCATTATGGCACAGGAGACAGTGAAAAGTCTGGAAGAGGAAGCACAGATGTATCTTTCGGAGGAGAAGGGCGTTGATAGTGTAAAGGATGCTATTGACGGTGCGCGGGATATTATTGCGGAGCAGATTTCCGATGAGGCGGATTATCGTATATATATCCGTAAGCTCACCATGGAGGAAGGTGTGATCACATCCACCGCAAAGGACGAGAAAGAGCAGTCTGTTTATGAAATGTATTATGAGTTTCAGGAGCAGGTCAGCAAGATCGCAGGACACCGTGTGCTTGCGTTAAACCGGGGCGAGAAAGAAAAAATCCTTGTTGTAAAGCTGATCGCGCCGGAAGAGCGGATTCTGCAGTATCTTCACAAGAAGGTGATCGCCGGAGACAATGCGAATACCGAAGCAGTACTTGAGGAAGCGGTGGAGGACAGCTACAAGCGCCTGATCGCACCGGCGATCGAGAGAGAAGTGCGCAATGAACTGACAGAGAAGGCTGAGGATGGAGCAATCCGTGTCTTTGGAAAAAATCTGGAGCAGCTTTTAATGGCTCCGCCGATCGCCGGCAAAACAGTGCTTGGATGGGATCCGGCATTTCGTACCGGCTGTAAGCTGGCGGTTGTGGATCCGACCGGAAAGGTATTGGATACTACGGTTATCTATCCGACAGCACCACAGAACAAGGTCGATGAAGCGAAGCGGGTTGTCAAAAAGCTGATTGACAAGTATGATATTTCCCTGATCTCCGTCGGAAACGGAACGGCATCCAGAGAATCCGAGCAGATCATTGCCGAGATGCTAAAGGAAATTAAGAAACCGGTACAGTATGTGATCGTCAATGAGGCGGGGGCATCGGTTTATTCTGCAAGTAAGCTGGCAACGGAGGAGTTCCCGAACTTTGATGTAGGACAACGATCCGCCACATCCATTGCAAGAAGAATCCAGGATCCGCTGGCAGAGCTTGTGAAGATCGATCCGCAGTCGATCGGTGTAGGACAGTATCAGCATGACATGAATCAGAAAAAGCTGTCGGATACGCTTACCGGTGTTGTGGAGGATTGTGTGAATAAAGTAGGAGTAGATCTGAACACGGCATCCGCTTCCCTGTTGGAATATATATCAGGTATTTCCAAGACGATTGCGAAAAATATTGTCACATACCGCGAGGAAAACGGTCGTTTTACGAATCGGAAGCAGCTGCTTAAGGTGGCAAAGCTTGGTCCGAAGGCGTTTGAACAATGTGCGGGCTTTATGCGTATCCCGGATGGAGACAATCCGTTGGATGCAACGAGTGTGCATCCGGAGTCTTATCAGGCAGCAGGACAGCTTCTGGAGAAGTTAGATATGACGATGGAAGAGGTCAAAAAACTGCAGGGTGAGATTGCCAAAGCCAACACAGGAAAGCGTGGCGTGGCTCCAAAGCCAAAGAAAAAGAAAGAATTTGTTGTCCGTAATACCGGTTCTGCATTTGGTGCCGCATTTGCAAAGGCGTTTGGCGAGAGCCGGCCGGAGTTTGCTGAGGAAAAGCCTGCAGAGAATAATAAGAAAGCCGGCGTAAAGGGAATTGCCGGTCGTATCCATGACAAAAAGAAAATGGCACAGGAGCTTGGAATAGGCGAGATCACGCTGGAGGATATTGTGAAGGAATTGGAAAAACCGGCAAGAGATCCGCGTGATGAAATGCCAAAACCGATCCTTCGCACAGATGTTCTTGAAATGAAGGATTTGAAGGAGGGGATGATCCTGAAAGGAACCGTGCGCAATGTAATTGATTTCGGTGCTTTTGTGGATATCGGCGTGCATCAGGACGGTCTTGTTCATATTTCCCAGTTGTCGGACAAAGGCTTTGTGAAGCACCCGTTGGATGTTGTCAGTGTCGGAGATATTGTTGATGTCAAGGTGATGAGTGTGGATCTGAAAAAACAGAGAATCCAGCTGACTATGAAACTTTAAACAGAAAATGACTAATTTTTTGCTTTTTACTGAGGGAATATGTTATAATCACTTGGAAGGAGGAGTGCGGTGTGTTTTGAAGGATCCGAAGTGATCTTTTCATAAAAATGACACAATTGCACGATAATATCAGTGGGAATATTTGGAAGACGCATTGACATTAAAAATGCGACAAAGACAACCTACAGCGATGAAGATTTAAGAAAGCTGGATCTGAATTACCGCAATAAATTTCAGATCGACCGTGAAAAGCGGATATACACCCCGTTTCGAAAGGAGATGCCGAGAGCGTGGCAGAGTCAGGTTCGTGATATGGCATTTGAGCAGATTCTGGATGACCGCATTTTCAGTTTTCGTCACCTGCTTGTGATCCCGAATCCCTATGGTGCATCGGTACAGACAGCCATGCTTCTGTTCAATACACCGAAGGAATACAGGGTACGTTATCGTATCCTCGGCAAGACGGAGGGGACGGATTTTGTTGGCGAGACCCGCATGACGACGAGACATCGTGTCCCGATCATGGGACTTTATAAAGGATATACCAATAAACTGATCCTGGAACTGATCGACAGTGCAGGAGAGGTGTACCAGCGAAGAGATTTAAGGATTTACACAAGAGATATTCCGCTCGGACAGCAGAATATCGTGACAAAGGTAGAGCATTCAGAGTCTTCCTGCTTTCCATTCATTCTTGTAAACGGATTCCGGTTTAAACCGGTGGTATTTGACCAGAATGGAGAGGTACGCTATTCGCTGCAGATCAAGACGGATCAGACGGGTATGATCCCATTAGAAAACGGCAGATTTCTTTATGTGGATGCCACTGTGAACTGTATGGCGGCAGACGGAAGCATCAGAGCCTGCCGGTATCATGAGATGGATTACATGGGCAGAGTGTATCAGACCTATGTGCTGGATTATCCGGTTGGACGGTATGCGGCGCAGAATGGGGATTCCCTGTTCCTGCTGACGGCGTCAGAGAAAGGCTATGCCGATGACTGCATTATCGAACTGGACAGGAATACCGGACAGATCCGAAAGAAGTGTCTGCTTCAGGATCTGCTGGGAGATAAGTATCGTATCGAGGGCAACTGGATTGTTGCGAGCGGTATGCAGTATGTGCAGGGACAGCTGATCTTAACAATGAGACGGTATCATACGGTATTGTCGATCGACTGGGAGAAGCAGTCCGTCAACTGGGCACTGGCTCCGGAGTCGATCTGGAGAGGCACTGTGCTTGCGGACAAGCTTTTGAAGTCTGTGGATCGGGAGAAGATGGATGGCTATATGCCGGAAAGCCCGAATATTCAGGTACAGGAGGATGGAAGCTTAAAACTCCGCCTGTACTGTATACAGAATAAGGGAAATGTTCCCGCAGAGGGAGCGGAATCAGATGATGATTCACGGATTGACTTTTATAATATCGATCCGGTCCGAAAGAGTTTTCAGAAGGAACGTAGCATTGCTGTGGTGAAGAGCCAGAGGGATGCAGGATGTTTTTACCGGCAGGAGAGTGACAGAATATTATCTCTGTCAGGAATGCTGATGAGACGTTCCGACAATCTGAAGGCATGTATCGAGGAACTGGATGGTCAGACCGGAAGGATGATCAACAGACTGCGCCTGTGTAAGCGCTACCGGAGTGCATGGGAGTTTAAGCCGGATACAGAGGCTTATTCTGTGCCGCTGGAGCATGATCTGGATGCCGTAAAGGGAACCATTGCACCGCCGGCTTTGTATAAGTCTGTGAATGGGGAGACCCTGCCGGAGGCTGTTGCAGAGAAGCTCAAGAAGAGATATTTTGGGAATATCCGGGTGAGTGATACGCTGTTTTTGTTTGCTTTTTGTCCGGGAACAGTCCAGAATGTTTATCTGATCGGCGAAACGCAGTCGTATGTTCAGTGCTTTGAGGGGCTGGAGACCAGACCGCGCAAGGAAAGCTTCTGCATGGCGTTAGACCAGCTGGAGCTTGGTGAATATCAGGTATATGTAGAATTTGATAATCAGATCTACCATCTGAAAAATGAGATCAGAGTGGAAAGATCACAACAAGAATAATATATGGAGGAAAACAATGAATCAATTATCACATTTGGAAGAGCTGGAGGCTGAGGCGATTTACATTATGCGTGAAGTTGTAGCTGAGTGTGAAAAGCCGGTTATGTTGTATTCGATTGGAAAGGATAGTTCGGTAATGCTTCATCTTGCATTGAAGGCATTTTATCCGGAGAAGCCGCCTTTCCCATTTCTTCATGTGGATACCACATGGAAATTCCACGAAATGATCGAGTTCCGTGATAAAATGGCAAAGAAATACGGATTGGATATGATTGTATATACCAATCAGGAAGGTGTAAAGCAGGGAATTAATCCATTTGATCATGGTTCTGCATATACAGATATCATGAAGACGCAGGCACTGAAGCAGGCACTGGACAAGTATGAATTTACAGCAGCATTCGGTGGTGGCAGACGTGATGAAGAGAAATCCCGTGCCAAGGAGCGTATCTTCTCATTCCGTAATTCCGCACATGCATGGGATCCGAAGAACCAGCGTCCGGAGATGTGGAAGTTATACAATACAAAGCTGTTCAAGGGTGAAGAGGTGCGAGTATTTCCTCTTTCCAACTGGACAGAGAAGGACATCTGGCAGTATATCCGTCAGGAGAATATCGAGATTCCATCCCTTTATTTTGCCAAGGAGCGTCCGGTTGTTTATCGTGATGGCAACATCATTATGGTGGACGATGACAGAATGCGTCTGAAGGAAGGCGAGAAGCCGGTTATGAAGAAGGTTCGTTTCCGTACATTAGGATGTTATCCGCTGACCGGTGGTGTAGAATCTGATGCAGAGACACTGGATGAGATCATTGAGGAGACATTGAGTGCAGTATCTTCCGAGAGAACCAGCCGTGTTATTGATAATGAGGCGGCAGGCAGCATGGAAAGAAGAAAGAGAGAGGGGTATTTCTAAGATGCAGAGTTTACTGAAATTTATTACATGTGGTAGTGTAGACGACGGAAAGTCCACACTGATCGGACATATGCTTTATGATGCTAAGCTGATCTTCGCAGATCAGGAAAAGGCATTGGAACTTGATAGTAAAGTGGGAAGTACCGGTGGTGCAATTGATTACTCCTTACTGCTTGACGGACTGATGGCAGAGCGTGAGCAGGGAATCACGATCGATGTTGCATATCGTTATTTTACGACAGAAAAGAGAAGCTTTATCGTAGCAGATACACCGGGTCATGAGGAGTATACCCGTAACATGGCGGTTGGTGCATCCTTCGCAGATCTGGCGGTTATCCTTGTGGACGCTTCCAAGGGTGTTCTGGTTCAGACAAGACGCCACACACGTATCTGCGCACTGATGGGTATCAAGCATGTTGTTTATGCGGTCAATAAGATGGATCTTATTGATTACGATGAGAATGAGTTTAAGAATATTGCAAAGCAGATCAAGATCATGACCGGAGAGTATGATTTCGAGACAATGCATATTATTCCGGTATCTGCAACAGTTGGTGATAATATTACGACGGAGTCTGCAAAGACACCTTGGTACAAGGGTGGTACTCTTCAGAATTATCTGGAGACGATCGATGTTACCGATCACTCCGACGAGACAGGTTTCGTTATGCCGGTACAGCGTGTAAGCCGTCCGGACCGCACTTTCCGTGGTTTTCAGGGACAGGTTGAGGTTGGCGAGATTCACGTCGGAGATGAGATTACCTCTCTGCCAAGTGGTGAGACAGCTCAGGTAAAGAGCATCCTTAATACAAATAAGGAGGTTGACAATGCCTCCAAGGGTCAGGCAGTAACGATCCAGCTTGATACAGAAATCGATGTATCCAGAGGCTGTATGCTCTGTAAGGATGTGAATCTGCATACCAATAAGATGTTTACATCCACTCTTCTGTGGATGGATGATAATAAGCTTGTAGCAGGAAAGAACTATTTCCTGAAGCTTGGAACCAAGATGGTGCCTGCTGTTGTTATGAATATCAAGTATAAGGTTGATGTCAATGAAGGTACCCATGTTCAGACAGATAAGCTCTATAAGAACGAGATTGCCTGCTGTGACATTGCCTGCTCTGACACGATCGTATTCGATGAGTTCAAGCATCATAAGGAACTTGGCGGTTTCGTTCTGATCGATCGTATCACCAATATGACATCTGCATGTGGTGTCGTTGAGCATCCGCTTCGCCGTGATGACAACCTGACATGGCATAATATGGACATCACAAGAGATCTTCGTGCACAGCAGAAGGGACAGGAGCCGAAGACAATCTGGATGACAGGTCTGTCCGGAGCCGGAAAGTCTACTCTGATCAATGAGGTAGAGAAGAGACTCTTTGCGCAGGGCAAGCATACAATGCTTCTGGATGGAGACAATGTTCGTATGGGACTGAACAAGAACCTTGGCTTTAAAGAGGCAGATCGTATCGAGAATATTCGTCGTATTGCAGAAGTGGCTAAGTTGATGAATGATGCCGGGCTTATTGTAATTACATCGTTTATTTCCCCATATGTACGTGACAGACGTAACGCAAGAGAGATTATTGGAGATGACAGCTTTATTGAAGTATACGTAAGTACACCGGTAGAAGAG
>ERZ773200.2539-NODE-2539-length-13169-cov-2.895608_pt1 | contig 13169 bp, 10 predicted proteins | sample MGYA00581008_ERZ773200 | MGnify/ENA primary metagenome ERZ773200 (study PRJEB29015, sample SAMEA2737770) | human gut metagenome | biome: human gut; feature: human-associated habitat; material: faeces | place: China | collected 2012 ... | reverse complement strand
CATAAACAAAATGAAGACAAACAACAACGACCAACAGACTATAACCATGCCATTCGAGGGTGAGGTTATGGCAAATGACGGTGAAGGAAAGGAGAAAAGACATTCCAACTTCATCGAGAGCAACACACAGGAAATAACGCTTGAAGAACTGGCCAATAGGAACATAATACCAACGTTCAGCGACAACAGCCTTACAATATCGCACCAGAACTTCATCGGGGCGGTTACAAAGGTGGCAGGCAATGTATTCGGGGAGCTTACGCCAGTCGAGTTAAGGGTTTCACATCCAATCATAGGCCGTATTCCGTCAGCCCAACACAAGAAAACCTATGAGCTTACGGAAAAAGAGAAGACCGTATTTTACCAAAGGATGGCCTTCTGTTGTCATGTACTTAACCTTACAAGAACCATCAACGGCCAGACAGTTCATCTTTGTGTAGGAGGAGTGAGGGCATACAACGAAGACAAGTTATACAGCAGGAAGTCGGCGATGAAGTTCAAGGTGTTCGTCGGCTGGCAGGTAAGGGTATGCTCAAACTTAATGCTGACCAGTGACGGTTATTCTGGAACGATAGAATGCTTGACCGAGGCAGACATAATGCAAAAGACGTTCGAGCTGTTTAACTGTTTTGAGCCTATGATGGACGATACATTACACAGTCTTGAAGATTTACGGACAACGCCAATATCAGAGGAACTGTTCTGCAAAATCATAGGGAGAATGAGGCTATATCAGGCATTGCCCATGAACAAGCAAAAGGAACTGCCACAGCTTATTGTTGGAGATACGGCTGTAAATGCTATGGTAAGGAATTACGTAACCAACCCTGATTTCGGAATAACAAGCGGAGGGGACTTTACTTGCTGGAACCTTATGCAGTTGGGAAACGAGGCGGTCAAACAAAGCTATATCGACAAATGGCTTGAGAGGAACCAAAACTGCACCGACTTTGCGATAGGGATACAGAATGCAATAAACGGCGAGGACAACGAAGGCTATTCCTGGTTCATCAACTAAGGAAACGGCTAAACAAAATCACTTACAAGAGGAGAGATACACAATAAAAATAAGAACAAGTGTGTCCCTCCTTTTTTGTTTGGTTCAACTTAAATCAATAATAACTTTAAAAATATAGGACAATGACAAAAACAAGATTTGAAAGACCTGTATTACCGAAGGACGCAACAGACGAGGAAAAGAGGAAAGCAATGTTCGACGCCCTTTATTCACTCGACCTATCCGACAAACTTGAAAGACGGGAGAATGACAAACTAAGTTATTTGTCTTGGGCAAACGCATGGGCTGAGTTCAAGAGGGCATATCCGGACGCAACGTACAGGATTATCAAGGATGCAAATACCAACCTTCCTTACTTCAACGATCCTGCTATTGGAATCATGGTTTATACGGAGGTTACGGCTGACGGGCTAACTTACGAAATGTGGCTGCCAGTAATGGACGCAAAGAACAAGGCGATGAGGGAACAATCCTACACCTACCAAGTTTATGACATTTATAAGAAAGCCAATATTGAAAAGACGGTACAGGCAGCGACTATGTTCGATGTCAACAAGGCGATAATGAGATGCCTGGTTAAAAACTTGGCCATGTTCGGATTGGGACTTTACGTTTATGCCGGAGAAGATCTGCCAAATGATGAGACCATGCCTGTTGAAAAGGAGACACAAAGAAAGCAACCGACAAGGCGTTCAAGGGTAATGACTACTTCACCGACAACTGCAACACCCCAACAACAAGCAGACAAGTATTCGGGGATAAGGACAGCTCTTTCACTGTGCAATGACAACGCCTCGCTTCTTTCACTCTACAACCAACACAGGAACGAGGTGGAGGGCAACGCTGAAATCAAGGCTTTATTCACTGAAAGGAAAAATCAGTTGAAAGCTGCATAGTTGGCAAGTTAAAAATTAACAATGAAAAATTAAAAATCAACGGAAATGAAAACAGAAAGGATTGAATTGAAAGACAGTGGCGTTCTTTTTAACAAGGAGCGTCACGAATATTGGCTGGGAAACAGACTACTATCGGGAATTACGGGGATGCTACATAGGCAACTGTTCCCTGATGAATTTGAAAATGTACCCGAAGAGGCAATAAAAGAAGCAGCAAGGTACGGGACTGAAGTTCATGAGAGTATAGAGCTTTTTGATTCAAGCTGGATAAACGACGGGACACAGGAAGTTCAGGACTATATCGGACTGTGCCAAGAAAACGGGCTGGTACATGAAAGGTCTGAATACACGGTTACTGACGGGGAGAACTGGGCAAGCAACATCGACAAGGTTTACAGGAGTTCGGATGATACTTTTTCGTTGGGCGACATCAAGACCTATGGTACTATGACACCGGAGAAGTTGGAAAAAGCAAGATGGCAGTTATCTATTTATGCCTATTTCTTCGAACTACAAAGCAAGGATGCAAAGGTTGGTAATCTCTTTATCCTCCATATCCGTAACAAGGCAAAGTCTGAAGGAACATTCGACCACATAAGCAATATCATGCCGGTTGAGAGGATACCAAGTGACATCTGCAAGGAACTCTTGGATGCTGATATAAAAGGCGAGCAATTTGTCAATCCTTACTCCATCCCAGAAAAGTACAGGGCACAAGAGGGCTACATCAGCAACTCATCCAGACAAAAGACGATGTTGAGGAAAAGCTGAAAATCCTGAAGTCCGAAATCTTGGAGGACATGGAGAATATGGGAGTGAAAACATGGGACACAGGCACGATGCGGTTAACAAGAAAACTGCCAAGTACAAGGCTGTCGTTCAACGCCAACAAGTTCAAGGCTGACCATCCTGAGCTTGACTATTCACCATACGAGAGGACTTCAAATGTTTCGGGCAGCCTTCTCATCGCTGTCTGATTAACCGTAAAAAACAAAGAACACAAGAGGAAAAGGAAACAAAGCAAATACAAGAACAACCCACTAACAAAACCAAGGGCGGGGCATTTCACTGAAAACAAATACGACGGTGGAGTGTCCTGCCTTTTTCCGTTTTATCAATTTCAAGTTTAACCAATAAAAAACAGGAAGACTATGTTATACTACAATTTTGACGGATATGAAGAGTTCTGCTACCGTTTCGGGATAATCGAACATGGCAACGGCAAAAGAACAAGAAGGAACAAGATACTCCTCGACTTCATCAAGGACAGGAAACTTCTAAGGAATGCGATAAGGACAAACAACTTCTCGCTGCTAAACATTTCCAACATGGCCGACCTCAAGAAAATGATGTTCGAGAGGATAATGGATTCAGGCGAGGATGACGGATTGCAATACGAAGTCAGGCTCATCAACTACACCTTCCGTTCAGGCAAATATGAGACCGACAAGTACAACGGGATATGCACAGACTTGGATGCAAGGTCATGCAGGTACATCAACCACGGCAACGGCGGAATTGTGTTCAAGATGAAGGCGGGGAAGTTCATCAGGCGTCTAATCATGGAGACATCTTTCGAAAGGACATTGCCTGAGAGCGTCATCATCTACCTGCAGGAATGCTTCGTTCAGGACTGGCAGACATTCTCCATTTCATCGCTACCGAAAGAAAACAGGCTGTTCGTTGATGATAATTTCGGCGGCATATACGACTCAGGTGAATGTGAGGGAGATTTCTACAGTTGCATGACAGACAAGGGATACCACACCTTTTACCGTGACTCAGTGGATGCAAGTGCCGCCTATTTGAGGAACAACGAGGGTAAAATAATAACGAGGTGCATAATCTTCAACAAGGTCTACGAGGAAGGCACAGGCAAAATCTGGAGGCTTGCGGAGAGGCAATACTCAACGAACCAGGATGACAAACTGAAACGTGCCTTGGTGAACGCACTCATCATAGGCGGTTACATTGACGGTTACAAGCAGGTAGGTTATGACTGCCACCATTCAAGGGCGTTTGTTGACATATATGGGAATTCTTTGGAGGACAAGAAGTTTTACATTGACTGCAGTCTTGACACTTGCGACACGCTCTCTTATCAGGACAGTTTCAAGTGGTACGACATGTCAGAAGGAAGGGCATACAACTACGAGGTGAGCGGCTACGACTACGAGCTTGACACCACGGACGGAAGCATTGACGGAAACGATGACGATGAAAGCTATGACGAGTTCCACGACACATACGGTGATTTTGATACCACAATAGTAATGTACCACGGAAGGGAATACAGTTGCAGCGTTGACGACCTTGGCGAGTTCGTCTGGATTGACCCGGAGGAAATGTACTACCACGAAAGTGATGTCGACCGTTGTCCTTGGTGCGGCGAATGGTTTGTTAAGGATGACGGACACGAATCGGAGTTGACAGGAAACTGCTACTGTTCGGAAGAATGCAGGGAAAAGGCGGAGGATTGCTATATCTCCGAGAATTGGCATAGATGTGACTGGGACGGCAGGTATTACGAACATGAAGAAGACTTGATAACATACAAGGCACTGAACATACTCTCGAAGACCTACACCGACAGGACGATACCGAAAGCCCTAATCCCCGAAGCCGTCAACAACAACGAGCTTTACTTGGTGGATGGAGTTTACTATGACGCTTTGGGTGAAAATGGAAAGCCGTATAAGCCCAAGAGCCGGACAATGCTTACTGCCGCATAACTACTGAAAACAGGAGGAGACTATGATGAAAACCAACATAAAAAATCATGGCTTCCTCCTTCAATCTCTCTTCAAACAAAATTAAAATCAAATTCAACAACAAAACAAAAAACGTAAAAAATATGGACTTCAAATTATTAAAACAGCTTTATAAAATCCACTCTAAGTCAGGATACGAGGGCAAGATTATTTCCTTCGTCTGCAAGTGGATAAACAAGAACATACAAGGCGCAAGAATAGAACTCGACTGGAACACCGGGAACATCTACATAACCAAGGGAACATCAAATACATATCCCTGCATGGTGGCTCATTTGGATCAAGTACAGAAATACCACCCTACTGACTTCACGGTAATCGAAACTAAGGACTTATTGTTCGGCTTCAGTCCCAAGGATAGGAGTTTTTGCGGCCTGGGTGCTGATGACAAGAACGGAGTCTGGTTGTGCCTTCAATGCCTGCAAAAATTCGATTTCATAAAGGTCGCATTTTTCGTAAGTGAGGAAGTCGGTTGTATTGGAAGCTCAAAGGCAAACATGGAATTCTTTAATGACTGCCGTTTTGTAATACAGCCGGACAGAAGGGGAAACACGGACGTAATAACCCAAATCGGATTCATGGATATTTGTTCGGATGATTTCATAAAGGACATAACACCTGAAAAATTTGGATATAAACCGACCGAGGGAATGATGACCGACGTTGAACAGCTGAAGGAGAACGGACTAAATGTTTCCTGCATCAACATAAGCTGCGGTTATTATGAGCCACATACCGACAATGAGTTTACCGATAAGAACGACCTGATGAAATGCTTAAACTTCATTGAGCATATAATCACACATTGCAAAAAGGTATATCCACATGAACCGGGAATGATGAAAGGATATGACTGCCAGTTGGTTTGGTGGGAACAGTACGAGGAAATGTATGAGCTTGTAAAGGAAGCACTTATATCAGACCCGACATTGACACCTGCAGACCTTCATTCATTTTACCATGATGAATACCCCTTATTAGGATTGGATGACTTCGCGATGATATGTGACGACGCAATGGCCGAACTCTATTACGAGGGGAACGGGGATGTTGCTTAATCGAATATCATATTCTCTTATGTCACAGAATACCAATCAGTTAAGGGCACAATAAAAACGACGGCACAAAAGGCGGCAAACGAGGCTCTGAAACGCGGCCTATTGGAATGCGAAACACGGCCTTTTACAATGCGTTTGGCGGTCTTTTATAATTCGGCTGGTATTCGGTGTAATCTTAATCAACGAAACATCAACTTCAAAACGATAAAAAACAAGACAACAAAGATTATGGAAACAACAGAGAACAATCTTTCAATGGCAAGGTATATTTGGCGGATTTTCCAGCACAGTGCAATCCCTTTAAGCTGGGGAATATGCTTCGCTTCGGTAAGGACTTTAAGTAACGGTACGGAGTTTCATGTTCAGGGCTTCAAGATGACCGGATATGTCAAAGTGGAATATGATGACGGCTCGGATACGTTCACTGTCACCCTTACCCCTGACGATAATCCTAAAAACAAGATTATCATAGAAAACGTTTATCTTGACAACTTGATTATCGTGATAGACGAGAACGTGGAATATTGTGAAAATTATGAAACTAAGGTAAGACAATGGCTAAGGAAACAAGCGGTCTGAATTTGGAATATTTGAGCTTTTACAGGAATTACGGTTACAGGAGAAAAACAAATAAACGAAAAATCCTCTTCTGTAAAACTTCGATTTTTGGTAAATGCTTGAATACTTGAAAAAAGACATTCTCTTAGATGCAGGGATATGTGAAAACGGTAAATGTGATAAAAGACCGAAAATCACGTATCCTTGTTTTTGTTATAACAGCAAAAAAAACCATTAAAAAACAACAGCAAAAATGATTAGGTATCACTTTAACATTACAATCAACGGCGTAAAACTGAATGTCAACGTAAACGCTAATAACCAAATGACAGCATACGGAAAGGTTAAGAGGCTCTATCCGATGGCAACGAATATCCACTTGACAAGAACTGAAATGCGATGGGACCAAGGTATGTTATAATCCTCGACTTCTGCATCGGTGCCTTGAACATTATCAGGCTGACAGACGAGGAAATAAAAGAATCTGAACGATACGACGACGTCGAGGAATACTTGTTAACACTTGAGGACAAATACGGCTTCAGGCTGGATAATTGCCAGTGGATGACAACAGAGAACTTGAACGTTTACTGGTATGATAACGGACAGGAAGTAAGCAGAGAACAATTTTAACACTTAACGGGAAGGATGGCCCTAAACGGCTGTCCTTCTTTTATTTTTGTCCTTGTTAAAAATCTTTGGCGTAAGTAAGAACGAACGGGAACAAGAACAACTGATATTTTGCGTTGATTATTTGAAACGTACATTGCTTTAATTCGATAAAAATTGGTATTTTTGCATTTGAGCAATAAGTCATTTCATCATGCCTATACCCGTAAACATAGAAGACCTGTTGAACAAACGGAAGCTGGAATCCAACCGAATAGAATTCAAGCGTGGTTGGAATCCCGACAAAATATACCGTACAATATGTGCCTTTGCTAACGATTTTGACAATATTGGCGGAGGATATGTCCTTGTTGGCGTTGAGGAGGAAAACGGCGTAGCCAAGCGTCCTGTTGTAGGTGTTCCGATGGAGGATTTAGACAGAATACAGAGGGACATGATTGGGTACAACAACAAGATTGAACCTTATTATATGCCACGTGTGGATGTTCAGGAAGTTGACGGCAGATATGTGTTGATAATATGGATACCGGCAGGAGTTAACCGTCCTTACAATGTCAGGGTGCGTGTCACGGCCAATCAGTCGCCTTGCAAGTGGTATGTAAGGAGTGGTACGAACACGATTGAAGCCAATGGAGAAGTGCTTGATGAGTTGCGCGAAATGGCAAACCGCATTCCTTTTGACGAGAGAGGAAATGAACAGATAGACACAACCGACCTGTCACCTGCATTGGTATTGGATTATTTACAGACAGTAGGCAGCCGTTTGGCGCAAAACTTTGACACAAAGCCGTTTACGGAGATACTTAACCAGATGGACTTGCTCATTGGTCCGACAGAAAGAAGGCTGGTCAAGAATGTTGCGGCAATGATGTTCAGCAAGAATCCTGCGAAGTTCTTTCCCGTAACTCAGATTGACATAGTGGTTTTTCCTGAAGGTTGCGTCGAGAACCCTAACAACATGATAGAGATTCCAAAGATTGTCGGCCCTGTTCCTGAAATGATTAAGCAAACTTTGGACTACATTCGGACAAATGTCATCAAGAAACGGATTGTAAAGCCAAGGGACAAGGCCGAATCAACCACTTACTTCAACTATCCGTACCAAGCCATTGAAGAGGCAGTGGTAAATGCCTTGTATCATAGGGATTATCAGGAGCGTGAGCCTGTGGAAATAACTATTGAGCCGAATAAGATTTCCATCCTTAGCTATGCAGGACCGGACCGCTCAATAAGTTCTGAAGCAATACGGAAGGCTGAAAGGCTGAAGTCACGCCGTTACCGTAACCGTAGATTAGGGGATTTCCTGAAAGAGTTGCGATTATCAGAAGGCCGTGCCACAGGCATTCCGACGATACAAGACGAATTGCGCAGGAACGGGTCAGCTCCGGCAAGTATTGAAACAGATGATGACAGAACATATTTTCTGATAGAGATACCATGTCGTGACGGCTTTGTAGAGCGCATGGATTTATCGGCTGGCACAAGCATTGAGGCTATAAATGAGGCTATAAATGAGGCTATAAATAAAAATGCGCTGGCTGTATTATTAGAAATCGCCAAGTCTCCACGAATTAAACGGAAGGCCTTATTGTCGCAGATAAATATTTCAAAAGCGACGTTAGAACGAGCAATAAAACTATTATCATCTGAACTTTTAAATCTGATAGAATATCAGGGCTCTTTAAAGACAGGCGGATATGTGTTAACGGAGAAAGGGGAAACTTTTGTAAAAAGTCAGCAGAATAAATCTTGAATTATGAGCAGTAGTTTTATAACAAATAAAGAAAAATTCTTATCCGATATAATCAATGGCATTTTGCCAAAAACAGAAGCTGTTGACATATTGGTCGGTTATTTTTATTTTTCAGGCTATATGCAATTGTCTGAAAAGTTGAAAGACAAACAAATAAGAATATTGGTCGGCTTGGATGCCGATTTACATATAACCAACTATATACGTGAAGTTGAAGCAATCAGAAGTAAATTTGTATCCCGAAACGCCATTAAGGAAGAATATTATAAACAATTTGTCAGGCTGTTTAATGATTCAGATTTCTTGGATACCGCAGAAAAACTGGAGCAATTCAAAATGTTTTATGGAAAAATCTTGGATGGCACACTTGAAATTCGAAAGACACTTGAGCCTTGCCATTCCAAAATGTACCTGTTTGCTTATAACAACATGATGAATGAAGACGGTGAATTGCCCGGAGTGTTGATTACAGGGTCAAGCAATCTCTCCTATCAGGGATTAAAAGGACGTTTGGAATTGAATGCCCGTTTCAATGATAAGCAAGATTACGAGGAGGGCATAAGAATTTTTGATGAATTATGGGATACGTCTGTGGCTGTTGTTGATAAAGATAATTTAGATGAATGGAATACAAAAGTGATGGCTCACATATGGTATGACAAGATTTATTCTCCTTACCTAATGTATGTCAGGGTTCTCAAGGAATATTTCAACATTCCCTCATCAGATAACATATTGACTCCTTATGATATAACAGAAGGGAAATATTCCAACTTAAGGTATCAGACTGATGCAGTGCAAATGGCCCTGAATGCCTTAAACAACCACAACGGAGCTATCATAGCAGATGTGGTAGGTTTGGGAAAGAGTGTGATAGCTTCAACCATTGCACGTAATTTAAGGTTGCGGACTATCATTGTGTGCCCTCCGCACCTTTACAAGCAATGGGAAAGTTATCGGGATGAATTTGGCTTTACCGCTACAGTATTTAGTGCCGGGAAAATAGAAGACGCTGTTTCGCATTATCAGGAATTAGCCAAAGACGGGGAACAGTTTTTGATAATCATAGACGAAGCCCATCGTTTCCGTAATGAATATACGCAGGATTATGCTTTGTTGCATAACTTGTGTTCCGGTAATAAGGTCTTATTGTTGACGGCAACTCCGTTTAATAATCAGCCGGCCGATATTTATGCACTGATTAAATTATTCCAGATACCTTCTCACTCAACACTTAAAACAGTTGAAAACCTTGGAGTTTCATTCAAGGACCTGATAAATAAATACAGGACATTGCGTGAAGAACAAAGAGAAGGTAAAGCGACAGAAGAAGACGTTAAGACTGAGGTTGATGACATAGCAAAGAAAATCCGCTCAATCATTAGTCCCTTGGTTGTGCGTCGTTCCCGTTTGGATTTGCAAGAAATACCAGAATATGCAAATGATTTAAAACAACAGGACATTCAGTTGGTGTTGCCAGATGACCCGGAGGAGCTTGAATACGATTTGAGTGGGCTTAAAGAATTGTATCTTTCAACCCTTGACAGAATCAGTAAATCAGAAGGAGGCAACGATGCCGTTTACCGCTTTAAGGCTGCCAGGTATTCTCCGGCTCTTTATATTCACGAGAACCTTAAAGAAGAACTTGCAAAAGAACTTGAAGCCAAGACGGGCGTTAAGTTTAACCTTTTAATTGGGCGGCAAACAAATATTTCAAGTTTCATGCGCCATCTGTTGGTAGCGCGTTTTGAAAGTTCGGTGGCAGCTTTTCAAGCGTCATTGGAATATATGATTCGGTCATCTGAGCATATGCTGAAATGGATTGGCAAGCGGAATAAGATTCCTGTTTTCAAGAAAGGAAATCTTCCTGATGTTGATGCCTTCTATGAGTCAAGCGAAGATGGGATGCAGGAAATCGAGGAACTTTTCGAAAAATATGAAGCCAAAGGATTCTTTGAGATAGACATGAAGTATGTCAAGGATGATTTTGTTACAGATGTTAAAGCAGATATTCAGTTACTGAAAAACTTGCGTGAACAATGGTTCGGGAAAGACAATACTATTACGGAAGACCCTAAACTGGATTCATTCATTCGCATCATCCGTAAGCAGATGAAGGACGAGCCAAATAGGAAATTGGTTGTGTTCTCTGAGTTTGCCGACACCGTAAATTATTTGGGTAAAGCACTCGTTGACGCCGGACTTCCAGTCATGAAATATACCTCAGCCGATGCAACGTCTGCAAATAAAGACTGTATTCGTGCTAATTTTGACGCCGGGCTGAAATCGTCATTGCAAAAGAATGAGTTTCATATCTTGGTAGCAACTGATGCCATATCGGAAGGATACAACCTACACCGTGCCGGAGCAATATTCAATTACGACATACCGTATAATCCGACTCGTGTCATCCAGCGAATAGGCCGTATTAACCGTATCAATAAAAAGGTTTTTGACAAACTTTACATCTATAATTATTTCCCTACAGATGTAGGTGAAGCAGAAACGAGAACTAAAGAAATCTCTACGCTAAAAATGGCCATGATTCATGCTGTCATGGGAGAAGATACGAAAGCCCTTACCAAAGAAGAAGAGCTTCAGGCTTATTTCAAGGAACGCTATCGCAAAGAATTTTCCCGGAGTGAGGAAGCATCATGGGATACCCCTTACCGTAAATTATTGAATAGCCTGAAAGGTACAGAGACTTATGACAAGGCAATGGAACTGCCACATCGTGCAAGGACAGCACGCAGTGTGGAGAAGAGCCAAAAAGGAGTATTGATGTTTGGTCGTAAAGGAAATGATTTCGTCTTCAAGATAGGCAATACGGCAAATGTGCCTGCAATGATTTCAGCCGAAGAAGCCATTTCCCTTTTTGAAGCCGAAAAGGATGAGCAACCGGTTGATTTAAGTCATGATTTTGACATGGTTTACCAAAGAGTGAAAACATCCTTGTTCTGTAACGATGTAACAAGCCGCAATGAAAAAGAACTTATAAACGCATCAGATAAAATAAAAATACTGATAAAGAATCAACTATTGCCAAAAGATTATTTGGCTGATTTAATGCAAGTCATTAAGGCCGATGCTTTGTCTGGTTACGAGATAAGATACATAAACCAATTGGCACCAAAGGACGCTGCAAAATTACCTTTGAAAATTTCTGTCGAATACTTAACGCGCATCATCAATATGCAGAACAAGGCGGATGACAGTGAAGAGACTTTGATTTTAAGTGAAGAACTACAATAAACGAAAATAATCATGGAATTCAATAAAGCATACAACCGTCAGGAGTTTGCGAACTTCCTGTATAACAGTTTTCTACCGAATGATTTTATTCCGGAGTCAACCCCAGTGTCGTTTAGGACAAAAATGAAATATAGCACTCAAGCTGTAAAGTTAGGTGCTTCGGCATTGCTTGATTTGGTTGTTTATGAGGTCAGACATAAATCAAAGCATGATGCAAGAGTTTCTCTTTCAAAAGAAGCTTTCCGTATGCTTGCCGATGAAATGGAGGATAGGGCGTTAGTCGTATTTGTTCCTGAAGGCAACAATGACAATTATCGTTTTTCGCTAATAGAGATTACACTCGAAGCGAAAGAGGACTCAGCGCGTATAACCCGGAATTACAGCAATCCACGTAGATATAGTTATTTCTTGGGAAAAGGTATCGCTTATTACACTCCGAATAAGTATCTGAATGAGAAAGGACGTGTCGTTAGCCCGGAAGATTTGCGTAGCCGCTTCTCTGTTGAGGTTCTTACAAAAGAATTCTATCAAGAACTTAGTGACTGGTATGCTTGGGCTATTAAAATCATACGCTTTCCTAATGACCTTAATGACAAGACGGATGATGACAAGTATAACAACGAGAGCGCAATCCGTCTGATTACCCGTTTGATTTTCGTGTGGTTTTTGAAGCAGCGCCATCTTATACCTGATGAGTTCTTCGACGAGAAGTATATTGCCGATAATCTGATTAAGGACTTTAATCCTCATGTTAAAGTTGATTTGTTTTATAAATCAAATGAAAGCAGGTATTATAAAGCCATTTTGCAAAACCTGTTTTTTGCAATGCTGAATAGCCCGATTACGCCTGAAGGTAGTACTGATTTGTCAGAGCGGCATTTCAGGAATGGGCGTGGAGATTACGACAATAACAAACTAATGCGTTATGAATCATATTTCAAGAATCCTCAGTTGTTTGTCGATTTGGCGAACAAGACCGTTCCTTTCTTGAATGGAGGTTTGTTTGATTGCTTGGACGAGAAGGATAAAGACATATATTACGATGGCTTCAGCGACCGTGAAGCCGTAAAGAAGTCATTGGTAGTTCCTGATTATCTTTTCTTCGGGGAGGAAGTCGGCAAGAACATTGACCTGTCGGAATGGTATGGCGACAAGAAAAAGAAGAAGGTTTCCGCCCGTGGCATTATCGACATTCTGAAGCGCTATAGCTTTACCGTCGAAGAGAATACTCCG
>ERZ773200.2535-NODE-2535-length-13197-cov-4.895982_pt1 | contig 13197 bp, 3 predicted proteins | sample MGYA00581008_ERZ773200 | MGnify/ENA primary metagenome ERZ773200 (study PRJEB29015, sample SAMEA2737770) | human gut metagenome | biome: human gut; feature: human-associated habitat; material: faeces | place: China | collected 2012 ... | reverse complement strand
GACGGAGCGCGCCGCTCTTTATGGAAACGAGATGCGGGGGCACAACCCGCGGGTGTACTGCAACTAAGGCACCATGAGCTTGCTGACGGCACGCTTGGTGCCACCCTCACGCACCTCAACGACATGTACGCCGCGCTGCAGGCGGAAGACACACTGGCTCTCGGTGGCCACGTGCTTCCACTCGAGCTGGCCGCCCACGCTGTAGGCCTGTATGCGCTGGCCGGGCTCAAGGCCGCTCACGCAGATACTGCCGTCGTCCTGCAGTCTGATGCGGATGCCGCCGTCAGCTCCCTCGTCATCCAGCGTGCGGAAGCGGAGCGTGAAGCGCTGGTCGAGGCAAGTGTCGGCCGGCAGCGTAAAGGTGTAGGCCGAAGTGGTCAGGTCAACGGTGCGACCGGTCTCGTGGTCGGTCAGTTCCACCGTTTCGTAACCCTCGTTGCCGGCAATGCCCAGCTGGTAAGTGCCGGCCTTCGGCGCCGTAACGCCCAGTGCCGTCTCGCCCTCCTCGCTCACGGCAGAGAGGAGCGAATAGCGATTGCCGCTGCGCACGGCGTAGAGCTGCGGCACGGCGGCCGTGCTCATCCACTTCACACCGTCGGCGCCGAGGTCAAAGTCCTGACGGGCCTCGTCGGCCGGCACGGCATTCAGTTGCAGCATGTCGGATGCAGGAGCCTTGTCGGCCGTAGCGCGGGTGGCCTCGGCCGGACTCAGCATGAGCTGCAGGCGGGCCGACGAAGCATAAGCATCGCCCTGTCGGCCGGAGGATGAAGGCAGCGCAATGCTGATGGATTCTCTTTCGCGAAGCGTAGCCGTTTGCGTAAACACGGCGTCGCCGGCAGGAATGTAGCCTGCGGTTTCGTTGGCGGTATTGACCGTCTTATACGTATCGGCCGTATAGCCGTAAAGAACACGGCCGTATGCCATGTCGCCATAGTTCATGGCGCAAAGGTAGGGCGAGCCAAAGAGGTTCCAGCTCATGTTTTCCTTGTGGGTAAAACGGTTGCCGCCTGAAGTGGTCGAGGTCCACGGATCGTTAAAGTTATACTTCATCAGCACAACGCTCTTGTCTGCGCCATCCTCGGAATAGGAATTTCCGCTGAAACGGATGGTCATGTCGTTGTCCGAAGTAATCAGGAAACCTTCAGTGGAACCACCCGGCTGGCTGAGGGTCTCCCATGCCTTGCCGTCCTTGTCGTCAAACGTATAGTCGTAGGCAGCTCGTGTACTGCCGTTGTAGCGCTTCAGACTGTAGTCGGCATTCGGAGTCACGTCCGTTACGTCAAACGGCATTACGGTCAAATCATTGCCTCCGGCCTTTACGTCGCGCTCAACGGCAAAGTTGGTCAAGTTGATGTAATTGCCGCAACCGCGCAAACCGGCATGATGCTCCAGCAGCAGGTAGCCGGGACTGAAGTACTGGCCGGCCGGATAAACCAGAGAGCCGTCGTCGGCTTTCTGAATCTGCAGTTCCTTCTCCTTACGCACGTAAACCACCGACTTGCCAACGGGTTTGTCGGCAGACGTAATCGTATAGTTACCGGTAATGTTCCACGTTTCGAAACAACCGTTGTCCACCGTATTGCGAATACGCTTATTACCAATCAGGTCACGACTGTGGCCTACCTTATCAATACAAGTTTGCGTAATGGCATCAGTACCCTTATCCAGATTAGCATCATCCGTTTCCATCAGCTGATATTTCCAGTAATCGTCCGTTACGTAAGCATTGGTTTCACTGACAGACGTACGGTTGTTGCCGCTACCCTCAGCCACATTGTTCAAATCACTCGTAGCCGTTACATTAACGGCCTTGACGCCCGACACGCTGTTCAGAGCAAGCGAGTTGTAGAGCACACCGTCGGACTGGCCCGCCACGGCACCATTGAGAATGGAGGTTGAAAGAATACCGTTGTTGACCGTAGCCGCACCGTTCACCACGAAACCGTCCACTACGACATCGGTTCCAAGGGTCACGTCCTGCAACGACGAGCGACCGGTGGACTCCAGCATACCCTTGCGCTGGGTGAGCAGGTCGGACACGATACCGCTTACATCCGTTGCAGCAGAGGTCTCGTCGTTCATGCCGCCATATACCTTTACGCCCGGCATCGACAGGTTGAGCAGTCCGGCGTCGCGGTAGTTGTTGTGTACAAATACGTAAGCATGCTCGCCCGGATTTCCGTTCACGTAGATACCGGCCAGGTCGACGGCACCCTGCAGGTCGCCCAGGGCGGTGGTCCAGCTGTTACCGTCGGCCGTACCGGTCAGGTCGGCCTTTACGTAAACAATGGGTTTCAGGGTAGCTTCGTACTCGTAAGCCCCTACATCTATCTCATCACCCGTCAGACGGGCATTGTTGGCCAGGTCTTTCTCGTCAGCCGGAATTGCAGCATCTGCTGCCGTCAATCCCAAAGCATAATCCGTATAATGCTTCTTGTTACCCTTGTTCAGCAGCAACAGGTTGGGACGGATGCGGTAGTCGCGGCTCATCATGTCGGCGTTGTCGGGGTCTACAAAGTTGGGACCCTCCAGCACATTATCGTTGTCTACCGTACCGAGAATAGCCACATTCTTTTTCTCAGTATCAGTAGTCAGATTTTGCTTGCCATTCTTCCAGGCCACACTATTATATATGCCTTTCGGCGTGCCGGTCAGGTCAGTGACGTTCTGGGCAAAGGTGGCATTGACCACCGTTGTGTTTCCATCAGCAGCCAGACCCGTACCGCCGTCGGCAAAGAGCGTATTGTATATCAATACCGGACCGCTGTTTCCTGCTGCTACATTCAATCCGACAGGGTTCTGACGGAATCCGCAATTCTTCAACGTCAGTGAACCACTGGGCTTGACACTAACCTCCATACCCTTGGCATCTACAGACGCAGAATGATTGGCAAACGTGAAACCTTCGAAAACAACATCCTTGCCATTGGCTGTTACGGACATCAGAATGCGAGTTTCCACATCATTGCGAACGACTGTGGGTTTGCTGAAATCCTGCTGCTCGCCACTGCCCGTACAGGAGCCTTTCAGAATCAGCGAGTCGCTCAGCGAATTGTCTGACATGTTCAGGATATAGGCCGAACCTGCCGACAGCCGGCTCCAGGTATATTTCCCGTCACGTACAAAAATTCTTCTGGTACCGGGTTGGTCAGTCGGATTGGATGCACCGACAATGGCTCCGCGCAGGTCGTCGGTGGCATTGGCCCAACTGTCGCCCGAACCATTTCCGACAGAAAGCGTATCTACATATATTTTCAGCATGGTAGAGAAGTTGGACACATACTGATACTCGTAAAGACCAATATCAATAGGCTTACACATTGGCGTATTGTCCTTACCATAAGGGCCTGAATAGCGAGAATAATTTCCATCCGTAATATAGGCCTCTGTCACGCCATTTTGGCCCAAATATCCATTATCTGAGAACCACTCCTGATAAGCACCGGTTGTTCCATTAGGCGTATGATCTGTTTCTGAACTATTTGACTGATCGCCATTATGTTTCGTTCCGTCACCTGCATCCGTCAGCACAGATATAGCGGCCGGATTCCACAAGCTCGAAGCAGAATTTCCGGCCACGCCGGCCACTGTGGACGGATTGGTAAAGCGCGGACCGTTGTCGCCCATATTGTCGATAGAAAGCAGAATATTATGGTTCTTTCCTGAAGCAAACTTGTTGACATAATCCACGTCGCTGGCGCAATGACTTACACTATAAATTTCAGCCACGCTTGTTGCATCATCATAACTATCTCCATCATTACCCCAAATCAATGTATTCACAAGCTCGCTTTTCGCATTGTGATTATACAACACCGGATTCTTAGCGGCTTTATTTCTTACAAAAGTATTGTTCAGAATATAAATAAACGGGTCGTGAACAGAAGTTACTCCTGCATAGTTCGTACCGATGGCACCGCCCTCTTTTGCCGACTCATTGTTTGCCCATAAAGTATTCACAGCACGCAAATAAGCAGTACCGTCGATGCCTGATACATAGGCAGCACCACCTCTACTTGTCAAAGTATTGGTTTCCTGAGCTGTATTATCTACAGTCTTGTTTCCGGCCAAAATACAACCCGAAAGATTCAGGTCGGCATCACGAACAAAGACGGCACCGCCACGCACGGCTGTATTGTTCAGCAAGCGACAGCGACTGATGGTGTAGGTTACGCCATTGCTGTAGATTCCGCCGCCTCGTCCCTGCTCATCCTTGTTGGTGACATAAGACAGCACATTGTCCGTCTCGCCGTTCATCACGGTCAAGCCGTCCAATACGACAGGATTTGCAGTCGTAGTTTCTCCCTTATCCGTAAATACTACATGGTAAGCATTCTGCGCTGTACTGGAAGCATTAATCTGCCCCGAAAGGATGGTTTGATTGGCCAGCTCCCACGGCTCGTTGATGCCGTTCTGATTGAAGTCGGAATAAGTACGTTCATTCAGAATATCTGTAAGATCTTTATCATCTCCTTCAATATTTGTAAATGTATCACTCATTCCAGGAACGGATGATACTGAACCAGAAGTGTATTTCTCTGTTCCTACAAATCCACCATAAATGCTGACATTCTGCGGTACGTCAAACGAGTACAGACGCTGGTCATGCGGAACGGCAGCGGTAGTAGTGCGCTCATTAGACGGCTTATAGGTTCCGCCGGCTACCAAAATCTCGAAATGAGTATTATCATTAGCCTTCCCATCTTTACGCATCGAGCGGATATATCCCAGCGCATCCTCCAAAGTAGAGAAAGAGGTATAGAACGAACGGCCCAAATATTTGTTCATATCCTCATTATCAGGCAATGTTACATTGGTTGTCTGCGACACGAAAATACGCGTAAACAGATCTTCCGGCAAAATACCGCCCTCATAGGCAAAGGCACCGGCATCCAAGCGCTCAGCAGCATTTTCTGTCTGCACGCGTACAATATTCTGCATATCGCTTTTCGCAACATTGAAGGTGGTCACCAAGCTGGGATCTGCCTGCGTCTCTTTTTCCTGATACTCATTTTTCAAGCCGTGCTTGATGAGCAGTGAGTAGTCCTTCAGCTGATAGAAGTCGCCCGTGAAATAGAGTGTGGAATCGCTCTCCAGTCTCGTATTCTCGAAATCGGACGGCATTTCCTGCGTCTCCACGAAGCAGTCGTTGAACGGATAGAAATTCTTCTTGCCATCAATTCCGTACACCGAACTCAGCTTGTTGTCAGCAAACTGCGTATTGGTAACACCGCTCACGTTCTTGTCCGAACCGGCCGTGTTGCCAAAAATCACGGTGTTGACATTCATCACGGCACCGTCCTCCATATACAAGCCGCCACCACTGGTAAAAGCCGTGTTGCCGGCAATGGTAGAGGAGAGGATGTGCGCACGGCTGTCGGCCTTGACATTAGTACTGTCAGCATAAACACCACCGCCATTCTCCGCGCTGTTGTCCATGATCAGCGTACCGCTTAGAGACCGCCGCCCTCAGTGGCCGCACAGTTGCGCACCACGCAGTTGCGTACATGGGCACCACTCGGCACGATGGCACCACCACCGCGCGTATTCGGATTGCCGGCACCGGCCAACGAAGTGGCGCTACCATCCTCCAGCCATACGCCATCAATAATGGCAGACTTAGTCAAAGCCGCCGTTCCGGGCCAAGCGCCAAAAGTCACCGTATGATAACCGTTCACCTCCTGCGTAATTGTCGAACCCTGAGAAGGTTTGGCTATCGCACTCAACACGGTTCGGAACTTCATCGGATTACGCATATTGTCACCTGTGGCGTCATCCCATCCACTGCCTTCTTCATAATCACCATCGTTATAATTACCATCATAATATCCTCCCATAAGAGTAACTCCTTCGGGAATGACATAAGTATAACTCTGCGGATCAATTGCTGAAGCCAAAGTATTGGCATTGTAAACAAACGAAGCATCTTCATAACCAGCAACCTTAACAATAGCAGGAAGACCTTTTTTTGCACGCTCGCCCGCCGCATTCAGAACTTCTTGCAATTTCATGGCACAAGCCACATTGGTTGGAGAACTTCCATTTGCAGTACCTGCACCATTTTGATTTACATAATAATAACCATTTGCATCTGGTTCAACGTTATCTTGATTATCACGTTCATAGGCACCTATATCTATCGTACAATCCTTAATACGATTGGTATAATTCATATCTGTAGAAGGCAACGTAACAACATTCCCTTCATTGTATAAATTATCTGATTTTCCAGCATTAATACACGGAGATTCTGCTGACAGTTCATAATTATCAGCATCAGGATTAACTAATTTTGGATCGGATGTAATCCTCCCATCTATCTTCAAATTATTTTGATCTGCTTCTGCTGTGTTATACACATATGTTCCATAACCAGACTCAGAATCTTTAACTATCTTTACAGAACCTTCTGGAATACAACAATTAGTTATTGATAATTCAGCTATACTTCCTTGATTCAATCGCCCAATCTGAACAGTATTTGCATAAGCACTTCCATTATAAGCAGGATGTGTATTATTATAAATAATGCAATTAATCAGATTCAATTGACTCTCTTGAAAATATTTACCAATACCTAAGGCTATACTTCCAGAATTATCAGCAACTGTATTATTATAAAAATTGCCACACTCTATATATATTGCACTACCCAGATCGCAACCTGAATAAATATCTGTGTCCGCTAATTTGTTTTTTACATAAACACAATTATAGGTCGTCCCATAGCGTAAATATATTCCACCCCCAAAAATAGTTCTGGTTCCACTAAGACGAACAAGTTGATTTTCTTCAATTCTACAATTTATCAATGTTCCACCATTACAGAATATACCACCACCACGGCCTGAACTTATGACGGAATTAATATTATCCTTAATTACACAATTCTCTAAAACTGAGTTTTGACGCAATGCAACACCAGCTCCTCCTTCACGTTGATGATTAATATGTGTTCTACCTCCTGTAATGACAAAACCATTCCACGTAGTTTTAGCTTTAAAACCAGTAACTTCTTTATTTGTTCTTTCTACGTCAAGTCCATTCTCTCCAAAACCATAATATGGCATCGGCTGAGTCAAAACTCGACGGGTTTTATTAGCATTTTCATATGATTCATTCAAATCATAATAAGCCATACTACTATCTCCATCTCCATTACCTTTTAATTTAGGTCCTTCTTTTCCTGCTTTTAATATAGTTTGATTATTATTGGGATTTCTATCACTTTCTCCAGGATTTCCCGTACTAGGAAATCCTCCATACACATCCACTCCATCACGCATAAATAGACCTGTATTACTTACATATTCTCCAGCTCCTACCCAGACTTCAATACGCTGATTATACTTTTCGCCACCATTCTGATATACTTCATCTAAGATTGGATAGCTAACTTTTTTTCTATTTGTTCCACTTTTATTTCCAGGAACTTCTGCAGACTGATAAGATATGTCATTTTTTTCATCACGTTTCACCATCTTTAAATACGCTTGATTAACAGCGTATTGTAAACCTGTAATATAAAAATTATTTGCATCTGTATAAACATTTAAGTCTGTAATATCATCATGTTCGATACCGTCTTCTCTTCCATAATTTGCACGACCATTTATTGCATTAGACCATGAAGAGCCATCGCGACCATCGGTAGAAAGATCATTTACTCCATAATCACGAACATAAATAACCATACCTGCTTTCGGTAAATCTGCCTCATACGCACCGAGGTCAGGAACACCACCGAGGTTGCGTTCATTGTTCATTATGTCGTTAGACAATCCGTCTACAGGATTAACAACCTTGTTAATAATAAGATTAGCAGCAACATCTGAACTTGTCAATGGACGGAAGGAGGAATAACCACCGAAGTAGGTGTCGAAGCCGAGAGTTGCGCCTGCGGTGTTAGTCGGGTTAGCAAAATTCTTCGCACCGTCTGCCCCTTTCGTTGCCAACTCTGTATCAATAGAATTTTTACTTGTATTCCCTTTTGAGAACGAAGTTCCTGAAAGAATACTTTCATCTACAACAGCAGCACCAATGTTATTTACAATCGTAACATGATGCATTGTCGTCTTACCCAAATCGCTATTAATAACTGCCGATGTATTTTCTGTGTTGGTGTTGTTGTTCACCACGCAGTTCTCCATCGTCAGCGTAGCCTCGCGGGCATCGATGGCCGCACCTTCCTGCGCGGTGTTGTTCTCAAAGATACAGTTACGCACGGTAACTTCCGAACCGGCATGGGCCAGCAAACCGGCGCCATACTGACGGCTGGCCTCGCCGGCGGCATAACCGTTGATGACATGGAAGCCGTCGAGCACGAGCTTGGCCCCTCTCTCTACCGTGATGCAATGATAGAGGCCCTGCGTAATGTCCTTGCCTTCGGTGTTGCCATTGATGATAGAGCGGTAGGTCAGCGGGTCACGAATCACGGTGTTGTTGTCCGTCGTACGGTGATAACCGCCATACAAATAAACAGGCTGTCCGCTTGTCGTAACCGGAACGGTGATGGTTGCCGTTTTCGGGTCGTTGTTGGTAAAGGCATAACGCGGCCAGATGTCGCCCTCGAGCACACGCACCACCAGTTTTTTCGTTCCCACGGTATCTGCGTCCAGCCCGGCCAGGTAGCTGATGGCATTGTTGAGCGAGCGGAAACCCGTAGCCCATGAACTTCCGTCGTGGTCGGGTTCCGTACAGTTCACGTCGACATACACCACCAGCGAGTCGCCCACGGTAGCATGCTTTATGCCGGGCGCACCTACACTGAAGGCACCCACAGCCGGTTTCTGCGCGTAGACCTTGCCTTCGATGTCCAGCTCGGGAGAGAGCACCACTTCACTCGGCAGCTGACCGAGCGCCATACCACGTGCCCAAAGGTTTGAGCCGCTTATGGGTTTCCAGTAATAGCTGATGAGGCCGTCTTTCCATTCGTCCTGTACGCCATAATCCGTATTAAGGGAAAAATTCATATCGGCAGCAGGCTCCGTAAATCGCGGTCCGATGCTGGTGCCGTCGTCCTGCTTTCCGGCATTCTCATCCACCAGCGAGAGCGTCTGCTCCTGCAGCGTATTGTTCCACACGGCATTGTTCACGCCCGAAATGGCGTTGTAAAGGAACCGCACCTTCGCAGCCGACGGATTACGGGCATACATCGGAATGTTGATTCCGCTGCCCTGCATCTGGTTGTTCCACAGCACGGAGTTCAGCACCAGCGCGTACTCATCGACATAGATGCCACCCGTTTGCGAAGCATTCACATCGGTGGCGTCGGTAGCCGTCACACACTCGTTGTTGGTGATGGTGTTCTGCATCAGCACGCCGCCCTTGTCGCAGTACACAGCGCCGTTGCCCCTTACGGTGTTGTTGGACACGACGCAGGTGGACAGAATCAGGTATTCCGGATGGTCGGGGTCGTCCGAACTGGCCTCCGCACCGTTATACAGGTACACACCGGCCCCATTGAGCGCCGAGTTGTTGGTCAGCATCGAGCGGTAAACCAGGCCGCGGTTTTCCACGTACACGGCACCACCGTCGGCGTCGGCATTGTTATTGTAAATCAGCGACGTCTGCACACGGCCATTTTTCAGGTACACACCGCCGCCATTGCCGGTGGCATAATTTTCCCGGACAATACAGTTGGACAGGTAGGCATTGGCGCCGTCCATATATACACCTCCGCCGCAATCGGTCTTGAAGTCGTCAAGCCCCGTATTGCCCTGCGCATATCCGCCCTGAACGGTAACGCCGTCAAGCGTGGTGATGCGCGTAAAGTCCGACTCGCCCGACATGGGAGCGAACCACACCACGTGGCGCGAATCGCTGCCCACGGTCCATTTTGAATTGGTCCATGCCAGCTTACTCTCATAATAGGCCGCCTCGAGTACGGTTACGTTTGTAAAGTCCCAGGGCATGGTGCCTTTGGCACGCTCCTGCTTGGAAGTTTCGTCGCCTTCAAAACCGCCGTACACGCTGATTCCGTCGCGCATACGGAAGGATGCCGAATAGTTCATACCGCTGATGAGCTGCGACTGCGGCTTGTAGGTTCCGGCAGCCACCCACACCTCGCCGGCCTGCTGTGAGACATTGTTGTCAGCCAGGTCGTCAATCATCTTCTGAAGGTCGCCCGAGGCGTTGTCCCACGACGAGCCGTCGCCCGTGCCGGTAGCTGTGGGCTTCACGTAGCGGATGCGCGTGGCGGGCAGATACTGATACTCATAGGCCCCCACACTGATACGGTCGCCGCTGATACGGGGGTTGCCGGCCATGTCTTCACTGCCGTAAACATTCTGGTCATAATAGTCATTATGACCCTTGTCAATCATGACCGAACCTTCAAGCACGTTCCACGACCAGAGCGGATAGGCCGACTCGCGCCAGTTGAAGTCGCGGTCGTAACTCGTCTTGACAGACGGCGCGTCGAACATGGGGCCGAATTTGTCGCCGCGATTTTCCTTGGCCACGTAAATGTTGCCGTTTTCGTCCGGTGTTGCAGGGTCACGGCTGACCACCTCATGGTATGCCGAATTTCGGAATCCAGGGTCATTCTGCAAATACAGCTGCGTGTTGCCCCAGATAATGGAGTTATACACATGGGCGTCACCCGAACCGCCGGCCGTCATGTCCACACCCGCACCCGTGTTGCGGGCGATGGTTACGTTCACGACCTTGCTTTCCGGCGACAGGCGCACACCGCCGTTTCCATTGTTAAAGATTGACGTGTTGACCACCGTGGCCTTACCGGCCAGATAGATTCCGCCGGCCTGGTTCTCCACCGCCGCACGGTCGCCGGCGGCGTTGTTGTAGATGACGCACTGATTGATGAGCGATTCGCCGTTGTTGACGTTCTGTACTTCAGAAGAAACGTAAACGGCACCACCCTGCGTGGCATAGTTGCTGATCAGGAAGCAGCGTTCGATGCGAAAAACGCCGCCCTTGCTGTTGTCGCCATAAACGTAAATACCGCCGCCTTTTCCGGCGTCACCGGTGCCGGCTGCCTGACCGTTGCCAATGGAAAAACCGTTGATTACGGTGGGGTACGTATTGTTGTTGCCCGAAGCCTGCGTCGGATCCAGATTTACGCTCAACACGTGGGTGGCATTGTCCGAGCGGGTCCCGTTGGCCGGGAAAATCAGGTCAACACTGCCCACCGTGTCGTTCCGCTGGATGTCGCCCGAGAGCACGGAGCGGTACTTCAGCTGATAGGGCTTGCCCAGCGTGACGCGCTGGCTCAACCGGCTTTCCGTGCCGGCAAAGCCGCCGTAGAGCTGCACGCCCGACTTCACCGCAAAGCCCTCCTTGGGCGCCACGTAAAGATTGCCGCCGGTCAGCGTATCAAAGCCCTGCACCCAAATCTGGTCGCCGGCCACAGCCTTATCCAAGGCTTTGGTAAGCGTCGTCGCATTGGCCCACGACGAGCCGTCGCCGGTATCCGTAGCCTGCGAACTGACGTAATAAATTTTGCTCTGCGCCGCTGCCATTCCGGCCAGGAAGAAGGCCAGAAGCATCACCGGAAGTCGTAATAATATGTTTCGCATCTTTGTTTTCATGGTAAGGTGTCTGTTTTTGTATTTTCGGTTGATGCGCCCGTTCCGTTAAGAAGAAGCGGGGCGCTGTAATCGTCATTTATTAAAGATACTGATTGAGGTGTTCGTGTCGGCCGTCATGCCCCTGACGGTGGCGTTGACCTTATACCACGTGGCCGTCTGCAGCGCCAACTGGAAGGCCATGGTGTAGTTGCCGCTGATGCTGTCGGTCGTACCGTCCTGCTTTCCCGAAATGTTAAAGGTAATTGTCGGGCGGGTCTGTCCGTCGGTAAACGTGTAGTGATACTGCCGCCCGTTGCGCTGGCTGACGGGCGTGGTGTTGGTAAACGTCCATGTCTGGTCGGCGCCGGGCGTAAAGCTGCTTACGCTCACATCCGGAAACAGTCGGCCACGGGTCTTGCCGTGAAAACTGAAGTCGGTCAGGCGGATGTCCGTATAACCCTTGTCAACGGCGTCGGCCACGTCCCACTGCACGTCGATTTTCGTGGCCAGGCGGGTAAGCGTCATGGTGGGAATAGTGCCCACCGCCCCCGTACCGCCGGGCTGTATCACGAAGTCGGCCGGAGTATCGCCCTCGGCCTTATAGTAACCCGTAGCCACACTCACAAACTTGGCCTCTGCCGACGCATCGCCCTGCGCATAATCATTCGATATGGTCAGGGCCTGCACGTCGGTTTCCGAGCGGCAGGCCTCAATATCCCCAGCAAGCGTGTCGGCAGCCCGAGCGCCGCTGCTGTACGTCACGCCGTAAATCCTGACCGTGCCGGGCTGAGCCTCAATGGAGAAGAACTTGATGCCGGCATTTCCGTTGTACGCCGGCAATTTGTCGAAATCGGCTTTCGTAATCGTTGTCTTCATCACCTGGCTGCCGTCGGTATAAGCCATTATCACGGTCAGGCGGTCCCAGTCGGCCGCCTCAGGCACGGCTTCGCCGGGGTCGCCCATGCGGTGCTGGCTGGCAGCCGCCGTCTGCGCGGGCACACTCACCAGCAGCCTCACCGTCTGTCGCGGGCCGGCAGACGTGCCGTCGTCGTCGGCACACGAGGCCAGCGTAAGGGTAGCGCCAGCTATGACAAAAACCACAATCCGTGCCTTGCGCACAGCTGTGGTTTTCAAAATATTATGCCATATATTCTCTCTCATCATATCTAAGTATTATCGGTTCCATTATACTGAAGCCTCCCCGCTTCCGGTGTTCCGCTCAGGGGTAATGATTTTCCTTTCCTAACCATCGCGTCACAAAGCTTTTCCGTTTCTACATTTCCACGTCGAAATCGCCGCCCGGTTTCCAGTCGAGTTCAACCGACACACCCACCTCCGGATTGTCGGTGGTCAGCGTGCCGTCGTTCTGGAGCTTGACCTTCACCACCAGCATGGCGCCGGCGCGCAGGGGTTCCTTGATGTAAAGGGTATTTTTTACGTACTTGCCCTCGGCCGTGCGGGTGTAGGCGTCCATTTCCCACAGGCTGCCCTCGGCCTGCGAGAGGTCGCCGTCACGGGTGATGCGCTGCTCCGGCGTGTTGGCCGAAGGGAAACACACGCAATGAAACGCCGTCAGGTTGCCGGCATCGGTACGCTCGGTGCGCATCACGGCACTGCGGTCGTACACATACACGCTGTCGGCACAATGCAGACCCGAAGCCGTGTCGCG
>ERZ773200.2522-NODE-2522-length-13229-cov-2.529300_pt1 | contig 13229 bp, 5 predicted proteins | sample MGYA00581008_ERZ773200 | MGnify/ENA primary metagenome ERZ773200 (study PRJEB29015, sample SAMEA2737770) | human gut metagenome | biome: human gut; feature: human-associated habitat; material: faeces | place: China | collected 2012 ... | reverse complement strand
GCTCACATCGACGAACCGGTAGGGCGGGTCTCCCTCCCAGCCGGGCGGAGCGTTTACCTGCTCCGGGGCGGTAGCAGGGGCGTCAGGGGTGGTCTCTGCCTCGTTACCGGGACCAAAGATGGCCCGCACCAGTTTTTCCAGCAGCTCCAGCAGTTTATCCATTGTAGTAGTCCTTCCCCGTGATCTCCTTGTACTGCTCTTCACTGACCTCCCCATCGGCCACCCTCTTGGCCAGCTCCCGCTTGACTCCGGCGCGGCGGCTTGCGGGCATCTCTGCCCATGACTTGGTGCCGGCGACCAGTCTGTTTGCCCAGATTTTATCCATATGCTACCTCCTTACTTGTTGTTGATAGCGGCGTCCAGCTCGCACAGCGAGTCCTCGATAGTCGCCAGCCGCTCCTGTGATGCCATGTCCTGCTCACACAGGGCGTCCTCAATCTCCGCCACAAGGGCTGGCATTTCCCTGAGCTTCTGCTCCTCTTCCAGCTTCTTGTGGAGTTCTTTCAGGCTCTTATCCATCTTGCAAAGACTCATCCGATGACACCTCCGATCATGGTGATGTTGCCACCGACGCCGGAAGCTCCTCGGGCAATCGTCACCTTGTAGTTGAATGCAAAGCCCCGGGCGGCAGTTGTGTTTGTAAAGCTGTGGTGGACGAAAGCCTTTGCCTCGCCGCTCTGGATGTCGGTGCAGTTCTCCCACACGTGGGTCTCGTCCAATGCGTTGTTGGTCAGTTCCACGGTCAGGCTCATGTCTGCCGGGAAACTGCCCTCCAGCGTCAGCGCGGCCACCGTAATGGTGTCGTCTGCTGTCATCGGTTGGGACAGCGAGAGAACGGCATGGGTCACGTTTTTGGTAAAGGTCGCCGTCCACTCTGTCGTGGTCTTTCCGTCGTCCACTTCCAAAGTCAGTGTGCTCTCTCCGTTGAGGATCTGCTGGGAAAGCACCTTCTCGCTCAGGCACTGTACTGTGAGTTCGGTGCCGGTGGCCACGTTCTCGCGGACGGCCAGCGCCACGCCGTTCACCTTTTCGGTGATGGTCATGGGGTCTCCGTCGCCGTCGGTCACGGTGTAGGACAGAGTAAACGGCTCGTTTTTCTCGCCCAGTGCCACGCCGCTCTCACCCGCATCGGAAGCGACTTCCGGCGGCTGGTTCACAGTCGGGAAGCCGTCTTTGTCGATGTACAGCGTCTCCGGCAGGGTGAAACAGGGGAGGGTGGTCAGTCTAGTTTTAGACCTATCGACTTTATAGACCGATATACTGGAGCCGCTTGCGCTGGAAACGGCATAATAATAATCGTAATCGTATTCATTTTCGCCGTCTTCTTTATGATAGCCGCTCGATGTTGGGTTTGGACTTCTTGTCCAGAAAGGAGTGTCGCTGGCTGTTCGGATATATCCTACCCGGGTTCTGGCTGCCGCCGAAAGAGCCGAACCATCCGCAAGTTGATTTATATAATAATCTGAAGCTACGTTAAGCTCTTTTACTGATAGTGAAAAGAAATTTGCAGAACCTGTCTGTACTTTTGTAAGGGTTCCGAAAACGCTGTTAGTATATTGGTATTTATAGCTTGTGGTGGAGATCCATTTTTGTACGGCAGCTGTGAACTTGTCCAGAGTCAAATTCGCCGGACTCTCCCGGCAAAACAGCGTCCGCCCCTTCCCGTTCAGGCCGCTCTCGTAGTTGTGGGATAGCACGTAAAACTTGACTTTGGTGCTGCCTTCCATCAGGTATACAAAGCCATCGCCAATGGCTAAGTCTTTGATCTGCATATTTCTGATCCTCCTTCCTCTCAAAACTCCACCCGGCTCGCCGCCTTGTTCCACACGCCCTCCAGGGCCACGCCGTCGAGCGTGCCAAATGCCGAGACAAAACTGATACCGTTTACATCTGTGCCATGCACCATCTCCAACAGTTTGATGCGCACGCCGGTAGCCGCAGCGTCCGCCGCCGCGCCGGAGATGGTGAGGGTGGGGTTCACCCTCACACCGCTCCCCGCCACCAGTCCTGTCACCACAGTGCCGCCCGCGTTGCCCAGCAGCGTTACCTGCACCCGGATGTCTCCGGAGGGCTTCGCCCTGGCGTAAAAGCGGACAAAGCCGTCCCGCGCCTCGCAGTAGGCCGGGCATCCCGCCTCCTGCGCCGCCGCGCCGTAGCCGTCCGGGTAGGATCCGAGAGCTACGTAACCGGTCTTCGCTTCCGGCACCGGGGCGGCCTGCATCAGGGGCCAAGCTCCCTCTGCCTTCTCCCAGCTCTCCGGCGTCAGGGTCACGAGGCGGCTTCCCCGGTATCCAGCCCCGTCGCCCGCAAGGCCCGGGTACAGCACTTCACCGGCGCTGTTGTAGATAGGTTCACTCATTCTTTTACCTCCGCTTTTGCCGTGATGACGATGTTTCCGGTCACGGCCTCGATGTCCACGCAGCTCTCTTCGGCGTTCCACGCACTTCCGGTCACGTCCTCGCTGCCCATCTTCACGCTCACCTCGGTCAGGGTGTACCCGCTCTCTGCGGTCAGGGCGGCTTTGTAGGCCCGGCCCTTCGCCACCACGACGGCGGTCTGGTCGGTGGTTACATGGCTCAGCCGGTTCACCACGCTGCACCACACCAGTGCCTGGCTCACCGTCACGCTGCATTCGGCCTTTACGCCGCCTGCCGTGGCGCTGATGACTGTGCTGCCCTCGGCCACGCCTCGCACGATGCCGCCGCTCACGGTGGCCACGTCCTCCCGGCCGCTCTGCCACACCACGGTGCGGTCGTCGGCGTTCTCGGGCCGCACGGTAGCCGTCAGCCGGGCCGTGCCGTCCACGCTCAGCTCAAGGGTGCTGCGATCCAGCGTCACGCTGCTCACCGGCACCCTCGCCGCCTTTACGGTTACGGTGCAGCTTGCCGTCTTGCCGCCCACGCTGGCCCGGATGATGCCCGCGCCGGCGGCGCGGGCCGTCACCACGCCGCTGTCCACCACGGCAGCTTCTTCGTTGGAGCTGGTCCATACGATGCTGCTCTGGGGGATGCTGGTGGGCAGCACCGTGGCCGTCAGGGTGGCAGTCCTGCCCTCCGTCAGCTCCAGCGTCCCGGCGCTCAGCATCAGGCTGGCGGCTCTCAGGCCGTCCTCGGCCACCGTTACGCTGCACGCTGCCTTCACGCCGCCCGCAATGGCCGCAATCTCCGTCGTTCCGGCGCAGATGGCCACCACCTCGCCCCCGGTCACGCTGGCGGTCTCCGGGTCGGCGCTGTACCACACCACAGCCTGATCAGCGGCCTCCGGGCTGACTGTGGCCGTCAGGGCCGCAGTCTCCCCCGGCTTCAATGTCAGGGCGGTCTGGCTCAGGGCCACGGTCTCCACCGGCACCTCGGCCCATACCCCGCTCAGCTGGTCCAGCAGGGTGTCGGCGGTCCTGGTCTGGTAGGCAGCTTCCCGCAGCAGACGCATCAGCAGGCGGCGCTCCTCCTTTTTCGGGGCAAGGTTCGCCGCCCGGTTCGCTGCCTGAGTGGCAGCGGTGCAGGCGTCCAGTGTCTCAGCTGCCGCACCCAGTGCGCTGGCAGCACTCGCCGCCGCAGCTGTGATGTCTGCCTGTGTCCTTGCCGCCGCAAGGGCCGCGGCGCTCTCGGCGTCCTCGGCGTCCATCCGCTCCTTCTGGGTGGCCGCAGCGCCTTTCTGGGCGGCGTCCATCGCCGCCTGCGCCGTCTTTGCCGCATCCTTTGCGGCCGCGCCCTCGTTCATGGCCGTGTTCACGGCCTGCTGCACCAGCGCCACAAACTGGGCGTATACGCTGGGGTCTACGTCCTCCACCGTACCCGACAGCCCGATGGTGTCATAGCAGTCGTATTTCGCCGGGCAGCTCATGGCTGTGTAGCCTTCCGCGCTCTGGGCCAGCAGCATCCACAGCCCCTGCCGGGCGGCAGTAAAGCGTCGGTCAATGGTCACTTTCCGGCTCTCGTCCAGCAGCACCGGCTGGGGCAGCGTGCCGCCCTCCTGCTCGATGTGCAGCGTCACGGCCATACCGGCCCATGTCTCCGGCAGCACGAACTCAAGCTTTTCCACGTATACGGCGCCCACGCCGCCCAGGTACAGCGTCTCCGGCTCCGCCCGCCAGCCTGTCCCACAAAAATGGTCCTTCACTACTCTTACTTTCACTTTGAAGCTCCTTCCTTTGAGAAAGGCTCCCCTCGCTAGGGGAGCTGCTTTGCAGCGCCGCCGTCAGGCGGACTGCAAAGCTGAGAGGTTTCCTTCCGGTCCACTGCCGTTTCTAAAGGCTTCTTCTTCTCCAGCCTACCACGTCCCCTGCTTCAAAACTACTGCGGACTTATTCAAACAAACAAAAAGAGCAGGCGCCCTGGTTCATTACCAGAGCGTCTGCTCTTATCTTATTTCACCCCCTCCCACCAGTTCTTCTCGTCCTTCGCCTTCTCGGCCTTCTTGTCCGCAGCGCTTACCCACTGCGCAAAGTTCTTTTCCTCGTACAGGGGCTTTCCCTCTGCGTCCTCGAGGGCCAGCAGCTTCTTCTCCAGCTTCTCCCGGTCCCGGTCGCTTCCGGCCAGATACTCTTCCTTCACGCTCTCCGTGATTTTACTCTTGATGCTGCCCTTGTCCTTGCCTGCGGTCATCAGGCGGTCAAGCTCCTCCTGCGCGTCCTCCACCCGGCCATTTTTCACTTCGTCCAGGAGCGCGTCGTATATGCTGCCGTCCTTGCCGCCCGCCAGCAGTTCGTCTGCCTTGCCGTCCACCGCCTTGTTCACAAGGTCGATGAGCTGCGCCCGCCGGGCCGCATCCGCTTTGCCCTTGGCCCTGTCTGTCACAGGGGCGACGTCCAGCCCCTCCCGCAGCTTCTCAAATACGGCCTTTCTGGCCTTTTCCTCGGCCCGGGTCTTCCCGGCGTTCCGGGCCTCAGCCGCCGCCAGCACGTCGGCGTCGTACTGCTTCAGCCGCCTTGCCAGCTCGCCGTCCACCTTGTCCGTCTTGTTCATCTGTTCCAGTTTCTTCATCGCCGCCGCAGCCTCCTCGCTGTCCCCGCTCTGGATGGCGTTGTACAGCCGGTCGTACTGCCCGGTGGCCGAAGAGGGTGTGGAGTCAAAGCTCACTTTGCCCTCTTCCTTCCATTTCTGGAAGCTGTCCATCCATTCGTTCACGGCCTTGACGTACTTCTTCACGTTGTTGTAGGGGATGCCCTCCAGCATGGCCAGCTGTCCCACAGCGTCTGCCCACGCACACCGCACACTCTTCTCGTACTCCGCAAACTCCTCCTCGGTCATCTCGCTGGTGTCCTTGTCCAGCAGGCCGTTCAGCTTGGCGATGGTCTTGGTCATGTCGTTCACGGCTGAAAAGCCCGTCATGCTGATGGTGTCGTAGCTGCCAAAGCTCTTTCCGGTCAGCACCGTCTCGGTGGCTCTCCACGCCTCGCTTCCGCCGGTAAAGTTGCTCACCCCGCTGTTGAAGAACTGATAGATAAAATTGCTCAAAAGGCTCCACACGGTCATGTCGCCGTTCTCGTCCTGTAAGTCGCCCCATTTGTGGAACAGCAGCTTCACCCCCACGCCCAGCCCCGCAATCAGGGCTGTCTGCACGATCTGGCTCGAGATGGCGTCTGCCCGCCGCGCCTTGGCCGTTTCCAGTGCCTCCTTGTTGGCTGCGCTGGGGTCTGCCTTGTACCGTGCCGCCTGCGCTGCGGCATCCTCCAGCGCACTCACTAGGATTTGTGCGTTCTGCTGACGCTGTGTGCTGAACATCATCAGGGTCTTGGCCATCTGGTTTTTCGTGCGCTGAAAGCCCGTCCGCTGCATTGCGGTGTAGTTGGGCTGGGTCCGCTCGATCACCCGCTGGTACTTCTGCTTCACAGCCTCCCAGTAGGCCGGGCTGTCGTAGACGGCCGCCTCGGCGTCGAACTCCTCCGGGTGGCTCTTCACATACTCCATCGCGCCGTAGTACAGCGCTGCCGTCGTGATCTCGTCCACCTTCCCGATGCTTCCGCTGGCAAAGTCGCCGATGGCGTCCGCCGCCTTCACGCCGACTCGCACCACGGCGTTGTCTCCGTTCCGGGTGCTGTCGTGCAGCGTACCCACCACGCCCTTCTCGGCGCTCCCCAGCTCACCCCTCCGGCTTCCCCGCAGGCGGGTGGGCAGCATCGCGTCGCCGTGCTCGTAGGCCAGCTTCTCGATCTCCGCCAGCTTGCTCGGCGAGACGTTCTTCACAAATTGCAGTACCGACTTTCCCGTGCTTCCCCAGCCCAGCTCTGCGGCTGCGGTCGGCAGACTGGCTGCCTGCAAGAGCGTTACGTTCAGGTTTCCGGTCAGCACGGCAGCGGCGGCATTGCCCCGCAGGGTGCTGCACAGCCGGTCGAACACCTCGTGGTCGCTCTTCGTTCCGCACAGGTCGGCCAGCGCCTTGTTCAGGTAGCTCCGACCCGTCTCGCCCCATACCTTCTCTATCTGGCCGTACAGGCTCTTTCCGCCCTGCATCGAGTTCAGCACCTTCTCGGCGTTCCGCAGCGGGATGGCCATGCCCGCGTACTGGGCCGTGTTCTCGATGCTCTCCGCCGCCTGCCGCACCAGTCCCACCAGCTCCAGAGGCTTCGAGCTGTTCACGCGGCTCTGCAAAAAGCCCTCGCTGCCCACGCTGTTGTCGTACTGGATGCCGGTGTTCTGCTCCACGTTGGTGTTCCGGTCAACGTGCAGCCGGATGTAATTGTCCACCCGGGCCTTCTTCACGCCGGAGAGCGCAAGGCTCGTTTCGTTGATGTACCCCTTGGTCAGCTTGCCCAGCTCCCGGAACGCCGCGATCATCTTGTTGTCGTACTCGGTCAGGTTCTTTTCGATCTCCCCGATGATGTTGGTGCGCAGCGCATCCTCCCGCTGGCTCACCTCGTAGGCGTTCAGCTTGTTCCCGCTCTCGTCCACGGTCACAAGCTCGCCCAGCTTCACGGTCTCGGCCCGCTGGCGTCCCGCGCCCTTCAGGCCCTTGGTGGTCAGGCTCATGTCCGCAATGGTCGCGCCGCCGTGCAGCAGGTGGTGCATACCCTGCCGGTTCTGCAGCTGCACCCACAGCTCCGCCATCACGTCGTGGGTCACCAGCCACGGCCTGCCGTCCTCGGTCTTCAGTCCGATGTCCACCAGATCATGGGTAAAATGGTACAGCTCCTTCTCGTGCTTCGGCCCTGTCAGGTCGGCAAAGATGGCTTCGCCCTCGGCGGTGATCCGGCTCTTCCGGGCCTGTCCATCGTTCAGCATCTGCCCCAGCTGCTCCATAAAGCCGCCGTGGACATAGCCGCCAAAGCGCTCAAAGTTCCGCTCGATGTTCGTGGCGTTTATCCGGTACACGTCCCGCGCCGCACGTCCCAGCTGGGCCAGTACGCCCTTTTTCTGCTTGGCGGCCACCTCCTTCAGCTCACCGTGCAGCCCCTCGGCAAAGTCGTCGATCATCACGTCTTCGATGCTGCCCAGCATCACGGCCTCGTTCTTCACGATGAACATGGTCTGCTCCATGATCTCCCGCAGCCCCCGCAGCTCCTCCACGCTCAGCGACGCCATCGCACCGTCCCGGTAGGCCTGCAGGTCTTCGTTCAGCCGCTTGAGCCACGCCCGCTTCTCCGGGGTGTCCTCCGGCAGCCACTTGTCCGCCTGCTCGATCTGCCCCCGCAGCTCTTCCATTTTCAGCTGCCGGTTCTCGTTCACGTCGGTCAGCCAGTCGTCAATGGCGTCGGCCAGCTTGCTGTTCTCCCATTCCAGCGCCGCCCGCTCTCCCATCTTCATTTCCCGGGTGATGCCGCTCTTCAGGCCGTCCATCGCGTCCCGGATGCTCATGTCCGCCGGCAGCGGGCCGTAGATGCCGTTCACCTCGGCCCGCAGCTTCTTCGCCGCCTCGTGGTTGCCGATGGCGTCGTTGGCCAGCATCGCCACCGGCCGCACCTTGTCCACCAGATACTCCGGCACATAGCTCTTCTCGCTGGGCTTCTCGATCATCCGGGTCAGCTCGCTCGTCAGCTTCTGCACGCTCCGCCGGGTGTTGTCCATCTCCCGGGCATCCCGGGCCTTCTGTACCTGCTTCAGCCGCTTATCCTTTTCCAGCTGCACCCGGGCCTCCACACTGGCCTTCTGCTTTTTCGCAAACTGCTCCGCCACTTCCTTCCGGTAGTTCGCTTTGGCCGCAGCTCTCCGGTAGGGCTCCAGCAGGTCGTCCTGTGCTTCCCTGGCCTGCTGCGCCGCTGCGATCTGGGCCTTGGCTCTTGCTTCCAGCGCCTGCTGCCGGGCAATGTCCCGCACCTCTTTCCGCTGCTGGGCAAACTGTTCCCGCAGCTGGGCGTTCTCGCCGATGGCCATTTCCGGCGTGTTCATGTACCGCTGCCAGATCTGCATAGCGATGTCCTGCTTCGCCCCGTCCCAGTCCTCGTCATAGGCGTTCTCTAAGGTGGGTCTGATGGCGTCGTGGGCGCTCATCATGGCCTCCAGAGCGTCGGCGGCGCTGCTGGGCGTCTCGGCAGGCAGCAGTCCCGCGCCCAGCGTCTGCAGCTCTGCAAAGTCTCCGTCCCACCGGCTGGCCTGTCCGTCCTTGGTGTAGGTCAGGCTCACGCCGTGGCGGGCCGCCTCCTTCCGGGCGTTTGCCCAGCTGCCGTACCGGTACAGGATCTCGCCGCAGGCCGCCGAGCCTTTCTCGAGCTGCATACTCATCTTGTGCAACTCCGGGTATGCCTTCCACAGCTCGTCGTTCCGCTTTGCGCTCTTCTGCATGATCTGCTCGGCGATGTCCATCACAAAGGCGTTGGCGTCAGCCCAGTCCACCCCCTTGCCCTGGCTCAGGTAGTCGCTCAGCGCACCCAGCCGCTCCGTCAGCCACTTGGCGCTCACCTTGCTGCCGTGGTCAGCCCGCACAGCCTGTGCAATGCTTCGCAGGCCCTCTTCCGACACCCGCTTGTTCCCGCCTGTCTCCACAGCCTTCCGGACCGTCTCCATCTGGGCGGCCACGTCCCCGAGGCCGCTGCTGTTGGTTGCATCCCGGCTGTCTGCGTCCACCTCCAGCTGGTATTTCACGGCTGTTTTTTCCGGGTAGAGCTTCTGGGCCTCGGCCTCCGTCACGGCCTTCAGGTAGTACAGCGGTCGTCCCGGCAACGGCTCGGCGGTCACGGCCTTGACATTTCCGTCGGCATAGTGTAAAGTAGCTTTAGAGCCACCGCTTGCGAGGGAGAACGGCAATCGTAGCCTATTACCCCTCAGCCAAGCGGCGGTTCTTTTTGTGTCCGGGTCAACATAAAGTATCTCGCCCTGTACCACCTTTCCGGTTCTGTAGCTTTCGTGGCCGTATGCGCTCAGCACCGCGATATTATCTACCACCAGACCATTTCTATCCGTCGGAAGCAGCTCCAGCGACACATTCACCGGCTTTCCGGCCGCGTCCTTTACATCGCCGTACATGAATATCCGGCTGGCATAGTCCGCATTCCGGCTCGTATCCGAGTGCAGTACAATGATGGGATGCTCCAAAACCTGCGGAACCTGTTTCAGAATTTCTTTGGTCATAATGGAGCCTTCTCCAGTCGCCGCATTGTGATTTGCGATACTGTGCTTGTTCAGTATTTTCCGCAGCTTTCCAGCCTGCCAGAAAATATCTTTGTCTTTCACACCGATGCTCTTCAGCACTTCTGAAGTGCTGCCCACCCGGATAGCATATCGCTTGGTCGAGTCTTCGTCCAGCCCCTCGATGGCTTTCTCAAAGCCGACATCGATGGAGTATTTTATCGCCGCGTCCTTTGTTTCAGAGGCTGCGGCGTTTTTGCTGCCCTGCTTTGCGTCGTGGATGGCTTCCCGGTACTTTTCGCCCGCTGTCATCTGATGCTCAAAATACAGCGCACGCAGATCCCGCAGCTGCTCCTCCGTCAGGCTCTTCGCAGCCTTGGCGGCGGCGTTGGTGGGCTCTTTTTTGAGGAAGTGCTCCACGTCTGCCAGCACACTCTCCAGCAGGTTTTGGATCTTGTCCATCACCTTCCCGATGATGCCCCGGGCGTCGGCGTTCATCCGTGCCTCGGCCGCCTGCTGGCGCACAAAGTCCCGGAAACTCTCCGCCGTGCCGAATACCGTCTCCATGGCATCGGCGGTGATCTCCTCAAGGGCCTGGTTGTAGGTCAGCTGCTGCCCGGCCTCGGCGTACTTGTCGAGGTAGCTCTGGATGAGCTTCTCGGTACTCTCTGCGCCGCTCTGCTGCACAAGATAGTTCAGCAGCCGGTCCATCACGGCCTGCCCCGTCTCGGCGCTCCACTGGTTCAGCGCGTGGAACGTCTCGTGCATCACCGTTTCACTGCCCGCGTCTCCGGCAAAGAACATCTCGCCCGCAGCGGCCTTGATGCAGCCCTTGGCGTTGTTCTCCAGCCCCTGCATCATCCGGTGGATGGCCGTGCCGGTGCTCTGGGCCGTCAGCTTCAAAAAGGCCTCGTCTGCGCTCTTGTCCCCGCTCACGGCCTTGTCGCCCCGGTATACCGTCCCGGCGTCCGGTCGCACCGCGCCCTTTCCGCTGCCCAGCTCCCCGGCCTTGTGGGCGTTGTAGACTTCGGCCTCGCCCTTGCCCTGTAAATAGGCCAGCTTCAGGGCGTTCTCGCCCTGCTTGCCCAGCGCCAGCACCTGCCGCACTGCGCCGCCCATGCTGCCTTCCGGGCCGGTCAGCTTCAGCGCCTCGGCAAAGCTGCCCACTTCGTTCACGCCCATCCGGTACAGTGCCTTCGCGGCCTGGGTGTACACGCCTGCACCGATGCCGCCGGGCATATTGTCCACGATGGTCTGCACGCCCTGCGTGCTCACCCTTCCCGCCCGGGCCAGCTGTGCAGCCGCCGCTTTCTGCTCCCCGCTCGCCCAGCTGCTCGAGTCCAGCGCACTCTCGTCCGCCGTCAGCGTTTCCTCCGCGTAGCTCCTGCCATTGACAGCCCCGCCCTCCGGTGCTATATTGGTCTTGGCAGAGGGTAGATCAGCTAACGTCTCGGGCGTATCTCTGGGGTTGGACGCGGCATCCATAGAGGACTGCAACTCCTCTGCTGTGGCGGGAGGGTCTACGACTACGTTTCGGACGTGAACCTCAGGGTCGGACGCGGCACTCACGGGGGATCGCAAGCCTTTCGTCACTTCTGTTAAGTCCACACCGTTTTTCGCAAGATACTCGGTGACAATATAGTTCGTGTTTTTCTTTGTATCACAGACGGCTTCCACGACAACGTGGCTGCCGTCTATTTTTTTCTCAAAGATAACGACAGGAGCACGTTTACCTTTGTTCGTCATGTACCCATCTGCCCGGTCTTTTGCCAGATACGCATTGTCAAAATTGTTCAGCACATACGCCGCCCGGGCCACGTCGGCGCTCTCCTTCATGGTTCCGTCGGCACTGCCGTTTCCCCCTGCGTGCCGGTTGGTGATGTGCTGCACGGCGTTCGAGTCCATCAGGGTGCGGTCGCCCACCTTCTCGAGGCCCGTCAGTTCCATCATGGCGCTGCGCATCCGGTCGCCCGTCTCGGCCACCACATACGGCTCCAGCTTCTCGCCTGCCCGCACCCGGTCAACGTACTCCGCCAGCCCCGGGTCAACGCTGTTCTTGTATTCCTCAATGCCGACGTTCTGCGCCGCAGTATGTACCGCCGGGTCATCGTTCACAGCTGTCTCGTTCACACTGCCGCTTCCCTCTGTCGCAAGGCCCGTCATTTTACGCCCCGCAGCACTTCCAGCGTCCAGCTGAGAGCTACCCGGCACGCCAGTGGCTCGCCCCTTTGGGGGAGCTGTCGGCGAAGCCGGCTGAGAGGGCTCCGCCGTCCGGGCCTCCCACTCCTTCTGCTGGGCAGCGGCCCGCTTCATCCGGTCGTAACGCTCCGCCTCCCTGTCCAGCGCTTCGCTCATGCCGCGCAACCTCGTGCCGATCGCGCCGCCCAGCGCGCCGGATGCACCGCCGGAAAGCCCGATTTCCAGTGCGGTGAGGAAGGTGTCCTTGGTAAACAGATTCTTCGCCGCCTCGCTGTCCCCCAGCGCAGCGTCGATGGCCATGTCGGCATAGGTCTCCGCAAAGGCCTGCATCGAGTTGTCGATGCCGCCCGAGATGGCCGCAGCCACCGCCGGGTAGCGTTTCGCCAGCTCCGAGCTGCCCGCCAGCCCCTGCACCCAGTCCGCGATCTGCCCTGCCAGCGTGTCCTTTGCGTAGTCCGAGCCCATGGTCTTTGCAAGGTCTGCCGCGCCCACACTGTTGATGGCCCATCCCGCGCCGAACTTGGCGAGGCCGCCGCCCAATGCCTTACCGGCGCTCTCGCCCTTTTCCGCGCTCTGGCCCATGGCCTCCGCCGCGCCCTGGGCGCTCAGCATAGGCAGGATCCACGCAACGCCGTCGCCGCCTGCCGCAATGGCCAGGTTCTCCGCTGCGCTGGTCACGGCCCCCGCCACGGCCCGCTGGGTCGGGCTCAGGCCGCTCTGGGCCGCAGCCGTCAGCTGCTGCCCGCGGTCGTAGAGCTGGTAGCCCACGCTCTGGTTCTTGTCGATGCCGTCGCTCACTTCCAGCCCCGCCAGCCGCTGGCGCATCTCCCGGATCTCCTTGGAGTTGTACCCCATCGAGATAAGCTCCCGGTTCCGGCTCTCCGGCCAGGTGGGGTTATAATCCATGTCCACGTCGGTCAAAAGGTCAAAAAGACTCTGGGCGTGTTCGTCGCCCTTTACCTCCTGCTCCACCTGTTTCCAGTTCTTCAGGGTGGCGTCGATGTTCTTTCCCGCCTGTACGCCGTACTCCGCGCCCAGCACCGGGGCAGCGGCCACCGTGTCTCCGATGCCGCCGATGGTGTTCGCCGTCCGGCGCACGCCCCGCTTCCATGCGGGGATGGCGTCCAGCGCAGCGTTTATCTTCCGGGCCTCGTCGATCTGCTCCTGCGTCCAGCCGCCCTTTTGGATAAGGTCGGCGTCCGTGTACGCGCCGTGGGTGTTGTCCACCCGGCGCACCGCGTCGGCCAGATTCTTGTTGTCCCCGGTGTCCATCCACTGGTTGATCCGGTCGAACTCGTCCGGTACGCTGTCCTTGGCAAAGCTGGCTCTCAGCTCCTGCGCCGGGCCGCTGCCGTAGGCCGTCGCCCCGCTGCCCACGTTCTCCAGCACGTTCCCGCTCTTCGCAGGTACGCCCCATTTCTGCCCCATGTCCAGCGCCATTTCAGTGGGGCTTCCTTTGAGAATGGCTCCCCTGACAGGGGAGCTCCGTTCTCGCGCGGCGTCAGCCGACGGGAACGGTGAGAGGTTTTC
>ERZ773200.2520-NODE-2520-length-13235-cov-17.672003_pt1 | contig 13235 bp, 10 predicted proteins | sample MGYA00581008_ERZ773200 | MGnify/ENA primary metagenome ERZ773200 (study PRJEB29015, sample SAMEA2737770) | human gut metagenome | biome: human gut; feature: human-associated habitat; material: faeces | place: China | collected 2012 ... | reverse complement strand
ACATGGTCATCTCCTTTTCCAACGTGCTGGTGCAGGCCAGCGTGAACAGCTACGGCGCCGCCGCCATGGCGGGCTTTGCAGCCTACATGAAGATCGATGGCTTCAACATTCTGCCGGTGAGCAGCATCAGCATGGCAGCTACCACCTTTGTGGGGCAGAACTACGGCGCGGGGCGTCTGGACCGGGTAAAGCGCTCGGTGTGGGTCACCCTTGCTATTGGGGTCATCTACACCCTTTGCACCGGCGCGGCGCTATTGGCCGGACAGGACGCCATTCTGCACCTGTTCACCGCCGACGAGGCCGTGGTCACCTACGGCAAGCTGGCCATGCGGTGGTTCTGTCCGTTCTACTTCCTGCTCAGCATCCTGCACGGCCTTGCCGGTGCCGTGCGCGGCACGGGTGCCAGCATCCCACCCATGGTGGTGCTGCTGGTCTCGCTGTGCCTGTTCCGTGTGGTGTGGATCCAGTTTTTGCTCCCCTTCTTCTCCGGCATCGAGGGCGTGTTCATCCTCTACCCCGTCAGCTGGGGTCTGGGCGCATTGCTCATGATCCTGTATGCGTGGAAGGGCAAATGGATGGAGTATCATACATAACATTTTTACAAACAACGACCCGCCGCACTGAAAGAGATGCGGCGGGTCGTTGTTTTTCAGGTACTCCTGTCGGGGCAGCTTACCATGCAAAGCCCACGGAGTCCATGTCGATCTTCTTTTCCATCAGCCCCAGACGGCTCTCGATGAAGTTGACAGCCATATCCGGCCACTGGGCGATCTGGGTGTAGTAGTCCACATAGCCCTTGGTGCCAGTGCCCAGACCCACACCGTGGGGCGCATCAGGTGCCAGATAGAAGCTGAAGTCCGTGAAGATATTTGCGCACTCCGGCAGAGAGGGCAGCATCATCGCACTCAGGCCATCTTTCTGACCCACAACACCAAAGACCGGAGGCAGGTTGGGGTTCTTCGTGAAGTTCAGACCAGTGACGAACAGTCCGTAGATGGGAATCGCCACATTCAGGTCAGCGCTCTCATGGTCCACAGCATCGCAGACGTAGCTGGGGTAGACCTTATCCGGGGTATTCGTAGTGCCGAACTGGTCGGCCACCACCTGCATTACATTCATGCCGCCGGCAGAGAAGCCCACAGCGATCATGATATCGGTCTTGCCGATGTGTTTTTCAGAGGCGTTGTGGCGGATGTAGCGGATAGCACGGGCCAGATCCAGCTGCTGATCCACAGCGGCATAAGGGTTGACGCGGCGCTGCAGCACAAAGGCGTTGTAGCCGTTCTTGTTGAAGAACTCGGCCACCGGGTAGCCTTCCACCACGTTGTTGCGGTGGGTGCTGCCGCCGCCTGCAATAATGATCACGTTGCCCTTCACCTTGCCCTGATCTCGCAGCAGGTACGGGTTCAGGAAGGGACGGAAGCCCTCGTTATCGTAGCAATTTTCCCAGTTGGTGGGCAGCGGAGATTCCACGGCCATCTGATCTCCCCAAATTTCCCAAACGGTGCTCTTGGGGTCCTTGATCTGGCGCAGCGCCTTGCGGGCATTGGTCAGAGCAACACACATATCGTAGTGGGAGGCGTTGATACCGGGCACAGGTGCACCGTCCACCTTCTCGTACTGAGCACGGGACAGCTTGTGGAACAGCACATAGAACTTGTCAAAATCGCCCCGGAAAGCAGCCGGATAAAAGGCCACCTCGCGGGAGAGACGGAGTTCCTCTGCCACCATGGCCTGCACCTCAGCATCGGTGTGCACGCCAGCGTTTTCAGCAAAGGATGCGGGCGCCATGCCAGCCACTGCGCCCATGGTCACAGCAGAAGCGGCAGAAAGCTTCATAAAGTCTCTTCTGTTCATCATCATTTCTCCTTTTAAATGCAGACGGCTCATTTGTGCAGAGCAAAGCCGCCCAAAGCTGTGCAGCAAACGCCCTGCTGCCGGGCCCGATAGACATTCCAGTTGTATCATGCCATCGAAATCTGCACAAATCGTACCACAATATAACGAACTTGTAAATAGATTTTGTTGTTTTTGTGTGAAATTGATATATTAGTATGTCAGTTCTTGTGAAAATCAACAAGCATGAGAATGGGTACAAAAAAGGACTGCCATGCACTCTGCACGGCAGTCCTTTTTATCTTATTACAGCTTTTCAAACACCAGAAAGCGGAAGGCGATGGTTGTGGTGAGCTGCGGCAGAGCCGCAAGGCGGGCGGCACCGTCGCGGGGCGTTTTCCAGTAGTAGGGGGTCATGGCAAACAGGGCTTCCAGCTGGGCGGCGGGCACGGTGATGGTTCCCTGCACCTCACGCTCATCAATGGCGCGGAAGCCCGGGTACTCCACCTGCTGCACCGGGTTTTTGTAGGGCTTTTCGTAGAGCACGGCCTTCATCTGGTACAGATGCTCTGCCCCCGGCACGACGTAGATCATGTGCCCGCCCGGGCGCAGCACCCGGCTGAACTCCTCCTGCGCAAAAGGCGAAAAACAGTTCAGCAGCACATCTGCCCAGCCGGTGCGCACCGGCTGGCTGAAGCTGGACGCCACCGCATACTGCGCGGCGGGCAGCGCCTTTGCCGCCAACCGCACCGCGGGCTTTGCAATATCGAACCCGGCCAGCTGCAACGGCTTTTCTGCCGCCGCGAACTGCTGCGCGATGCAGCGGTCGTACCAGCCCTCGCCGCAGCCTGCGTCCAGCAGATGCAGCGGGGCGTCCTTCGCGGCGGGCACGCCGTGGGTAAGGCACAACTCCCCCAGCGCCTGCCCGAAGATGCCGTAATATCCGGCGTTCAGGAAGGCGCGGCGGGCAGCTACCATCTCCTTGCTGTCCCCGGGGGCTTTGGTTCGCATACTCTGCACCGGCAAAAGATGCCAGTAGCCCTCCCGGGCGCGGTCAAAACAGTGGCCTTTTTCACATTTCAGGTCATTCTCCCCTTGCAGCGCGCCGCCGCACAGGGGGCACTGCCACGGGGCAAAGGCTTCGTTCCGGCTCATACTTCTTCGCTGTGATCCTCAATGGGTGCAGTGGCACCGCCGTGGGCGTCCATATACTCCTCAAAGCTGGTGTACTTCTGCTGGGGCGGGCGGCGGCTGATGAGCACCAGCCCCGGGTCCTCGTCCCGGGCGGCAGCATTGCGGCCGCGGCGGGCAGGCTCGGCCTTGGGAGCGCGGGGTGCGCTGCCGGTGCGGCTCTGGCTGCCTGCATTGCCGCGCTCGTTGCGGGCAGGGCGGGCGTTATTATTCTGGGCAGCGGGGCGGGCATTGCGCTGTTCACCCCGGTCGCTGCGGTCGTTGCGGCGGCTGCCGCTGCGGTTTGCGTTCTGGTTATTCTGGGGCTCCTGTGCGCTGCGGATGGCGGGTGCTGCCGGAGCAACAGGAGTCTTGCGTGCCGGGCGCAGCGGAGTAGCCTCCGGGGCACTGACAAAATGGGGGTCAAATTTGGGCTGGACGTTGCTGCCCCGGGCGGGGGCGGCATTCTCGCGGCGGGCGCGGGGCGCTGCCGCTTCCTTGGGGGCGTTTGCGCCCCGGTTGTTGGCGCGGCGGTCGTTGCGGGCTCCGCGCTTTGTGTTGCTGTCTTGCATCAGTGTTTCCTCTTTTTTCGGTTTTGCAGGCACCGCGTTCTTTGCAGCCTTCGGCTCCTGCTTCGGCGCGGGCGCAGCTGTCTTTGCAGCTTTTGCGGGCGCAGTTTCGGCCTGTTTTTTCGGCGCTTCGGCCAAGTTTTCCGCTTCGGGGCGGGGCTTTTTGCCACGCACGGGCAGCACCGGGCGCACCGGGGCGGGCACGCCGTCCCACGGATGACCGGATACCACCGGGATCTTGCGGCGGTTCAGCTTTTCAATGCCTGCCAGATACTCCTGTTCCTCCGGGGCGCAGAAGCTGACGGCGGTGCCGTCCGCACCGGCGCGGGCGGTGCGCCCGATGCGGTGCACATAGGTCTCCGGCACCTCGGGCAGGTCGTAGTTGAACACATGGGAAAGCTCGCTGATATCAATGCCGCGTGCGGCGATATCGGTCGCCACCAGCACCCGGGTCTTGCCGGACTTGAAATCCTCCAGCGCGGTGACGCGGGCGGTCTGACTCTTGTTGCCGTGGATGGCGGCGGCGGGGATGCCCTGCTTTGTCAGATCCTTTGCGATCTTATCCGCGCCGTGCTTGGTGCGGCTGAACACCAGCGCATTGACCACCGGCGGCTGCAGATTTTTGATGAGCCACGGCAGCAAAAGCTTTTTGTTGCCCTTTTCCACATAGTACAGGCTCTGCTGGATGCGGTCCACGGTGCTGGACACCGGGTCTACCTTGACAAAGGCGGGGTCGCGCAGGATGCCGGCAGCCAGCTGCTCGATCTCGGCGGGCATGGTGGCACTGAACATCAGGTTCTGGCGCTGGGCGGGCAGCTTTGCAATGACCTTTTTCACGTCATGGACAAAGCCCATGTCCAGCATCCGGTCGGCCTCGTCCAGCACAAAGATCTCCAAAGCGGACAGGTCGATAAAGCCCTGTCCGATCAGGTCATTCAGCCGTCCCGGGCAGGCGATAAGGATGTCCACGCCCTTTTTCAGCGCTTCCACCTGCGGTGCCTGTCCCACGCCGCCAAAGATGACGGTGCTGCGCAATTTCAGGTACTTTCCGTAGGCTTCAAAGCTTTCGCCGATCTGCAAAGCCAGCTCCCGGGTGGGGGTCAAAATCAGCGCACGGACAGCGCCCTTGCGGCGGGGCGCATTGGCGGTGAGCCGGTCCAGCATGGGCAGCGCAAAAGCCGCCGTCTTGCCGGTGCCGGTCTGGGCGCAGCCCATCAGATCCCGGCCTGCCAGCACCGGCGGGATGGCCGCTGCCTGAATGGGCGAGGGGGTCTCGTAGCCCGCTTCCTGCACAGCACGCAGCAGCGGGGCGGACAGATTCAGTTCTTTAAATGTCATGGTTCTCCTATTATTCTGTGATCTTCCGGCACTCGATGTAGTAGCGCTTTTCCTCCGCGTGTCCCATGCTGAAGGTCTTGCGGGGCAGCACGCCGCCCATCACAACGCCGCGGAACAGGTCGCTCTTGGCGAAGGGCGGCATCAAAAACGCCACTGCGCCCTGCTTGCACAAAGCGCGCACAGCCGGCTCATCATGCACATAGTCCACCTTTGCTTCCGGGTGGCGCTCGATATAATCCGAAATAAAATCGTCGATGGTGCCAACGGTCAGCGGCTCGGTGGGGTCCTCAAAGCTGAGCACATTGGCCATGTGGGGGCCTGCCAGCGTAAAGGGCTGCTTTTTGCTGCCGCCAAAGCAGCAGCCTGCCATGTTGGAATCGCTCCATGTAATGAGGCTCAGTAGCACGGTGGCGCAGTCCACGTTGAACAGTACCCGGTGGATGGGCTCGATCTCAATAGCCGGGGAGTGCACGTTGCACACCTCTGCCAGACACCAGCGGGCGGGGTGATTTTCTGCCTGCTCCGGGGTCAGGGTCTTTTTCAGCTCCTCCCAGCAGGCTTTTGCGGTAGCCAGCGAATGGTTGCCGTCGCCCACGGCCAGCGTCAGCGGGTCGCGGCGGGTGGCATCGGGGTATTTCTTGTCAAATTCTTCCTGACTGCCCAGCACGGTCAGCGCGTTTTCGATCTGCGCGATGAGGGCGGGATCCTCCACCGCCCAGCCTGCCACATGGCCGCCGCCCAGCATCAGCTCGCCCTCGTACACCTTGGGCAGGCTGTCCTTGTGGGCGGCAATGGGCTCGATGAGGGTGCAGTCCGGGTCATCCGCCAGCATCATGATGTGGGGCGTTTCCAGCGCAGCGCCGGTACGCACCTTCATGCGGGGCGGGATGCGGCTTTCCACGGTGCACTCGCTGGGGCGCACGGTGCATTTTTCGCCCCGGCGGTAGCTGTAAGCCTCCAAGTCCACACGTCCTACAAGACCCTGCCGCACCCGGCCGCTCTGCTCGGTGCGCTCTACATAGATAAAGCCGTCCACCGCCCGGGTGAGCACATTTTTGGCGTAATCCTGCATGGTGGCGTGGATCTTTTCCACCCGCGCGTCGGCGTCTCCGTCCTCCAGATACACCTCCGGCAGGATCAGGTTCAGGGTGCTGGGCGCACCCGCAGCGGTCTTTTCTGCCCGCTGCCAGTAGCTGCGGTCACTGGTGAACTGGTCACAGGCAATGCATCCCCACTGCTCCAGCGGCACCTGCTCCGAAGGCAGCAGGATGTGTGCGGGTGCAAAACAGGTAGTCGGTTTCATAGTCATTTCCTCCCCTCTTTATTGCAATTCAACTTTTTTAATGCAACAGCAACAACGTTGAATTGCATATCGCAAATATGCTGTTTGAATGTTGCGCTAATTTTTGACTTGCGATAAAAGCCGCTTCTCAGCGGAACGCTGCGGTATCGTGCACCACAACGTGCTTCACACCGGCGTCGGCAGCGGCCTGCTCCAGCGCAGCGCGGCTGTCCGCATCCAGTGCGGTGCTGCTGGTGACCAGCAGGTTTTCCATGCCAAGGGACGTGCCGGTGGTGCCAATGGCATCGGTAGCGGCGGTGCACAGTGCGTCCGGGTAGCTGACCCACAGGGTCACGCTGCCTGCAAAGCGGGTCTGCCATGCGGCGATATCCGCCGTCAGCTGGGCGGCGCGTCCCTCCCGGCTCTTGCCGCCGGAGGCACCGAAGTCCTGCTTGCGGGTGATGATATTGGGGAACTGCACCCCGGTAAGCACCACCTGCTCGTAGCCCATGCCCTGCACCTCCTCAATGAGGTCGCCGACATACTGCACCGCGCTTGCGGCAAAGGGGTTCATCCATGCCTTGCCGCCCTTGGCTGCGCTGACGTTGTCCAGCCAGAGGCTGTTGCCATCGTAGTGCACGCCCATGCTGCGGTCGGTGTACACCGACACCGGGTCGGTAAAGGCGGCAAGCTGTGCCGCCGGGATAATGCCCTCCTCCCGCAGGATGGCGGCGATATTGGCCGCATCCACCGGGTTTTCCGTGATGCTCTGGGCAGCGGCTGCCACCCCGGAAGCGTAGTACACCGTGCCAGCGGCGTCCTTCAGAGTGACAAGGGCGTAGTCTGCGCCCTGCTGCTTCAGCTGCCGGGCGGCGGTGCGGATGGCGGCTTCATCGGTCAGGGTGGTCACGTCCAGCTCTGCCCAGCTGCCGCCGGTAATGGCCTTGCCGTCCAGCGGCTTTTCCTCCTCCGGCTCAGACGCTGCCTGCGAAGCAGCAGCGCTGCTTGCCGCCGCAGAGGAGGCGGCTGCCTCGGCGCGGGAAGCGCTTTCGGCCTCTAAGTCCCGATCCTTGACCACGGTATACCAGGTGTGGGTGGCCCAATCCAGCACATGGGGTGCGGCAAACCATGCGGCTGCCAGCACTGCCGCCACCAGCACCACGATGCCGATGCCGCGCTTGACGCGCATTTCACGGCTGTAAAAGCTGCGGTGATAATGCTTGACCTTCTGACGTTTATACTTAGCCATGGTATCTTTTCCTCCCTGTCTGCATTACAGGATGACGGAATGTCCGGTAAAGCCATAGATTGCCAGCGCCAGCACGCCGATATACACCAGCGTGATGGGCAGGCCGCGGAATGCCTTGGGGATGGCTCTGCTGCGCAGGCGGTGGCGCGCCTCGGTGACCAGCAGCACCGCCAGCACATAGCCAAGGCCGCTGCCAAGGCCAAAGCCAAGGCTCTGGCCAAGGGTAAAGGACTGGGTGCGCTCCACCAGCACCGTGCCCAGCACGCCGCTGTTCAGCGCGGCCAGCGGCACGATGCGCAGCAGCTGGGCGCGGCGGGGCAGGCTGCGCAGCAGCCACAGCACCAGATGCTCCGCCAGACACACCACGGCAATGCTGGCAATATACACCAGCGGGCGCAGCTGGGCGCGGTTATCCAGCGGGGCAATGAACCGCCCGGCAAGGAAAGCCACCGGCGCCACCAGCACCTGCGTGATGCACAGCATCATGCCGAACAAGGCGCTGCTGGTGCGGTCGTCCCCCACCAGCTGCACCATGCGGGACACGCCCAGTGCACGGGTAAAGACAGCGTTCTGTGCAAAAATGGCCAGCAGTGCATAGCTGAAAAACACTGCCGAGCTGCTTACAACTTCCTTCACGGTTCGCGGTTCCCCTCCTTCTGGTAGTGCACGGTCAGGGTATCCCGTGCTTCCTTTTTCAGATATTCCTTGCGCTTTGCAGCCGCAGCGCGCCAGATGGCGCACAGGATGCCCAGCACGATAAAGCCGCCCGCCGGCATCTTGGCCAGCGGCAGCAGCGCCCAGCGTCCCACCGGGGCACCAAACACGGTGCCAAGGCTGAGCCACTCGCGCACGATGCCCACCACGAGCAGCAGCAGCGCGTAGCCCACGGTGATGCGCACGCCCTTGGAAACAGCCTTGTGCACTGTCTCCTGCACGCGGCCGAAGCGGTAGGTCAGAAGCGGCTCCACCACCAGCATGGGCAGGTAGATGCCAAGGTTCAAAAGCCCGGTGCCAAACACGAAGTTCAAAATGGGATATGCCGCCAGGTACACCACAGCGGCGCTGGCTGCGTACAGTATAGCGCGGGGCAGCAGTTTTTTCTGCAGCTGTGCGGGCGAGGGTTCCTCGTCCCGCAGGGGCACAAGGCGGCTGAGCAGGCAGGCCAGCACGCGGGAGGGCACCAACAGCAGCGCCACCGCCGCCGCCAGCATCAGGCTGTTCTGGCCGGTGGTAGCCACGACCACCAGCGGTGCCAGACCCATGCCCTGCATGACCACCGGGTTATTCAGGAACACGCGGTCATGATGGGCAAACTTTTCGGGATCTTGCAAGATCAGTTCCGCAGTACGCTTTTTCATTCCGCAGCCTCCTTTCGTTCGGACGGCAGACGGTGCAGCAGACGGTACAGCCGCTCCTCGGTGCGGTCAATGAGCGCGGACACACTGTTGACGGCCAGCAGTGCAAAGCAGACGCCGGTCTCGTACACGCCAAAATAGCGGAAGCCCATGGTGGCGATGCCCACCAGTGCACCGTACAGGATGCGCCCAAGCCGGTGATGCGCACAGGTGTATGGCTCGTTGAGCAGGAACACCGCGCAGAACAGCATTGCACCAGTGTGCAGCTCGTCCCTGATGCCCTGCAGGCGGGGCATCAGGCTGCTGAAGAGGGTGCTGTCTGCCAGACCTACCTGCCGCGGGAAGAAGAAAGCGATGAGCCCGCAGGTGATGAGAAAGCTCGCTGATGCGCCGATGTGCACGTCCTTCTGGGTCCACAGCACAAGGCCGCAGGCCAGAATGACCAGCGCCGCGCCGGTGCCCATGGGGGCAGCAAACTCGCCCAGCGCAACAGCGAGGGAGTTCAGGTTCAGGATGCCGCCGCTGCGCAGGGTATCCTCGATGGTGCTGCTCACCGGCACGGCGGAAGCGTCCCACAGGGGCAGCGGGGTGTAGGGCTGCGGGTAGCGCACCACCTGCTCCGGCCACGATACTGCCGCCACGGCGTAGCCCACGGCAGCGGGGTTGAAGGGATAGCTGCCGTAGCCGCCAAAGACCTCCTTGCCGATGAGCACGCCCGCCAGCACCGCCACCACCAGCACATAAATGTCCACGGTGGCGGGCATGAGCAGGGCGATGATCAGGCTGAAGCTCTCGTTGGAGAGATCTTTATTGGTGTACACCCGATGGCGCAGCAGCGCCACCAGACGGTCGCACAGGTTGCCGGTAAGCAGGGCGATGCCGCACAGCAGCAGCGGACGTGCGCCGTAGAAATAGCAGGCCATGCACAGCAGCGGCACGCACAGCCAGAAAACGTGCCTATAGTACCGCCCGGTCTTTTGCAGCTGCCGCTCCTGCTCTTGGATCAAAGCTTCATCCATATACAGCCCTCCTTACAGGCTGGCCAGTGCGCCCACAGCCGCAGCGGGGTCGGCAGCGCCGAACACGGCGCTGCCCGCCACCAGCACGTCGGCGCCGGCTTCCACGCACAGGGGTGCGGTGGCGGCATCCACGCCGCCGTCCACCTCCAGCAGGTAGGAAAGGCCGCGTGCTTCCCGCTCTGCCTTGAGCCAGCGGAGCTTGTCCAGTGCCGAGGGCATGAACTTCTGCCCGCCGAAGCCGGGCTCCACGCTCATCACCAGCACCAGATCCAGCTGCTCCAGCCACGGTGCCAGCGCCTGGGCCGGGGTGCCGGGCTTGATGGTCAGACCCACCTTGCAGCCCAGCGCACGCACTGCATCAATGGTGGCCTGAATATCATCTTCGCACTCCAGATGGAAATTATACAGGGTAGCACCGGCCTTGATGAAAGGCTCGGCGTATTGCAGCGGGTGGCTGATCATCAGATGCACGTCGTAAAAGGCATCCGGCAGCGCCTTGTGCAGGCTTTTGAGCACCGGCACGCCAAAGCTGATGTTGGGCACAAAATGCCCGTCCATCACGTCATAGTGCAGCATCTGTGCGCCGGCATCCAGCACCATGCGGCAGTCTGCACCCAGCTTGCCAAAATCAGCAGAAAGAATAGAAGGACTTACGATGGCCATAATATTTCATTACGCTCCGTTATTTTTAGCAGTTTTTATCCCACGCGTTGTGCATTTTGCGGGGTTTTCCCGCCCGGAAAACACACGGGCATGGTTACTCTTTAGTTTACATGAAAACGGCCAAAAAATCAAACCCGCAGCCGTTTTTTTCACTGAAAAGTCGTAAATGGCGCAAAAAGTCCATTGCGCGGCAGCATCTCCATGTGCCGCGCAGCTGCCGCCGAAGGCTTGCCATTTTGCAGCAGCTTTCTTTGAAGCAGGACGATTTGGAATGGCCTCCGCTGCTTCCGGGTTGCGGCACCCAGCATCCGCTTCGTGCCTTGGGCGGCACTCGCGTCTTGCTGGCCGCTGCCCCAACAACTCCTCCCTGTTTCCGCCGCTGGCGGCGGTCGTCGTCGTTGCTAGCCATATTCAGCGGAAAATAGATTTTTAATTCCGCGTTTGTCGCACTCTGCGGAGTGCTCCAAACGCATTTTCACAAGAGGGGGTCACAGCGGTAAGCAGAATTTTTATTCCAACAACGCCAAAGCAGCCAGACCGCCCGGGCGGGGCAGTCTGGCTGCGGGGTCTTATTCTACCGGCTTCATGCTGGCGGGTTCCTCCACTGCGCCGGGCTGCCCGGCGGCGTCCGGCAGGCGCTTCATGCCGCCAGGATTGGGGGAACAGGTGGGCAGGGTGAACACAAAGCGGCACCACTCGCCCTGCTGACTCTCCACGCGGATCTGCCCGCCGGCCAGATTGACCAGCACCTTGCAGATGTTCAGTCCCAAACCGGAGCCGCGGGCGTGCAGACCGCGGGAGCGGTCCTCTTTATAGAACCGCTCGAACACATAGGGCAGCGCCTCCGGGCTGATGCCCTGCCCGGAGTTCCAGATGGAGATCTCGGCCTCGGGGCCCAGCTTTTCCACGCTGAAGCGGATGGTGCCGCCCGCCGGGGTGAACTTGATGGCGTTGTCCAGCAAATTATACGCCACCTGATGGATCAGGTCAGGGTCGGCGTAGACCAGCACCTTTTCATCCATGGTCAGGCCTTCCAGCTCGATCATGCCATCGTTGATGCGCTGCTCTGCCGCCAGTGCCACGCCGGTCAGGGTCTCCCAGATATTGAACATCCGGGCGTTCACCTGATACTCGCCGCTTTCCAGCTTGGAGAGATCCAGCATATTCTGGATGAGCCGCGCCAGACGCCCGGTCTCCTCGCTGACCAGCTGCAGGTAGTGGTTCTGCATCTCGGGCGGGATGGTGCCGTCCAGAATGCCGTCCACAAAGCCCTTGATGGTGGTCATGGGGGTGCGCAGCTCGTGGGCGATGTTGCCCATGAACTGACCCTGGGAGTTATCGTTGGACTGGATATTCTCCGCCATCTGGTTGAAGGTGCGGGCAAGGTCTGCCACCTCGCCATCACCCTCCACGCCCTCCACGCGGACGGAGAGGTCGCCGCCGCCAAAGCGCTGGGCGGCATCGGTGACCTTTTGCAGCGGGTCGGTGAGCTGACGCATCAACAGGCGGGTCAGCACGCTGGCGCACAGCAGCATCACGCAGGCGGACAGGAGAAAGTTGGACCAGAACTGCTGTTTAAAGTCGGTGAGCTGCGCGCCGGAGGAGCACAAAAACAGCCAGCCGCTGAACAGGCTCTGGTCGTCGATGGTCTCCACCGCCGCGATATAGCTTTTTTCGGTCAGTGCGCCGCCCAAATCGCCGAAAGCGTGGTAGTGCCGGGCGTCCGGGTCAGCCACTGCGTTGGCGCGCTGGCAGATATCCAGCGGCACGGTGGTGGTGGTAAGCTTGTCCGGGTCGGAGGCAATAAGCACATTGCCCTGTCGGTCGGTGAAAAACAGATACGCCTCGGCGCTCTCGCCGATGATCTCCAGTTTGGTGTTCAAAGCGTCCAGCTCTGCACCCTGCGGCATGGTCTCGCTGTTTACCAGATACTCCGCGGTGCGCTTGGCAACGTTTACCACCTGATCCAGCGTTTCGTAGCGATCCTTCGCAAAATAATTCTTGAACAGCACCCACTCCGAGCAGCCCATCAGCACGATGCCCAGCACCATCAGGGTGGACACCATGGAGAAAAAGGCCGTGGAGATACTTTTACGCATTACTGACGCACCTCGAACTTATAGCCCACGCCCCAGACGGTTTTCAGCTCCCACTTATCGGAAGCACCGGCCAGCTTTTCGCGCAGGCGCTTGACGTGGACATCAATGGTGCGGCTGTCGCCGTAGTACTCAAAGCCCCACACCTCGTCCAGCAGCTGGTCGCGGGTGTACACGCGGTTGGGGTGGGATGCCAGACAGTTGAGCAGCTCCAGCTCCTTGGGGGGAGCTTCCACCACCTTGCCCTTGACCCGCAGCTCGTAGCTGTTCATATCCAGCCGCAGGTTATCGAACTCGATGACACCCTCGGTGCTCTCGGCGGCTGCGGAGGTAGTCTGGCAGCGGCGCAGCACCGCCTTGATGCGCGCCACCACCTCTTTTGCGTCAAAGGGCTTTACCATGTAATCGTCTGCGCCCAGCTCCAAGCCCAGTACCTTGTCGAAGGTCTCGCCCTTGGCGGTAAGCATCATCACCGGGGTGTTGCCCGCCTTGCGGATGCGGCGGCAGACCTCAAGGCCGTCCATGCGGGGCATCATCACGTCCAGCAGCACCATGTCCGGCTTGACGGCGTTGAACTTTTCCAGTCCCTCTTCGCCATCGTTCGCCACCGTGACCTGATAGCCCTCCTTGGTCAGGTACAGCCGCAGCAGCTCGCAGA
>ERZ773200.2516-NODE-2516-length-13261-cov-3.295169_pt1 | contig 13261 bp, 5 predicted proteins | sample MGYA00581008_ERZ773200 | MGnify/ENA primary metagenome ERZ773200 (study PRJEB29015, sample SAMEA2737770) | human gut metagenome | biome: human gut; feature: human-associated habitat; material: faeces | place: China | collected 2012 ... | reverse complement strand
TTTGATTGTGGTACGGCTATCGGACAGGCAACTAACCGTAAATTAATGAGAGATTTGAGGATATATATGGCAGTGGGGGGGATGCCGCAGGCGGTAGAAGCATATATAAATGGGAAAAACTTTTCAGAAATTGATATGGTTAAAAGACAGATAATTTCTCTTTATGAGGAAGATTTTAAAAAAATTGATTCATCAGGGAGAATATCGGCACTGTACCATTCCATTCCGGCACAGCTTTCAAAAGATGTAAGAAAATATCGGATTACAACAGCAATCGGAAAGAAAAATAATATAAAAATGGAAGAATTATTGTACGAATTGATAGATTCAAAAACAGTTTTACCGTGTTATAACTCAACAGACCCAAGAGTAAGTCTGACGGATACAAAAGATTTTGACAGTTACAAATTATATCTTTCTGATACCGGATTGTTTGTCACTTTGATGTTTATTGACCGCCCGGTAACGGAAAATGATATATATGCAAAAATGCTTTCAGATAAATTACCTGCAAATCTAGGGTATCTCTATGAGAATCTTATCGCTCAGATGATTGCTGCATCGGGAAGGGAATTGTATTATCATACTTGGGAAAAAAATGGCAGTACACATTATTATGAGGTGGACTTTCTGACTTCTGAGGGAAGTAAATTAAATGCATTTGAAATTAAGTCATCCGGTGCAGGAAAACATGAGTCGATAAAGGAGTTTTGTAGGAAATTTTCTCAAAATGTTAATAAGGCATATTTAATATCGCAGAAAGATGTGGGTATGGAAGATAATTTAATGTTTAAACCATTTTATTTAATGCCTTTTTTGATAAAATAAAATATTTTTTGAAGAAAATGGAGTTGTTAAGAAAATGGCACATAAGGCATTTTTGGCAGTTGCGTAAATTGGTGCTGAACAAGAGCAGGGAAGAAAATATTTTTCCTATATCTGCAAATAAATTTAAACAATAATACAATTCTTAAAATTATTAAACAAAAATCACCCCTGCCGCTCAATCATGAGAAGCAGGGGTGTTAAAATGCCATTGATACTTGTATTCATTTGTCTTTTATTTTACTGTTACTTTGCACACGATTTTCTTTTTACCTGAAATTACCGTAATGTTGACTTTTCCTTTTCTTTTGGCTTTGATTTTTCCGGTTTTGCTGACAGTGACAATCTTTTTATTTGAAGTTTTGTAAATAATCTTATCCCGACTGTTTATCGGTGTTAGAGTAACTTTCAATCTAAAAGTTTTACCCTTTTTCAAAGTCAGTTTAGTGCGGTTTAGTTTTATCTTTTTCGTGGTCTTTGTCTTTTGGCTTGTCTGTGTATTTGTGTTTTGATTTGAATTTTTATCTGAAGTATTTGTATTCTGTTTATCAGAAGTTGTCTTAGCTATTCTAACAGACTCTACTTTTCCACAAACAGTGCAAGTTCTGGATTTCAGTCCGTCTTTTGTGGCTGTTGGTTTTTTTACAACCTTGTATTCTCCATAACTGTGTCCTGTTGCCTTGACTGTTTCAGTTTTAGTATTGCCACATATGGTGCAGGTATATGTCTTTGTACCTCTCTTTGTGCAGGTAGGTTTTGTTGTAATCTTTCCATCGTCATAGCTATGAGTTTCAGTTTTAGCAATCGATTTACCGGAAGAAATTTTCTTTCCACAATCGGTACAATAAGTATCACCGGTATAACCTTTTTCCTTACAGGTAGCATCCTTTTTGTTACGGATTTCAGTATGCTGATGTCCTGTTGCCTTGACTGTTTCGGTTTTAGTATTGCCACAGACAGTGCAGGTAAAAGTTTTTGTGCCTTTCTTTGTGCAGGTCGGTGCTGTTGTGATTTTTCCATCATCATAGCTGTGATTGTTTGTTTTGGCAGTCGTCTGACCTGATGAAATTTTCTTACCGCAATCGGTACAATAAGTATCACCGGTATAACCCTCATCTTTACAGGTAGCGTCCTTTTTATTACGGATTTCAGTATGCAGATGTTTTGTTGTTTTTTTGACTGTTTCAGTTTTAGTATTGCCACAGATAGTGCAGGTAAAAGTTTTTACACCCGTATCTTTACAGGTCGGGCTTGTTGTAATCTCACCTGTATTCCAGTTGTGATTGTCTATTTTGACAATCGTCTTACCTGATGAGATTTTCTTACCGCAATCGGTGCAATAAGTATCACCGGTATAGCCTTCATCCTTACAGGTAGCGTCCTTTTTATCACGGATTTCGCTGTGAAGATGCTTGTCTGCTGCCTTGCTTATCGTTTCGGTTTTAGTATCGCCACAGATGGTACAGGTAAAAGTTTTTACGCCTTCTTTTATACAGGTCGGTTCTGTTGTGATTTCACCATCATTCCAATGATTATCACATTCATGTACAGTTATTGTTGGCATATCTGTTATTGTCAATCCGTACAACGATGCCGTTAATGTTGTGTTACCCTCTTTGACACCTGAAATTTTCCCATCACTATAAGTGGCAATCGAAGAATCAGTGACAGAAATGTCCGGTATATCTGCCACAAATGCCTTACCTCCCAGATAATTAATCATAGTTTTTATATTTGGTGTTATTGTTTCTCCGGTTTTAAGAATATATGAATCTTTATCAAAACATAGTTCAATATTTTTAATCTTGCTCTTAATTAATGAAATAGCCGTAATCTGCTCGTTGTCAATTGCTGATGTTTTAGTTGTATTGACAGAAGGTCTGTATGCAAATTCTTCCACCCAGTAGTCACAGCCATCGTATTTTACATGGCCAATTCCAACGCAGTTAAACTTAGGATTTAACATATTTCTGCGGTGTCCTTGTCCGTTATATTTTTCACCATCTTCACGCCATGCTGTATTTACTGCTTGTGCTGAGTGATAGCCTATTGCAATATTCTCTCCTACAGATTGCCAATCAGTGATATTTTCTTCTTTATAAATGCTAGAAGAGTCTTCACCATTTGGTCTGGTATGATCATACCGTATTACAAGTTCCGCTGCACGCTTCATTGCAAGTTTCTCCAAATCATAATCATAAGTAAGAGCATCTCCAAAATATGCGTCTTTTTTTGTATTGGTTTCATTCCAGCACCAGGCATCATAATCACTCGTTCTCATCTCATTTATCATGTCAAGGATTGTCCTGGCTTCCGTCTGGCCATATTGTACTGAGATGTTGACCGGGATGATTTCTTCTGCTGCATTTGATTTATTTGAAATTGTCACAAAAAAGCTTATGCACAAGAAAAATAAAAGTAACTTTGATAGATGTTTTTTCATAGATTTCACCTGTCCTTTCTATAACTATTTATGGTGGCAGCACTTAAAATGATAAATGTCAAAAAATGTATTATTTAAATGAATTATACAAAAAGTGTGTTGTGAAATCAATAGATGTGTAAATATAAATTTACGCATCCCTGATGGTATTTCTTACCCCAGAATCTCCCTCATCCTCACACTATAATCATGCCTGTTTTGCACCGTTTCAAGACCATGTCTTGCAATAGCTGTCCGTTTATCTTCATGTTTCAGATAATAGTCCGTTTTTTCGAGAAGGTCATCTATGCCGTCGTAAACTTCAAGGTCTTTTCCAATCGTGAAACAGTCTTTTAAATCCTCTCTCCAGTCAGTAATGAGAAAGCCACCCGCTCCGAGTATATCAAATACTCTTAAAGGTATTCCGGTCTCGATATTTGGTGCTGTCATATTTATGTTTATCTTAGAGTGCGCAAAAACAAGTGGTGCTTCTAAAAAATAATCTGCGGCTTTATGTGTTATGAGCATGGGAAACAGGGCAGAAGAGTCACTTGTCGTGAAAAGATGGACATTCTTAGGATATTTCATGGCAAGTCTGTTAAGTGTCATTGTACGCATTTTAGCGGCTGTTTTGTGTGAGAGTACACTTGTTGCAAAGTGAAATTTTAAATCCGCATTTGACTGTGTACTCCTTTTTATATCTGTATATTCGGACAGCATATCAATGATTTCAGGTGTGAGCATATTTTTTAAGAGATTACCTCCGCTCACATTTAACTGTGCTTCGATAGCGGCATCCATATAGCCGCAGAGGTAGTCGGGGAGTGTGTGCTCCATTTCGTCATAGCGGTTTTTGTCATAAAGATTTCCCACAAATGAAATATCGTACTTATATTTTGAAAATAAATTGTTTTTATAGCTTTTTGTGTATTCAGATTTTGCAGTTGTATAATTTTCTGTTTGTTTTAAATTTATATTTTTTATAGAAATATTTTTGTATGCAGTCTGCTCAGGCAAGTTTGACTTTATAAAGTCATTGTCTGTTAAATCTGATAAATTATGACTGTTTTCAATAAGTGCCTGTACACGTTTTGTATTAGTACATAGTGGCAGGTAATGAACGGTATCTGTTCCATTATTGTTAAAATGTTTTGCTTCACTACTGTCAAATGTATATATACAGTTGGTTTGGTAATTTACTGACGGATGCTGCATATTTAAAAGAGGAGAGTCGACATTGTAACATATATAACGGATGTTTTGTCTGTGGCAGACCTCGGCTATATATGAAAAATAATTTACTGAAAAAACAGCATCGTATTTTGTTAGTTTCTCTGATGATTTTTAAGAGAGTGGTAAAGGCGATAAATTATTTTTGGGTGAATTGACAGCAGGGAAATTATTTTGAAAATTGCTATTTATGCCAGAAATTTTAGCTTCAAGTGTTTTGGAAAAAAAAGCAATATCTTCATCTCTCATTTTTATAGCAGAAAAATCAAGGACATCACAAAGATGTCCCTCATTTTTCAAAGTATCCAGTATATCGGGATATACGAAAATATCCCATCTGCATATAAGTATATTCATTTTAAAACCTCCACTCCGCAGATGTAAGCATCTGCAGATATAGATTTTTACTGTTGTAAATAACAAGCAAGCCTATAATTTCCAGGCTGTTTCTTCATTGCTTTCTGTCTACAGGTTTTCTATTTGCAGATTTTTTCCAGCTGTTGAGAGCATAAGTTTAATTCTGTTAAGCTGGTTTACCTCGCTTGCTCCCGGATCGTAGTCAACTGCTACAATGTTTGAGTCAGGGTACTGGTGACGGAGTTCCTTTATTACACCTTTACCTACGACATGGTTAGGCAGACAGCCAAACGGCTGTGTGCAGACTATGTTTGGAACGCCTGATTTTATAAGTTCTATCATTTCACCCGTAAGGAACCATCCCTCACCTGTCTGATTACCACATGATACGATAGGTGAAGCGTATTCTGCAAGTTTCTGAATCGGAACGGTAGGGTGGAAGCGTTTGCTTGCGGCAAGTGCGTCATTTGCACATTTACGGTATCTCTCGATAAACCATATAAGGAAATTGTTTATCTTCGCACTTGATTTTTTCTTGCCGAGGTATTCAGCCTTAAAGTTTGCGTTGTATAAGCTATACATAAAGAAGTCAATAAGATCCGGGCATACGGCTTCTGCACCTTCTTCTTCGAGAAGCTCAACTATAAAGTTGTTTGCAAGCGGCATGAATTTAACAAGTATCTCACCTACAATACCTACTTTTGGCTTCTTTATGTCAACAAGTTCAAGTTCATCAAATTCCTTAACAATATTCTGGATGTTTTTCTTAAATTGTTTCTTATTTGCCTTTTTAACTGACTCGATGGCAATCTTTTTCCATTTTTCATGGAGTGCATTTGCAGAGCCTTTTACTTTTTCGTAAGGTCTTGTCTTGTAGAGCACACGCATGAACACATCACCATATATAAGTGCCTGGAGTGCCTTGTTTGCCATTTCGAGATTTACCTTTAAGCCTGGATTTTTCTCAATTCCGGCACTCATTGAGATGACAGGGATATAACCCATTCCAGCTTTTTCGAGTGCACGTCTGATAAATCCTATATAGTTTGTTGCACGGCAGCCGCCACCTGTCTGCGTGATGATAAGGGCAACTTTGTGGAGGTCGTATTTTCCTGACAAAAGTGCCTGCATAAACTGTCCTACAACGATAAGTGACGGATAGCATGCATCATTGTTTACATATTTAAGACCGTAATCTATACATTTGCTGTCTGCCTTTAATACCTCTACATTGTAACCGCAGGAAGCAAGTGCAGATTCGAGTATCTCAAAGTGGATAGGAGACATATCAGGTACGAGTATCGTGTAGTCTTTTCTCATCTGTTCCGTGAATATAACTCTGTGGTGTGCAGTGTCAACACGCTTAGCCTCGATTTTTTTGCGTTCCCTGTCTTTTACGGCGGCGAGGAGTGAACGGATACGGATTCTTGCCGCACCTAAGTTGTTTACTTCATCTATCTTTAATACAGTGTATATCTTATTCTGTTTTGTGAGAATGTCGCTTACCTGGTCTGTTGTAACAGCATCAAGACCGCAGCCAAATGAGTTTAACTGTATAAGGTCAAGATTGTCATTTTTGGCAACAAATGAAGCTGCCTTATACAGTCTTGAATGATACATCCACTGATCCATTACGATAGTAGGACGATCAACCTCGGAAAGTTCTGAAATGCTGTCCTCTGTGAGAACTGCAACACCGTATGATGTGATAAGGTCAGGAATACCATGGTTTATCTCAGGGTCGCTGTGGTATGGGCGGCCTGCGAGCACGATGCCGTGTCTGCCTGTTTCTTTGAGATATTGAAGTACCTCTTTTCCCTTTTTGGTCATATCTTCACGAACAGCCTGCATTTCAAGCCAGCCCTCGTGTGCTGCTGCTTTTATCTCAGCGGCAGGGATACCGTTTTCTTTACGGAAGAAATCCACAAGACGCTTTGTAAGTATTTCCTCACTCTCAAGAGAGATAAACGGATTCTGGTATTTTATCTTATCATCACGCAATTCCTCAATATTGTTTTTTATATTTTCACCGTATGATGTGACGATAGGGCAGTTGTAGTGGTTTCCTGCGTCAGGCACTTCGACACGCTCATAAGGAATACAAGGGTAGAATATGTATTCAAGTCCCTGTCTTATAAGCCATGTAACATGACCGTGTGCGAGTTTTGCAGGATAACATTCCGACTCACTTGGAATCGATTCGATACCGAGTTCATAAATCTTTCTGCTTGATACAGGAGAAAGTTTTACACTGTAACCGAGTTTTGTGAAGAATGTGAACCAGAATGGATAATTTTCGTACATATTTAATACGCGTGGGATTCCGACAACTCCTCTGGGGGCATCAGCCTTTTTAAGTGGTTTGTAATGTCTGAATACACGCTCATTTTTATATTCAAAAAGATTTGGAATCTGTTCTTTGTTCTTTTCAAGTCCGAGTCCTTTCTCACAGCGGTTTCCTGAAATAAACTTGCGGTCACCCGTAAATTCATTTACCGTGAGCAGACAATGGTTTATACATCCCTGACATCTCGTCATTGATGTTTTAAAACGAAGCTCATTTATTTCTTTAAATGAAAGCATTGTGCTTTTCTGTCCCGTATATCTGTCTTTTGCGATAAGTGCTGCACCGAAAGCACCCATGATACCTGCTATGTCAGGTCTTATCGCTTCACAGCCTGATATACGCTCAAAACTTCTGAGTACGGCATCATTGTAGAAAGTACCGCCCTGAACGACTACCTGTTTTCCGAGGTCTTTAGGGTCTGTAAGTTTGATAACTTTAAGCAGTGCATTTTTGATAACGGAGTATGCAAGTCCGGCTGAAATGTCGGCAACACTTGCTCCCTCTTTCTGTGCCTGCTTGACTTTTGAGTTCATAAATACCGTGCATCTTGAACCGAGGTCGATAGGATTTTCGGCAAATAAAGCTATCTTTGCAAAGTCAGCTACCTCATAGTTGAGTGATTTTGCAAAAGTTTCGATAAATGAACCACAACCCGATGAGCAGGCTTCATTTAACTGGACTTTGTCGACCGAGTTATTTTTTATCTTGATACATTTCATATCCTGACCGCCTATATCAAGAATACAGTCTACATTAGGGTCAAAGAATGCGGCAGCAGTATAATGTGCGACAGTTTCTACTTCGCCCTCGTCAAGAAGAAGTGCTGATTTAAGAAGTGCCTCACCATAACCGGTTGAGCATGAGCGTACTATTCTTGCACCCTCAGGCATTTTTGAGTATATATCTTTCATTGCTTTTAATGCAGTCTTTAACGGACTTCCGTTGTTGCTGCTATAGAATGAGTATAATAATGAACCGTCGTCACCGATAACTGCAACTTTTGTTGTAGTTGAACCGGCATCTATACCTAAGAAAAGGTCACCTTTATATGATGAAAAATCACCTTTTCTCACATTGTGTTTGTTATGTCTTTCAGTGAAATCTTCGTATTCTTTTTCAGAAGCAAACAAAGGCTCCATTCTTGTTACTTCAAATTCAAGTTCTATTTTATGTGAAAGTTTTTCTTTTAACTCTCCGAGAGAGGACTGCACATCTGCATGGGCATTCATTGCAGCACCGGATGCGGCGAAGAGATGTGAGTGCTCAGGTGCGATTATGGCATCTCCCTCAAGTCCGAGCGTTCTTATAAATGCCTGTTTAAGCTCAGTAAGGAAATGAAGTGGACCACCAAGGAAAGCAACATTTCCTTTTATAGGTTTACCACAGGCAAGTCCGCTTATAGTCTGGTTTACGACAGCCTGAAAGATGGATGCGGAAAGGTCTTCCTTAGTTGCACCTTCATTTATAAGAGGCTGAATATCTGTTTTTGCAAATACACCGCATCTTGCGGCGATAGGATATATAGCCTTATAATTTTTAGCGTATTCATTAAGACCTGCGGCGTCAGTCTTTAAAAGAGTAGCCATTTGGTCGATAAATGAACCTGTACCGCCTGCACATATGCCGTTCATACGTTGGTCGATACCGCCGGTAAAATAGATTATCTTTGCATCCTCGCCACCAAGCTCTATTGCAACATCAGTTCTTGGTGCATAGTCTTTTAAAGATGTAGCGACGGCTACTACTTCCTGCACAAAAGGAATTTCCATATGCTTAGACAGAGTAAGTCCGCCTGAACCGGTTATCATAGGTGAGACAGGTATATCTCCAAATTCCTCATATGCTTCATCTATGATTTTAGCCAAAGTTTCCTGAATGTTGGCATAATGTCTCTGATAATCTGAAAAGATTATCTCGCCGTCTTTGTTCAATATAGCAATCTTAACAGTAGTTGAACCAATATCAATACCAAGTGTGTTAAAATCTAATTTCATCGTGTACCTCTTTCTATATCATAGCCAAAAGTCGCCATATTCTGCTATTATATGACAAACTATTTCTTATTTCAAGTGGCAGTGTCTGACAGCCGTCTTAAATTTTTTGTGTCAAAATTAAATCCTTATGAATATAATATAAAGAAAGTTTGAAATATGAAATATGATATTTGTATTAAATATGAAGAAGCCGGTCGTTTTATGACGCATATTTATTATATTTATTATATCGCAGAGGTTTTCTATGAATTATGATACTTGTGATGGAATGACATACACCATAAAGCAGGGGGATACATTATATGGAATAAGCAGAAAATATGATGTGCCGCTTGCAATGATACTCCATGCGAACCCTTATGCAGATGTTTACAGACTTAATGTGGGGGATACAATATGCATACCGATGAAGAAAAAATGCTGCAAAAAGCCGTGCAGCAGTGGAAACAGAGGTATGTCAGAGGACAATGACAGCAGCATGAATAACGGTATGGGCGTGGAAAATAACATAACAGGAAATCTTAATGTATCAGATGGTATGATAGAAACGAGACGAAACAAAGAAATGCCAGACAATATGGCAGGAACAAGACAGAGCACAGGAATGTCAGACAATATGACAGGAACAAGACAGAGCACAGGAATGTCAGACAATATGGCAGGAACAAGACAGAGCACAGGAATGTCAGACAATATGACAGGAACAAGACAGAGCACAGAAATGCCAGAAAATATGGCAGAAAACAGGCGAAATATTGGAATGTCAGATAATATGGATATGTCAGAGAGTATGGATCTTCCGGATAAGGTTTTGGGAGCAAGGACGGATGTAAGGTCTGACAGAATGTCCGAAAATAAGGTTTCAGATGATGATAAATGGGTTAAATATGTTGCACAGCCGGGAGATACACTGTTTGATGTGTTTAATAAATCTGAATGTGACTTGAATGAATTTTTAAATAAGAATGGTTTAAAAGGCATCTATATCCTGCCGGGACTTGTGTATTTTGTGAAAGAAAAATAATGAATAAAAATCAAAAATAATAAATATATTTATAAAGCAGGGGATTTTGCTGTTTACAACGAAGATGTGGATGGCAATATATGTTGTTTCCTCTGCTTTATTGATAGAAAGAATAGTTTGACAAAGGCATAAACGATAACTATAATCAAAGCATGATGTTTACTAATATATTGCAAAGTTTATGTTTTTTGCAATAGGCATCTGAATATACATTTTGAAAGGATATTTTGATTTTATGAACAATTTTCTTAATAAACTTGAAAGAAAGTTTGGAAGATATGCGATACCTGATCTTATCAGATATGTTATAGTGCTGTATTGTGCGGGAGCAGTCATCGGCATGATAAATCCCCGGATATATTATAATTATCTCTGTCTTGATATGTCAGCAGTGTTTAGAGGACAGATATGGAGACTGTTTACATTTCTTATTGAGCCTTACGGTTTTTCAAGTGGAATGGGAATGTTACTCAGTATTTTGTTTTTTGTGATACAGGTTCAGTTGTTCTTTTTGTTTGGACGATCTTTAGAGCAGGCATGGGGAACATTCAGATTTAATATGTATTTCTTAAGCGGCTATCTGTTTAATATAATAGCTGCACTTATATTGTATATATCACCGCTGCACAGTGCGATTTATTATTCGGGATTTCAGTATATCTACTGGTCGATGTTTTTTGCTTTTGCGGCATTAAATCCGGATATGCAGTTTTTGCTGTACTTTGTCATACCGATAAAGGTAAAGTGGCTTGCACTTCTTGACGCAGCATATATGCTCTATCAGGTAGTCCAGAGTTTTTATTATGGAATCATATATTTCAGGGCAGGACAAAGCACAGGAGGCGGTGCTTACATCTCAATGGGGATTGCGATAATAGTCGCTATGGCAAACTTTCTCATATTCTTTTTTAGCACAAGAAATTATAGGAGAGTTTCGCCTAAGGATATACACAGACGAAGAAGTTTCAAGAAAAAAGCGAGTGCACCGAAAGCAGGACCAAGACATCGCTGTGCAGTTTGTGGAAGAACAGAGCTTGATGATGAAAATCTTGATTTCAGATTTTGCTCAAAATGTGACGGCAATTATGAATATTGTTCAGATCATTTATTTACACATCAGCATGTAAAAAAATTTATGTAAGGAGAAGAAAAAATGGCAGCTATTAATTTTGTTGCGATAGCCGGACTGATTGCAATGCTTTTATGCTACAAGCCGGTATGCAGCTTTATCAGAGGAAAGGAAGCCGCATATGGCGGAAAAAATGGCTCAGGTAAAAAGGAGTCTGCTGTGTCATATGGTGCGGCTGATGCAAAAACAGGATTTATGATATTTATATTTCTGTTTGCAGTTGCATTGCTCATAAGACTTATAGCAGCGGCAATATATAAGGGAAATGAGACTGATATGAACTGTTTCCTGCTCTGGTCACAGAGTGTGTTTACAGACGGATTAAAGAAATTTTATTTGTCGGATTCATTCCATGATTATCCACCTGGATATATGTATATACTTTATGTTGTTGGAGCAATAAGGGCATTGTTTTCATGGGCATGGGATAGCACGGCAAGCATTGTTCTCACAAAAATGCCTGCCATAATCGCAGATATGGTAACGGGCTGGCTTATATATAAGATAGCTTGCAAACGAATGAGAGAGACAGGTGCAGCTCTTGTATCTGCACTGTATCTTTTGTGTCCTATGATTATTCTCGACAGTGCGGTATGGGGACAGACTGATTCTGTATTTACCGTGTTTATGCTTCTTATGTGTTATCTTATTAGTGAGAAAAAACTTATACCGTCATATTTTGTATTTGCGATAGGAATACTTATAAAACCGCAGTCATTGTTTTTCACTCCGGTTCTTATATGCGGTATCATAGACCAGGTATTTCTTGAAGATTTTAACTGGAAAAAGTTTTTCAAAAATCTTGGTCTTGGAGTAGCAGCGATACTGATGATAGGTGTACTTATGATACCGTTCGGATTTTCAGAGGCACTTAAGCAGTACACGGGAACGCTTGGTTCTTACGAATATGCTTCTATAAATGCATACAATTTTTGGAATATGCTCGGACTTAACTGGTCAAGCCAGTATGACAAGCTGCTTGGTATCCAGTATAAGACATGGGGAACTATAGCCATAATACTTACGGTCATAGTTGCACTTATCATAAGTTACAGATGCAAAAAAAATTCAGGAAAATATTATTATATCGGTGGATTTGTCGTAACGGTTGTGTTCGCATTTGCGGTCCGTATGCACGAGAGGTATCTTTTCCCTGCCATGGTAATGTTTATCGCAGCTTTTGCTGTAAGGCTCAGAAAAGAGATTTATATACTTTATTCGCTTATATGTGCAGTGGTATTTTACAATGCGGCATATGTATTGTTTATATATGATGTTAATAACTTTGACCCTAAAGCACCGATACCTATTGCAATCTCGATAGGTCTGCTTCTTACAGTTGCGTATATGGTCTATGTGACTGCAAAGACATATTTTGCACCTGCTAATGAGGGACAGGAGATTAAGGCTGTATCAGAACAGCTTGAAAAAGAAAGAGAAGAGAAAAAGACAGACAAAGCAAAACAGAGTCCTATCAAAAAATCGGGAATACTTGCAAAAATGACAAAAAGAGATTTTATCGCACTGGGAGTGATAACTCTTGTCTATGCAGTCATAGCATTTGCAAGGCTCGGTGAGATGAACGCACCGCAGACACCGTATTCAGTTGTAAAAGAGGGCACGGTGACTCTCGATATGGGACAGGATGTGACTGTCGCAAAACTATGGGATTTTCTTGGATACCAGAATAATCCTACATACTATATCGAATATACAAGTGACCCGAACGGAGCATGGACAACACTGTGCGGTGAGGGCTCAGAGTGGGATGCAGGTTCAGTATTTAAGTGGAATGAAAAGGATATAAATGTAACGGCGAGATATTTCAGGATAAGTCCGTCGGCAAACAACGGTGAGGACAGTATTATGGAGCTTGTACTCACGGATGCTGATGGAAATAAACTTACACCTGTAAATTCAGGTCAGTATGCCG
>ERZ773200.2512-NODE-2512-length-13293-cov-3.603414_pt1 | contig 13293 bp, 13 predicted proteins | sample MGYA00581008_ERZ773200 | MGnify/ENA primary metagenome ERZ773200 (study PRJEB29015, sample SAMEA2737770) | human gut metagenome | biome: human gut; feature: human-associated habitat; material: faeces | place: China | collected 2012 ... | reverse complement strand
TTTATAAACTTAAATGGAAAAGTGATAATGGAAAAACAATCAAAGCTGATTTAACAAAGAACAACGATGTTAAAATTACTTCTAAAAGCTAATAAAAGTAAATAAAGATGATGCCACTACTTAAAAAGTAGTGGTATTTCTATATGTATTCGAGGTGATTTAAATGATTAAAAGATTTAATAAAAAAGGATTTACATTAGTAGAAATTATTGTTGTATTAGTTATTCTTGCAATACTTGCAGCAATTGCTGTTCCTTCTGTTTTAGGATATGTTGAAGAAGCAAAAAAAGAAAAATATATTGCAGAAGCTAAAGCTATTTACACTGTTATTCAGGTAGAAGAAGCTAGATTAGAAAATGAAATAGATTACACAGATAAAGGTGATTCATACCATAATATGGAAGATATGTATAAGAAACTACGTAATAATACAGCTGATAATCCAGATGGTGAAAATATTATTTCTAATAAAGTAGGTATTAAAAGTATGGACTGGATATATTCTAATGAATCTAAAGATGGTTATGTTTATCTTTTACATTGGACAAGTGATGATGGTAAAAAAATACAAGCAGAACTTTATAAGAATAAACAAGTTAAGATTACATCAATTGAATAATTTAAATTATTATAATTTTATTCTAAGAAGTTTATGACCATTCCTTATAAGAATGGTTTTTTTATGTAATAATTAAGAGAAAAATGTTGGATTATTAGAAATTTTATATATATGTGTTATAATATAGCCAAAAAAGGGGAATGGGCATATGAAGGAAAGATTGAAGAATAACAAGGGTTTTACGTTGGTAGAAATTATTGTTGTGTTAGTGATTTTAGCTATTTTAGCTGCTATTGCTGTACCTGCTGTTCTTGGATATGTAGATGAATCTAAAAAGACACGCTATATTGAAGAAGCTCATTCTATTTATACAGTTATTCAAACAGAGGAAGCAAGGTATAAAGCTTTAGGCAATGAATTAAATGATGATACTTATAATAATACTGAGTATAAAAAAGAATTAACAGAAACAATAACAAAAAAAACAGGTATTCAAAAAGTGACGTTTGGTACTTGTAGTCATATTGGAAAAGATAATGCAGAGTACTATGTTAATTTTACAAGTGATGATGGAAAGAATGTTTATTCTGTAATTAAAAGAAATAAAGATATAACAGTAAGTGTTAATTAGGGTGAGGAAGATGAAAAATAAGAAAGGTTTTACGTTGGTAGAGATTATTGTTGTATTAGTAATCTTAGCTATTTTAGCTGCGATTTCTGTACCTTCTGTAATTGGTTATGTAAATGAAGCTAAAGAGTCTCGCTATATTCAAGAAGCGCATTCTATTTATACAGTTGTTGAAACGGAAGTGGCTAAGTATAAGGCAACAGATGATCCTAGTGATGATGATATAGATAATTATATTAAAAATATATTGAGTGGTAATACAATTGCTACTGCAGATAATAATCAATTAAAAGGCATTATTGCGAAAAAGACAGAGTTAGATGATGTTGATGTAGAAAGAAATGGTAATACTTATACAATGTATTGGATTAGTGATGATGATCATCATATTGAAGCTACATTAACAAAGAATAAGGATGTAAAGATTGTAAGTACTGATAGTAATCATAATTTTGATTAGATGAGGTTTTTATGGATTCAATAATTATTTTGATTTATGTATATATGTTTTTAATAGGAATGTGTGTAGCAAGTTTTATGAATGTTGTGATTGATCGTGTTCCTAGAAATGAGAGTTTTGTAAAGGGAAGGAGTCATTGTGATCATTGTGGTGAGACTTTAAAATGGGATGATTTGATTCCTATTGTAAGTTATATTTTTTTAAGGGGTAAGTGTCGTTATTGTCATACTTCGATTCCTATTAGAGGTTTTTTGATTGAAATTTTTGGTGGATTGATTGGTATGTTTTGTTTTTATCGTTTTGGTTTTAGTATTGAAACGATTTTAATGTTTGTGATTGCGATGATTTTACTTGCGATTACAATGATTGATTTTGATACAATGATTATTCCTGATGGTTTAAATATAGCCATGTTCATTGTTTCTATTGTTTTAATGTATGTAAGACATATGTCTTTGTTAGAAAGTATTATGGGTATGTTTTGTATTTCTGTACCAATGATTTTATTAAATGTTTTAATTGCTGAATCTTTTGGTGGTGGAGATATTAAATTAATGTTTGTCTCAGGAATAGCTTTAGGATGGAAGTATAGTTTACTTGCTGCTTTTATTGGTATTTTACTTGCAGGAAGTTATAGTATTTATTTATTGGTAAGTAAAAAGATTAATAAAAAAGGACATATTGCTTTTGGTCCTTATTTATCAATTGGTATTTTTATTGCTTTATCTTATGGTAGTGAAATTATAAGTTGGTATTTAAATTTAATGATGTAAAGAGGTGATAGAATGGCTACATTTAAATATATTTCGAAAGATATGTCAGCTAAAACAATAAGAGGAACGTTAGAAGCTGATGATCGAAATGATTTAGTGAGAAAGCTTAAAGAACAAAATTTGTTTTTAGTAAGTTGCCAAGATGTCACTAAAAAGACTGTTAATCAGTATAAAATGAAATTAAATGAATTATCAGCTTATTCTAGAGAAATAGGAACAATGCTTGCTTCTGGTTTATCTTTGATTCGTATTTTTTCTATTATGGTTCGAAGAGAAGATAATAAAAAAATAAAAAAAATTTATGAAAATATTTATGTAAAGTTACAACAAGGATATACTTTATCAGCAGCGATGGAAGCTCAAGGTGTTGCTTTTCCTAATTTAATGATTCAAATGTATCGTTCAGGTGAAGCAAGTGGGAATATGGATAAAACGGCTTTAACGATGTCTGATCAGTATTCTAAGGATCATCGTATTAAAGGTAAAACTAAATCAGCAATGATGTATCCTATTATTTTAATTGTAGTTACAATTGCTGTTTTGTTGATTGTTTATTTAGCAGTGCTTCCTTCTTTCTTTGATATTTTTCAAAACGTTGAGTTACCATTGATTACTAAAATCAATATTAGTATTTTTAAGTTCTTACAAGATTATTGGTATTTTGTCTTATTGATTGCTGCAGGTTTGGTTGTCACTTTTATTGCTTTACTTAGAGTAGAAAAGGTACGTTTTCAAGTAGATAAATTAAAAATAAAAATTCCTAAGTTTGGTAAATTGTTGATGACAATTTATACGAGTAGATTTGCGAGAACTTTATGTTCTTTATATACAAGTGGGATGTCTATTGTTAATGCTTTAAATATTGCTAAAACAACGATTGGTAATGTTTATATTGAATCACAGTTTGACGGAGCTATTAAGAAATTAAGAAACGGGGAAAGTTTATCTCAAGCAATCAAGGACATTGATGGTTTTGATATTAAATTAACAAGTAGTATTTTTGTGGGAGAAGAAAGTGGACGTTTGGAATCAATGCTTACAACTCTTGCAGATGATTTTGATTTTGAAGCAGAACAAGCATCAGAGAGAATGATTACCCTTATTCAACCATTAATGATTATCTTTTTAGCGGTTGTGATTTGTTTAATTATTATATCTGTATTATTACCAATTTATACATTGTATAACAATGTAGGAAATATGTAGGAGGAATTATGAGTTATATTGTATTTTTATCAACAAAAGGATTACAAATGGTTCAAGGAAATGTTTCAAAAAATAATATTCATATTTCTTCTTGCAAAGAATTTGAATTTGTTGAAGGAACAATGCTTGATGGGAATATTCTTGATGATCAACCTGTTAGAGATGTTTTACTTGATTTAAAAAAAGAAAATGTTGATAGTGTGAGACTTGTTGTCGATAGTGGGCAAATTTTAGTGAAGTGTGCTGTTTTACCAAAAGTTTCTCATAAACAAATTCTTCAATTTGTAAATGATGAATTTATTGACGTTGAAAGTCAATATACGGATTTATTATATGATTATGCAATCATAAAAGATAAAGTTGAAGGTAAAGAAGGTCAACTCGTTTTATGTGCGGCAATGGAAAGAGAGTTTTTAAAGCCGTATATTGATTTGTTTGATGAAATGGGAATTTCATTAGAATCAATTGATATTATGACAAATTCAATTATTAAATTAACAGAATCTATTCCTAAATTAACAAATCTATCTTATGTTTTAACAGTAATCAATGGACAAGATGTTATTCATTATTTATTTATTAATGGACAATATGAAATAGCTAATAGAATACGTATTTTCTCTGATCGTGGAACAGTTGCTTTTATTACTGAATTATCCAATTCACTTACTAAATTAATGCAGTTTACTAAAGGTGCTTATAAAGATGCCCAATTAGAAAAAATCTATTTTGCGGGGCTAGAAACTTATGAAGAAGATATGTTGATGTCAACTATTTCTTCTAATTTGAGTATTGAGACATCTCGTTTTAAACCAACAAACTATACTTGTAGTAAAGATAATAATTTTCCTATTCATAAATATTTATTTGTAGGAAGTTTATGGAGGAGATAAGATGGCAAGAAACAGTAACAAAGATATTGATTTTTTATCTGTCTATAAAACAAAGAAAAAAATAAATATAAATTCTAAAACACTCTTGCTTATAGCATTACCTGTTTTACTCATTCTTATTTTTGCGACAAGTACACTTTATTTAACAATCACTAATAGAAACTTGCAAAAGGATGTTGATACATTGCAAACACAAATAGAAGAGGCTCTTGCTGCAACAGCATCTAATACAAATTCGGATCAACAAAAAGAATTAAGTAAGCTCAATGAACAACTTACAAACTTACAAACAATTACACAAACATTATCAAAATACCCTCAAATTGATAAAGGTATTTTAGAAACAATTGATAAATCATGTAAGAACTTAACAATTGATTCAATATCATTTAATCAAGAAACAGGAGCTATATCACTTACTGTAACAGCTTCTAAAGTTAATGGTTGTGAAGAAACAGTAAGAACACTTAGAGAATCAGGTACTTTTAAAACAGTTGATTACAATGGGTATACTCAAGATGGTGGTGTTAGTGAAACAACGGAAACCGTAACAGATCCTACAACAGGTGCGACAACAACACAAACAGTAACGAATACGACACCAATTACTTATAAATCATCGATTACATGTACATTAGAAGGAGGTACGACAAGTGGACAAGATTAAAGATTCATTTAAAAAACTTTCTTCTAGAGAAAAGACATTGATTTATATATTAGTGATTTTATTGATTGTTTGTTTTGGATGGTTGATTTTATTACAACCACAATTAACATCACATACATCATTAAAGTCTTCAAAAGATAGTTTAGAATTGCAACTTACTGAATTAAAAGTAACAAGTTCATCTTCTTCAACAGAAGATATCAAAACACAAATTATGAATATTAATCAAGAAATTAAAGCTTTAAATGATCAATTTTACAATCTTATGTCAAAAGAAGATATTGATCAATTGATTACAAATCTAACAATAGAACATAAAATCAGTCCTACTAATTTAACAATGTCTGAAATAACACAAACAGATTTATCAAGTAAAAAGAGTGATGATAATTCATCTGATAACGCAAATGATAATACAGATGAATCTAAATCATCCAATACTTTAGTTTATTCATGTGTTGTTACACAAACATGTAAAGGAACAAAAGCTAATTTACTCAATTTAATTGAAGATGTTAAAAATATGAGTGGCTTACATATTAATTCTGTTGCTTATGAAAATTCAACAGGTAACTTGGATTTAACAATTACATATACAGTTTATATGGTAGAAAAATAGTAAAAGAGGTGCAAACAATGAAAAATAAAAAGGGATCAACAATTGTATGGGCAATTACATTGATTATGGTTCTTGTAGTCATTGTAGGTGCCTCTTTGTCTTTTGCATATATGTCTTATAATCAATCTATTAAAAATAGAAATAAGACACAAGTTGAATTGATTGCTAATTCGGCAATTAAATCTCTAGCTGGTGCTATTGAAAATGATGAAAATAGTTCGCAGCTAATTCCAGATACAGGTAAACAAATTAATGTATCAAAGATGGAATGTTCTGTTCCTTATGGAACAATTTCAAATATTAAAATTAATCGAAAAAAAGAAAATTTAATTATTGCATCACTAAAAGCTAATTACCATGATGAAGATTATACAATTTATGCTTATTTAACGCAGTCTAACAATCAATGGAAATGTGTTCAATATGATACAAATGGAAATCGAGATATTTCTACTGATAGTAGCTCAAATGGAAATGATTCAGGGAATAATGGTAGTACAGATAATAATACAGGAAACAATAATGGTGAAGATAGTGGAAATACAAATAGTAATAAAGATGCAATCTCTTTAGTTAAGTATAAAATTGCAGCATTGTTAAATGCATATTATCAAAATGATAAAGATATTAATAAATTTAATGAGTGGTATCAACAAGAATGTCAAAATAATAATGTAAGTTTTGAAAATCAAAATGATTGGAAATTTAATAATGGAGGTTTCATCAATGTGATATTTGATCATCTTTATAATAAAGATGGATGTTTGATTTTAGATAATAGTTTATATGATAAAATTATTGAAGTTAATAAAGATTTAGGTTGGATTAAAAATTACCCACTATATTTGCATTTTAATCTAAATACATCTAATGGAGAATTCTTTTTAACAGCAAACGGTCAAAATAATAGTTGGAATTATAGCGAAACATATTTATTATTCATTGATAATCATATATACGTGAAGAAATCAGGTTCATTACAAACAAATGGTATGAGTGAAGAACAACTAGAGCAATTAATTCAAACCGATGATTGGCAAATGATTGAGTAGGAGGGATGAATATGAAAAATACAAAAGGTATGACACTTATTGAAGTAATCATCTCTCTATTAATCATTAGTACAGCATCTTTAATTATTGTGGTTGGTTTTGTTACTGCACTTAATCTTTTTACAGATTCTAATCATTATAAAGATGTAACAAATAAACAACAAAAAGCTTTAGTTGATGAAGAAAATAAAGATACAGATATTGATGTGGATGATACTTTAGCTAATTATTCTATTACTGTTAATGAGAGTGGTAATCCAATTATCGTCAATGGTACTTATAAAAAAGCAACAAGTAAAACATATAAGGATGTTAATCTTTCAAATTTTATTCCTAAAATTCAAATAAATGAAGCTGTGAAAGGAAGAAATATTTACAAAAATTATTGTACTATAATGGAAAATTTTTCAACATATTTAAAACAAAAAGGTGTTGCTTCAAATGACAAATTATTTGAGGGAAAAACAAATGGGTACATAAAAGAGTGGATGATGCAAAAAACAGGTGAAAATAAATCAGATTTTATTACTAATTTACCTAAATTATATGCAAGTATATATCCAGATATAGAATTAGATTCTTTATTAGATGTTATTGAAGAACATAATTCAAATTTTGAAAAAACGAAATATAAGTATATTACTCCTTGTATGTATATGTCAGATGAAAAAAGAAAAAGTTTAACATTTAAAGAATTTTTTGAAGATGGTGGCTATAAAAAGTATGTATACATTTTAGCTGGTGATAAGGCTAAAAAAGGAGATCGACCAACGGACATATGGGCTTTATTAGATAATACAAGTGTTAACAATAATCAGGATACTTGGTTAATCCCTGAAAGCGAGGTTTCAACAAAAAATATTTATGATGTAACTTATCAAAAATATTATACAAGTATTATAAATGATTCAAGTTGGGAACATTACACAACATCAAAATAGAAAGAAGGTGGCTAAGATATGATAAAGAAAACAAATAATAAAGGAATGACATTAGTTGAAATTGTTGTTGTACTTTTAATTGCTTCTATTATTGTGACAATTACAGGAGGAATCTTAGTCAACTCATTAGGTTATTTTGATACAACAACCAAGAAATCTTTAGATAAACAAACATTAGATGGTGTTCTAGATTTTATTAGCAATGAAATCGCCTATGCAACAGATGTAAGAGTATCAAATACTAAACCAGATGATAGAGATTGGCATTATCTTTATGTATTAAAAAATGATAAAAATAAAGGTAGACTTTATCGTGATGGTAAAGCAGTTTTTGATGATGATTATTATATTAATAATCGAGATTTACAAATGGATGTTAGAGGTTTTACTACTAATGGATATCGTTTGGATTTAACACTTAAGTATTTAAATGGGACAGAAGAAGTATATTCAACAAAGAATACATATGAGCTAGTCAATTTTAATATTAATACAACTGATAAAACGACTTTATTTAGTAATATTTCTAGTACGACACAGTTATCAGAAAATACAAAACTTTATTATATAAAAGATGATTCGTCTAATAATAGCGATGATAATGAAAATCCAAAACCGACTCCATCTCCAACACCTGATGTAGGAGGAAATATGGTTGGTAATCAAATAAACTGCTTAAATACTTTGAATAATTGGGGAATGTATGCGGGCGCGACTAATTATCCAATAGGAGTGTTTGTATACCATAATAATTCTTGGTGGCAACTTATGGAAATTAACTGGAATTGTTTTGAACCTGGAAATAGAGATGGTGAGACAGTTAATAGATATTGGAAAAAGATAGATGATCAGTTTGATTATTCAAGTTATTATGAAGTTGGTGATATAGTTGTTAATAATGGAAAAAAGTATATATGTATAAAAACTTTTGGGGCAGGTGCAACTTTTTATTCAGCATATTATGATAAAAAAATATATATTGATTTAGGAGAAGATGCACCTGACAAATATACTACTGTGCATTGGAAAACATATTTTAAAGAGTATCAAGAAGGTGATGAAGAAAAATACGGAAAACATAATTGTAAACCATTGTGGCAAAATAATCTTACTACAGTTGCTGAAAAGTTAAAAAATTACGATCTTGATAAGGTAGAAAATTATTCTGATGCAGGGTCTTATGCAATAGGAAGTATTGTAAAAGAAAAGTATTATAGTGAATCATCAAAGAATGGAACATATGATTATTGTTATTATTTAAAAGTTCTAGATGGAGTAGGAAAGCCGGGATCAAGTGCTTCATCTGGATGGCAAATACTTGATAATTCTTACCGTTCGAATAGTGCATATTTAAAAAGTGATGTAGTATATTGTGGTGGAATTGGATATATTAAAGCGAGCAATAATATTAGTTTTGATAATAATCCATCTAATAATATTTATCAAACGGGAATAAATTGGGATAAAATTGGAGGTTAACGCATGAAAAGTTTACCAATAGGTGAAGTATTAAAAGAATATGGGTATATTAATGAAGAAAAGTTACAGATTGCATTAGATGCCCAAAAGAAAGATAGAAGTAAAAGATTAGGGGAACATTTAATAGATTTAGGTTTTGTTAGTGAACAACAAATGTTAGAAGCTTTATCTGATAAATTAGCTGAGCCTTTAGTTTCATTGGATAATATAGATTTTGATATTAATGCTGTTAAAAAGATTCCTGAAGCAATGGCACAAAAATATAATGTCATTGGGTATGCTTTTAATGATAATGTGTTAACAGTAGCAACAAGTGATCCTTTAAATTATTATGGATTAGAAGATGTAAGACTTGTTTCAGGTTGTCGTATTAGTGTTTCACTTGCAACAAAAGCAGATATTCAAATTGCTATTGAAAGATATTATTCAGATGTTGATACTTTGAATTTAGTAGATGATATTGATGAATCGACTTTACCTGAAGTAGAAGAGGATCTAAATTTATTTGATGCGAATGAAGATGATACACCTGTTGTTAAATTATTAAATTCATTGTTAATTAGAGGATATAATACAAGTGCTTCTGATATTCATATTGAACCATTTGAAGATAAATTACATGTAAGAATGCGTATTGATGGAATGCTTGTTGATTATTTAGATTTAAATAAAAATATACAAGCGGCTTTGATTGTTAGAATTAAAATTTTATCTAACATGGATATTGCTGAAAAAAGATTACCTCAAGATGGTCATTTTATGGGAGTAATTGATGGAGTTGAATTAAATATTCGTGTATCTGTTATTCCTACCATCTTTGGTGAAAAGATTGTTATGCGTTATTTGAATTCTAATAGTACTATTGACCGCTTAAGTACTTTTGGAATGACAGAAGAAAACTTTAAGAAAATGAATCATATGATGTCTATGCCACATGGAATTATTTATGTAACGGGTCCTACTGGAAGTGGGAAAACCACAACACTTTATATGATCCTTGAAAAATTAGCTCAAGGACAAATCAATATTTCAACGATTGAAGATCCTGTGGAAAGAAAATTAAATCGTATTAATCAAATGCAAGTCAATACAATGTCTGGTCTTACATTTGATAGAGGATTGCGTGCTTTAATGAGACAAGATCCAGATGTAATCATGGTTGGAGAAACTCGTGATAAAGAAACTGCTGAAATTTCTGTTCGTGCAGCTATTACAGGACATTTGGTTGTCAGTACATTACATACGAACGATGCTATTAGTACGATTGTTAGGCTTGAAGAAATGGGTGTTGAACCTTATATGGTTGCTAACAGTTTAGTAGGTGTTGTTGCTCAACGTTTAATGCGAAAGGTTTGTCCTTATTGTAAAAAGGAAGTAGCTACTTCATTATCTGATCGTTTAGCTTTACAAGAAGGAATCAAATATATATCTAAAGGAACAGGCTGTCCTCATTGTAATCAAACAGGTTATAAGGGGAGAATTGCTATTCATGAAGTTATTGAAATAGATAGTAAAGTACGTAAAATGATTTCTAATCAAGAAGAAATAGATGATATTATGAAATATCTTGTTGAAGAACAAGGAGTAGAAACTTTAAGAGATCAAGCTTTAAAACTTGTTAAAGAAGGTAAAACAACAGTAGATGAATTCAATAAGATTATTGCTTATATTGATTAAAGGGGAATGTTATGGCAAATATTAATGATATTTTAAATGATGCAAGAATTAAAGGATGTAGTGATGTTCATATTGGTGAAAATACAGGTATAACATTGAGACAAGATGGAAAACTTATTGAATTTGAACAAACTTTTAGTAATGAAGAAATAAAAGAAATGATTTTATCAATGTGTAAAGATCGAATTTTAAAGATTGTAGAAAAACATGAAGATGCTGACTTTGTCTATGTAAATGATTTAGGAAGACATCGTGTTAATATTTATTTTCAACAAGGTTATATGACAGCCGCAATTCGTATCATCAATGAGCAAATCAAGACATTAGAAGAATTAAATTTACCTGATGTTTTACATAAATTGGCTTTACTTCCTCGAGGACTTGTTCTAGTAACCGGTCCTACAGGAAGTGGAAAATCAACAACTTTAGCAGCAATGATTGATTTTATTTCTTCAATGAGAAATTGTCATATTCTTACCATTGAAGATCCAATTGAATATGTGTATCAACAAAAACAAGCTCTTATACATCAAAGAGAAGTCCATGAAGACGTTGATTCTTTTGATACAGCTTTAAAAAGTGCCATGCGTGAAGATCCAGATGTTATTCTTGTTGGAGAAATGAGAGACTATGAAACGATTCAAGCAGTTATTACTTTAGCTGAAACAGGCCATCTTGTATTTAGTACACTTCATACTATTGGTGCTCCTAAAACAATTGATCGTATTATTGATGTTTTCCCTCCTCATAAACAAGCTCAAATTCGTGCTCAATTAGCCTCTGTTTTACAAGCGGTTGTTACTCAACAACTTTTACCACTTGCAAGTGGTAAGGGAAGAGCAGCTGCTTTAGAAATCATGATTGCTAATGACGCTATTAAAAATTTAATTAGGGAAAATAAGGGTCATCAAATAGATACAATGATTCAAACTGGAAGAAATGAAGGAATGACAACATTAAATGCATCACTTGCTACTTTAGTAAATACTGGAAAAGTAAATCGTATGGTAGCAGAAAGATATTCTCTTGATGTTGGAGAATTAAGACAATTAATAAGATAGTTAAAAAGAATAAGCGAGTCTGCTTATTCTTTTGATTTGAGAAGGATGCAATTATTCATATATTGCATAACCTTTTATATATTCAAAAAGCAGCAGTATTAAAGATAGGTTTTAACACTGCTGTTTATTAAATACAAGTTCTTTTAGTGACACTACAAGAAATAATTACAAACTTGAATAACCTATTTTTTAGTAAGTTTTAAATTACTTACACACTTTTCTTGACAAACCCTTTGGTTTTTGAAAATAATTTTTTAATTCTTCAAATTCTTCAAAATCATATAGATGTTTTTGAAGATTACGAATTTGTTGTTTAGAAAAAGTGCTTATAAAATCACTGATATCTTCATGAAATTGCATTTTAATATACTTAATAATACTTTCCTTTTTTTCATCAAGAATACTATCTATTTCGTTATTTGCTTTTTCAGCTCTTTGGTTTGCTTCCTCCGCTTTTTTCTTCTCTTTCTCGGCTTTTTGATTCGCTTCTTTAATTTTTCTATCACGAGAACGAAGCAATATTTCATTATCTAAACGATCAAGATATTCTAGGTATGATTCTTCAGAAGATATATATTTGTCATGCATTTGTATCGCTTCCTTTATTCTATAATCTATTTCAATTTTATCATATGGTTTTTCGTTTTTAAAGAGATACATCAACTGATTAAAACTCGTCATTTCATTGATTACTTGATTGATATATTCGAGTTGAATAATTGTTATTTCCATGCGATTAAATGGATAGACAATATGATGTTCATCATCAACCATTCTAAAGTAACATTTATAAAGAGGTGCGTTATCTAAAATATGCCCATAACTGATAATTAATGATCTTACTACATGAGCACTAGTATAATCTTCTCCCTGTTTTACTTGTTGTCTTAAAAGTTCAGCATTATAAAGTTCAAAACGAACAAGTATCTCTTCATTTAAACCATAAGTTTGTAATTCGATATTGTAGAGATCACCTACATCATCAATAGCTAAAATATCTAAAATAAGTTTCTTTTCATAGAAATTTTTACCATATTGTTGTGCGTTTTTTAATTTAGTAGAAACAATCTCTCTGTCTAAAATAAGCTCTTGACAAATAAGGGTTCTAATTCTTTCATTTTCAACAAGCAAATGATGAAAATATAAATCATTTGAATATTTTTTAAAATTCTCTCTATTTTTGTTCATAAAAAGTCCTCCATTATTTATATTGACTTTTTATGAGTGTTTTTCTTCTTTTTTATCAAAAAATTAAAATTTTTAAGTTTTGAAGATGTT
>ERZ773200.2503-NODE-2503-length-13314-cov-2.566559_pt1 | contig 13314 bp, 9 predicted proteins | sample MGYA00581008_ERZ773200 | MGnify/ENA primary metagenome ERZ773200 (study PRJEB29015, sample SAMEA2737770) | human gut metagenome | biome: human gut; feature: human-associated habitat; material: faeces | place: China | collected 2012 ... | reverse complement strand
TTGTAAACGAAATCAGTTATAATGCGACAGTTCTTTGCTCAATCGACAGACAGCTAGAAGTCATGCCGGCAATCGGAGATAAAGTATGGTTCTTTGTAGACGGTACGAATGAAGAGGAATTCCGGGTACATGGAAGAATTGTAAAAATTATCGTGTAGGTCAGGAGGAATGAGAGATGAAGGCAAAAAGGTTAGTGCCGCTCGTCTTGGTAGTATCCATGATGTTTTCTGTGACGGGATGTCGGGATAAAATCTTTAAAGAAAAAGATGTCCCGGAAACATCCAAAGAATACTCGGTGGAGAATCTGAAAGTAGATGACTACTACATAAAAGACGGAACAAAATTTTATAAACTGTATAAACCGGATGGTAATTTTACAAAGTATTCAAAAACAGCAGATGCATCAAGAATATTGTGGACAGTTGGCCAGGAAGAGGAGGACCTGATCCCTACATTATATAAGAATGAAATTATTATCTATAAGAATGACGGAAAGGTGCCATCGGATTATATTTTTGAACGCTATAAGGATCTTGGTTATACGATAGGAATTCGGAATCTAAAACAGGATGAAGGATCTAGTTATTTGAAGTTCAATACTTCTGAGGATGTGAATCAGCAGGCAGATGCCGGATCAGTAATAAACAAGGTGAAGGATAAGTATTCGGAACTGGAAATTGCAGTCATGGACGATAAGGCATTAAATGAAAATCAGATCACTGCTTCCGGAACGATCAAAAATCTTCACAAAAACCGTTCATACCAATTTGGAATGTACGCAGGCAGCGTGTATAGTGAGACAAAAATAAAGGCAGATACCCACGTATTTCAGTCATCAGAAACCTTCGTGGTGAATGAAACAAAGGATACCACAAAAGGATATGTGGAAATATGTCTGCCGGAGGGATTGAAAACTGGTTACTACATGGTCAATGGTATTGGACTTTTCAGATATGTCTCAGATTTAAAAGTGGATGCAGGTGATCTGGCCGAGTATGAGTATAATGTCGCAAATGATGCTTTTGAATTAACCAGTCAGGTACTGGATGACACGATCATGGAAGTCAACAAAGAGCAGACGATCAATGTGGAAGAGGATTACGTATCTGCAAAACTGTCGTTTTCTATAACGAATGATATGATGCTTGAAAAGGCAGTGTTAGTAACGCTGGACGGGAAACAATTAGAGTTTGCAAAGCGGGAGGATTCAGAAACAACATACGAACTGAATCTTGAAGATGTGCCAAAAGGAGAATACAAGATTATATTCACAGGAAAAAATATTGATGGCATGGAAGCAAAGATAGAGTATGGTGCGAAAAAAGCTGAAGTAACCGAACAAGAGCAGCAAGCACAGCAACAGGAGCAGCAGGCCGAAGAATCAGAATTTTCAACTACAGATGGTGGTTCCTTAAATCTTACGGATGATGAAACCAGTGATGGAATATCTGTACTACAGTAAGGGGATAAACGATGCGAAAGAAGAAAAAGAAAAAAGGTTCTGTCATAAAAAGAGCATTGCTGTTTATCGGTGGAGTCTTACTGATCGTATGTATTGCATTAAATGTTACCGGCGTTGCAGGTAATAAGACAAGCAGCCCATTTGATGATTCGGCGAGAAAGGGATTTGTTACGATTGGCGTGGATAAGGATAAGGGGATCATGAAGGTACCCAGTACATTTGATGATTCGACTGCTTTGACAGAAATTGACGAAACCACAAAGAATAATGAAGCATATAAGTATGTAAAAGAAAATGGCAAGCTGTTTTTTAATTTTGAGAAATATGCAGTATCTTTCCAATGCATGGAAATAAAAGATCTCAGTGATATGAAATATAATCTTGGAGAATTTGAAAGACAGGCAATGATCCGCATTGATCAGGATCATATGGAACGTGTTGCTTCGGAAAAAAAGGATTCGGTTGCAAAAGAAATTTATAGCTGTAATGCGGAAGTCTTACTTGATGAAGGACTGTATGGTGATTTTACTGGATATTTTTCTATCATGCAGAGTCATCGAAAATGTTATTTTCTGTTTGCCGGTCTGCCGAAGGATGAAAAAGCAACGACATCCGAACAGGATGCGATCAAATACATGGTATATAGTGGAAACGTGCAAAGCATAAGTGAGTCGGTAAATCCAATAACTAAAGGGAAATGTGGTGTCACGATCGAAGAAAATGAGGAGCAGAAAGAAGTTAAGGGCGAAAAGCTAAGCTGCACGGGAGAAGAATATTATCAATCCAATGCTGTAGCGGCACTATCAGCGATGGCTACGGATGAAGGTGGAAACACAACGGTTCATGTTTCTATTACGGATGTAAGTACCGGCTCTGCACTGGAAGGCGTTTCCATTACTGTAAAAGATGAAGCTGGTTCTGAAGTTGCTTCTTGGGTAAGTAATACGTCCTATCAGGAAGTAAAGAATCTGGTAGATGGGGAAAAATATTATGCCGAAGTCAAATATCCGTCCGGCTATGTAAATGAAGATCCTTTTGAATTCACTGCTTTAGATGGACTCAATGTAAATATCAAAGCAGAACCGATTAGCCTTCAGTTCTCCTGTGTGGATGAAACAGATGGAGCAATGATTTCCGGGGCAGAATTTGAACTTCTTTCAGAAGGTGGAAAGGTTGTAGAAAAAATCACATCGTCCGATTCCAAGCAGAAGTTCACGAAACTGGATGCCGGTACCTATACACTGAAGCAGACCAAGACGAATGAGGGATATGTAAAAGCAAAAGAGGAAACCGTTGAGATTAAAAATAGTTCCGATGGCAATGAAATTTCCGTAAAGAATAAGCGAGTAAAAGGTCATGTCATCATCAAAGTGACAGATGCAAAGAAGAATAACGTAACGGGAGCTTCATTTGTATTGAAAGCTGCACCGACAACAGTTACGACAGGATCCGGCAGTGAGGGATCGAAGACGGATAAAGAACAGTATAACCAGAGTGAGGCAATTGAAACCATTACTTCCGAAAATGGTGTGGCTACAACCAGTGATGTGGAAATTGGCGTCTATGAAAACGGTGTCATGAAAACCAAACGGGTGTATTACATTTCGCAGGAATCAGCACCGGATGGATTAACAAAATCTGATAAGATCTACAAAGTTCAGTTCAAGTATGCAGATGACGAGACAGAAGTAGTAGAAGAGTCAATCACTTTAGCTAATAAGGGAGAAGCAGCCGGCGGTGGAGCACAATCCAGTGATGCTTCTTCTGAAAAAAGCAGTGGTTCGCAAACATCAGATGTAGCAGCACTTGCACTCATGATCGCGATGGCTGTACTGGTTTGTGTTTTAGGTTCTTATGTGATTAAAAGGAAAAAAATGAGAAAGTAGGTGTGGATATGAAAAAAGTAATACGTTCGCTGTTCAGTTTCTTACTTATCGCAGTTTTAATGGTTCCGTTAATGCTGTCAAATGGAATCACAGTAAAAGCTGCGGAAAAGAAAAAGATCACTGGATTTGATCAAAGTTCCTATCAAATAGAAGCTGAAAAAGGAACTTTAGAGGAAATCAAACAGCAATTACCAGAATCCATCCTCGTATATTTAGAGGATGGAGAAGATGTGATTGACTGCGACTGGTATTGTACAGATGACTATGAAAATACAGATTTTGATGTTTATAGTTTTGAATTAAAGCTGCCAAAGGGTTATGAATTAGCGGCTGACCTTTCCGAGTGGGACATGCCATACGCAGAGGTGTTAATTAAGGGAGAAAAAGATTCCGATGATATACAGCCAAGAACCATTTGGACACCGAACAACAATGGCACAACTACTTTGGATAAGTATCTTGGCGTGAAGACAAGTATCGTTGATTATTTAAATGCAAATGCAAATAAATATCTTGGTACACCATATAATGGTGATATTACCAATACAGCAGCATCTGGAACACCGGGAGTAGGCATGAACTGTACCGGATTTGTTGGCCATGTATTAATGGCATGTGGAGCAGATCTTTCTCCAATCGTAAATACACCGTCAACAAGTGGATATAATGGACCTCGTACTTGGACAAACATGACCTGGTGGACAGAGTTTCTTGCTTCCCATCCGGAAATTCAGTCCTATAAATTTGGTACAACAGCAGAAGCCCTTGCAAGTGGCGTTCTGGAAAAAGGGGATCTTGTAATTTATGAACCGGATCAGTCCATCTGGGATAGTGGCCATGATGCATATGGGAATGCGGCTGACTGTCATATAGGTTTCTTCTGGGGGGATTCACCGTCTGATAATAAATTCTGGCATTCTTCCCACCCGACGGTAGGATGCGAAGGTTCCAACCGTGTTATTTACGCCGGAACAAATCCTGGAAACCAGATTTCACAGCTTGCACCAAAATGCGTGTCTTACGTATATGTGGTTAAGACAGTCCATAACGGATATATAACACTGAAAAAAGAATCTAATAACCCAACCATGACAGATGGAAATGCATGTTATTCTCTTGCGGATGCAGAATATGGCATTTACAAGGATGCTGCATGTAAAAATCAGGTGGCAACCTTAAAAACTGATGCAGATGGCAACACCAATACCGTAAAGGTTCCGATCGGAACCTATTATGTGAAAGAGACAAAAGCTTCGACAGGGTATACACTGGATACTAAAATATACAAAGTTACTGTTTCTTCATCCAATACCGAAAAGAATCCGGTGAAGGTAACAAGTAAAGAAGTTCCTACTAATGACCCTGCCGGTATCGAACTGTTAAAGATCGATCAGGAAACCGGATCGAAATTTACGCAGGGCGCAGCATCCTTGGAGGGCGCTGAGTTTACAGTTACCCACTATGGTCAGTATTATACGAAAGAGCAGATCGAATCCGGGGAAGCAAAAAAAGATGCCGAAGCAAATGGTATTGCGGTTAGAAGCTGGGTAATAAAGACGGTTAAAAATGAAGATGAAACGGGAACTTATTACGACGCGATGCTTACAGATAAGTATAAAGTAAGTGGTGATAAATGGTATTATGATATTAATGGTGTTGATCCAATTCTTCCGAGAGGAACCCTTACCATCGAAGAAACCAAAGCACCAAAAGGATATTGAGATTAAAGATACCGTGAAATACTCAAATCTCAATAAAGGAAAGTCCTATACGGTTACCGGAAAATTAATGGATAAGGAGACCGGAAAAGAAGTCAAAGATGATAATGGTGACGTTATCACTGCAAAGACTACCTTTACAGCGGAAGATACATCTGGAGAAGTAGTCGTAACATTTAAATTTTCCGGAGTGAAGCTTGCAGGAAAAACACTGGTTGCTTTTGAATCTGTTGAATACGGTGATCAGGTATTGGCTGTCCATGAAGATATTGAGGATGAAGAGCAGACTGTATATCTTCCAAAATTAGGAACGAAAGCTACTGATCAGGATACTGAGTCAAAAAATTCCTATGCGGATGATAAGATTACCATTATTGATGAAGCATCTTATGAGAATCTAGTTCCAGGGGAAACCTATAAAGTTGTCGGAACGATCATGAACCAGAAAGACGGAAGTATTGTAAAAGCTAAAAAATGGGAAGAAAAAGAAATTCCAAAAGATGCAGAAGAATTTGAATGCAAAGCTGGCACCGTATACTTTTATATAGGTGAAAAAATTAGTGGCACCATGACAACTAAGGAACTGCCGAAAGGACTGTATCAGTATACCGTCAATGCTAGTGGTGAAGATATAATTGAAAATGTAAAGACATCGGATACTTTCACGAAGGATGATCTGGAGCAGTTTGATGATATTGTTTCCGGAAAAGCAGAAGAAGTATCCTGGTACAAACTGATTGAATCTGATGGTAAGATCTATGTGGCTGACGATGTTGTATATTATAACAGTGACTCTGCAGATTATGCATTAAGTGAAAAGGCAGAAGAAATAAAAGCAGAAGTTACATTTACTGCAAAGGAAGCAAATGGTACCGTAGAAATTCCATTTACATTTGATGGCACAGGTTTAGAAGGAACGACCTTTGTTGTGTTTGAAGAATTATATCTTGTAAAAGATGATAAGGAGCATGTCGTGGCAGAGCATAAGGATATTAACGATACAGATCAGACCGTATATGTTCCGAGTATCCGCACAACGGCTCTGGATGCAGATACACAGACGCATGTGGTAAAAACTGGGGATAAAGTAACAGTAACTGACACGGTACATTACGAAAATCTTCTCCCAGGAACAGAATATCTCTTACAGGGTATTTTGATGGACAAGGAAACCGGAAAAGAACTGGTGGTCTCAAAAGACGATGCGAATACAGAAAACGGCACGGGTGTAAGTAATGAGATTACATTTACTCCAACAAAGGCTACCGGAGATGTGGATATCACATTTACGTTCAATGCATCCGCTTTGGAAGGTAAGTCAGCTGTTGTTTTTGAAACGCTGAAAATCAAGAAAGAAGATGTGCCAGATGATAAGGATACTACAGTAGCGGTTCATAAAGATCTGAATGATGATTCTCAGACGGTTAATTTCTCAAAAGAAGGAGAAAAGAGTGGAAAATCAACGGTTCAGACAGGTGATAATAGTGCTCTGATCTTGATCGTTGCAATGATTCTATTACTTGGAGCGTCTGTTGTACAGCTTAAAAAGAAACATTAAATAGTTGGAAGTAGAGGATTTTTTTAGTCCTCTACTTTTTAAGATGAAAAAACAAGGTAAAAAATTGCACAAAGCATATTGCTATTATATAATTCAATACAAGAAACAGATCACAAAACCATACAAGGGGGAATGAGTATGAAAAAGAAAATAGTTATGGCACTTTTGGCATGCGTGATCAGTTCCAGTCTGATACTGACATCGTGTGGCCAAAATGCAAAGTCAGTTACTACGTCTGATAAATCAACGGAAAAAAAGAATTCATTTTCAGAGGACGATATCAAAGATGTAATCACAGGCTTAGAGGATCATTATATCTTACAAGATGCAGCGGACATTGATTATCTTTACGGGGTTACTTACGATACGGATATTGTAAAAAAGGTAAAAGCAGATTCGGGAGAGGTAAAGCTTAATAAAACCGGAACGTATACCGTAACCTATACCGTAACCGTAGACCGAGATGCACTGGAAGATTATCTGGAAGAAAAAGCGGAGAAAGAAAAAGAGTCAGCGGATACAAAATCTGAGGAGAAGAATGCGGATGATAAAAAAAACGCTGAAACTGATGTGAAAGATACCACAGATTCCAAAGAGGATTCTAAGAAAGAGGATCTATCTAAAGAGGATCAGACGACAGATTCCAAAGAGAACCCGAAAGAAGATGTGACGACGGAGGTGGATGATTCGAAAAAGGATTTTGGCAATGAAGAAGAGTCGGAAAAATCAGAAGATAAGACTGAAGAAAAATCAGAAGAAAAAGAGGATTCTGAAAGCGATTCCAAACAGGATGATAAGAAAGCGGACTCCAATGATTCTGAAAAATCCGATTCTGATTCCAAGAAAGAGGAAGAATCTAAGAAAGACGATACGGTTGATGTCAAAGTGGACAAGGATATGACGGTCGTAGACAAAGATCAGGCAAAGGATCTGGCTGATAAGGATGAAGTAGTCTGGGGAGATAAAAATACTCCAGTTGAAAAATCGGATGGATCCGAAATAAAAGAAGAGGAGAAAGTGCCGGAAAGTATAAAATCCGATTCCACGTCAGATACTAAGACGGATTCAAAAAAAGAGGAATCCAAAAAGAATGAGACAGGATCAGCTAGTACCTCAACCGGAAATACAGGCAGTGGTTCCAGTACAGCAGGATCCGGAAACTCCGGTTCGTCTTCTGGTGGACAAGCACAGCAGCCAGCGGAACCACCGCACACCCATACCCCTGTGCCGCATTATACGACAGTTACAAAGCAGACCGGACAGGAATGGGTGTCTAGTTATGTACAGGTTGGAAGTAAAACCGTATGTAATGGATGCGGTGCAGACATTACGGGAAATGTTGAGCACGCAAATAGAGAACATTGTGGATATCATAGTGAACCAATCTACGAAGACAGGGGATGGTACGAGCCAGTATATAGCCAGGTGCAGGAGATCGATTATTATTACTGTTCTTCCTGCGGTGCCAGATTATAATGGGGAGAATACCTATGGAAAAACGCTTATATTATATGGAAATACACATTGTTTTCAAAAGACAAATGCCAGGAAGAGAGCTTGGAGAACTTCACACCCGTAGGAAAATAAAAACCATCATTGATCAGTATCTGGAAAAGAAGCATCTCGCATGTGAATTGTTAGTGGTGCAGCCAGACAAAATTAATCTGAAGGTTGTGGTAGAAGATCCAATGAAACTTGCCAAAGAGGTGGAAAAGAGAATTATATTATATACGAATGTGGAATCGGTCCATTATACGGAGCTTGCATTGCATTTGGTCAAGTGAATTTTTAAGTATGCTTTCTAAAAAAGAACTACTATTTTTAGTAGTTCTTTTTTTGTGAAAAGGAATAGAGAAATTGTTAAAAAATGCTATAATAAATAATATAAATGTGTTTTACAAGGATAAAATATATATTATAATAGTTCTGTATGATAAAAGAGCTATTTTTAATAGTTGTTTGCGATGTGAAGATATGAAAAAGAAAAAAACCTCAATAAAAATGATATATACAATGGCAGTACTTTCTGGCTTGCTTGGTGTTATTGCACTGTATTACCCGAAGGTCGCTGATGCATGGAACCGGTATGTGCAGGGACGAAATGTGGGAAAATATGTGGAATCAGTAAATGATATCGATTATGAAAAGGAACTGCGTGCAGCACAGGAATACAATGAAGCGTTGTATCAGCATGGGACGAACAATATTACGGAGTATACCAATAAACTGTCCGGAAAAGAAGAAGGCTCGGATACATTAAAGGAGTCTGCTGAGATCGTGAATCCGGATAAGGAATATGAATCCCTGCTTTCCGTACTCGATGATGGCATGATGGGGTATGTGGAAATTCCAGCGATCCATGTAAATGTTCCTATCTATCACTATACATCGGAAGAGGTTCTAGCGAAAGGTGTCGGACATTTGTATGGAACTTCTTTGCCTGTGGGAGGGGAGAATACGCATTCTGTCATTACCGGGCATACGGGGCTCATGGATGCAATGATATTTACCGATTTGGATAAGGTACAAAAAGGAGAATATTTTGAGATACATGTATTAAATGAGACGATTTATTACGAAGTGGATGAAATCCGGGTGGTTCTGCCGGATGAGCTTAACTATTTATCGATAGAAGAAGGCGAGGATTTGGTGACATTAGTAACCTGTACGCCTTACGGCGTCAATTCCCACAGGTTATTGGTACGAGGACATAGGGTCTATGAAATTCCGAAGCAGAAAGATACGCTCAAAGATAAGGTTACTGAAATTGTGAGGTTTCCTTATCTTATCTTTGGAATGGCAATTGTAGTAGTTTTGTATGTAATCGCATTGTTGATTTATATATGGAAACATGATTAAAAGCAATCAGAACTTTTAACCATGAAATAAAATACCAAAAGGAAAAGGAGAAAAGAAGCATGAACAAAAAAATCAAAAAGACACTGGCAGTAACCATGGCAACGGCATCGACGATGGCAATGGCAATTCCTGGAGTTGCATTTGCAGCCCCAGGAGATGTACCATCCGATGCGAAAACCGTAAATGTGAGCGTGTCAAACGTAGAAGGTGGAGCAGAGGTGAAAGCATATCGTATCGTTACACCTACTTATAATAATGAAGGATTTGTTAAATTCTCAAATGTAGGTGGCAATAAGATCGCAGATATCGAAAAACCTACAGCAAAAGAAATCCTGGCTATTGCGCAGGCGATCGCAGCCGGTGGAACAAGTCAGTATGATAAGGCAGTAACACTTACTAAAAGCGGAGATACTTTTACGGGAGCACTTCCGGCTGGAGAATATGTGATTCTTGTAACCGATGAAGTGAATGCAGGATATGTATATCAGCCAATGGTTGCATCAACTTACTACACAGATGCCAACGAAGCAGACAGCTTGGTAGCAAAGAGCGTGGATGCATCCGGAAATTTTGTAGAGGGTGAAGATACAATTTACGCAAAACGTACTACGATCACTTTGGATAAAACCATTTTAAATGCAGATGGAAATAAAGGAACCGATGATGATGCGGCTACTAATAAAAACGCTGTCTCACAGGCCGATGATCTTGGCGTTGGAGATACTGGAACCTTCCAGATTGCTACAACGATTCCGGCATACACATCAGCATATGCAGCAAATGGCGTTCAGTATACACTGACAGATACGCAGGATGATGGCTTTGATGCACCAACGAATATTGAAGTAAAGGTGAATGGACAGAAAGTAGCAGCAGGAAATGATACATTCAAGCAGACCATCACAGGAAATGACTTTACCTTAGATTTTGCTTCCGCTTTTGCAATCGCACATGCCGGAGAAGATGTGGTAGTAACCTATAATGCAAAACTGAATGCTAACTGCAATCAGAAATTAGATCCAAATAACGATACGGTAAAACTTACCTATACAAACTCTATCACAGATAAAACGAAAGTGACAGAAATTACAGATGATGTACAGGAGTATTCATTCCCGGTTCAGGTTAAGAAAATTGATGAAGCGAATCAGGATAAAGGACTGGAAGGAGCAGAATTTACACTTACAAGAAAAGACGGAGCTGGAAAGACTGGCACCAATGAATACACCATAGCAACTGACGATACAGGCGTGGCAACCTTCAACAGACTGGATGAAGGAACTTATACCGTAAAAGAGACCAAAGCTCCAAGTGGATATGCAATCAATCCTGACGAGTTTGAAATCAAAATCACACCGACCTATGGGGAAAACGGAAAGATTGCATCTTATGCAGTAGATATGAAGAATGTTTCGCAGAATAAAGCAGTAGGATCGATCGTAATTGATGCGGCAGACGACAGTATTATTGCTGGCAATATTACGGATAGCAGACTGCAGACACTTCCTTCAACTGGTGGTGCAGGAACAAAGATGCTGATCCTTCTTGCAGCAGGCTTGGCAGGAGTAACCGTATCACTGGTAGTTATTGGTAAGAAGAAAGAACAGAAGTAATACAAAATGATGGATGAATGAGAGGAGGCTAAAGAATGCGAACAAAAAAATCTGCATTAATTTTTGCGTTTATTGCGGTCTTTTGGCTCTCCACTATGCAAGTATATGCACAGGATAATATGTATGCAATACATATTGAATTCGCTGCGAATAATAAGACGAAGCCGATTGAAGGTGTTGGATTTAAAGCGGTTCGGTTTATGGACATCAATTACCATGCATTGGATGGATGGAAAGAAAAAGATGTTTCATATGAAAAGATTTTTGATGATCCACAGAGTTCCGCATTGGAATTAAAAGAGATAGAAGAAAAACAATCATCAGAAACAGACGTGCTTACAGGTGTGACAGATAAAAATGGAAAGATTGATTTCACGAATCTCCCATCTGGTTATTATCTCATTTATCAAACAGATCAAAATGGTGGAGGAGCGGAGTATCAGCTTTCTCCTCCGGCCATTGTAGGCATACCGTTTATGGAAGACGGTGAAGAAAAAAGTGATGTTATCATCTATCCAAAGACGGTACCTATTGAAAAGCCAGATAATTCAACGCCTAAGAAAACAGTGAATCGAAAAGATAGTGGCAATGGAGTACGTACCGGTGATACTGCAAATTACGATATCTATGCAGTTATGTTTCTATCATCAGCAATAATACTATTTATCATTGGTAACAGGAGGAGAAAATATTATGAAGAATAAAATATTGAATCGAGTCCTGTCAGGTATTCTTATCATGGTAATGATTCTCTCCACAGCATCACCGGCAGTACATGCATCGGATGGATACTCAGATGGAATCGAGGAACTATCGGATGAGGCAGAATCAGAAGAGGTAGACGAACAGGAGAATATCGCAGAAGAAACAACAGATACAACCAGTGAAAGGGCAACACTTTTATCTGGCAGCGAATTAAATGAAAAGCTGAAAAAACTGGTAGGACATGATTTATCATCATTGGCAGAAAAAGATGGATTAGAGGATGATAAAGACTTATACCATGCGCTGGTCGATGAAAAGATCGTATCTATTCGTAAGGCAGATGAAATGCCGGATGAAAGTGAAGGTGTAGAAACCATTGTTATTTCAGCCAGTGATTCAGAAGCTGTTTATGCGTGGGCCGAGGAACGATTTGATCCTGAGCGGAACCGATATACGGATACCTATGATATTTACTATTATACGGATGCAAAGGATATCTAGTGATACAGAAGAAAAGATCACATACGTGGATATTCCTCGCAAAACAGTAAATCTTAAGATTACGCCATACGAAAAAGCGGGAGATCAGATCAGTGCGTCTGCGGATGTTGCTTCCTTCGCAGTAAAAATCAATGGAGAAGTAAAAGTACAGGGCGTAAGTACCGAACAAACCATTCCGGTACTGGTAGGTTCCACCTATCAGATCACCTATGACCTGAAGACGTATAGTTCTTATTGTGGCCTGAGTGACAATGATACGACATTTAATAGTGTATCTAAGAGCTTAAGTGGAACAGCAGTTTATTCCGATGATGCGGAAACTTATACGTATCGTATGGTGTATGAAAGATCCTATCCAATCACCTATGAACTTCGTGGTGGGGAAGGAGTAGCAGAGAATCCTACGACCTATACGGTAGCCGATTCCTTTACACTGAAAAACCCAACCAGGACAAGTGCGGAATTTATCGGCTGGCGGCAGGAAGGTTCGGATGTGATCACTCCGAACATGACAATCCAAAAAGGCACAACAGGACCGCTTAAATTCACCGCAATATGGAAGAATAACATTTCCTTCATTGATGAAGCAACCGGCATGGCACCGAGGTTGATTGAAACGGATACCAATAAAGGTAAGTTCGTGCTTGTAGAAACCAAAGCACCGCCGGGTTATATTCTGTCAAGCGAACGTCACGAGATCAGCATTGATCAGGATATGCAGACAGGTTCATCCGTCATCGAGCTTACTTATGAGAATACTCCAAATGAGCTGATTCTTAAGAAAGTAGATGTAAGCGGCAATCCACTCACAGGTGCAACCTTTGATATCTGGTATGACGGAGAAAATGAAAGGATCTCGAAATCAGTAGATGAAAACGGTGAACTGAAATTAGAACGACTGAAGCCGGGACTCTGGCATTATCAGGAAACCGAAGCACCGGAAGATTGTATCCTGGATGATCAGATTTACGACTTTACCGTTGGCGAAGATGGAAACATCGTTGGGGGCAGT
>ERZ773200.2480-NODE-2480-length-13398-cov-7.138649_pt1 | contig 13398 bp, 7 predicted proteins | sample MGYA00581008_ERZ773200 | MGnify/ENA primary metagenome ERZ773200 (study PRJEB29015, sample SAMEA2737770) | human gut metagenome | biome: human gut; feature: human-associated habitat; material: faeces | place: China | collected 2012 ... | reverse complement strand
AGCGTCCGGCAAAAGGGGGTTCCACCCCTGCTTTTGCCTACCAGCGTGCTGCAATCGCCCCGTTGCCTTGTCCGAATTTGCAAACTTGTTTCTCATTGATCAGTCAATTGCGAATTTGTAGGTTTTCAAAAAAGCGATTGCAGCAGAAAAACAGATTGCAGAATTCAATTTGCTTCGCAAATGTGGGCTACTCGCCCACACCTCGCCAGCATTTTTGAAAAATTGCTGGATCAAAAAACTTTTAGTTGCCTGCGGCTCGATTCTTACAGCCGTTTACTCTTGAATATACGGCAAATCTGTAATCTTCATCAGCACATATGCCATCAAAATTGTCGTATCTGCATCATCCAAATGACCGCTTGCGTTACAATCTGCATTCAAAGTTCCTGCAACTGACAATGCAATTTGCCCTGCCAGATATTTATTCAGGAAAATCGCATCTGCAATATCTACCTTACCATCTACATTGACATCGCCGTAATTTCTCGGATATTCATATGTTGTTTCTGTTGTCGTTTCTGTGGAATCGCTTGTAACTGGAGCAGTCGTTGTAACTGGCTTCGTGACAGTCGTTTCCATCAGCTTTGTAGTCGTTGTGATTGGCTTTGTTGTCGTCGTTTCCACTGGTTTTGCAGTGGTCATGACTGGTTTCGTGACGGTCGTTTTCACTGGTTTTGCAGTTGTTGTTTCTGGCTTTGTAGTCGTCGTCGTTTCTGTAGTTGTCAAGATTGTTGTTGTAACAGTTGTCATTTGAGATGGCAGCGTATAAGCAACCGGCTCTAATACCCACTTCTGACAGTCATTGTCGTTCCATGCCCACTGCTGTGCAACTGCTCCGCTACTCGTCTGTGCTCCGGCAATTTCTACACAAGACAAGTCTTTAGATGCTCTGGTTACAATCGTATACGTTCCATCTTCGTTGTCCACAAACTTGAAATACTGGGTGCTCTGCTTGTTATTGGCTGCAATCGTCAACGGCTCTGCATTGTCGCCATTGTTGACATTCAGTACAAAACTTTCTCCATCGCCCAGAGCAGAATAAATATAATAGTAGCCCCAGTTGATTTTCTTCACATGCCATACATTGTGGGCAGCTGCTCCATTTGCACCCCACTGCTGCACGGTTGCACCAGCTTGAGCTGCACCGTCCTTGACTTCCAAATACAAGTTGCTGTTCACGTTTTTCAGCATATAGCAGGTATTTTCGTCCAGTTCCACGCCGTCTTTAATCGTGTCCACACTGATTTTCCACTTCTGCGAATCCTTGCCGTTGCATGTCCACTGCACAATATTTGCTCCGGAATCGGTCGAGTCAGAAGCAACCGCAACACAAGCCTTGTCTTCGGTTGCCTTGGTTGTAATCGTATATGTTCCATCGCCATTGTCTACAAATTTAAACAGCTGTGCATCGCTGTATGTGTTTTCCCAAATGCCGATATTCGTTCCATTGTCCAGCTTGCCGTTGGCAAGGTCGAGGAAGTATGTCTTTCCATCGCTCACACACGAACGAATGTAATAATAACCGTCACCTGCTGCAATCAGTTTCCAGCTATTGTGTCCATCAAACGTATCTGCTCCCCACTGCTGTACATTTGCACCGTTTTCGGCTTTTCCGCCGTCCACTTCCAGATACTGTCCGCTACCAACATTCTGGAAGTGATATTTTACGCTGGTGTCCATCACTGCACCAACTTTTTCTACTGGCTCTGTTCCTGTAGAAATAGATTTCAAAAATGGTTCTGCATAGGATACTGATACATAGTCTTTCAAATCTGAATCCGTGATGTACTTCAATTTGTTAGAAGCATGAAAACAACCAGCATAAGTTTTACAAAACTGCTTTGTATCCAGACCATCCGCACGGTATCCGGAAATCAACTGATACCCATAATTTTCTTTGGATGGTGTCCAATCGGTTGTAGTATATCCCTTCAGCAACGGTGCTAACAGCTGTGGCAAATCCGTGCTTTTTGCAGCAGTATAAGACCCTTCATCCCGATATTTTGCTCTCGAATCTGCTGCAACTTCTACACCACGAAAGCTCTCAAACCGACAATTTTCACTGAGATATGTTGAACCTTCGCCCGGAATCATCTGTGATGTTCCATCTGGAATACCACTATCTGTTCCACTGTAAAAATTATTATAGATATGTCCAATGCCATTTCCAATTTGCGGACATCTTCTCACACACTGATCCCACCAGTTATACATAACAGAGGTGCGACAGCGTGTCGTTTCCGTATTCTGTGTTCCATAGGCAACCGTCCAATAACGATTTCGGAAAATATTATAGGAAAGCGTAATGTAATCCGGACTCCGCAGGCGGTCTTTTGCATCCATATAACTTTCATACGGTGTATTCAGCCAAATAAATTTTCCAACTTCATCTTTGCTGCGATTCAACTCACTGACAAATGTACAATGATCCACCCATATATTCCGGGATGACCAAATATTGATGAGAATGCGGTTGTTTACATTCTTTGCAAGAAAATCAATATTCCGAATGATGATATTATCACTCGGTTCATCGCCTTCTTTGCCATATTCATTGTTGGTGCGAAACATACAATCCTGAATCCGATTATTGCCGTATGCACCAACCAATGTTTTGTTGTCCCGAATGCGGGTATGGAATTCTTTCTGCATATCCAGTGAACCATTTACAACAATTGTCAGCGGTTCTGTCCGATCCAATGCAGACTTTAAGTCTGCGACTGTACTGACAATCACGGTTTCTCCAAGCAGACCGCCAATTGTTCCGGCTTTTTCGCCCTCTGCTACTTTGCAATTCGCAGCAAATCCCTCTAAGCCGTCACAATTGAGTTTGAACTTTTGCTCCATTGCTCCCGTATAGGCAGCTGTTGAAAACGTGTTAGTTTCCGGTGAAAACGTCAATACCTGATTATTCTTGCAGTTTACAATTTTATAGTACAACGCATAACCATCAAAATCATTCTGTACACCGACAATGTTCCAACGCTGTTCCGTCTGGTCGGCATCTGCTGCCAATGTACAACTGCCATTCTGCACCGTCAACAAAGCACCATTTGCCGACTGTACAATTTCATAGACACCATCTTGCACATAAGTAATAGACCATTTTTCATTCTGGCTGCCCGTTTGGGTCTGTGCAGAAATAGTAGTGTTCTCTGCAAAAAGATTTCGGTCAGTATTCCCTACACCAATCCGAATTTCCTGTACAGGGTAGGAAACTGCTGCTGCGGCTGAAAAAGGGATCCATTCCGGAAGTATGCTACAACAGAGTATTGCTGTCATTGCAACTGCACATTCTTTTTTCCAAGATATTTGCATTATAACAACTCCTTATCCTTCTATATGCGGCAAATCTGTAATCTTCATCAGCACATATGCCATTAAAACTGTCGTATCTGCATCATCCAAATCACCGCTTGCGTTACAATCTGCATTCAAAGTTCCTGCAACTGACAATGCAATTTGCCCTGCCAGATATTTATTCAGGAAAATCGCATCTGCAATATCTACCTTACCATCTACATTGACATCGCCGTAATTTCTCGGATATTCATATGTTGTTTCTGTTGTCGTTTCTGTGGAATCGCTTGTAACTGGAGCAGTCGTTGTAACTGGCTTCGTGACAGTCGTTTCCATCAGCTTTGTAGTCGTTGTGATTGGCTTTGTTGTCGTCGTTTCCACTGGTTTTGCAGTGGTCATGACTGGTTTCGTGACGGTCGTTTTCACTGGTTTTGCAGTTGTTGTTTCTGGCTTTGTAGTCGTCGTCGTTTCTGTAGTTGTCAAGATTGTTGTTGTAACAGTTGTCATTTGAGATGGCAGCGTATAAGCAACCGGCTCTAATACCCACTTCTGACAGTCATTGTCGTTCCATGCCCACTGCTGTGCAACTGCTCCGCTACTCGTCTGTGCTCCGGCAATTTCTACACAAGACAAGTCTTTAGATGCTCTGGTTACAATCGTATACGTTCCATCTTCGTTGTCCACAAACTTGAAATACTGGGTGCTCTGCTTGTTATTGGCTGCAATCGTCAACGGCTCTGCATTGTCGCCATTGTTGACATTCAGTACAAAACTTTCTCCATCGCCCAGAGCAGAATAAATATAATAGTAGCCCCAGTTGATTTTCTTCACATGCCATACATTGTGGGCAGCTGCTCCATTTGCACCCCACTGCTGCACGGTTGCACCAGCTTGAGCTGCACCGTCCTTGACTTCCAAATACAAGTTGCTGTTCACGTTTTTCAGCATATAGCAGGTATTTTCGTCCAGTTCCACGCCGTCTTTAATCGTGTCCACACTGATTTTCCACTTCTGCGAATCCTTGCCGTTGCATGTCCACTGCACAATATTTGCTCCGGAATCGGTCGAGTCAGAAGCAACCGCAACACAAGCCTTGTCTTCGGTTGCCTTGGTTGTAATCGTATATGTTCCATCGCCATTGTCTACAAATTTAAACAGCTGTGCATCGCTGTATGTGTTTTCCCAAATGCCGATATTCGTTCCATTGTCCAGCTTGCCGTTGGCAAGGTCGAGGAAGTATGTCTTTCCATCGCTCACACACGAACGAATGTAATAATAACCGTCACCTGCTGCAATCAGTTTCCAGCTATTGTGTCCATCAAACGTATCTGCTCCCCACTGCTGTACATTTGCACCGTTTTCGGCTTTTCCGCCGTCCACTTCCAGATACTGTCCGCTACCAACATTCTGGAAGTGATATTTTACGCTAGTGTCCATCACTGCACCAGTCGGACGGGTCGGAGTTGGTGGTTCAATTGGTTCAACTGTTCCGCCATTTCCATTGACTTGTACCACTGGTCTTGCTGGAATCGGCTGGTCAGAGCCTAAATAAAAGCTGGCATGCGGCGGCTGATTATAAGAAATATTCTGTCCGGCAACCTGATTCCGATACTGCGGATCTTGCATCAAGGTTGTAATCCGGCTGCCCGTGGTATACGGCGTGCAGTAAATCCGAATCGACTTGCTGTCAGCTGCCCGTACAATCAATTCTTCTCGCCAGTCCCCGAAAATGTCAGCGGACAGGCAAGGCGTTCCCTTGGTGGTATTGCAAGTATAATATCCGTCTGTGGTCAGTAAGGTGGTCAGCTTGCCGTCTGCTCCCATCTTGCTGATGGTTGCCGGAGAATCGGTATAACCATCCAGAATTTCCCGTTCAAAATCTCCATCCCAGTAACTCAAAAAATTAATGGCTGGTCGGCGACAGTTCAAGGTATTTCCGTTGCCATCAAATACATCATTGCCCAGTCCCCAAAATTCTGCACCGTTATTGCCAGTCCAGATATTATCCGCACAGCAACGTCCGGTATCGCCTGTTCCGTCTTTATGGAAGATGATTTCGCCAGTTTTGGCATCCGCCAGTGTCACCCCATATGGTTTATCTTCGTGACACATCCAAACTTCCAGCCCCGGGCGTTCCGGCAACAAATCCCCAACGTGCAGAGCATCGCCGTGTCCTTTATTCAAGCACCATAATACTTTTCCGTTATCATCCAGACAGGTCGAACCCAATATGATTTCCTGTTTGCCATCCCCGTCTACATCGGCTGGCATACAGTTGTGGTTGCCATCGCCATAGCCCGGTTTGCTGGAATCGTTTCCCGTATCGAACTTCCACCGCTGCACCAACTTTTTATTTACAACATCATATGCTGTTGCGGTCATTCTGGTATAGTAACCCCGAATCGTCACTGCACTGGGATGCACGCCGTCCAGATAGGCAACCGACCCTAAGAAACGGTCAACCCGGTTGCCATATTTGTCGCCCCATTTGGAAACTGTTCCACGGTCGGGTACATAGTTGACGGTATCCAATGCCGCACCCGTTCTGCCATCAAATAAGGTATAATATTCTGGCCCACTCAAAATATAGCCGCTGGAATTGCGGTAATCTTTCGAGCCGTCCCCGATGATTTTTCCAGTTCCGTCTACTGTTCCATCGGCGGTTTTACAGGTCATTTCTGCATAGCCGTCCCCGTCAAAGTCTGCCACTAAAAATTGTGTATAGTGTGCTCCGGCACGGATATTTTTTCCCATATCAATCCGCCAGAGTTTTTCTCCGGTCAGCTTATAGCAATCAATATAGACATTTCCAGTCTTGCCCTTCTGGGAGTTGTCCTTGGAATTGGATGGATCCCACTTTACAAACAACTCATACACGCCATCCCCGTCTACATCGCCCACGCTGCAATCATTCGGGCTGTATGTACAATCTGAAGCCGTTGGAACATCCATTGGAATCTGAAAATAATCCGTTCCGGAAATCAGACTGCAAGTGCTAGTCGTCTGCACTGTTCCATTGACAAGGGAATCCACCCGATAACGAGCAGATGCTGAACCGCTTTCATCATAGAAACAAGTTGCCTCATCGCCTTTGCTGGTCATCAGCAGTTGGTCATCCCGATAGAGCCGAAATTCTGTTCCGGTCGGGTCGCTCGCAAGAAACCGCCAGCTGACCAGCATGCCATTGCCGCTTTTGATTGCAACAATGCCTCGGTCAAGATTTTCCACTACGGGTGCAGCTGCGGCAGCTGCTGAAAGAGATGTGACGGATGAAACAGCAGAAAGCGGCAGAGCTGTCAGAGAAAGCACCGCTGCAGAAAGCATTGCCCATCCGTGTCGGAATGAAATCTTCATACAAAATCGCTCCTTTTTATGTTGTTCGCACTTTTTTACGCTGGCAGGTGTGCCAACGTCCCCAGTTCTCATGATACCGTATTTTCCATCGGAATGCTTTCTTTTTTTTGCTCTTTTTTGTGATAGTTTTGTGAATTTCAATAAAAAATCGTCAACAAAATGGAAAATGTATAGTAAAAAAGAACATTGTTGTGCTTTGTGTTGGAGAACGTGTGCATTCTGCACAAAAAGAACGGTAAAAATTTGGAACAATTGTTGGTTGACAAATGGTATTATACGGCGTATAATATGGGATAGTGAACGATATTATTCACCGTTTCACAAAAACAAGGGAAAGCAGGGGAAATAAAAAGATGTGAAGTTGGTTGCAGGATACGAGCCGCAGGCAAATAAAAAGTTTTTCGGTGCAGCAGTTTTTCAAAAATGCTGCCGAGGTGTGGGCGAGCAGCCCACATTTGCGGAGCAAATAACAGAACCGAACAATGAAACCAAACAAAAATCTAAGAGAGAATCGGAAGAATCGCAATTGCCTTCAAAATCGAAAGGTTGTAATGAAAGACAAGGTTTCAGGGGCAATTGCGATTCCCAGGCAAGCTGGGGATGTGCCCCAGCCTTGCCGAACCGTACGCAATTGGTTTTCCTAAGAAAGCGGAAAACAAAGCAGGAGGTATCAAATAAACGATGCATACGGAAATATCAAATAAACCTTATCAAATTTTCAACCGTGATATAATAAAGTATATTGCAATGTTTACGATGCTTCTCAACCATATTGCGACTATTTTTTTATCATCCGGCACATGGCTATGTGAATCTTTCCTTGCTATTGGATACTTTACCGCAATTACCATGACTTATTTTTTGGTCGAGGGTTATCACTACACACATTCAAAGAAAATATACATATTACGATTATTTGTATTTGCTCTAATTTCGGAGATTCCATACTGTTTCGCTTTTACCAAAAATGGTATAATCGAATTTTATGGTTTCAATATGCTGTTTACACTTTGTATTTGCTTTGGAATTTTATATATTCTTGATACAATAAAAAACAGATTTGCAAAAGTATGTCTGATAATTCTTGCAGTTATCATCAGACTTTTTTGTGATTGGGCGTTGCTTGCACCGATATTTACGCTGCTATTTGTTTGGGCAAATAATTCTAAACACCGCACAAAGATTGCGTTCTGCCTTTCCATAGTGATTTTTGGGACATTTAATTTCTTGGGCGGGCTTGGAAGATTTCCTTTTTCTACAAATATATTGTATGCCCTGCTAAGTATCGTCGGAATGGGAATGGCTGCGGTTTGCATTGTATTCTTCTATAACGGCAAGCGTATAGAAAAGGGAAAAGTGTTCTCAAAATGGTTTTTCTATCTTTTTTATCCGGTTCATTTGCTCATCTTGGGCATTTTACGGCTTGTTTTTATCGGATAATTTAAAGCAGACAGCGAAGCGATTCTGCCGAACTGGATTCGGGTGGTTTTCCTAAGAGCAGTGTTTCACATGAAACAAAGCAAAAATTGCTCTTAGAGAAAACGGTCTTTCGCATCCGGCAAAAGGGGGTTTCACCCCTGCTTTTGCCTGCCAGCGTACTGCAATTGCCCCGTTGCCTTGTCCGAATTTGCAACTTGTTTCATAAAAACAATCAAATTGCGAATTAGACAATTTTAAAAAATGCAATTGCAGCTGGAAAACCAAACTGCAAAATTGAATTTGCTTCGCAAATGTGGGCTACTCGCCCACACCTCGACAGCATTTTTGAAAAACTGCTGCACCGAAAAACTTTTTATTTGCCTGCGGCTCGTATCCTGCAACCAACCACAAACCATCCCCATTGAAAGGAGTTGATTCCATGGCAGCTTTTTCTGTCAGTACCGCCTTACTGGATGCTGTGGTGCTCGCCTGCGTTGCACAGGGCGACACCTACGGCTATGAACTCACCCACCAAATCCAAAGCGTGTTCTCAATCTCAGAGTCCACACTCTATCCCGTTTTGCGGCGACTGCAAAAAAACGAATACCTACAAACCTATGACCAGCCCTATCAAGGGCGAAACCGCCGGTATTACCACATCACCGATGCCGGACGGACGGCTCTGGAAGCCTACTGTTCCGAATGGCAGCAGTACAAACAACAAGTTGATCAGTTTTTAACCAAAAAGGAGGATGCACAATGACTGAACAAGAATATCTCTCCCGTCTGGAACGTGCTTTGAAAGATGCACCCGAGGACGACCGCAACGAAGCGTTGGCATTTTATCACGGCTATTTTGAAGATGGCGGCATTCCCACCGATTCCCCCGAAGAAGCAGCCGATCGCCTGCTCCATGACGGAAAGCCCACCGTTCCGGGGAAAAAGAAAACAACGTTCGGCTGGAAGTTAACCGTGATCATTCTGACCTTTCCGTTTTGGATTGGCATTCTGGCGGCATGGTTCGCCCTGCTCGTCACCGCTTGGGTCGTGCTGGCAGTGTTCCCAATTGCCTTAGCAGCCGGCAGCATTGGTTCGCTGATTGGCGGCATCGGCTACTTTTCCATCTATTATCCCATCGGATTACAGGGAATTGGCTGGGCACTCGCTGGCGGTGGTTTAACCATGCTTTGTTGGAAGCCCTGCCTGCTCGCCATCATTGGACTTTGGAACGTACACAAATTATTGTGGCAGAAATTCCGCCGCTGGATGAAGAAGGAGGTTGCTTATGAAACCGTTCAGTAAATGTTATTATCTCAACGCCTGTGGGCTGCTGCTTGCTGGGCTAATTGTAACAGGAATCAGCGTGGGGGCTGGTGCTTGGAACGCTGAAAAATACGGCGAAGCCCTAAACCTCAAAGACCGCTACTTTGAAGTGACCGAACCATTCACCAGCATGCAGCTGATTTCCAACACTGCAAATATAGTTGTAAAGGCAACCGATACGGACACTTGCACCGTAACCGCCACTAATATGCCGGAAAACACCATCAAGGTTACAGTCGAAGACGGCAAGCTCTGCATCAACGCTGTTCCAGAACATCGCAAATGGTATCAGTATTTTCAAATGGGTGTCAATCCTCCCACTTCCACCATTACGCTTTCCCTGCCGATGAATGTCTATGAACAAGTGGAACTGCAAAACGACATCGGAAACCTGACTTTGCAGAATGTTCACGCTGACCGCATCTCTTTAAAAAGTGACACCGGAGATATGGATTTACAATCCATCACTGGAAAGAGCTGCTCCATTACAAACAATATTGGCAGCCTCTCACTTCAGGAAGTACAGATACGGGAACAAACCGATATTCAGCAAGATACCGGTGACTTGGAACTGACTGACTGCACATTCCACGGCAGCAGTGCTATTTCCACGCAGATTGGCAGTATGCACCTGTCTGACAGTGAATTTTCTGCGGCTACGATTGAAAGCAATACGGGCGACATCCGTCTGAAAGACTGCACGTTCTATCAAGTTTGCACCATCAAAAGTGATGTTGGCGATGTCAAAGGCTCACTCCTTGCCGATGTCAACAACACTTCCATTGATGCAGATACAGATGTTGGCTCGGTTTCGATTGACGGCAAAAAGAACGGCTATCAAGTCCCCAATGCCCTGAATACGCTCACTATTCGGGTCGATACGGGCGATATTCGTCTTACTACCCAGCAACCGACTGCTTAAACAGCAAACACAGATAATAGAAAATTTCCCCCTCTCAGTCCCCCATTTTTTAAAAGTCCGCTGCGGATGCTGTGCCATTGTGCAATGTGACGGAAAATCATACTGAAATTTCTGCATCTATTTTTCAAAAAGCGGTTGCCATTTTATGAATCTTATGATATAATAAAACGGAACGGGCGTTTTGAGTCGGTAGATTGCCGGACGCTCCCGTCTGATTACGAATCATAGAAAGGAATCTGTTATGAAATTTGGACACTTCGACGACGTGAATAAGGAATACGTCATCCAGAATCCGAAGACCCCGTACCCGTGGATCAACTACCTCGGCACACAGGCGTTCTTCTCCCTCATCTCCAACACCGCCGGCGGCTATCACTTCTATAAAGATGCTCGTCTCCGCAGAATCACCAGATACCGTTACAACAACGTTCCGGTTGATATGGGCGGACGTTACTTCTACATCAAGGACAATGATACCATCTGGTCCCCAGGCTGGGCTCCGGTAAAAACCGAACTGGACAGCTATGAATGCCGTCACGGTATGGGTTATACCGTCATCACTGGTAAGAAAAACGGTCTGTCCGCAGAAGTTACATTCTTCGTTCCGCAGGATTACAACGGCGAAATCCAGAGCGTTGTTCTCAAGAACGAAAGCAACGAAGCAAAGACCTTCAAGCTGTTCTCTTTCGTAGAATGGTGTCTGTGGAATGCACAGGATGACTCCACCAACTTCCAGCGGAACTTCAACACTGGTGAAGTTGAAATTGTGGATTCTACCATCTTCCACAAGACCGAATACAAGGAAAGAAGAAACCACTTTGCGTTCTACACCGTAAATGATACCATTGACGGTTATGATACCGACAGAGAATCCTTCCTGGGTCTGTACAACGGCTTTGAAAATCCGCAGGTTGTTGCAGCTGGTAAGGCTTCCAACTCTGTTGCAGACGGCTGGTCTCCGATTGCTTCCCACTACAAGGAAATCACCTTGCAGCCGGGCGAATCCAAGCAGCTGGTCTTCATCCTGGGTTATGTTGAAAATCCAGTAGAAGAAAAGTTCAATGCAGATGGTTCTATGAACAAGTCCAGAGCATATGCAATGATGGAACAGTACAACACACCGGAAAAGGTGGCTGCTGGTCTGGCTGCTCTGAAGGAAATGTGGAACAACCTGCTGTCTAAGTACACTGTAAAGACTCCAGATGACAAGATGAATCGTATGGTCAACATCTGGAATCAGTATCAGTGCATGGTTACCTTTAACATGTCCCGTTCTGCTTCTTACTTCGAAAGCGGTATCGGCCGTGGTATGGGCTTCCGTGACTCCAACCAGGACTTGCTGGGCTTCGTTCACCAGATTCCAGATCGTGCAAGAGAACGTCTGATCGACCTCGCTTCTACCCAGTTTGAAGATGGCGGATGCTATCACCAGTATCAGCCGCTCACCAAGAAGGGCAACAACGAAATCGGCGGCGACTTCTCCGATGACCCGCTGTGGATGATCCTGTCTGTTGCAGCTTACATCAAGGAATCCGGCGACTACAGCATTCTGGATGCAAAGGTTCCGTATGACAACGATGAAAACAAGGCAAAGACTATGATGGATCACCTCGAAAAGAGCTTCTATCATGTATTTGAAAATGTTGGCCCGCACGGCCTGCCGCTGGCAATGCGTGCAGACTGGAACGACTGCATCAACCTGTCCTGCTTCTCTTCTGAACCGGGCGAATCCTTCCAGACTTCTACTTCTCCGAAGTACGGCGAAGACAAGTATTCCAAGATTGCAGAATCCGTTATGGTTGCTGCTCTGTTCACCTATGCAGGTCCGGAATACGTTGCAATGTGCCGTCTGAAGGGCGACGATGCAGCTGCTGACAAGGCACAGGCTGCTATTGACAAGATGAAGGACAACATCATGAAGTACGGCTGGGACGGCGAATGGTTCCTGCGTGCATATGATGACTTCGGCAAGAAGATGGGCTCTCACGAATGTGAAGAAGGCAAGATCTTCATCGAACCGCAGGGCTTCGCTGTTATGGGCGGCTGCGGTAAGGAAACTGGTGCAGACCTGAAGGCTCTGGAAAGCGTTGACAAGTGGCTGAACTCTGAACACGGTCTGAGCCTGAATCAGCCGGCATTCACCAAGTATTACATTGAATACGGTGAAATTTCTACTTATCCGGCAGGCTACAAGGAAAATGCTGGTATCTTCTGCCACAACAATGCATGGATTATCTGTGCAGAAGCATTTGTTGGCCACGGCGACAAGGCATTTGAATACTACAGCAAGATTGCTCCGGCTTACAGAGAAGAAAAGTACTCTGACCTGCACAGAACTGAACCGTATGTATACGCACAGATGATTGCTGGTAAGGATGCAAAGCGGCACGGCGAAGCAAAGAACAGCTGGCTGACTGGTACAGCAGCATGGAACTTTGTTGCAGTTTCTCAGTACATTCTGGGTATTATTCCGGATTGGAACGGTCTGAAGGTTGACCCGTCTATTCCGCATGAATGGGATGGTTTCACTGTTTCCAGACAGTTCCGTGGCAACACTTACGAAATCACTGTAAAGAACCCGAAGCACATCTGCAAGGGTGTTCAGTCTGTTACCGTTGATGGTAAGCAGATTGAAGGCAACGTTCTGCCGGTATTTGATGGCGGCGTTCACACTGTTGAAGTGGTTATGGGCTAAGCATTTGATGCGAATTTCCGATTGATAAAAAGAAGAACCCGACTCATCCGCACTGGAATGGTGTGGATGAGTCGGGTTTTTATATTGGTTGTAAGAACCGAGCCGCAGGCAACTGCGGTCAAGCTGGCTCAGCTTGGCGAGGGGTGCAGGGGACAGCTGTCCCCTGCAAAGAACAGAACGATAAGAGATATTGGAATCTAAAAAGAATTGGTAAAAATGCTGTTCGCCATTTTAAAAGCAAAAGTACTTCATAGAAACTGTAATCGAAGAGAGATGCAAAACCAATTCGGACAACGCAACCACCGGCGAACAGCACACAGGCAGACAGCAAAGCGATTCTGCCGAACCGTACGCAAGTGGTTTTCCTAAGAGCAACTTCTCTTAG
>ERZ773200.2470-NODE-2470-length-13426-cov-4.048314_pt1 | contig 13426 bp, 10 predicted proteins | sample MGYA00581008_ERZ773200 | MGnify/ENA primary metagenome ERZ773200 (study PRJEB29015, sample SAMEA2737770) | human gut metagenome | biome: human gut; feature: human-associated habitat; material: faeces | place: China | collected 2012 ... | reverse complement strand
TGTAAATCCGTATCCTTCTATACTCAACTATAGCCTATCTTTTCAGGTTGTACAACTTAAAACCAGACATTGAAATTTTTTCTTTTTTTTTTAGATAATTTTTTCTTTTCCGTACTTATCTTGTTAATTATATATTACTAATTTATTTGAAACGTCTCAATTGATTTTTTTGACTTAAAAAGGTTAAAATTTTTACTAAGAAATCTGATTGGTAAAAATATCTACCTTTTTGTTTAAAAATACTCAACATATCCTTATAAATAACAGAAAGGGAGAGCCTGGCATGCCAGACTCTCCCCTGAGAAGTGTATATATTGTATTTTTACTTAATTGTAACTTTTACTTTCTTGTAAACACCATTTTGTGCATATGCATAAATTGTGCACTTACCTCTCTTTAGGGCTGTTATTTTACCACGCTTTGACACTGTAGCTATTTCAGGATTACTTGATTCGAAACTTACCTTTCTATGTTTTTTAATCTTAACATTTTTGCTGTCTGCAATCTGTTTTACTTTAATCTTGAATTTTTTCCCAAGTAAAAGTTTTACTTTAGTCTTATTTAATTTTAAAGATTTACAATTTCCTACTTTTCCACCTTTAGTTGCTACATGAATCAATTTTGATGTAGCCAAGACCTCACCTTTATCATTCTGTGCAACTACAAGATATTTGTAATATTTACCTTTCTTTAATTTATTAGCTGTAAATGTCTTCTTGCTTACTTCTTTAATCTTCTTATACGATGTTCCACATTTAGCTCCATATATAACATACTTTGTTGCTCCGGACATCTTCTTCCAAACAAGCTTAACTGACTTCTTAGTTGTTTTCTTTACTCTAACACTAAGTTTTGCAAATGTAGAATTTGCAAAATCCTTATCATCCTTCTTTTCCAGAATTTCTTTTTCCATCTGTTCAGCTGTTTTGTAAGTGCTTGATGTTTCCACAGATATTACTGCACCATTATTTGTAGTTGTTTCCTGTTCTGTATCTTTTGTTGTTGGTGCTACCGTTGTTGTTGGTGCTGCCGTTGTTGTTGGTGCTATCGTTGTTGTTGGTGCTACCGTTGTTGTTGGTGCTGCCGTTGTTGTTGGTGCTGCCGTTGTTGTTGGCGCTGCCGTTGTTGTTGGCGCTACTGTTGTTGTTGGCGCTACCGTTGTTGTTGGCGCTGTTGTTGTTGGCGCTACTGTTGTTGGCGCTACTGTTGTTGTTGGCGCTGCTGTTGTTGTTGGGTGATTTCCATCATCAACATAGTTATACATAATAGATGTTATTCTTGAGCGTTTGTTTCCTTTTACAGTTGCAACACCTATTTCATATTCTCCTGATCCTTTTGTAAATGCTGTGTAATCTAAATTAACATTTCCATCAACTACATTTTTAACGCAAACTCCATTAACGTAAACATTATATGAATCTGCTCCATCTGCTCTTGCCCACGCAAAATAGTATGGTAACTGTGCATTTCCTGCCCATACAAGCCCTTCCGGTGCCTTAATACTTTCATCAACACTTGGATCTACTTCCGGAGATTCTGTTGTTGAGGCTATCGTCGTTGTTGGGGCTACCGTTGTTGGCGCTGGTTTTGTCTCAACTGACACTTTTTCAACATCAGATATTTTTGAAATAACCCAATCCGTTAATTCTTTGTCATTAATATTGAATCTAAATACTACATACTGCTCGCCTGTCACTTCCTGATCAACAATTTTTTTAAATCCAATATCTGTCTTATTCATTGGATATCCTGGACAATTTCCACCATTTGTTTCTACTGCCTGCTTATAAAAAGCTTCTGCCTCTGTTTTTCCATTAAGTATTTCATAATATACAATTGCACTGTTGACATCGTCTTTTGCAATGAAATTTAACTTTCCATTTTCATCAACATATGCTCCTCTTTGTATTCTTGATTCAGGGCTTTTTTTAATATCATAATATAGGCGAAGAACTAATTTTCCTTCTGCTATTACTATTCCCTTAGTCACTGAGTTTTCGCTAAGAATATAACCATCATACTCCTTTTCCTCTGCAGAAACCTCTGTACCGATTATAGCTTCTATTCTCTCAGTATCTTCAGTTACAAGGTCATATCCGCTTTCGTCTTCTTTCTGTTTATAATACTCTACCGTATACTGGGATATAGTTGACTCATCAAGGAACTTTGCATACAGTACTAAATTTTCTGCTGTAGAATCTGTTATTTCCGTTATCTGATTCTGATACTTATCATCTGTATACCAACCAAGGAACTTATAACCTTCTCTCGTTGGATTATTAAGTTTTATTGAACTTCCGAATCTATAACCGTTAGGGTTTGCATCATTGTTTGTTCCATCGTTTAATTCATACTGAATTGTATAGCTATTACGTTTATAATATACCTTAACCGTAGCTGTATTGTCTTCTTTTACAACCGTTGTAAGTATATTATTGCTATTTCCATTATCATATGTAAATCCCGTAATGTTCTCTGGTTCATACGTATAACTTGTAGTTCCCTCTTTTACGCTAACCTGTTTTTCCTGCTTTTCGTATCCGGTTCCCTCATAATTTTCAAGATATATTTCCACGTTAACTTTTGAAGTATTTCCTAGCAATTCACTTTCATCAACATTTGGATTTGAACCGTTTCCTGTTTTTGGTCCAACATAGCTTGAATTAGCTGGTACATCAACATATGTATTATCTGTAAAATATACTCTCTTTACTTCATCAGTATGATTTTCCGCAACATATGTTTTGTTTCCATCCTTGCTCAATACTAGTGAAAGTGGCTCACTGCCTGTAATGGAAAAATCCTGATTTCCATACTTCTGTAATGATGTTATATATGAAAGAGTATGTGCCCTTGATTCACCATTTTCAACTTTTCCGCTATCACTCATATCCCATCTTGCAAGGGCACCATCCGGATCATAATAAGCATAATACTCTGCTACTACATCCTGATTAGTCTTTGGATCTGTAAGCATGTCAACTTTATTGAAATTATTGCAAATCTGTTCTTTATTAGAAACAAAATGTTTCCACTGATTACTGTTTTCATCTATACTGTCTACAACGTTTTTGACTTTATCCTTATATTTTCCCATATAAAGTGTTGCCCCGGAAATTGGTAACATTGTAATTGTAGTTACTTCAATAGAGTTTTCTGTCCACCATGCTGTATGATCATAGCGACCACCAAATAATCTTGTAACTGTCTGAATATTATAATTACCTGCATCTTTATATTTTTCTGTGAAAATTTCATTATGTACATCATAATAATAGTCTTCAATTGCAGCTATTTCAGTTGTATACATATAAATACCCGCATCTCTAATTGTAGTATTTCCAACTGCTTCTCCCCATAAGATTAATGATGCCCATGCATTAATTGACTCAGATGATGATTCCTGGTTATTTCCACCTGAAAGACCACCCTTCTTGTCAACTAACTCTCCATTCTCATCAAATTCATAATTAGCCACACCTGATGCCCATGAATGACCTTCATAAATATCAAAGTTTCTAAGGAATGGATACTTAGTAGGACTGTTGGCATTATAACCTTTTCCGTCACGATTAACATTAGCAATATCACCAATCATCTCATAAACCATTCCGCCCCATTCTTTAGCCCACTGTGGATCTTTCATTGCAACTGCTGCAGCTGCCTTAATCCAATATCCATAATGGAAATGATGGTCGTTAACCTGCTTGTCTGAATCATATGATGATGGATAGCCTATTAATGTTCCATAATTTTCATCATAATAGAAATAGCTATCCTTGTAATCACCACTTATATATGCCTGATATGGATCAAACCAGAATTCAAGATAGTTTTCTACTCCTTCTACCATTTCATTTGTTATATTCTTCATATCCGCATCATCACCATCCAGCTGACCTGAAAGCCATATTGCATCTGATAATGTATTAAGATTCTTTCCTATCCAATATGTGTCAAATCCACCATACTGACCTTCCAAATTGCAAATCCACTTAGGATCTTCTTTGTTTTTTCTATAATCATAAAGATATCCTAACTGCTGCTTAATATTTCCAATTGTATTTTCGTCAGTTGTAACCGGCAATGAAGATAAAATTCCGTTGTATTGCATTTCAGTTACATAACTTGTTCCAACAATCGTTTTCATTGTTCCACGAATTGTGTTGTATGTATAGTTAGTATATTTAGAATTAGAATAACGCCACTGATGAGGATATAGTGCCATAATAGTATCTCCACCTGTGCTTCCATTCTCCATATTCTTTGTTGTTACATTATATTTAGTAACGACCTTAGAAGAATTCTTTAAATATTCCCACTGTACCTTTGTATCTGTAATAAAGTTAAATGCATATTTTTCATATAAAGAAAATGCTTCATTGCTTCCATCAGGAAGTATTGCTACAGACATATAGTTTTTTCCTGAAGGCATCTTTGCTGTAAGTTTTCCACCTGCATTAATCCATGTTGTACCTGATGGTGCTGCTAACATGTAATAATGTATTTTTCCATCTTTTTTATTTTTTAAACTTACACCGATTATATTTGAAGATGTTGTATTTTTTACTATTGTAAAGTCTGTTGCACCTGCACCAAGTGAAATTGTTGGTGTAACATTATCAAATGTATAATAGGCATATGGAGTTCCCTTTGCAATAATTGAACGCATTGAACTATTGCCTGCATTATCTGCCATTACAATTTCATAACTCCAATCTGTTGTTTTATCCACCTTAGCATCTTTAGCTGAAAAATTTTCACCACCAACAACCATTTCTACTGTATCATCATTTAATAAACTTTCTACTGTTGGTTCACCGTCAACATAAGAAGTACTATCTACTACAGCCGGTGATGCCATCTGCATACCATTACTTGCAGCTCTATATGCAAGAGGATGTGCATACAATGACTCTGAATACTGGTCAAATACAACTGAACTTGCCCAGTCATTTGTTGGAACAGTTCCAACTGTCTCTTTATAATTGTCAGTTAAATAAACCTTTGATGGAGGTAATGATTCTTTTCTATCTGTCCAGTTTACTCCCCAGTCGTCAGTTCTAACTCCAAAGACTTCTTTCTTATATCCGCCTTTGTCAATCATTACCGAATTGTTCTCATCAAAAAAATCTCCTGTTGCCGCTTTTATGTTTATTGCAGTAAATGGTATGCTTGTTGCTAGCATTGTAATCGAACAACATAATGCTATTGATTTTTTTAGTGCTCCTTTTTTCATTTTAATCTCCTTTTTGTAATCTAAAAACGAAATTTTCGTTTCTTCTTACATAAGAATATACTTATTTTTGTTCTCTCGCAATCTATTTTTTTGACAAAAAAGGTTAAAAATTTTACTTTTTACACTATTTTATGTTAAATAACTGGAAGTCATATAATCTAAGTGTTCCAACTCCATCATCAGGTGTAAATATTTTATATTTAGCTTTATTCCTGACACTGTACAGCATCATACCCTGTTTCACCTGTTCTTATTTTTGTGGCACTGGCAACAGGGTAACTGAAGATTTTTCCATCACCAAACTCCCCTGTGTAAGCCGCTTTTTTTATTGCTTCTATTGTTTTTTCTGCCCACTCTTCTGAAGAAACAACAATCTCAAATTTAATCTTTGGCTGCATCTGTGGCTCAACTTCCATACCACGGACAATTTCTTTATAGCCTCTCTGTAAGCCACATCCCATTACCTGAGATACTGTAAGACCATTAACTTCTATCTCCATTAATGCATTTTTTACATCTTCAAATTTTTCTTCTCTAACAATTGCATCTATTTTCATTATCATAGAATATCATCTCCTCTTGATTTATTACTGATCCATACCATTAAAACTTGGATATGCATTTTCACCGTGCTGTGATATATCAAGTCCAATTCTTTCTTCTCTATCTGTTACTCTAAGTGTTGTAAATATTCTTACTATTGCTACACAAATTAAGGTTCCCACAACTGCAATTACAATTGTAATAAGTATTCCTTCTATCTGTGCTGCAAATAACCTCCATTCACCATAAACTAATCCGTCCCATTTTGCTACTGGATTAATAGAACTTTTCCCAAATATGCCTGTTGCGATTCCTCCCCATATACCACCTATTCCGTGACAACCAAATGCATCTAATGCATCATCAATTTTTAATTTTTTCTTTATAAGTATAACTCCATAATAACATATTGGGCTGACAAGAGCACCAATTATAAAAGATGACCAAATTGGAACAAATCCTGCTCCCGGTGTGATAGCTACCAGACCAATTACCAAACCTGTTGAGGCTCCTACCAAAGTTGTTTTTCTGTCATTTATTATATCTAGTAACATCCATGATAACAATGCTGACGCCGATGCAATAGCTGATGTCATAAATGCATGCGCCGCAAGTCCGTCTGCTTTCAAGGCACTTCCTGCATTAAATCCAAACCATCCAAACCAAAGTATTGTAGCCCCTAATACAACAAATGGAATATTATGTATTCTGTATGTCGCTCTCTCATAACCTTTTCTTCTTCCAAGAATAATTGCAAGTACCAATGCTGTTATTCCCGAACTGATATGTACAACATCTCCTCCTGCAAAATCTACAGAACCTAATTCTGCCAAAAATCCCCCTTGCCCCCATACCATATGTGCTAACGGATAATAAACTATTATTGACCATATTGCCACAAATATGAATAAAGCTTTAAACTTCATTCTTCCTACAACAGAACCTGTAATTAACGCCGGTGTGATAATTGCAAACATCATCTGAAATGCACAAAATACTAAATTAGGAATTGAATCTGAATAAGGTCCAGTGCCCCATCCAACTCCTTCTAAGCCAAACCATCTGAAATCTCCTATTATTCCACCATGATTTCCACCAAATGCTAATGAAAATCCAAACAATGCCCACATAACAACAGCTAATCCCATAATCATAACTATTGCCATCATAGTGTTAACTACATTTTTTCTTCTTACTAAACCTCCATAGAAAAATGCCAACCCCGGTGTCATAAAAAATACCAAAGCCGCACAAGTCAACATAAAACCTGTGTCTCCTGCATTCATGCAATAATACCTCCTGCTCTTTTAACATATTTTTCTTAATTCTCATCTTGTGTACCAAAACATTTCAATGCCATAAATTTCAGTCCAAGTATTTATGACATCGAAAAAGGCGCCTGGCCATAAAGCCAAACGCCCTTGTTTGTTGACGTGAAGTCTATCATTTATTAAGTGAAAACACAAGTATATATTTTATTTTTTTAATTATCTAATGAATTTATTTAATTATTTTAAGTTTTTACTTAATTTTGTTTAGTCCCTTTCCAATGCCTATTGCAATCTTCTTTAACGTTTTGCTTGAATGGTCGCTTCTCTTATCTCCCACTTCCAAATCTACAGATGGTATTGTTGAGTAAGAAGTCTGAGTAAGATCTATTGCCATGGAACCACTGCCATAAATTTTAACACCGGCACTTCTCATTCCGTTTACAAGGTTCTTTCCTAAATTATTGTGTTTCTTCCAATTCTTTGAAACAGGATACATGCTTCTATATTTGTTGTTGTTAGGAACACTAATATAGAAAGCTCCTTTATTAGAAGATGTTGAATCATAATGTAATGCAATATGGTAATCCGCATTATTATTAGCAAAAACTGTTCTTGCTATATTATCTAATTGTGCATCATCGCTTTCTCTAACCATAAGAACATTATAGCCTTCTTTTAAAAGCTGTTTCTTAACAGTCATTGCAAGCTTAAGTGTGGCTGTTGCCTCCCTTGTGCCATCGGCTAGAGTTGTTCCACCATTAATAGATGTAGCAGTTATGGCTCCCTGGCTTGTACTTCCTCCTGTAACCTTGCTGCTTCCATCAGGATGGCATAAAGTTTTAACACTTTCTCCACCTTTTGTTCCGTGTCCTGCATTAACACATACTGTTTTGTTTTTCTTTTTAGCTGCATTAGAGAAATACAATGTAGGTGAATCAGTATGAATCTTTGAATTTTTTGCAAATTCCCACTTAGTATTCCATGCAATAACTTCTGCTACATTACTCCACTCAGAATAATATTTTTTATTATTCTTTTTTACGTAAGCACTAACACGAACATAATAGTTCTTAGACTTATTTACTTTTGCAATCTTAGTCTTTGTCTTTGATGCACTTTTTACATTTTTGTTTTTTACGTTCTTGAAATCCTTATCATTAGAATACTGGATTCTATAGCCATTAGCCTTTTTATTCTTTTTCCATGAAACAGAAATAGTTCCTGACTTTCTTGTTACCGTGTCTATGCTAATCTTCTTAACGTTAACCTTAACATTAGTCTTGTTTGTTGTCTGCTTATTTGTTACCTGTTCATTTGTCTTAACTACAACATTTGATATGGTTGGATTCGGCGTGGTAGTTTTTGGAATATCCGCATAACTATTACCTGTTTCTTGGAAAAACACTACCGTAGCTATAATTAATGTAAAAGCAACTATTTTATTAACTACTCTTTTACTCATTTGTACCTCCTGAAAATTGTAAATATCTATAATTTAATTATACCATTTTTTTGTTTTATTGTTTATTTATTTTAATATATCTTATATTTTTTTCTTTTCTTAAAGGCAATTTCATTGTAAAATAAATATAATGAAAACGACAGAAAGGAGCGAATACATGAAAAAAAAGCTTAGTATTCTGCTATGTTTAACACTATTAATTCTTAGTGGTTGCCGTGCTTCAGGAAATACTATCCGATTCGGTGCCGCTGATATTGGTGGTATGTATTACTCTTTTGCTAACACTTTTACTGAACTGGCAAATGAGGAATATGAAAATTATGAATTTGAAGTTAGAGCCACTGCAGGTTCATCTGCTAACCTGCGACTTTTATCTGACAACTATATTGAGTTAGGTATTGCCCAAGCTGATTTGCTTGACAACGCTTACAAGAAGAACAGCAATCTGCGTGCCATTGCAGGATTATATACCGAAGCATGTCAGCTTGTTGTAAAGGCTGATTCAGATATTAAATCAATTAACGACCTTTCCGGTCATACAGTAAGTATTGGAGCAGAAGAATCAGGTACTGAATTAAACGCCAATCAGATATTGGAATTTTCAGGTATGCCTTCTTCCATTGTTACAACTAAGAATATGGATTACATTGATGCTGCTAATAGCCTTAAGTCAGGTGACATTGATGCGTTCTTCTGTACAGCCGGATTAAAAACTACAATTATTGATGAGCTTTCAAAAGAATGTGACATTCGCATTATTCCTATTGATGACACAGTTATCAACAAAATGCTCACATATTCAAGTTCTTATAGTCGTTATACTATTCCTGCCGGAACATATAAGGGACAGGATGAAGATATAAACACTATTGGAGTAAAGTCTGTTCTTATAACATCAGACTCTATTTCAGAAGCTCTTGTTAAACAGCTTACGCAAATGCTCTTCAAGAAATCAAAAGAACTCCAGTATTCAACATCCCTGGATCTTCAGATTGATGAAAAATTTGCCACTGACGACATTACAATTCCTTTTCATTCAGGTGCAGAATCCTACTATAAAGAAAAAGGAATTAATCTAAATACACAATAATTAACAGAAAGGGTAAATAATGAAGATTCAATTGGATATGTACCAGACGTTAGCTGTTGCTGTTTTGGTACTTTTACTTGGAAATTTTTTAAAGAAACGAATTAACTTTTTGGAAAAATTTTGTATTCCTTCTCCTGTAATCGGAGGACTTTTATTCGCCATTATGACATGTATTTGTTACACAACTGGAATTGCTGAATTTTCCTTTGATGACACTTTACGAGAAGTTTGTATGGTATTCTTTTTTACATCTGTAGGATTCCAGGCAAATCTTAAAGTTTTAAAAAGCGGTGGTAAATCACTAATTGTCTTTCTTGGACTTGTTATCGTATTGATACTTCTCCAGAACGTTACTGCCGTAGGACTTGCCAAAGCTTTAGGACTTGATCCTCTTATTGGAATGTGTACAGGTTCAATTCCAATGGTTGGTGGTCACGGTACAGCCGGAGCTTTTGGTCCTGTACTTGAAGATTTTAGCATCAGTGGTGCTACTACAATATGTACAGCTGCTGCCACATTTGGACTTATCTTCGGAAGTTTAGTTGGTGGTCCTCTTGGTAAGCGTCTTATTGAAAAACATAATCTTCTTGATACTGTATCAACAGATGATGACAGCTTACTTGTAGAAGATGAAAAGAAACATGAACGACACACTAATATGTATCCTGCTGCTGTGTTCCAGCTTATTCTTGCTATTGGACTTGGAACTATTTTTTCAATGTTCCTTACACAGACAGGACTTACATTCCCTATTTATATTGGTGCCATGCTTGCCGCTGCACTTATGAGAAACATTTGCGAATACACAAGCATAACTACTATTCACATGGGTGAAATTAACGACCTTGGTGGTATTAGCCTTTCATTATTCCTTGGAATGGCTATGATTACTTTAAAGCTTTGGGAACTTGCTTCTCTAGCTCTACCACTTGTTATTTTATTAGCAACTCAGGTTGTTTTAATTTGTGTTTTCACTTATTTTGTGGAATTTAACATTATGGGAAGAGATTACGATGCCGCTATTCTTGTTTCAGGAACTTGTGGTTTCGGTATGGGTGCTACACCTAATGCCATGGCAAACATGCAGGCAGTTTGTGAAAAATATGTTCCTTCAGTAAAGGCATACCTGCTCATACCACTTGTAGGAAGTTTGTTTGCTGACTTTCTTAATAGTTTAGTTATTACATTTTTTATTAATATATTATAATTTTGAGGAGTAAAATATGTTTGAGAAATTGAGAAAATTTTTTGAAGCAAAAAAAGAACAGCATGAGTATAATTACAATGTTACGTTCGACAACGTAGCCATTCCTGAGGTTCACACTCACAAATCAGATAAGCACGAAGAGGAAAAACCTAAACACTCTCCGATAAACTATGAAAATGTAGCTATACCTGAAGTTCATATTCGTACAAAGAAAAATAAATAATATTATATGGATTTTCAAAAATCCTTAATTAAATTCTAAAAGTCCGCTATCATTTTGCGTCTTGATAACGGACTTTTTTTATTTTAGTATGTCCTTCCAACCTTCTACTATTTCTTCCAACTCATAAGAAGTTCCTTTTCATTTGTATCATTATCTAGCCATATAAAATCACCTTCAAACCATACTTTTTCAATTATAGCTTGAAGGTGATTATTTTTAAAGTTACTATTAAATTTAATAGTGACTGTGATATCAGATATAAAAAGTATTATTTTTTTGTCTTTACCTTTATCGTCTTGGACCAAATTCCACCAATTTTCTTATATCCTTTTAGAGTGGATACGTCAGTTGTAATACTATATCTTATGTAGTAAGTTGTGTTAGGCTTTAGCTTTTTAATTGCCCTAAGTCCACCGCCCTTTTTATCCCATACAGTTTTAGCATTCTTAAATGATTTATTTTTTGAATATTGAACAATATCAACAGGTATCAGCATTTTTTCAAAGGATATCTGTTTTTTCTTTATATTAAGACGCTTCTTTTTCATCTTTGGTGGTCTGTTGTCCAACGAAAGAACTATCTGTGTAGCTTCTGTTGCTCCTGTTTTATAATTTGCTGCAATATTCACCAGAATAATATTTCTGTTATTTTTGAAATAAGATCTTTTTACAGTAATTGATGTTTTCTTATAATCGGTCTTTTTAAAGAAAGCTTTCGAGTTTTTCCCTATACCGGTATATGTAATGTTGTAGCCTGTACATCCAGGAGACTTAGACCATGACAATACATATTGATTATTTTTTACATTGCTTACAAAAAGATTTTTTACTTTAGTTTTCTTTTCAACCAGCTCTACATCTGTCAAATATTTGGTTCTAACATAAGCTCTTTCACTGTTAAACCATACCGTGGTCCAATTTGAATCACTTTCCTTTGGCAATGTTTCTATCTCTGCATTTGCCTGAAGAAACCCTACAACATTGTCATTATTCGACTCATCCTTTGATTTTCTAACACCAATTTCCTTTAATGTTTTCAAGTTATAAACTTTTTTCATTACCGCGTCATTTGGCACTTTTGTTCCATTTTTGTAAAGGTTTATGTACTTACTTTTTACATAATAGTAACCATATCCGTTCATTAGATAGTTGGTACTGTTGTTCCCCTGGAATATAACTTTGTAATACAAATCATCTGTATCTGGTGTATTAGAATAAAGTCTTCTTGTGGTAACTATATATATTTTTTGGTTTACTCCTACTCTGTATACATCACCACTGTCTGCTGTTCCCGGTATTGGACTAATACCAATAAATCCACATGTTACTTTTCCCTCAGCAACATATTTAATATTTGTACCTTCTGGTATACGGTTATATTCTTTGTCAAGATCAATCCAGACATTGTTTCTGGATGTTCTATAAAATCCTGGTGGATGTGAAGCTTGTAATAAATATTGGGCACACATAACCGGTGCTCCTGTAAAACTTTTATATCCGTTACTCCAAAAAGTAACAGTATACTTATCATATACTACCACCTGTAAATTGGCTGTTTCGCTTTCCAGATACGCACCGTTAATCCATGTGAAATTTTGATATCCTATAACACTTGAATACAGCACCTTTAAATTTTCAATATTGTCCTGTGGCAGATACTTAGGATCTACTGTTTTACCCTGAATCTTTGTTCCTGCAGGTACTACATCCATGGCAATATGATTTTTCCAATGTGCCACATTGTCAGGACCAACCAGATATGCCCTACCTATTACTTTTATATTTGGACATGACTGATTAATAAATTCAGTATGATATCTTGACACATCTCCCAGTGCATAGACAGACTCTCTCATACATCTCATTCCAATAAGAAAACTGCAAAAAACATAAAGCCACCAATCATCATCTTAAAATGCCTTTGGATTTTGCTCATACACATCTCCTTTCTCTACTTTAGTTTTGTGTTCCGTTCACTAATGTCTTACATCTCTTAATGCATAAACATTGTCTATTTATCTAATAATTATTATATCACTTTTATGCTACTTTTTCACTAATATTTTCTGCATCAGTAATCTGCTCATCTGTGGGAGTGATACCGAGTTCCTTCATGTTGATTGGCATTCCACCCATTTCATACTAAAACTCCAAACTATCCGCATTAAGCAGAAAATACTTCATTCCAATGATTACAAAGCCCTCCTCATTTCTCCATGGCTTTTTCGTTCCATTTACTATCACAATCTTTTTAAATGAATCCGGAATATTTCTGAATGAATTAAATTCCTGTGTCTGCTTTTCCTCAGAAGTCATATCATAAGCCACCTGAATATAATATCTCTGACTACCTTGGTTAACTACAAAATCAACTTCAAATTGCTTTCGAGTC
>ERZ773200.2451-NODE-2451-length-13495-cov-4.806920_pt1 | contig 13495 bp, 12 predicted proteins | sample MGYA00581008_ERZ773200 | MGnify/ENA primary metagenome ERZ773200 (study PRJEB29015, sample SAMEA2737770) | human gut metagenome | biome: human gut; feature: human-associated habitat; material: faeces | place: China | collected 2012 ... | reverse complement strand
AAGAGAAGCGGACATGCTTCCTTCGAGGATCTGATCGATCAGGGATTCATTACCGAAGCCATCGTGAACTATGTGGCACTGCTGGGATGGAGCCCGGAGGATAATCGCGAGATCTTTTCTCTGGACGAACTGATCAAGGAGTTCGATTACCATCGCATCAGCAAATCCCCGGCAGTCTTCGATATCGTGAAATTGCGTTGGATGAATGGTGAATATCTGAAGGATATGGATTTCGACAAGTTCTATGAGATGGCAGAGCCTTACCTGAAGGCAGCGATTAGCAAGCCTCTGGATCTGAAGAAGATTGCAGCCATGGTAAAGACCCGAATCGAAGTATTCCCGGATATTGCCGGACTGGTAGATTTCTTCGAGGAGCTTCCGGAATATGACGTGGCAATGTATACACACAAGAAGATGAAGACTACCGCAGAGACTTCTCTGGAGGTATTGAAAGATCTGCTTCCGATCCTGGAGGCACAGGAGGATTACAGCAATGACGGGCTGTATCAGACTCTTGTAAAATATGTGGAGGAAAAAGGCTGTAAGAACGGCTATGTGATGTGGCCGATCCGTACTGCCGTATCCGGCAAGCAGATGACACCTGCCGGTGCTACGGAGATTATGGAAGTCCTGGGCAAAGAGGAATCTCTGGCAAGAATCCGCAAAGGAATCGAGTTATTACAGGCAAATGTCTGATCTGACATGCTTAAATGCCTCCCAGCGGGAGGCTGTCACGTTCGGAGAGGGACCGCTGTTATTACTGGCGGGCCCCGGCTCCGGCAAGACATTTACCATCACCCAGAGGATCCTGTATCTGATCCGGGAACGCCGGATCACCCCGGAGAAGCTTCTGGTGATCACCTTTACCAGAGAAGCGGCTCTATCCATGAGGCAGCGCTTTGCGCAGATATCTCCACAGGAAGTGCATACCGTCAATTTTGGAACATTTCATTCTGTTTTCTATCAAATCCTGCTCCAGTCGGGCAGAATTTCATCAGGCAATATTTTAAACGACAGACAAAAAAGAGATCATATCCTTCCCATTTTGAAGAAAATAACAGACTGTAAAAAAAGATCCGCAGCGGAAGTAACGGAGCTTGCCGGGAACTATCTTGCTGCCATCGGTTATTACAAAAATACCGGCGATATTGAGAACAGCAGAAAGAAGCTTCCGGAAGAAGAAAAACAACATTTTTCCAGGATCTATGAAGCTTATGAGGAGGCGAGAAAAAATACCGGAGGCCTTGATTTTGAGGATATATTAAAGGAATGTGAGGAGTTTCTGCAAAGGGATCCGGGGCAGCGTACATACTGGCAGAACCGGTTTGAATATATACTGATTGATGAATTTCAGGATATCAATTACAGACAGTACAGTATCGTGAAAATTCTGGCGGAAAAACATAGAAATATTTTTGCAGTGGGGGATGATGATCAGGCCATTTACGGATTCCGCGGAGCCAGACCAGCCTGCATGAGACAGTTTGTAGAGGAATTTGGTGCAAAGCAGATCCTTCTTCGGACGAATTATCGCAGTCATCCGGATATCGTGGAGGCATCCCTGGCGGTGATAGATGAGAATAAAGACCGTTTTCATAAGGATCTGGAGCCTTGCGAGGCGCATAGACGGCAGGCAGGGGATCATAAGACTGACGCCGGATACCGGAAGGAATATCGGGTAAAAATCAGGGAATTCAGTGAGGCTTCGGAACAAATGAGTTATCTGGTACAAAGCTTGAAAAATCGGATAAATGGGGAGACCTGTGCTGTATTGTTCCGGACAAATCTGGCCATGCAGGGCGTGGCGGCGAGACTTACCGGGGAGGGGATCCCTTTTTCCATGAAAGAGAAGGGGAGAAACATTTACGACCATTTTATCGCACAGGATCTTCTGTCCTATCTGCGGATCGCGCAGGGGTGTGCTACAAGAGCGGATTATCTGAGGGTGAGCAACAGACCATATCGGAATATTTCCAGAGAGGCTTTTGGTGCCGAAGCATCTTTACCGGCTTTGAAGAAATATTATGAAGATCTGACTGCGGGAAGTCTGGACGCGGGGCAGCAAAAGGCGCAGAAAGCGGTCGGAGTATGGATGCGACAGATGGAATTTGTAAAAAATACGGAACTGAAGCTTGCAATGGCATTTTTGCGTAAGGCCTGCGGCTATGAGAGATACCTGCGGGTGAGAGCTGCACAGGAGGGAAAAACAGATCTGACGGAATGGCAGGAAGTGCTGGATTTTATCACGGAGGATGCGGGACGATACCGAAGCCTTGAAGAATGGCAGGAAGCACAGGAGCTTTACCGGGAACAACTGCAATGCAGGGAAACTGTAAGGAGTGGCATGCAGAAGAAGCAGGAAAAACAGGAAAACAGCGGGATCACTCTGCTGACGGTACATGCGGCAAAGGGACTGGAATTCGACCATGTGTGGATCCCGGACTGTAATGAGAAGACCTTTCCCCACGGAAGCTCCCGGGAGCCGGAGCATTGTGAAGAGGAACGACGGATCTTCTATGTGGCGATGACACGGGCAAAAAAAGACCTGGAACTTCTCTGCCTTACAGGCACGAGAGAGCGTCCCAGGTTCCCTTCCAGATTCCTTATTCCTCTGAATCGTTATCATCGATGATCTCGTCAAATTCACAGCTGTCGAGATACTCATCAAAAGCATCGGCAACCTTTTCGTAGACATCATCATCTTCAATGTATGCGAGAATGGGTTCTTCATTCGGGTCATCCGGATTCTCGGAATATCCGTAGAACCATACTTCTCCGTCTTCGTTTTCGCCGTCCTCGTCCAGAGGCAACAGTACGATATAGTCCTTGGCTTCTACGGTGAGAATGGTAATGATGGCACAGTTGACAACAGTGCCGTCTTCCAGCTCCAGCTCAACGGTCATTTCTTCATCTTCATAGCTTTCTTTTTTACCCATGGGAATCCTCCTGTTATGTTTATTGGGTGTAACAGTACTTTGTTCCTTTATTATAACCGCTTACGGATATTCTTGCAATGCTTGTTTTTCTTACACTTACAGACTATAATAAAAATGGACAAAGAGACTGTAAGTGATAGAAAACTGGAAGATGGGGTATGACAATGACAGAAAAAAAGCATGCAATAAAGCCTTACCCTCTGGGGGCGCATGTGGAGGACGGAGCCATCCGTTTTGCCTATGCGTCCGGGAAAAAGGATTGCGGCATTCTCATATATGACAGAAAGAGTGGAAAAAAAACGCACAGGGTTCCGTTTCGACAGGAGGAACGGATGGGAAATGTGTACTGTAAATATCTGGAACTGGAGCCGGAAAATGTCGGGTATCAGTTCTATGAAGGGGAGCGTACTGTGCCGGATCTGCATGCACAGGGGTTCCTGCGTAAGCCTGCGTATGGGAAAATACGTAAGCCTGCGGATCGCATTGCAGTATTTCCCAACGAAGATTTTGACTGGGAACAGGATATGCACCCTATGCTTCCCTATGAAGACAGCACCTGCTATTGCCTTCATGTGCGTGGCTTTACCATGCATGCCTCATCTCAGGTAACACATCGAGGCACCTTTGCAGGGGTTGTGGAGAAGCTGGACTATCTGCAGGAAATCGGTGTGACAACCGTGGAATTCCAACCGGTCTATGAATTCGATGAGACACCGGAGAAGACGGTGCCGAAGACCTCCGGAGAGCTTGCGGCCGTGGCGGGGGAAAAGAACGGAGAAGGTAAATTGCCCGGCTACCGGGTGCTGAACTATTGGGGCTATCGGGAAGGCTTCTATTATGCGCCTAAGGCAGCCTATGCGGCAGGGGAAGACCCGGCAGAAGAGTTTCGTCTTATGGTAAAAGAATTCCATAAGCGAAAAATGGAAGTGATCCTGCAGTTCTATTTCCCTCGGGGAATGGATGCGGCAGAGATCGGGAATATTTTAAGATTCTGGGTATTATCCTATCATGTGGATGGTTTTCATCTGATGGGGGAGGGAGTACCGGCTCAGATGCTGGCTGGAGATCCGGCATTGTCCGGGACAAAACTGTGGCATTATTCCTTTGATACGGAGCAACTCTATGATCCGGCAGTGAAGCCGGAATACCGGAATCTGGCGGAATACCGGGACGATTATCTGTATACCATGCGTCGTTTTCTTAAGGGAGATGACAATATGCTATCGGGCGTATTGTATGAGATGCGTCATATCCCCGCCAATATGGGACGGATCCATTATCTGTCTAATTATTACGGATTTACCCTGATGGATATGGTGTCTTATGACCATAAGCATAACGAAGCCAACGGCGAGGGCAATCGCGACGGTAACGATTATAACTGCAGCTGGAACTGTGGTGAGGAAGGACCGTCCAGACGGAAAAAAGTGCAGGCACTTCGGAAAAAACAGTTACAGAATGCATTTTGTATGTTGCTGCTGACACAGTCCACCCCGTTGATTTTCATGGGGGATGAGTTTGGCAATTCCCAGCAGGGCAACAATAATCCCTATTGCCAGGACAATAAAATCACATGGCTGAACTGGCAGGACAGGGAGAAAAATGCGGAATTATTGAATTTCTGGAAACAGATGATCGCTTTCCGTAAGGCACACCCGATCCTGCATCCTGAGGAAGAGCTTCGGATCCTGGATACGTTATCCTGTGGTTATCCGGATCTGTCCTATCACGGACAGAATGCCTGGAGGCCCCAGACAGAGAGCTATAACCGGCATGTAGGCATTATGTACTGTGGAAAGTATGCAAAGACACCACAGGGTGGGGAGGATTCTTTCCTCTATGTTGCCATGAATATGCACTGGGAGCCGCAGAAACTGGCATTTCCAAAGCTGCCGAAGGGTATGGAATGGAATCTTGTGCTGGCAACGGAGAAGGCGGAAGATACTCTGACAGTGCAGGAGAAAGAAGAACAGTCCAGAGAGCAGACGGGGATCATTGCCCCCAGAAGTATTGCAGTATATGAAGGCGTTGTGATGGCAGCATCACAGGACAAGGAGAAAAAAGTTTCGGCAAGATCTTTAAAAAAGAAAACAGATGTTGCCGGAGAAAGATGATAGAACGAAATGAATATCTGGAAACATTTTAAAACGATCACACATCATAAGATCCTTGTGGCAAAGGGCTGCTTTAAGGTAGGTCTGTATAAACAGGGATTGTTGCATGATATGTCCAAGTATAGTCCCACAGAGTTCTGGGTAGGGGCAAAATACTATCAGGGGACACGCAGCCCCAACAATGCGGAACGAGAAGATATCGGTTATTCCAGCGCCTGGCTGCACCATAAGGGCCGGAATAAACATCATTACGAATACTGGATCGATTACAGCATGCAGGCACTGCCCGGTGGAATGGCTCCGGTGCCGATGCCGGATAAGTATATTGCGGAAATGATCATGGATCGGATCGCTGCCAGCAAGGTCTATATGGGAGGCGAATACACGGACAGGTCTCCTCTTGATTACTATTATCAGGGGACAGATAGGGCACCCATTCATCCGGAGACGAAGGCAAAACTGCTATATGTGCTGGAAATGCTGGCAGAGGAGGGAGAGGAGAAGACCTTCCGGTTTATCAAAGAGGAACTGGTGCAGCATAAACGGTGTATGGACTGGCACCAGCTGGAAAAAGCGGAATAGAATAGTAAAAAACAGTGGTAAGCAGAGGATCCTATGAACTGTATCATTCTGTTATTGTTACTATTTTGTGGTGGAAATTCCTGTAGCAACGGCTGTAGCTGTTCAGGAAACAGCAATCGCAGTTCCTGCGGAAACAACAATTCCTGTGGGAATTCCAATAACTCCTGCGGAAGCAGTAGTTCCTGTGGCAGCTCGAATGCCTGCGGCGCACGTTGTCTGGAAGACGAGGGACGTGGTGGAGACAGAGACCGCAGACCGCCCAGACCGGATTTCCCGAATTTCACACCGGTGGATGATCCGGCATTTTCCAGGAGAAATGACGGAAGATGCGAGACCTGTGGATGTGAGCAGAATTCCTGAAAATATGGGTAACAGGAAAGCCCCTGAACTGTCTTGGCAGTTCAGGGGCTTGTTTTGTCTGAAAGACTAGTTGGACATAACTTCTTTCCAGTATTTGTTGTAGAGTTCTTCGCCGTCCTCTCCGAGGTACAGGAAGGTCTCCAGATTGTTACACTGCGTCAGATCCGGGAAAGCAATGGGAGAATTCTTCAGATCTTCATCCTCAATCAGCTCTCTGGCGGCGGTATTAGGAGTACCGTAGGTGATGTACTCGAAATTCTTCAGTGCTACATCCGGACGACACATGAAATCGATGAATTTCTCTGCATTTTCCTTGTTGGGAGCATTCTTCGGGATTACCCAGCCATCGATCCAGACATTGGTGCCTTCCTCGGGAATGACATAATCGAGATCCGGATTTTCGCCGATCACATAAATGGCATCACCGGAGAACATTACACCGATCGCAGCCTCGCCGCCGATCATTTTGTCACGTACCTGATCTACAACATATGCCTGTACCAGAGGCTTCTGGGCGATGAGATCATTGGTAGCTATCTGGAGCTCGGATTCGTCCAGACTGTTAGAAGAGAAGCCGTTTTTCTTCAGAGCAACCATAAAACTGTCTTTAATAGAATCCATCATCAGAATATTGTCAGCATATTTTTCATCCCACAGATCTGCCCATTTGGTGGGAGGGGTATCTACCAGAGTCTTATTATAGATGATTCCTACAGTTCCCCAGCAGTAGGGAACACAGTACTTGTTGCCGGGATCGTAAGCGGCAGCCTGCTCATAATACTCGGCACCGATGTTTTCCTTGGCATTGGGGATCTTGTCATAATCCAGTTCCTGGATCAGGTCGTTTTCAATCATTTTCTGTACCATGTAATCGGAAGGACATACCACATCATAAGCGGAAGAACCAGCTTCTACCTTGGGATACATGATCTCGTTGGTCTCGAACTCATCGTAGACCACTTTGATTCCGGTCTCTTTTTCGAACATGGTGATCGTATCGGGATCGATATATTCACCCCAGTTGTAGACGATGACTTCACCGTTTTCACCACCGGCGGAAGAGGACCCGCAGCCGGTCAGAGCAGTTGCGGTAAGGATACCGCACAGAAGCAGTGCAATAAATTTTTTCATTTCTTTTCCTCCTGAATCTATTTTCAAAGAATTATTTCTTCTTCTTTGCCATGGGCATGTAGTTCACCAGTAAAAGCAGAACCAGTACCGTCACAAAAATGATGGTGGACAATGCATACATTTCCGGCTTGATGCCCTTCTTTACCTCAGTGTAGATTTTGGTGGACAGTGTGTCGACACCGGGACCTTTGGTAAAGTGGGTAATGATAAAATCATCCAGTGACATGGTAAATGCCATCAGGAAACCGGAAAGGATACCCGGCAGGATATCCGGAAATACCACCTTGAAAAAGGCGTAGGTCTGGGAAGCACCCAGGTCAAGGGCGGCCTCATACGTGCTGGGGTTCAACTGCTTCATACGGGGCATTACGCTTAAGATCACATAAGGAATATTAAACGTAATGTGTGACAGCAGAATCGTACTAAAACCAAATTTGGCTCCAAGGCTTAAGAACAGAAGCATCAGGGAGATACCGGTAACAATCTCTGCGTTCAGCATGGGAATATTTGTGATTCCCATAAGGATCGTACGGCTGGTACGCTTCATGGATTGCATGGCAATACAGGCAATCGTACCAATGAAGGTGGCAATCAGTGCAGACAACACAGCCAGCGCCAGTGTATTCCACAGAGCCTGCATGATCTGTTCGTTCTGGAACAGGGCAGCATACCATTTGGTCGTAAAACCTCCCCATTTTGCACGGGTCTTGCTGGCGTTGAAGGAGAGTACGATCAGGGTAACGATGGGGGCATACAAAAAGATAAAGATCAGCCCCAGATATATTTTCTGTGCCGTTGTTTTGATCATAATGTGTTCGCCTCCCCCTCTTTATCCGTGATTACGGAGATCACCATATTGAAGATAATGAACAGCATCAGTACGATGGAAAGTCCGCTTCCCAGATTCCAGTTGCCGGTCTGGGTAAATTCCTGTTCGATGACATTACCAATGAGCAGGATTTTGCTGCCGCCTAAGATCTTACTGATCACGAAAGTGGTCAGGGCGGGGACAAATACCATAGTGATACCGCTGAACATGCCGGGCAGACTTAAGGGGAAGATGATCCGTACAAAGGTCTGCACACCGTTGGCACCAAGATCATAAGCGGCGTTGATTACGCTCTTGTCGATCTTGACCAGTACATTATAAAGAGGCAGTACCATAAAAGGCAAAAAGTTGTATACCATACCCAGTACGATGGCAGAGGGTGTATTGATAATATTTAACGCCGGCAGATGCAGGGTGGAGAGGATGCTGTTGATGACACCTGTCTTCTCAAGCAGTGTCTGCCATGCCAGGGTACGAAGCAGGAAGTTCATCCACATGGGCAGGATAAAGATCAATACCAGAAACGAGTTCTGGTTGACATTCATGTTACACAGGATCATGGCAAGGGGATATGCCAGAAGCAGGCAGATCACAGTGCTGATCACGGATAACTTCAGCGCTTCCCACAGAGCCTTGGAATGCTCGGCGGTTACGATCGCCAGAATATTATCCAGCGTAAAAGCACCGCTCTTATCGGTCAGACCATAGTAGAAGACCATGCACAGGGGCACGATGACAAACATGGCTGACCAGAAGATAAAAGGGAGCGATAATAATTTTTTATTCATTGACTCCAATCGCCTCCTCATCCTCGGATTCCGGCTTCTTCATGATCTGGATGTTGAACGGATCCACTTTGATGCCGACTTTGGTCCCGACAGGAACCATTTTCGTGGACTGTACCAGCCACTCGAAACCGTTGGCCATAACTTCCATTTCGTAATGGACACCTTTGAAAATGGAATGGGTCAGTGTACCATGGATAATACCTTCTTCCGGTGCTACCAGCTCCACGTCCTCGGGACGGATGACTACATCGACGGGCTTGTTTTCTCCGAAACCGGTATCCACACAGTCAAAGCGGGCACCAAGGATCTCTACCAGACGATCTCTGATCATGGTTGCACCGATAATGTTACTGTCACCGATGAAGTCGGCAACGAAAGCGTTCTCCGGCTCGTTGTAGATACTTTCGGGAGTGCCGATCTGCTGGATATAGCCCTGGTTCATGACCACGATGGTATCGGACATGGTCAGAGCCTCCTCCTGGTCGTGGGTGACATAGATAAAGGTAATTCCCAACTCATTTTTCAGACGGATCAGTTCGTACTGCATGTCCTGACGCAGTTTCAGATCCAGTGCACCCAGAGGCTCATCCAACAGCAGAAGCTTGGGCTCATTTACGATAGCACGGGCAATGGCGATACGCTGCTGCTGACCGCCGGACAGAGTTGCAATGCTCCTCTTCTCAAAGCCTTCCAGGTCAACGATCTGGAGTGCATGACTTACCTTCTCACGGATCTCTTCCCTGGTCAGCTTCTCCTGACGGGTTAGCGTCTCCCCTGCTGCATTCTGATAAGTAACGGTCTTTGTTTTCAGCTTCAGTCCAAACGCAATATTGTCAAATATATTCAGATGTGGAAATAACGCGTATCGCTGAAATACCGTATTGATCGGCCGCTTATTCGGCGGCAATTCTGTGATCGACTTTCCATTTAACAGAATCTCGCCTCCTGATGGAATATCAAATCCTGCGATCATGCGGAGCGTCGTTGTCTTGCCGCATCCTGATGGCCCAAGAAATGTAATGAACTCACCCTGTTTTACCTCCAGATTAAAGTCGGAAACTGCAGTAAATCCATCCTCATATGTTTTGGTAATATGTTTTAATTCAATGATATTCTTTGTGTTCTCCATCTTTATCCCCCATTCTGCTTTCTCTAAAAATTAGGTGGTGTACTAACCCATATGAATTTTGCCGGCCTGCTGCCCGGGTTCTCGATCCAGTGTTTCTCCTTTGCAGGATAATAAAAACTGTTTCCCGCTTTTACCTGATAGACCTTCTCTCCCAGATGCAGCTTCACTCTTCCCGAAATAAGATACCCGAATTCCTCACCGCTGTGCGGTTTATCTTCATCCAGTCGCTGATGCGGCGCAATCGTCACAAGAAGCGGCTCCATCTGATACTTCTGTGCTGTCGGCACGATCCATTGTATCTGATTACCGACATCATCAACCTTTTCAAAAAATCCATTTTCAGAAAAAACGATCTGTTCTTCTTCTGTCTCTTTAAAGAAATCTGATGCCGTTGTTCCCAGACATTCAATCAGATCCAGCAGCGTTCCTACTGACGGTGATACCTGTCCCCGTTCAAGCTGGGAAATGAATCCCTTGGTAAGCTCTGTTCTGTCTGCCAATTCCTGCTGTGTCAGTCCGTTCTGATTGCGCAGATCTTTAATCTTTCTCCCGATATGTTCATTCACGTATTCCAGTTCCATACCGTTCCTTCTTTCCTTTTGTAACTTTTATTTTGAATCACAATATTTCTAAACCCAAAATATGTTTTCACTAAACTTTCACACGATTCTGATTATACTACTAATAAACTTTTTGTCAATTATTTCCATCATAATTCTTGTTAAAAATACGTTAAAAAGTCCCTGAACATCACTCTTCTGATCTTCAGAGACTTTCTGGTCTTTCTCATTGCTTTTCCAACTCGTTTTTTAATTTAATTTTCTGTTGCTGCAACCGGATTAATTACAATATTTTCTGCTGCTACTCCCGTCTTTCTGGTAACAATATCCTCAATCTGCGCCCGGTTCGCCTCAGACAGTTCTGCCGCACTGACTACCACGTCTGCCCCATCAGAAGTAAGACTTACCACTGCTTCTTTGAACCCTTTCGACGCCAGCATTGTCTCTGCTGCCGCTTCTTTTTCCGCCAGATCTGTCATCAAAAGGAGCTGATCCACTGCCTCCTGCTTCTGCGCATCACTGAGATTCTTATTATCAATGATTTCCATCAGGGATTCTTTGTTCTTTGCCCGCACCTGTTCTCGGGTTACCTTTGCTTCTGCCACCACTGCGCTGGCATCGCCACTGGTCAGAACCGCTTCACCCGGCGTTCCATCCACGGTACCATCTTCCTCATTATCATTGCTCTTAATATCTCCATTTGCTGCCGACAGATCTTCCTCCGCAATATCCAGAAGCTCCATATTAGCAAGGTCACTGCTGGTCTCCTTAGACTGATTCTTCCCTCCCAGCAATTTGCCGGAATAATTCAGATATCCTGCTGCTGCGATCATAATTGCAAGTCCCGCGATCACCAGTTGATTTCTCCGCACCCTATGCTTCACACTACTTTCCTCCTTGCGATGAATTTAATTACGTTTCATTACCTTTATTTTATGCGTGTCTATCTCGAATAATGCCTGAACGGCTTCTATAATATTCTCTACTGCCACCGGATCATCACCACCTTCTGCTATTACGATGACTCCGGCCACCTCCGGTGTCAGTTCTTTTGTCACATAAGGCGCTCCCTGGCTGCTTTCACCACCATCATAGATTGCTGTCTGGGAACTCCGACTCTGAATCGTACTTCTGCTGCCACCCTGACTGTCTGACTCCTTCACTGACTCACTCTCCGACTCACTGTCTGCGCCAAGAATCTTTTCTGAAGAAGATGCCATGGTGATCATAACCTCTGTCTGTCCTACCCCATGTACTTCCGACAGAACCTTTGCCAGTTTCTGTTCCAAATAATCTGCATATGTTTCCGCGTTACCATTTCCGGCCATTTCATTTGAAGTATTATCCGATGGATCTTTCGTTTTACCGGAATGCATTAATCCCGTTTCCGCATCACCCTCCCCAGAGAACGGCACTGCAATTACCAACAAAAGAATGCCTGTAAGCAGTATAATCAGTAGACGGTCTTTTCTATGACACAGATCCTTACATTTCCCGACAAGCTTTTTCCAGTCTATCTTCGGTATCTGCTTCTTATCTTCCAATCCGAATCTCCCCCACTTCTATCCGCCCTGCTTCTGTTTGCTCCTCTTCTGATTCTTCCAGACTTTTCTCCACATCTTCCTCCTCAAGTTCTGCTGACTTTGTCTCAATCTGCTCCACCATCTCTGTATACTTTTTTTCAGCTTCAGTCATGAATCCTGTCGTATCTGTTCCAAATATCCGAAACACCGGAACAAGCATAAAAAGAATCAGAACGATTCCCGTGTACAGCCTGATATACTTCTGGTACTGTTTTCCAGCCGCAAGCTGCATAATCACCGAAATCAGTACCATCACATATGCAATCTGGCGAACCCACTCATATAATTTTTCCATTTAATCCCTCATCACATTCCTGTTGTATAGGTCACAATAGCAACCGTCACCAGAAATAAAATCCCGGTAACAAAGATACAATTCATAAGCATCTTGCAGCCTTCGCCTACACCACTGATGCATTCTATGATTCTTTTATCCGATACAGGCTGGACCAGTGCTGCTGCAAGCTTGTACCCAAGTGTGATCACCGCAAGCTGCAATAATGGTGCAAGGCAGAGTACAAGACACAGGAACATTCCAACGATACCGATACTGTTTTTTATCAGCACAGCGGTGCCAAGGGCAACCTCTGCCGTACCGCCAAGCAGATCTCCTACCCCCGGAACCATCTCCATTCCTCTTGTCACTGCACTTCGTTTCACAGTATCAATTGCCGGTCCAAGCATCCCCTGTATCACATTTAACCCGATCATGCCACCCATCAGAGTCTTAAGTCCCCAGCCGATTGCCGTCTCCAGAAGCTCTGCAAATTTAGACAGATAATCTTCTGACTGCAAGCTGTTCATCACCCTTATTATCACATACATATGAATTCCCGGCACGATCAGATGAAGCAGCAGCTCTTCAATTACTACAATAAGAATAATCGCAAGATGATAAAATGCAAGGGAACTGATGCTTCCCTTCGCGACTGTAACTGCTGCAAAGTACACCGGATACAACACCTTCATAAAACCTGTCAACGTATGCACTCCATTTGCCATCCATTCCGATGCTGCCTGAAATGATGCCAGACAGATTCCCATCACAAGAAGATAGATCATATAAAAGCTAATCTGTGACACCTGCCTGGTCTGAAATATATCAGAAAAACCGATGAATACTGCTGATGCAATCGCCAAAAGAATCAGATATAAAATGCTTTTTCTGTTCACCTCCCAAGCTCCGAATATCCTCTCCCGTAGCATTTCTTTTATAGCATCTCGGCCAACATCCGTATTTCCTATCATAATCTGTCTGACCGCATCCGCAAATTCCATCCTTTCCTGTGGAAAAAGGTCTTCCATCATCCGATCAATATCTGTAAAATCCATTGATTCCAACAGTTCCATATTCTGCGTCTTGTCTGATATCTGCACGTCTTCAGTCTCACTGGCATATACTATACCCATACTCTCCGTTTTTTCCTGCCACCACAAGGCTGCTATCACCGTCATCGCCAACATACTTATTCTTACCAGAAGA
>ERZ773200.2438-NODE-2438-length-13548-cov-12.163344_pt1 | contig 13548 bp, 16 predicted proteins | sample MGYA00581008_ERZ773200 | MGnify/ENA primary metagenome ERZ773200 (study PRJEB29015, sample SAMEA2737770) | human gut metagenome | biome: human gut; feature: human-associated habitat; material: faeces | place: China | collected 2012 ... | reverse complement strand
GATGGTCGTGGGCAGAATCAGAAGGTGATAATACACAATATACTGAACGAATTGCGGCGCATTGGTATTGGTATGAAGCAAAATTTTAGAAGTCGGAGAATCTGAAGTCATGTATAACAATAGACGAAATAACCGATTTAACATATTCATCGGTGCTATTATAGTAAGCCTGCTGGTTCTTCTCACAGGATGCACATCTACCAAAAGGAAAATAGATTTAACCAAGCCAGTCGCGGAGGATAGCTCAAATCCAGTTACGTTAACAGTCTACCTTACGGCTCACTATGCAAATCCTGATACACATTGTCCTATCTATGAAAAACTGCTAGATTATCAAAAAGAGAACCCGAATATCACAATACAGTTCGTATCGCCCAAAGAGGGTGATACCGCAGAGCGTGAGGCAGAGATTCATCAGTTAAATACGGAAATCCTTTCAGGCAAGGGTCCCGACCTTTTTATTATGGAAGGAAACAGATTGACAAATGTTAATCTATTTCCAGATATTGAAAAGAGTATGATGAATGGAGCTTTCCTCGATCTCACCGATGTAATGGCTTCAAACGAATTCACAACAGAAAATTTTTATATGCCTCTTTTAGATGCTGGAAAACTAAAAGGGATACAGTACATTTTACCTTTGTGCTTTTCAACTCCAACGCTGACAAGTGCAGAAAGCGTTCTAAAAGACAGCGGATTTGATATGCAAGCCGCATCAAAAAGCCTTGCGGCCACGATGGATGAACTGCTGCGCATCTACAAGGAAAAACCAATGCTGGTTGTGACGGACTTTAGCATGACAAGCGCGTTATCGCAGCCGATCATCGATTACAAGAATCACACTATTAACTTGGACACCGTTAGTTGTCGGCAAACATTAGCATACGAGAAAGAATTCCGTACGGGTGAAATTTCTTATGAGATGCAGAATGGTTTGTTTGACAGTTTCAATCCAGAAGTAGTCCGAGATTATTTTGCAAACGGTGAACCTTTTGCTAGTCTTGACCCAAGCTATATGACGGTGGGACTTCTTCGGCAGTGTGCGGCTCTTGGAATCGAAACCGTAACGCTCCCCATTCCCAATGAGCTAGGCGGTGTTACTGCTGAAATCGGTTCTTACGCAATGGGAAATCGAAACACAAAGCATCCAGCAGAGGTAAAAGCACTTTTAGCTTATCTTCTTAGTGAAGAATGCCAGTCGAGTTCGGCGTTTGCAGATAAAGATATGTTTCCTGTCCGACGTGGATGTCTTAAAAAATGTATGGAAGCACAATATCAATTCAGTGTCTATGATGCATCCCATGAAAAAATAGGGCAAGAAGATATTGAAAAACGAAAAGAGATGTATGGTGACAATTTGACTGATGCACAGCTAGATCAGCTTGAAACAATATGCGACAAGATAAATGCAGCGCAATATCACACAATTTGGTACCGTGCCTTGCAGCTTGATCAAAGTGAGGATGGAGGAAATCTTCTAAGCGAAACGATGGTTCAGTATTGGAATGATAAAATCACCCTTGATGAGCTTGTTGATCGACTTACTCCGCGGCTCAAATTGTACCTTGATGAATAAAAATGAAAAAGAATCTTCAGAGCGATATACTTCTTCTGCCGGCACTTACTGCCGGATTTTTTTGCTATCTGTTTCCAATTCTGATTGCTTTTTGGAAAAGTCTCTTTCTCGGAACAGGAACCGATTTTGTCGGCATACAAAATTATGTAGATCTTTTTGAAAATGAAGCATTTTCACTCGCTGCTAGAAATCTATTTCATTTGTGGGCCATCATTGTACCCGTCAATTTGGTTATTGGCATTTTCATTGCGGAAGCTTATACAATACTCCGACAAGAAAAACTTTGTCTGTTCTTTCTTGTTCCTTCAATACTTCCGGCAGCTTGTGTTGTAACAATTGCATCAAGCATCTTACGAAAATCTCCTAGCCAGTGGGGTGAAACACCATTTGCATTTTATGTATTCCTTGTAATTGTATTATGGAAAACGCTGGGATTCTCAATTTTAATTTTTATGGTTGCAATGAAATCCATTGAATCCGAGATCATAGATGCCGCCATGCTGGATGGAGTCAACCCTCTACAATGTTTTTGGTACATAAAGCTTCCAATCATAAAGAGTTCTTTATTGATTTGTGGAATCTTGACGATTTACAATAGCTTTCGATGTTTCCGTGAAGCCTATTTGATTGGTGGTAGTCATCCGAATGAGCAACTATATAGCATTCAACACTTTTTGCAAAACAATTTTATGAATATGAATTATGCACGGTTGGAAGCAGCATCTATCTTGGTTGTGATTTTTGTTGGAGCCTTTGTACTGAGTGGAATGTGTTTGGCGAGAAAAAAGAGGAACGAGCGATGAAATCACGAAAAGAAACCACATACGGCATCCTGCTCCTGATAGCTGCGGTGCTTTTTGTGTTGCCATGCATATTTCTTGTTTTCCCGACATTTGATATACACCGAGATGACTTGTGGCAGATAGATTCTCTGATGGAATTTATCTGCGCCTATAAAAATACCGCGATTCTTGCAATTGCCGGAGTGCTTATTCAAATCGTGATTGCACTGCCTGCAGGTTATGCGATTGCCAGAATCCCATCTCCGAAAACACAGACATTTTTTCTTTTGACCTGTGTTTTCTTTTTGCTTTTGCCGCAGCAAGCACTTATGCTCCCTCAATATCTGGTTCTAATGATCATCGGATGGTTGGATTCTCTGAAAGGGCTATTGATAATGACGGCTTTCCAGCCTTGGATGATTTTATTCTTTTGGTTCGCAGCGAAAAGAATTGATAGCAGCCTGTTCGATGCAGCAATTTGTGATGGCGCAAGCAACTGGGTACTTTTTAGAAAAATTTATGTTCCAATTGTACGACCGTATGTTACGGTTGCAGCATTTCTTTCAATCGCTGAAAGCTGGAATCTTTTGGAACAGCCTATGACATTTTTGCAGAACAAAGAAAAGTATCCGCTCTCTATGATTTTGATGCAACTTTCAACGGATAATGCCGAATTAAAAAATGCCTTATGCTTGCTCTTTGTGATTCCACTAGTAATTCTATTTTTTCGTGTAGTCGATAACGTAACTAACAGATTTCACCAATAATTAAAAATCGAGAGCGTGAGATTATGAACTTTAATATTATACTGCATCAGCGGAAAAAAATCCCTGTGTTAGCAATGTTCTATTTTGTAACAGCACTATTTACATGGGGAATTGGTATGATATAGAGGATGTAAAGCCGAAATCCTATGGACAGGATAAAACAAAATATGCACAAAATCGAAGACTTTGGCTGAAAAGCAGAACACACGCTGTGCTTGCAGGCACGGGCAGCAAAATAAAAAGAGCAAAGGCATATTTTACGCCTTTGCTCCTCAAAAAGCAGTTTATCCGTTTGTTTCGGCAGAATGGTCCAGTATGCGCCAACCATCCATCAGTGCATTATTTTCCAGAATGAAGGGATGGGCTGTATCCTGTCCCCACTCGGTATCGTACTTCAACATGAGATAATCGCTCAGTTCTGTTTGTGTCTTGAACTTGAGCAAGCGGTACGGCTCCTGAAACGCAACCTTCTCTACGAAATACAGCCCATCCGATGCAGGAAGAAGAACTCCTGTGTGGCCGATCATCAGGGAATTTTCTGTTTCCGAAAAACTGTTGTGAAAGATAACGGAAATCAGCCGAATCTTTGAGTCATCCTTAAAGGAAAGCCCACGATTGCTCCATTCCTGCTGAAATTTTTTCAGATGAGTCTGGATGTCAGTTGTGCTGACCGTATCAACAGGTGCAAACCATGCACTAAACTTTTGCAGGCTGTCGCCGCAAAGAGAAGCCGGATCTTCATCCAGTGTTTCATAATCCATGAACAGGGTATCTGCGCCCGCATCCGAAGGCATCTCGCCATCAAATGTTACAAAATCGCCGAACAGACCAAAAGAGGTGATGCGGCAGTTCCATCCGGGAAAGGAGTTTTCCTTCTCCGTCCACTGATCCTGCATATCATATGGGTCATATTTCAGGTCGAGCGGTTCTGCTGTTTCAAATCCAGCAGTAAGCCAATCCGCCTTCATATCCTGATTGAACCGCTGAACATGGTTCATAAAGATCTGAATACGGGTATCCGATACATCCGCCTCATGCAGCAGATCGGTCAGGAGTGTTTGGGTGTCCATGTCGGTGAAGTTGCTATACTCGATTTGTTGAAGAACAGGTTCTTGTTTTTTCTTCTGTGTGAAAACAGAGATTGCCGCCCCACCGAGAAGCAGAGCCACAGTGCCAATCAAAAATACACGACGTTTCATGGTTTTAAGTCCTTTGATGTTATAAAAATCAATATGCTTCATCCGGTTCGGCAGGTGTTGCGGTAATATCGCGGTAGAAAATGGCCCATGCAGCTTCCTCATAGGGGCGCACGAAGAAAAAGCCAACGCTCAATGGGATTGCCAGCAGAAGAACAATGGAAATTGCCATGGCCTCTGAACCAGAGAAATTGTTTAGAAACAGGAAATAGCCGGCATACATTGGCAGCGCACAAAGCAGTTCCCAGCCAATGAAGCTGAAATCCAGACAGAACAGCCGCCATTTGTTGCCGTCCATGATCCGCCGGGATTCTGTGATCGCTTCATTTGCGGTCAGCGAAGGATGCTCGGACATGATGTAAGGTGTCATCGCATAGCTGTATGTTTTCACGATTCCCGGAATCACCAACAGCAGCGACCAAAGGGCGATGTACAGGCCCTGCAGGAACTTCATGCAGAAGCCATCCCACAGACGGCCTTTCTGCGAGAACAAATCTGAGAAGGCAGCGTCTTTTCCATCTGCGAGATTCAGATTAAAGCGGGCATATCCCAGTCGAACTGCACCGCCCACGATCAGTGTGAAGATGGCCCACAGACCAATGCTAACAAGCAGAACTGCAAGCAGACGACCGCCGTTGGGCTGAGAGAACAGTTCAAAGTTGATGCCGTTACTCTGATTGGAATTGGACGTGACGCTGCTAGTGCCGCTTACAATGGTAGCACCGAGCGCACTGGCGGCAATTCCTGTCAAAACGGCAGTTCTCCATTTTCCACGTAGGACATCGAGAGCGAGCATACGATAATCGGCAGATACTTTCATAAAAGCAACCTCCTGTCTGAAAACGGCAAGGATGTGAGAAAAGGAAGATGATATGCCACTTTAATTTAGATACGTTTGAACTACTGGAAAAATTGCAATTTGAACGAGAAAGAGCGGATGGCTCGACAGAACCATCCGCTGACAGTATGTTCAAGTGCAACCATCTCGCAGGAGCCACTGATGGAGGCATTCGGTCGTCCGGGCGTAGTAATCCGGACGTTTCTGGAATATCTCAAAATAAAAAATAGGGGGATACTACAAAGTGGCTCTCAAAAAATAGTGCACAAACCCCGGAATCCTTGCAGGGTCAAAACGGCTCAAAAGAGTTCCGGGGTTCTGATTTTGCGCTATTTATTTGTGTAAGTTGCTATTGCAGTTTTATTTTGCAACAGGCCCTTCTCGTGTTATGCAGTAAAAATCAATTCTTGTTGTTGAACGAAAGTAATCTGTTGAGGTACACTGTTAATCATTTTGATAAAGTGTTCTTGACCAAGCATTTTAACCAAATTGGCAATTTGCTGAGTCTGTTGCTGCTTGTCATGATAAAATATTGTTGTTTTCACCCCCTCGCGATCAATTAAATCCTTTAATATATCTTTGTCAGTACAAAGATACGTCATGATCATGGGAATATGCGTTAATGGCAGTCCGGTATAAACCAGCACGTTCATCATTAAAGGAAACTCTATGCTTTAGTAAATCATCCAGCTTCTGATAAACATTTTTATAGATTACCTTATGTGCGGCATTTTGCACCAAAGCATCATTGTATGCGTCCATTTCAAATTTGCCATCATCTAAAGCACACTGTATCAGCTTCAAAAGGTCATCTTTTGTAATAAGATCGATTGGCTTTCGATCTTTTCCGGATTCATCAAAGGAAAAGAAAACTCTACCATGATCAATTTCCAAATATTTCATAAGAATTCCTCCGATCCATATATGCATCCTCGCCTGCCTCAAGACAATCAAGCAAAACCCGCCGTTTGCTTATGCGATTTCCCTCTAAATCTATCAATTCTGAACTTGACGGATTTCCGGCATAAGTGTGAAATTTCTGCTCTCCGCTATCAAGAATTTCCTTGGACGTATAAATAATATAGTCCGGATGCACAGAAAGGCCAATCGTATTGTTATGTGTCGCAATCACAACAGGGATTCGTTTTGAAAGATCTTTTAGTAATGCATCAACACCATCTTTTAAGAAGAGATTGTCAAAAGAAGACTCTGGTTCATCCAAGATAAGAATATCCGATGAAGAAACCTCATTGAGTTCTTGCAAAAGATTAAATTCAGAACGTTCTCCTCCGGATGCAGGTGAACCATATCGGTTCAACACGCAGTATTGGATATGAGCAAAGTATTTATAATATTCAGACGGCGGAATATCGTCTCTTCCTTTCATGCTTTTTAAGAAAGCGTAAGGCTTGTTATATAAATCGAATAACCCGGAAAAAGCCGATTTGCTTCGTTTGACTCTCTGAAGTTCACGTGCGCTAGCGTATGGACAGGAAGAAACAATCGTTTGATAAGAGTGCAAATGCTGGCGTTTGATGATTCTTGGATGCTTTACAAGTTGTGCAACATTCTCGAAACAAGCAATTTTGCATTTGTTCATCATTACTGTGTAGAAATCAATGTCCGGAATAGATGTGGCTGTAGAGCGTACCTGAAGTTCCTTTTTTATCGTTGTCACAATTCCGTTAACATAGTCCATTTGGGAATTCAAGGATTCTTCTTTGATGTATTGTGCTTTTAGCTCCATGGAAAGGTCAGTGAGAGACGAAAGATCAAGATGACACTGTATAATAGGACGATATTCCGTATTATTAATCAAAAGATCAACAGCGTCAATTAAACCAATTAGCGTTGAGAGATCTTTAATAACATAGAGTGATTCTTGGTAGAGCAATGCTTTTGAGAAGATATCCTGTCGAGAAGCCTCATTTGCTGCTTTTTTCAGTGCTGTTAAATATGCATCAACATCTTTTTCATCTTGCTCTATATCAATACCACGCACATCATCGATAACCGCTTTCAAGGGAGCGAGAAAATGCTCGGAAATATCGGCACCCTTTTTTTGAAGTGCTTCATCAAATTTGGCTTGATCAGTTTGAGCATCTTTTGAAAGTAGAGCAAATTGTTCAATGTGTTTTCCATTTTCAAATTGACTTGCGATTTGCTGAAGAGTATAACTCTTTCCTGAAGATCGTTTTCCCAAGACAACTGTAAGACCGGTTGAAATTTGAAGACCATTTTCCAGCACTTGAAAAGTAGTGTGTCCTTCACTTGAATCGACAGAAACTTTTTCACGGTCGGTCAAAGCGTATTTAATAGCGGGCAAAGTTATATCCTCAACATCTATAAATGTTTGACGATTATCAAGATTTTCAAGAGGTTCACAAGCGCGCCAATCGCTAAACAAAATGGGTACAAGGTCATCTGACTGCTTTTTTTGCGAAATAAATTTCTTGACGCTTGAAACTTCTCCGCAAGTGATTGCTTCCCGCAAATGGGGGACCTTTGTTAAATCCAGTTGAGGTGATTTATCATAATGAGGAATTAAAATATATTTACGATATTCCGGAAAAGTCGAAATGAACTGTTCTTCTGTTATACACGAGTTTTTATCAGAGCCATTATAACGCCATACTTGGTAGCAACGAGGAATAAAATCATCAAGATCACTTGGACTTGTAATAACCAAGAGGTGACCATGTTCAATATCGACTTCTATACCCGGAAAAACCGGGATTGAAAGAGTTGTCTGTATTCGTTTGAATTGTTCTGCATCGAAAGCATTGTGGTTTGTTATAGCAATCGCATCCAACTGATAAGTTGAGATGTACATTTGCAAAGCTGTCATTGAAAATTTGAAAGGGTGGTCACTTACGGTTGAGCATGTATGTATGTGCAGATCAATCTTTTTCATCCTTGCCTCCAGACTCATTGAATGAACCTTTGTGACGAAAATGCGCAATCTTTTTCTGATTATAACACAAAAATGCAGTTTATCAAAGAAAAGCTATACGATTTTTGCCAAACAACTAAATTCAGGAAGTTTTTGATATACATCTCCTGCACAAACCGAACAGAAAGAATTTGTTAATTGCTGTCTAAAAGCACAACGGGAGGCTCTGTTACCGGAGCCGCCCGTTGTGTTTGCTGTATACGACGAATGAGGAAAGTGAATGTCAATAGAGATGCCGCCCCTGCACAGAACTTATCCGTGCAGGGGTCGGCGAAAAAGGAGAAAAGGTAAAATGTGTTGATGTCAAATGTTAAGCAGCTGCGCGCAATTTTGCGTTTGCTTCCTCGACCTTCATACGGGAAAGGATAAAGGTGATAACTGCATCCAGAGCAAACGGAATCACCAGATACATGATCTTCAGCATCGAGATGCAGGATTCGGGCTGAACAGCCAGCGCACTATCGAAATGGCTTACGGCCAGCAGCCAGCCAGTGATGGCTGTCCCCAGACCGCCGCCCAGCTTCACACCGAGAGAAGTACAGGAGTACATCGTACCGTCAACGCGCTTGTGCTTCGTCAGCCAAGTATATTCGGAGCAGGCGGCAATCACAGCGTTCATGTCGCCCTGCCAAGGGCCCTGACCCAAAGCAGCGACTGCGGTAAAGAGCAGCATCAGGGGAACATTGCCGCTGCCCATATAACCTGCCACGGCGACCAGCGCACGAGCGACCGTAGCCAGAGAATAGCTCAGAACATTCAGCTTATACATTCCACTCCACTTTGCAACCAGCGTTGGGGTGAACACCAGTGCAATAATCAGAGGGATGTTAACTGCCCAAGAGAACACGCCAAACAAGTTCTGATTGCCAAGAATATAGGTGGCATAGTAGGTGCCCATGCTGATCATGGCACCGTAAATCTGTTGCAGGATGTAAGTGCCGCAGATCATCATATAATACTTGTTGCCGGCCAGCAGCTTTGCAGCCTGCACCAGATTGTACTTCTCATCTTGCTCAATTTCTTTTTTGTCGTTGGTGTCCACCAGTTCGCTTTCCGGCAGTTCTTTCACGGAGAAAACGGAAAGAGTGTTGACGATCAGACCAATAATCGCATAGATGATTGCCACGGTACGCCAGCCAGCAGCACCGCCACCAAGGGCCGTGACAGCACCCAGAGTAATGGACTGGATGAGCAGGCTGGTGGCAAAGGCAAACATGAAGCGGTAAGAACCCATCTCGACCTGCTCTGCACTGTTCTTCGTAATGAGGGCGGTCAGGGCAGAATAAGCGATATTGTTGGCAGTGTAGAACACAGCATTCAGCAGCGTGTATGCAATCAGGAACCACGCGTACTGTGCAAACTGACCGAGGTTCGTAGGAATTGCAAAAATAGCCACCAGCGTGATGGCACAGCCGATATAGCCATACAGCATCCATGGACGAGCTTTGCCCATCTTGGAGTGGGTCTTATCAATCAGTGAGCCAAAGAAAATGTCCGTCATACCATCTAGCAGTTTGGAAACCGCAATCAAAGTGCCGACGATGCCGGGGTTCAGACCAACCGTGTTGGTCAGGTAGATCATAACAAAGGACGAAAGGAACGCATACACAACATTGCCTGCAATGTCGCCTGATCCATATCCGACTTTGTTGTACTACTTCAAATATCGCTTCTCTGCCATTATGATTTCTCCTATTCCATCTGAATTTTTCTGCAAGTTTACCAAATCTCTTGCGTTACGTCCGGAAATATTATAGAATTTATGACAGAGAAAAGATATAGACAAGATGGAACAAAATATGCACAAAATCAATGAGTTTGTAAAATCAGCCTAAAAGATTTCATGCTTTCCGGTAAAATTTCGCGCAAAGGAGGCAGTCCGAAATGTATTTTAACTCCGGCTATCTGAATAACTCCCGTCTGGACTTCAAAGACTACACGCGGCCTCTTGTTGTTGGCAGCTGCGGTACCTATCGGTTGAAAACTCGTCCGACGCTGCCGCCTTTCTGGCAAAAGGGTCGGCGGGATTATCAAATTTTGTATGTGGCATCTGGCAAAGCACACTTCTGGTTCAATGGTGTGGAGGAAGTGGTCACCTCCGGCCACATGGTTCTTTACCAGTCGAAAGAGATTCAGAAATACATTTATTATGTAGAAGACCATCCTGAAGTATTCTGGATTCATTTCACCGGCTAAGATGTGAAGAACATTCTGACCTATCACGGCATCCCACTGGATCAGCACGTCTTTTACAGCGGAACACTGCCGGAGTATAAGATGCTGTTCCGAAAAATCATCCGGGAACCGCAACAGTGCAAGTATGGCTATGAGGACTATATTGCCTCGATGTTCAACACAATCCTGCTTCTTGTCAGCCGACAGCAGCAGGAAGGTGAAAATGTGGAGATCAACATTCCGGAGGAAATCGAAGCCGCTGTTGCCTACTTCAACGAGAACTACAACACCAAAATCAGCGTGGAGGCCTACGCAGAATCGCTGCACATCAGCACGAACTGGTTCATCCGCAACTTTAAGCAATATATGAAAATAAGCCCTGCTCAGTACATCCTGTCACTTCGGATGGTCAATGCGCAGAGCCTGTTGGAGAATACCGATTATAAGATCGGTGAGATTGCGGAGATCGTGGGTTACGACAACCAGCTTTACTTCAGTCGGGTATTCCGAAAAGAATATGGGATCAGCCCGGCGCAGTATAGGAAAAATATAGAAAAGCAGTTAAAAGACTAACATACAGAGTAAGAGAGGCAAATCAATATGATAACAAAAGTCAAATGGAAAAACTATAAAGCATTAGGAAACTTGGAGTTGGATTTTACAAATGCAACAGGTGAGCCTTATAATACGATTGTTCTGGCGGGGGAAAATGGCACCGGAAAAACAACAGTATTGGAAAGTATAAGCAATTTTTTGAATTTAGAGACCATCGTTCCATTTGATTATATCGAATACTCCGTTGGGGGAAAAAAGTATCATCTTTACTATAGTGAAGATGATGGCTTGTCTAATCTGGGGTTCCATCGCAGAAAATGCTTAGATGACGGGCAGGAACAAAAGGTCCGATCTAATAGAAGCAATAGCTTTGATTCAATAAGTCGCGATGTAGAGGATGTAAGACACTATGGCGTGGCATATTCAAAGGCTCGTTCAGGATTTCATACAAATCCTGTAAAGTCGTCAACGACAGCACAACTGGACATAAACAAGTATGATGTTGACAATAATGATGATTTTACAGCAGTCAAACAGCTCATGGTCGACATTTCAGCACAAGACAATGCTGAATGGATGAGAATATGTGAAAATGGTACAGGCGAATCTTTTGAGCAATTTAGAAGAAGATCAAAATTAAACCGCTTTCGCAAAGCGTTTAATGATTTCTTTGATGGGCTCGAATTCGAAAGGGTTGATGAAACCTCGCCGGATGAGAAAAAAATTTTGTTCAGAAAAAACGGAGTTGAAATCGGAATAGATCAACTTAGTACCGGTGAAAAGCAAATCGTTTTTCGTGGAGCACAGCTTTTGAAAAACTCGCACTCAATCGCAGGAGGAATAGTTCTTATCGATGAACCGGAACTTAGTATGCACCCAAGGTGGCAGGAAAAGGTTCTTCAATATTATAGAGGATTGTTTACTCAGGAAGGGCAACAATCGGCTCAACTCATTGTTGCAACACATTCCGAATATGTCTTGAAGAATGCTTTGAAAGATAGAGGAAACGTATTGATTATAGCGTTATCTGATAATATAGGAACCGTTACATCAAAAAGAATTACTGCTCCCTCTGTCCTTCCCACAATAACTGCTGCTGAGACCAATTATTGGGCGTTTGGAATAGTGTCAACGGATTATCATATCGAGCTTTATGGATATTTACAAACAAAAACCGGAAATAGTAAAGTGAAAGACTGTGATAATTATATAAAAAGTTCACAAGACTACCAGCCCTTAATTCATAAGAAACCCTCTGTATATAGGACAACACAGTACGAAACGCTTTGCACTTATATTAGAAATGCAATTGACCACCCCAATTCAAGTGGTGCATACACTGAAGAAGAGTTAAAGACGTCCATTGAATTATTGATAAAACTATGTCAATAAAAACGTTTTAGCGGAGACTTAATGTGGCAAGCAGGGCTTTTGTCTATACAAACTCCATTTTTGCTTCGCAAAATGCTTGTTGGGCTGTGCCCAATCCCCTTCATTCTGCACCGTTCCGATGCAGGCTGCGCGTTTTTTCAAAACGCTTCTATTTATATAAGGTGGAGTTTCAAGACATTTGCGCTCTGCAATTTTGACGGGCCATCTCAAACCAAACGAACAGCCAGCAATAGCCTCAACGGTAAGTGGGGTCATAATGCTGGCTGTTCTGCGTTCAGATCGAAACAGAAAGCATTCGACATTTTCGCTGGTTCATGGTACACTACATCCAATCCATGCGAATCCGTTGGAGGTGGTTGTGTTGCTTTCCCTGTACTTAGCTGTTCTTGACGATCAAAGTAATGAAGAACAATTTATAGATGTATATAATACCTACAAGCGGCTGGTCTACCATACCGCTTACAAAATTATGGGCGATTCGTATCTGGCAGAAGATGTACTGCAAGAGGTGTTTTTGTACGTTGCCAAAAATTTTTCTAAAATTCATCGAGAAAACTGTCACGAACTCGCTGCTTATCTCGTTAGTTGTAGTAGAAGCCGTGCTTACGATATGCTTCGCAAGCAGCGAGAAGAACCACTGGAAGAAGTCCCGGACGCACCAGATGATGCCCCAGTGCCAGATGATGCAGCAGTCAGCGCCGATAACATCCAACATCTGACAGAACTGATTGGGCAGATGAAGCCGATGTACCGTGATCCACTGCGCCTTTTGGCGATGGGCTACACCAACCGGGAGATTGCCGAATCGCTTGGACTGACGGATGAAGTGGTTCGGATGCGGCTTTTCCGTGGAAGAAAACTATTGTGGAAGGAGCTGAACAGTCATGAGTGAGCGGACAGAGGTCTCTTTTGATGCAGCTTTGATGATGGCACTCCGTGCAGATGCACAAAAAGGACTGGACGAGCTGCCAACTCCAGCACAGCTTAAGGAACGCTACCCGGACACTTCCCGATGGGATGCTCGTTTGAAAGCGGCGTTGCAAAAACGCCACCCGGTGCTGAAACGAGTGCTTATTGCGGCCCTGACGCTGGTAATTTTAACTCTCGGTGCGCTTGCAGTAAGTGCGGACTTCCGCAGGGCAGTCTATACGATGATTCAGAAGTTCATGCCCGTTGAGATGCAACTGACATATCAGGTGGATGGCGAGCCGTTGGAACAGCTTCCGAATGGATACAGCGACCACTATGTGCCGGATGGATTTGAACGAGATTATGAACAAGGGTATGATAACGAAATATCCTTTCTTCATGCCT
>ERZ773200.2432-NODE-2432-length-13578-cov-3.333136_pt1 | contig 13578 bp, 10 predicted proteins | sample MGYA00581008_ERZ773200 | MGnify/ENA primary metagenome ERZ773200 (study PRJEB29015, sample SAMEA2737770) | human gut metagenome | biome: human gut; feature: human-associated habitat; material: faeces | place: China | collected 2012 ... | reverse complement strand
GATTTTGTAACTGCGCTACGGATCTGAATGTAGATAACGCCCATTGTTTTGCGCAGAGATGGAGGTTAATATGAAACGACACGACAAACTAGCAGAAACAATTCCTGTAGGTACCCTCGGTATCCTTGCTTTGGAAAGCAGCCGCGATATGGGAAAAAGAGTAAATGATTACATTGTTGACTGGCGTGAGGAGCGCGCACAAAAACATGCAGTAGCTTCTACTTTCGCAGGATATAACAGAGACTCTTTTATCATTGATTCTGCATGCCCTCGCTTTGGTTCCGGTGAAGCAAAAGGTCTGATCCGTGAATCAGTACGCGGTGACGATCTATATCTTTTAGTTGATGTTTGCAACTATAGCTTAACATATTCTGTATGTGGCCAGACGAACCATATGTCGCCGGATGACCATTATCAGGATTTAAAAAGAATCATCGCAGCTGTAGGCGGAAAAGCGCGTCGTATTACTGTGATCATGCCTTTCTTATATGAAAGCCGCCAGCACAGAAGAAGTGCCCGCGAATCACTTGATTGTGCACTAGCATTACAGGAATTAACCCAGATGGGTGTAGAAAATATTATTACATTTGATGCTCACGATCCTCGTGTACAGAATGCGATCCCATTAAAGAGTTTTGAAACCGTTCAGCCTACTTACCAGTTTATCAAGGCTCTTTTAAAGAATGTAGACAACCTCACCGTTGACGCTGACCATTTAATGGTGATCAGCCCGGATGAAGGTGCATTAGGTCGTGCCGTATACTATGCTAATGTTCTTGGTATTGATATCGGTATGTTCTATAAACGCCGTGATTACAGCCGCATTGTAGATGGACGTAATCCTATTATCGCTCATGAATTCTTAGGAGCAAACCTGGAAGGCAAAGATGTTATCATTATTGATGATATGATTTCTTCCGGCGAAAGCATGATTGATGTAGCCACAGAATTAAAGAGAAGAAAAGCTGGTCGTATCTTTGTTGCTGCCACTTTCGGACTGTTCACAAATGGAATGTCTAAATTCGATGAAGCACATGAAAAAGGACTGATCGACAAAGTTCTTACAACCAATCTGGTATACCAGCCGGAGGATGTTCTTTCACGTGATTATTATGTCAGTGTCGATATGAGCAAATATATCGCATTATTGATCGATACCTTAAATCACGACCAGTCAATCAGTGAACTTTTAAATCCAACAGAACGAATTCAGAATATTTTGAAAAAATATGGTCAGAGATAGAAAAAAGACGCTTGGTTCCTAGAGAACCGACTCTTAAAAAAATTTTGGGAAAACGAAATATCCTAAAACAACATGGGAAATTGATAGTATCATTCCTTACCGTACAAACCGGTGAGGAGAGAACATTCAATTTCCCACGTTTTTATTTTTGCAATTTTTATACAGATATTCCTTTCAAACAACAATCCCTGTATCACATATATGATATGGTACCCTCTCTATTTCCCTTTTTTCATTCTTGTGCCCGCTACCTGAAATCAAACACTCTGGCATTGCATATTTATGACATTTTTACATATATCGGCAAATATGGATTGTTTTTTTACAGGAAAGAAGATATACTAAAAAGTAGATGCGTTTTTAGTATTCTGATCTAAAAATGCTATGAAAATTTTAAGCAGACACAATGTACAAAGGGGATATGCATTTTTGCATCAAACACTTTAGAATGGAGAAGAACATGAAGAAAAAAATATGTCAGATAGCACTTGGCAGTTTACTTGGCTTTTTTTGCGTACTCGGATGTTGTACAACGCAGGCACAAGCAAAACCCGGAGATCCGTATTCTTCCGATAAAGCTGCCGCCTATGCGGATTCTTGCTTTAAAAAAGTAGGAAACAAACACAAAAAGAATCCAAACAAAAAATATGGGGAAGAATTATGTGCCGGTTATGTATCGCAATGCCTGAAAGAAGGCGGTATGAGTATGGATGAGACCTGGTGCTGGAAAGGGATTAACAAAACGACCGAAGCATGGCGTTTGTCAAAACGCTTATTTACATATCTGAAAAATTCAGGCTACAAAGTCACTTACTCTCCATCGGCATCTGATGTACAAAAAGGCGATGTTGTCTTTTACTGGACCAACGGAGGCTGGGGACATGTTGCCATCTGTGTCGGTAAAAACAAGGCCGGAAAGCCGCTTGTCAATGCCTATAATGATCCTCATTATCACTTTTCCTACTGGACCATGGGATATAAAACCTGTGTCATTTCTATGCAAAATGGGTTACAGACACCGACGATACAGCAGGATATTATTAAAAACGGTAAAAAAATCACAATCACTCCTGCGGCTAATGCAGCAGCAACCTATTATACCACAGATGGTTCAACGCCAACCCAGAACTCTTCTGTATATCAAGGACCTTTTACTATAACAAAAAATACAACTATCAAAGCAGTTTCGATCATGGCAAACAATATAAACAGTGATATAACAACTTCTTTTGTAGACATCCAGAAAACAATAGAAGAAGGAACTTATTATATTAAGACTGCCAACAACCGGAAAATGACGCTGGGCATCAATCACAGTTCTAAGCAGGAAAAGATGCCGCTCACGCTTCTTCCAAGCAATGCACAATACAGCAGAAAAGTCTCTGTAAAATATAACGGAAATGGTATTTATACATTCACCCTTTTACATTCCGGTTATGTATTATCCGAGAACAGCGTGTCTACACCAGCCTCTTTATCAGGTAATGTACAGGCTGGTGCAATTCGCCCTGTTGCCGGCAATGTGATCCAGTCAAAATACAAAGCAGATAGTCGTCAGAAATGGAAACTTCATTATGTCAACAGCCGGCGTTATACGATTACAAATGCAGCAACGAACCATTTCTTATCAGTTGGTAACAGCAAGTCATCAGGTAGTTATGCTTATACAGCTTCCGTCGCAGAAAACAGCGGACAGGTCTGGAATCTGACTCCAACAACACAATCGGAATTAAAAATAAACAATTTTAAATCCGTAAAGAATATTTGGTTCCGAAAATGCTATGCATTGCACGGAACGGTTCAGTCAAATTACAATTTACAATCTGTGACCGCACAATTTACGAATAGTAAAGGAAAAACCATTGTATCTGCTACGGCAAAACCGCATACCAAAAAATATTCCCTTGCAAAACTTGGTTCTAAAATTTCTTTAAAACATAAAAAGAAGGGAACATATACATTTACGATAACTGCCAAAGATACAGCACAGGATACAAAGACTTTAATTCGCAAAAAAGTTCGCATCCACTAGGCACCTTGTCTAATATTAACGTTTTGTTCGTATTCTGTTCATATTTTGTTCATATATATTGTGTATGATAATAGACAAGAAGTAATTGATTGAGTTCAACTTCTTATTAATTTGCTTATTGACTTATGATTGAGATAGATTCTTTTTCATTTTTTCATTTTGGCCGCTGGTAGCTCCCTCTACCAGCGGCTACTCCTTTAAGGAGTTTTTTCTCTTTTATTTATGTAATCATTAAAAAAATAAAACGCCTAAAAAATAGGCGTTTTATTTTTTTCTAACTATATTCTTTCATTTTTGGGCATTTCGTTTTATATTTCTCGCTACCTCTTTGCGAATTGACATATTATTCTTGCAAGCTTTTATTCCAGTTCATCTAATCTCGAAATGAATGCCAGTACGATCTCAATACCGATTTTAGCTGCCTGCTGTGCAAACTCCGCATAATCCATTGCACCACCATCTCCATCGGAAATAGAACGAAGCACTGCAAACGGAACTTTATTCATATAACATACATGTCCGATGCTGCCACCTTCCATTTCTGCTGCAACGGCTTCAAATCGTTCATGAAGTTTTTGCTTTTGTTTTTGTTCATGCATAAAAAGATCACCAGTTGCGATCGTTCCAATCGTATAATGAATCTGTTTCTCTTCAAGACATTTTGCAAGCAATGCTGTCATCTTTTTGTCGCTTGGAATATAAATCTGGTCTATACCGGACAACAGTCCAACCGGATCTCCAAGCGCCGATGTATTCATATCATGCTGTACAACCTGATTGGCAAGAGCAACATCCATCACACCAAGATCGGAACATAAAGTACCGGCTACACCAATATTGATAATACGATCGACCTGATAGGTTAAGATCATGGCTTCCGTACAGATTGCGGCAAATACTTTTCCAACACCACAGACTGCTGCAACAACCTCAACATCACCTATCGTTCCTTTGACAAATTTAACACTGCTGATTTCTTCTACACTACTATTTTCAAGCGATTTCTTCAGATTATCAATTTCCATTTGCATCGCTCCGATTACACCTATTCTCACAATCTTTTCTCCTATTCTTCTTATATCTGCTAATGTTTCATTAAACTTTTAGCTTTGTTTGTCACCGTATCTATTACTGTATTATTTTACACATATTATTCTTTGCGGTACACCATTGCATTATCTTAATATGCTTTGTAATGATCTATTTTACTCTAACAAGAAGCTGTACCGTATTTGTATGTGCTGCACTTTCCTACTCAAAATGTGTGAATTCTGTATTAGTCTGCACTTTCCTGCTCAGAATATATGAATTCTGTATTAGTCTTTGCTTTCCTACTCAGGATATATAAATTCTATATTGGCCTGTGCTTTCCTACTCAGGATAAGTAAATTCTGTATTTGTCTGTGCTTCTAATACGGCAAGATATGTTTTGCATTCTTCCTTTGCAATGCCCAGATCCAGGTTCTCATAATGTCCGCATTCTGCAGCAGATGCACCAAAGACTTCCCCTTCATGTGCAATGATCTTGCGAAGAACATCCTTTGTGATCTCAAACACTTTCTTAGGCGTAACATCCTTTACCAACAGATAAAAGCCTGTCTGACATCCCATTGGTCCAAAATAGATCACAGAATTTGCAATCTCTGAATTACGGATATATGTTGCAAACATGTGCTCTACAGAATGCATATCGGCATTGCTCATATAATCCCCTTTGTTTGGTCTTCTTGTACGAAGATCATAGGTTGTGATATCACCATCTTTTCTTGAAATATAAAATCCCGGCATTAATACATCATGATTGATTGTAAAACTTGTAATTCGATCCATTTGTTATCATCCTTTCCTGCTATTTTCCTGAATATCCTTTCTTTTGCTCAGAACAGTTTTTGTGTGATGTTTGAAAAATCCCATTCACAGAACTACTTTCTTCCTGCTCTTTGAAAACTCTATTCTCTGGATTCACTTTCTATTCCATGTCTGTCTCTGCTTTTTCTTTATACTTTTGCTTCTTAGAAAACCTTCTCTGCTTTGCAAAGTATGCTTTTGGACAAGACACTCTATCATTTAGAATAGCATTTTTTTTTCAAACAATCAAATTTTCCCGCTACGGATTTTCGTTTACATACACTACGGTTTTTCGTTTACACTCACTACGTTTTTTTCATTTAAACGCACTACGGTTTTTTCATTTATTGATACAGTCGTTCATATTGCGGCAGTTTCTTCCATTCTTTGCTGTTTTGCAATAATTCCATGATATCTTTACATGTCTGCAGAAACAGCCTGCCCTTTTGATCCTTTGCCTCAAATGTATACGCAATCTGATCGCATTGGATCGTCTTACTGTAATCCCCATATGATACCGTAAGTTCGATCGATAAAGACGGACTCGACATAGAACCCGGATTCGGATCATAACGATCCGGGTAAGAATCCATATCCATCTGTCGGATCTTCTCCCATATCTGCTTTCTCCGTGCTTTTGATACAGCTAATTTCGTCGTATAACGCTCCGGGTGTTTTGCTCTCTGATCTTTGACCAGGACTTTGCTCGCACTGTCATAGAACATATTATTTTCTGTTCCGAAAGAAAAATAAAACGAAAAATCTTCCGGCATCTGATTCGAACGATCATACCGGATAATCCCAAAAAGAATTACACAACTGATCATGATAAAGCAGACAGGCATCCATAAATGTCTGCCTGCTTCCTTGTCTTTTCCCGATATTCCATATGATTTTTGCTGCATATTATCCCCCTATTACGCTTTTATAACTTTTATGTAGCAAGCCATTGTTTACACCATTGTGCTGTACTTGTACATTGCAGATACGGGCTTTGTATTTTTATGCCTGACACAAGCCTGACACTTTTTAGCCATTTAACATTTAATACTCTTTATCTGCCTTTTTGATCCAGTCACAAACCCATTTCAGATCGGATTCTGCCACTTCAAAGTGATCTCCTGTATTATATTTTCCATATTGATAAAATATGCATTCTTTTCCGCTGCAATATACACCAAGAATCCATTTTTCCTTCTGACGGTTCTCTATTGTAAGATAATAACAATCTGCCGGTTTTTTAGAAGATATTTCATCCCAGCTTACCTCATGTGCATTGAATCCATCTTCTTCACCCGCCTTTGGTTCCTTACTATTCTGGGTGATTTTTTTAATCGCCTGCAGGATATTGGCTTTTTCCTGCTCTTTGGTATAGATTGCCACGATCCGATCGGTATTTTCTTTGCTTCTTGCCCTATAGCGTTCCAGTGTAACGGAACGGATATCCTCTCCCTTTTGAATTGCAAATTTGTCTTTTAAGACGTCTTTTCCTTTTAGTCCCTGCCATGCAAATACATATTTTGCAATCGCCATATTTTCATCTTTGTCTTTTAATATGTAATAGCAATGACTCTTACGGTCTGACAACTGATATACCTTCCATGTCTTTTCTTTTTGGTTATGATAAGGTGCACACGCATAGCATACAATTGCCGTTCCTGTATTGACACCCTGTTTTTGTTCCAATGTATACGAAGTTTTTTTGTATGCCACTTTACGCAATGCATTTTTCTGTGTGCTGCTCAGATAGCGTATCAGATAAATGTATTCTTTCTTTTCCTGCCTGATCGTACCTCTCAATACATCTATACCATATTTACTGCCATCCGTGCTTCCCTCCTGATAGAGCTTTTCAATCATTTTGGTTGTATTGCTAACACGATTCTTATTCCGGTATTGCATAAAGAACATACCGATTGCAACAACAAACACGACCATAATGGCTAACGATACCATATGTGCTTTTCTGCGCGGATTCGGTATATCCATTTTTCTGATCTTTTCATAGATCCTGTCCTCAAAAGAGTCCCTCTCCTCTTCCTGATATACAGGTAATGTCTCTTTCTTTTCCTGCTGATAAATTTGCAATGCCTCTTTGATCACTTTGTCTTTTCTTCTCATCGCAACCCCTCCAAACTTTTTAATAACTGCTGTCTGCCCCGATGAATTTGTGAACGCACTGTGTTGTATGAGCGGTTTAGCACATCCGCAATTTCTCTTGGTTTCATTTCATTCAGGTAATATAATGTTAAAATTTCCCGGTAATCGTGATCCATCGTATCGATTGCATACAATACCCTCTTTACTTCTTCGCTGTCACAAACAACCTTTTCTAAATCAAATGCATCGATTGGTTCGACGATCAGTTCTTCATAGGAGATTCCTGCCTTTTGGTTCTTCCGATACAGATCAATGGCTGCATTCCGAACAACTGTCTGCATATAGGCTTTCGTCCGATAATCCTCAATATCTCCAAGCTTATCCATATGGCGCGATATTGCCAATATGCTGTTTTGTACAGCGTCTTCGGCATCTTCTTTCCGATGCAATATACTCATGGCAATCTGCATCATACTCTTTTGATGATACCGATATAAATCCGCCAGTTTTTGCCGTTCTTGTTCCTCCCAGCTCTTCTTTTTTCCAATCCCCAAACATTTCCCTTCTTTCTTTGCTCTTTTGCTTTATCAGGCGTTCTGTTATATATAACGCAATAATTTGCCAAAGTGATGCATTTTTTTCTTAATTTTACACTATTTGAGTAAATGACGCGAGCAGAGCTTGAATAAGAATTTTACAATTCAAGAAATGCCGGAACAATTCCGGTCAAAACACTACTGCAAAACGGACATTGTCCCTGCTATACAGCAAAAATGGAGAAATACCATTTCTGATATTTCTCCATTTTTATTTTTAGATTTAAACCTGCTCTTCAAAGCAAACTATGTTTTTAGTTTTAAAATTAGTTTTCGACATAGAACTCTATTATTGAACAGTTTTTTGACAATGCTTCTTTCTCAATCTGTGCCAGCAATCTGTCAATGCCTCTGATCAAGAAAGTTTTTCTACACCAAGTGTTACTTTCTCACCATTGATGCTCCACTCTTTTGTAAAGCCTGCTGCCTTGTCATAAGTAATTTCGTCTGCCATAACTTCTGACTTGATCTGTGCTTCGTTCTTCTGAACGATTTCTTTGACCTTATCATTATCCTGCATGGACACACGGATATGATCCATAACTTCAAAGCCTGCATCCTTACGCATTGTCTGTACTTTACTGATCACTTCACGGACAAAGCCTTCTTCAAGAAGCTCCGGTGTCAGGTTCGTATCAAGAACAACTGTAATACCATGATCACTATCTGAAATGTATCCCTCCATCTGAGCTGCCTCGATCAGAAGATCATCCTTTTCTAACGCTTCTTCCTTACCATCTACTGTGATCGTAAGATTTCCTTTTTCGTTTAATTCTGCCATAGCAGCCTGACCATCCAGTGAAGCAAGAATCTCACGGACTGCATTAATGTTCTTACCAAAGCGGCGGCCAAGAGTCTTTAACTGTGGCTTAAAGCTATATGTGGTCAGTTTGCTGACATCAGCGGTAAATTCTGCTTCCTTTACATTTAACTCATCACGGATGATATCCATATAGAAGTCAGAAAGCTCTTTGTCTGCTTTGACATACATCTTGCCAATCGGCTGACGGTTCTTGATATTTGCTGTATTACGGCAGGCACGTCCAAGTACAACAGCCTCTAATACTTCTTCCATATCTTCTTCTAACTTTGTATCGATCCAGTCTTCTGTAACTTCAGGGAAGTCACAAAGATGTACACTTTCCGGTGCATTTGCATCAATAGAGCATACCAGATTACGATAAATGTCTTCTGTCATAAATGGGATCATTGGTGCTGCTGCCTTTGAAATCGTTACAAGAGCAGTATACAATGTCATATACGCATTGATCTTATCCTGTTCCATTCCCTTTGCCCAGAAACGGTCACGACAGCGTCTTACATACCAGTTACTCATTTCATCAACAAAATCCTGTAATGCTCTTGCTGTCTCAGGAATTTTATAGGCTGCAAGATTCTCATCAACAGCTTTTACGGTACTGTTTAAGCGTGAAAGCAGCCATTTGTCCATAACAGGAAGTTTGTCATAATCCAATGTGTATTTTGTTGCATCAAATTTATCAATATTAGCATACAATACGAAGAAAGCATAAGTATTCCATAAAGTACCCATAAACTTACGCTGTCCTTCCTGTACGGCTTTGCCATGAAAACGGTTTGGAAGCCATGGAGCACTGTTTACATAGAAGTACCAACGGATTGCATCTGCACCGTATTTTTCAAGAGCATCAAACGGATCTACTGCATTTCCTTTTGATTTACTCATCTTCTGACCATTTTCATCCTGCACATGACCTAATACGATAACATTTTCGTATGGTGCTTTATTGAACAGAAGTGTTGACTCTGCCATCAATGAATAGAACCATCCTCTTGTCTGGTCAACTGCTTCTGAAATGAACTGTGCCGGGAACTGCTTCTCAAAGAGATCTTTGTTCTCAAACGGATAATGATGCTGTGCAAACGGCATTGCTCCGGAATCGAACCAGCAGTCAATAACTTCCGGTACTCGATGCATTGTCTTGCCACAATCCGGACAGGTAAATGTCACTTCATCAATATACGGACGATGCAATTCCACTTTCGCGTCTTCCGGATTACCGCTGCGCTGTGCAAGCTCTGCACGACTTCCAATCGATTCCTGATGGCCACATCCTTCACACTCCCATACGTTTAAAGGAGTTCCCCAATAACGGTTACGGCTGATACCCCAGTCCTGAATATTCTCTAACCAGTTACCGAAACGACCTTTACCGATGGATTCAGGAATCCAGTTGACGGTATTGTTGTTGCGTACCAGATCATCCTTAACTTCTGTCATTTTGATAAACCATGATTCACGTGCATAGTAGATCAGCGGTGTATCACATCTCCAGCAATGCGGGTAATCATGTTCGAATTTTGGTGCATCAAATAATTTACCATCTTTATCGAGATCCTTTAACACTTCAGGATCTGCTTTCTTTACAAATAAGCCGGCAAACGGTGTTTCTTCTGTCATTTCACCTTTACCGTTTACAAACTGTACAAACGGGAGATCATAATTACGTCCGACATTCGCATCATCTTCACCGAATGCAGGTGCGATATGAACGATACCGGTACCATCTGACATCGTAACGTAAGTATCGCAGGTTACAAAGAATCCCTTCTTATGCTGCTTATCCGCTACTTCTTTTGCACATGCATATAATGGCTCATATTCTTTATACTCTAAGTCTTTACCGGTAAATGTTTCTAATACTTCATATGCTTCTACGTCTTCTTCTTTGTTTGCAAGCTTACCAAGCACTGTATCAAGAAGAGCTTTTGCCATATAGTAAGTATAGCCATCTGCAGCTTTTACTTTACAATAGATTTCATCCGGATTGACACAAAGTGCAACGTTTGATGGAAGTGTCCAAGGAGTTGTCGTCCATGCAAGGAAATAAGCATCTTCTCCAACCACTTTAAAACGTACAACAGCGGAACGTTCTTTGACTAATTTGTATCCTTGTGCTACTTCCTGTGAAGAAAGAGGTGTTCCGCATCTTGGACAGTAAGGTACGATCTTAAAGCCTTTGTATAAGAGATTCTTATTCCAGATCTCTTTTAATGCCCACCACTCTGACTCAATGAAATTGTCATCGTAAGTAACATATGGATTATCCATATCTGCCCAGAATCCAACTGTGCCGGAAAAGTCTTCCCACATTCCTTTGTATTTCCATACAGATTCTTTACATTTCTTGATGAATGGCTCCATACCATATTCTTCAATCTGCTCTTTGCCATCCAGACCAAGCATCTTTTCTACTTCAAGCTCTACAGGAAGACCATGGGTATCCCATCCTGCTTTACGTGGAACCATATAACCTTTCATGGTCTTATATCGTGGAATCATATCCTTGATAACACGAGTCAGAACGTGACCGATATGCGGCTTACCATTTGCAGTAGGAGGTCCATCATAGAATGTGTAAGTAGGATTTCCCTCCCTTGCTTTCATTGATTTTTCAAAGATTTTCTGATTGCGCCAAAACTTGCCGACATTTTTCTCACGGTCAACAAAGTTTAAGTTCGTCGAAACTTTCTCGTACATAGTTACTCTTTCCTTTCTTTTTATGATTTTGCCTGATAAAAAACTTTAAAAGATTGCAATGTAAATGATTTCCCAATAAAGACCGGGAAGAAAAAACAAAAAAAGCTTCCATCCCAAAACAGGATGAAAGCCGTTACAATCATAAACCACCTATTCTGATGTACCTTCGATACACAACCCATATAACGGTGGGAACCGTCGTAATGTACTCAATTCCTTTTTCCATCCGAAGCTTCGGAGTGATCTTCACGATCCGGTACTCTGCATCCGGTTCTCACTATCCCGGATTCACTTTGCCTTTTCCCAAAAAGCTACTGTCTCCATCAACGCTTTTATCAACACAATATATATTTCATAATATAACCTGCTTTTTCATTTGTCAAGACCGTTTCTTCCCGGAATCATTCTTTCCATTGTCTGCTGACCTTTTAGTTCAAATGCATTCTTTCTATTGTCCGGCTGACTTTTTAACCTGACCGCATTCTTTTTCTGCATGACAGTCGTTTTTCCTGATATTATTTTTCTTCAAGGATAGCTCTTGCAACATGCACACCACTTGCCGAAGCATGTGAAAGCGAATGCGTCACCCCACTGCAATCACCGATGATATACAAGCCTTTATGTGCTGTCTCTAAGTTACGGTCAAGTTCTACTTCCATATTATAGAACTTAACTTCGACACCATATAATAACGTATCGTCATTTGCCGTACCCGGTGCGATCTTATCAAGTGCATAGATCATCTCGATAATTCCGTCTAAGATACGCTTTGGCATAACAAGACTTAAATCACCCGGTGTTGCCTTTAATGTCGGCGTTACAAAGCTTTCCTCGATTCGGCGTGCATTGCTGCGTCGTCCACGGATCAGATCGCCGAAACGCTGTACTAAAACACCGCCACCTAACATATTGGAAAGTCTGGCGATACTCTCACCATATCCATTACTGTCGCGGAACGGCTCTGAAAAATGCTTGGCAACCAAAAGTGCAAAGTTTGTATTTGCCGTGTGCTTTGCCGGATCTTCATAACTGTGTCCGTTTACCGTTACAATACCGTTCGTGTTCTCATTAACCACAACGCCATGCGGATTCATACAGAATGTACGAACCAGATCTTCAAACTTCTCCGTGCGATATACGATCTTGCTTTCATATAATTCATCGGTCAGATGCGAAAATACTTCTGCCGGAAGTTCGACACGGACACCGATATCCACACGATTGGATTTTGTTTTGATCTCCAGATCACTGCAAAGTTTTTCTGCCCATTTACTTCCGCTTCTTCCTGCGGAAACGATACATTTACTACAGCTGTAGTTTTTATCTGCTGTAGATACTACATAACCCTCTTCTGTCTTTTGAACACTTTCTACATAAGTATCAAAATAAAAGTCTGCTTTTGAACTTAATTCTTTGTACATATTCTGTAACACGATATAATTGATATCTGTTCCCAGATGACGTACTGACGCATCCAGAAGATGAAGTCCGTTTTGTAAACAAAGTTTCTTAATGTGCGTATTGGTTGTGGAATACAGCTTTGTGCCTTCCCCACCGTATTTTACATTCAGATCATCTACATAATGCATCAGCTCCATGGCCTTTTCTTTCCCGATATATTCATAAAGCGTGCCACCGAACTGATTGGTAATATTGTATTTTCCATCGGAGAATGCACCTGCTCCGCCAAAACCATTCATAATCGAACAGCTCTTGCAATTAATACATGATTTAATCTTATCTCCATCGATCGGACATTTTCTCTTTTCCAATGCATGGCCGCCCTCTAAGACTGCGATACGCAGATCACTTTTTTCTTTTGTCAGTTCATATGCCGCAAAAATACCTCCCGGTCCGGCTCCAATAATGATCACATCATAATCCATCTACAAGTACCTCCTCACTCTGTAAAGCTGTCCTATGACAAGCCTGTTTCTTTGTTTATACAATCTAAGCAACCTTTACATTATAATATAGAACGCCTTTCTAATCAATCATTTTTCCCATAAAACAAAATAGAAAATGCGTCTTATTAATGTTTTTGATCTGCGTTTCTATTTCTTTTCTTTTTTGGAGCACTGTTTCACCTGATAAGAATTTTTAAGATTTTTTTCTTTTTTGCCCTGATTATGGGCGCTCTCATCTGATATAGGGGCAAGGCCAGTTCTGATGTACATTGCTGTTTGGGAATCTCTAAGCCCGTCGCCACTTGGCTGCTGTTTTTTAGCAGACTATGTGT
>ERZ773200.2430-NODE-2430-length-13585-cov-12.002661_pt1 | contig 13585 bp, 10 predicted proteins | sample MGYA00581008_ERZ773200 | MGnify/ENA primary metagenome ERZ773200 (study PRJEB29015, sample SAMEA2737770) | human gut metagenome | biome: human gut; feature: human-associated habitat; material: faeces | place: China | collected 2012 ... | reverse complement strand
GAGTATGCACAGGCTATGCTGGACAACATATCGAAGTTTGAGAATGATCTGCTTGTGAATACGATTTTTAGTTTGTTGGTTAGTCTTAGTAGGTGTATAGAGGACGACTATAAGCAAAAGTACAAGTCGGTCAGGCGGACGGTGGATAGCAGGCTACGGAGGAGGATAAGTCAAAAAAAGCTGTCGCTGGGTATCAAGGAAGAGCAGGCTCAGAGTTATGAGCATTCATATTGATTCCGATTGTACAGCGTTATGTTCTAACATCGGCGGCATATTGTGAAGAATAGAAAGCACTGTATCGTTATCTGTGATCCATTCTTCTGTCTGCTGTTTTTCAAGAACAACAGGCATTCGGCGATGAATAGTACTGACAGATAAATTTGCAGATGTGGTCAGATTAATAAATCTTGGTTCGTTATTGAAAAAGTTATAGAATCCTGCCATATACAGCGTTTTGCTCGAAGGAATATAGGTACTTTGGCTTGGCACGATCCCATACACAAAAGCCTGTGCTTGGAATAACGCATCTGCGGTTCAGCAGACTATATTTAAATGTTTTCTTTTCCTCTGCCGTTTCAGCTCTGGCGTTAATCATCACGCCTTTGTTTCTGAAATTCGGAAATCCCCAAGTATATGGAACAGATGTAATTTCTGAGTTCTGTATGATAAGGACAGGAGCTGTATTCGTCGGAAAGATCTCCCCTTGCTTGATTTGCGTCTGAGGATAATTCCGTTTAAGAATATCCATCATTTTCGCTATGTCATAATCGTATTCATCATCAAAAACAAGCTGTATCTTCCGCACATTATCTCTTCGCCTCCACAAACCACTTTGGTTCTTCATATGGCGGCAAAGAAATATCCTGCCTGTTTTACAGCCTTTGATATTCTGTATTATGAAGACAGACAGGTCACTGACTTGCCGATGACTGAAAGAAAAGCACTTCTGAAGAAAGCGGTAAAATCAGATGACAGCCGATTTGCGGTATCAAGATTTATTGAGAAAAACAGTATTCGGTTCTATAACCTTACCGAACAGCAGGACCTTGAGGGCATTGTTGCAAAACACAAGGACAGCAAATACTATTTTGACCGCAGAACAAAGAATTGGATAAAGATCAAGTATTTGCAGGACGATGATTTTATCGTTCTGGGATTTGATCCGAAAGAAAACAGCTTGAACAGCATAATCCTCGGTCAGTACAACGGCGGCAAGCTTGTATACAAGGGTCATGTTACCTTGGGCGTGGGCGGTGAGCCGTTCAAAAAATAAAGGAAATTGACAGAACAAACGGTTCGTTTTCTGAAGTTCCGAAAGAAAACGAACCGTTTGGGTAAAGCCTGAACTTGTATGTACCGTAAAATATATGATAAAAACAGAAAGCGGCGGTATGAGGCAGCCAGTGTTTAAGGGACTGAGAGAGAGGATAAATCGCCAGAGGAATATACTGATAATATACGCACATACTAAATTCAGATTGGAGTTGATAACATGGCAAAGGATTCACAGCTTGATCCAAACCAAATCAGAAGAATGAAGGCTAATGGCGACCATACAATGGCTGAAAGCTCTTTGGACGGAGAGGGCAGAAATAATAAAAAGCAATCGGGAAATCGTCATAAATGCGGAAATGATAAGTAGTAAAAAAGGAGTGCGTATCAGTGTGAAGCACTCCTTTTTTCGTATGGAAATATCTCATAATTTAAGAGTAATATTAATCTTAAACATATCGTCAAAATTATGTATATCAAAAGTACCGTTATGTTTGCTAACAGCGTTTCGTATATTGTTAATGCCAAAGCCGTGATGAGTTTTATCGTCTTTGGACGTCTTAAGATCAGCATTTACATCATTTGTCGGGTTGCTGATAGAAATAAACTGATATCCCTGCTGCATATTAAGATTAACTTTTATTATTTTATGTCCGCCGATCTTGCCGCAGGCTTCTATGGCGTTGTCAAGAGCATTGGAAAAAATAACGCATAGGTCAACAGGATCAAAATCGTGCGTGAATAAACCGTCAAGCTGTATTTCGGTATCATAAGATTTGGCTGCTTCCGCTTTTTCTGCAAGAATCGAATCCAGAATATGATTCCCACATTCAAACGGCTTTTCAGTTACGGTTCTGGACTTAGATAGCTTATTTATGTACTGTACAGCTTCTTCGTTTTTATTGGCTAAAATCAGCGCCGAAACGCATTGCATATGATTGATGTAATCGTGTCTAAAAGAGTGAAATTCTTTTTTCATATCGTCTAAGGCTTGGTAATGTCGGAGCTGAGAGTCTATCTGTTTTAAAAGCAGATCGGACGTGTCTTGAAAATATTTTTTTGACATACTGTTTATGAGCAGTAGAAGCATAATAGCAAACATTATCAGCATTAAGATAAGAAGAAAGAATTCTGAAAATCCCTTTTGTACGGAAACGTTGTCTGTTTCAAAGGAAATAAGCGTAACAACACCCTCCATAATAAAAACGCATAAAAGTATCAGTATACCGACTGCTTTAGAAGTGGATCTGAATGCAAATTTTAAATTTTTAAAAACACCCTTTTTACTTAAAAACCAGATTATTGCCAAAATCAAAAGCTGAAACGCCATTGAAGATATTTTGTTTATCATTAATTCGTTTGAAAACGATGTCGTGAGCTTGAATATCCATAGAACACAGCTTTGAATAAGAGAATCCAGTGATATCAGCAGTAAAGGCATATAGAACGATATAAAGCTTGTTCTTTTTGTTATAATACACGGAAAAACCACAAAGCGCAGATAATATACGGTAAGCAGCAGCGACATTACGAGCTTTGATGCCCCGGCAAAATATAAATTAAAAATCATGGTGTAAATTCCATGAATAGCGGACAAAGATAACAATTTTAACGGACTGATTCCTTGTTCTTTTAAAATGCCGGATATGTTTATCAGAACCAAGTTGAAAAGCAGGAGCAAATCCGAAATGATAAAAGCGATATTTGAGATCACATTGTTCATTGTATCAGTCCTTTGTATTATACCTTACTATGTACTCCTGAAAAGCCTTTTTGAAATCGGTCAGGTATCTCCTGCTTATGGTGGCACGCTCGTTATTATCAAAGCAGATAGTTTTATTATCGTGATTCCTTATGTGAAGAAAGCTTACAATACATGATCTATGAGACCGTATAAATCGGTCTTTAGGAAGCATCCTTTCAATTTCCTGCATATATCGGCAGCATTCAAAATAATTATCTATAGTTCGTATTATAGTATGTTTGTCCTTTGATTCAACATAAATTATTTCGGATAATCTGATCTTCCAAGAACCGTCGTTTGTGTTTATCATAAGAAAATCGTCAATTTCTATAGATTCCAGATAATCGTCCAACGCTTTATATAACTCTTCTCTTTTTATCGGCTTTACAAGAAATCGAAAAGTATTTACCTCGAAAGATTGAAAAACGATTTTAGGAAAAGCGGTGAGAAAAATAATGGCAACGTCTGACTTTTTTAATCTCAGACGTTTGGCAGTTTCCAATCCGTCGATATTGTCCAACTGATAGTCCATAAATATAAGATCAAATTTTTCGGTACTTGATAAAAGATCATTCCCTGTTCTGAAATATGCAGTTAAGATCGGCTCTTTTTTTAATGCGGAATATTCGTTTAAAAGCGTATATAATTCTTCATATAATATCATTTCATCGTCGCATACAGCAATCTTCATTTTTTTCGTCTCCCTTGTTTTTAATTATAACATAGAACTATTTATATATCAAGTACAATTTTATAATAAAATCACGTTAAAACTACCGCTTACGCCGAATTTATGACCGTATTTCAGATATCTATAGACTAACTTAAGAAAAAAATCTATACTACTCCCGAAATGAAAAACGGGGAGGGATATCAAATGTGGAGATACATCTGGCAAATAATTTTTAAGTAATAGGATGGGATAGGCATGGAAATAATTGAAAAGCAGTATTTATCCGTTGAATCTCTTTTGTCGTATAAAACAAGATCAACATACGGCAGACTTGGCAAATTGATTGATCACATCTCAAAAAGTCTGGAGTTACTTGAATTTGAGCAAATCGGAAATATTATTTTTTCTCTAAAAGAAAATACTTACGATACAGATGAAACGATACTGGATTTGGAATTTCTTGTACCTGTAGATAAAAAATTCAAAAGCAACGAGTTTTATGTCTACAAGCCTGAGTTCAAGATATTCAACGCAGTCAGGGCACGGCATATCGGAACTTATGACACATTAATAAATTCACGCAATAAAATGCAAAAATATTTATCTCAAAAGTGTTATCAACCGATAACAGATTTTTACTATTACATTAATAACAGCAATTTAGTGGATATTTACGTAGGGATCAACGGTAATATTGTTTGATATTAGGCGGACAAATTTTTGTCCGCCGTTTCCTTTTTTACGACAAATTCTGAGTCAATATGACCGCTTACGCCGAATTTATGACCGTATTTCAGATATCCATAGACAAATGACATTGTTTATGGTATTTTTTAACGGAGCTTGATCAACAAAATTCATATAATATTCGAGGATTTAAGGAGGAATTTATGGGCAGATTTTTTTCATTGGTTCAAATAAAGAATAACGGCAGCAGAGAACAGTTTTTAAAAGCATTTTGTGATGTAATGAAAAAACGTAGTTTTGTGCCATGCTCTGAGGAAGAATCAAGCGTAAGTTATATTCTTGCTTTTTCCGAAAGCGGCAAATGGGTAACGCTCACTTGCGAGGCGTACAGGGACGATACTAATCGGGTCAAGACCGACGCTAAACAGACGGCGACGGAAATGAAAACAAGCAGTTTCAGTATGGACGTTGTAGACAGCGACTTTGCAGTACTGGAATTGTATAAAGATTCGTCTGCTGCGGACACGGTTATCGTAGGCGACGGTTCGGGGTACGGATTTGACGAGGGTACTTCCAAAAAGGGAAAACGTGATTGCTGGGAACAGCTTTTAGCGTCGGGAAAAACGTGGGAGCAGCTCTCTGAAAAATGGAACAAGGACGGGGTTTTTGTTGAGGATACCTTGTATGAAGCAGCTTCTGTACTGGGAATCGAGCCGAAATATATGGTTTCTGATTATGAGGATTTTGAAAGCAAAGCAGACAAAGATACAAATATTATTCCGATGTTTTTCAAAAAGAAGAATGAAAGAACCCTGTCTTTGAATGCCGCATTTAAACAGGTTTTCGGAGAAGCTCTTGAACCGTTGGGTTTTGTAAAAATAAAAGTTGCTAAACTTACTTACTTTGTACGGGTGGTAAATGATGAAATACTGCATATTTTGACATATCGAGAGCTTCGGACACGAAAAACAGGTTATAAGTCTTTTGAAATTTTAGGTGGAGTTGTTTCACTTTATAGGCGAACGATAGATTTTACAAAGAGTCCGGAGTGTTGGCTGAAAAACAATCATCATTATTACTGTTCATTAAATCCTGAGATTGATGATGATGTAATGGAAAGTGCAGTCCAATATGTATGTGATGTATGGGGAAAAAGTATGGATTGGTTTGTTCGTACTGAGTCACTTGAAGGAGCTTTTAGCAAAAGTATAGTACACTTTTTATATAAATCAGACGACATTTATGGTATGAAAAATGCATTTAATGTAACCCAAAACGTTATGCTGCCGATTTTTGATGAAGCAATCAATCTCAACAACTGCATAGAGCATTTTTACAAACTTGGAACCCCAATGGATATTTGCTGCGATTTAGAGGAATTTAACACAAAACCTCATTATTACTATTCCGAAGGTCTTTTACTGATAAAGACAGGTTACAAAGGTGATATTACGCCATATATGGAAAATATTCTTGCAATGAAAGTAAAAGAAGTTGAGAAAGGCCTTTCCGGCCTTTCCGGAGCAACAGATATTAATGACTACAAAAATAGATTTCGTCAGAAGGTACAACAGCAAATTATCATTCGTGACCAAATGTTGAATGATGCAAAACTAAACACAAAGGTAACGGCAGAATTAAAGAAGCGCAGAACAGACAATATTCGAACTCTTAAATCGTTTGGGTTAGAAATATAAAATGAAAGGCTGGTTATTATGCATCAAAAATTTTTAAAATTAATTTCATTTATGTTGGTAGTATCACTATTACTATCAGTGGTAACAACATCAAATTTTCCTTCTTTGATTGTTTCAGCAGAAGAAAGTATATCAGAAGACAATAGAACTGAAGAAGAATCGAAAGAGGATGCAGTATTACTAACATCAATAACTGGAGATTGGAATAGGGCTAAAAGAGATGGTATAGTGCCTCCTTATGGTCAGTTCCATCATGATGTTCAAGATCATATTATTGATAAATATAAAAAAGATAATATTACAGATGAACATACAGTTACCTTTAAATCTGGACAAGCTCCAGTTGGAAACAAAACAGGAACTGGAAGAGCTGATTTATATTTTGAGGATGTTGAAAACGATATTGCTTATTTTTGGGAAGTGAAACCAGGCTCTTATTTGGAACCTTCCAAAATGATTGAAGGTCTAACTCAACTCGACAGGTATGTAAATAATACTTTACTGGAAGATGGGATAACCGAACACAGATATGGTAATACACCTTATAGTGATGAAAATATTTCATATATTAAGGGTGATCTTAGCTTAGCGGATATTTATAAAAAATTTAGTTGGAAACTTGGTAATATTGATATAAGTCAACTTGAGGGTCTTGATATTAGTTTTGATGGTATTTATGACACATCTCATAAGTATGTGATTTTAATTGCATATCTTCCAAGTGGATTAATACTTTACTGGTTTATACGAATTCCAGATTATAAACTTGACAATCTGTCTGATGTTCCCGATCTGTCACCATTTTGGTGGTTATTTGGATCGACATTTTTAAGTTATTGGTATCAAATTAATCAAAATCTTGGTAATGGTTCTGGTCTCGCTCCATCGCCAAGTTTTGTACCAAGTTTTGCACCGGACTTTGCGCCAAGTTTTGCGCCGGACTTTGCACCAAGTTATTCACCAAACTATTCACCAAGTTATTCTTATGCAAATGAAAGCGCAAATCAAGAAATCTTACAGCGTGAATTAGAATTATGGGAACAAGAGAAAAGCAGCAGTACAAGTATAGATACAGCAACGGTACTAAAGTATAGTATACCAGCTTTAGGTGGAGTATGTGCAGCTGCTGGTATAATTAAATTGGCAACATCCGGCAAGCTTGATAGTGTTTCAAAATCAATTTCTGCGGCATGTACAACACTTATGATTACACTAAATCCAATTGTAGCAAGTGCTGAAAGTGTTGAAAACCCAGAAGAAGTAAATAAAGCTGTTGATGATTTTCTTTTAGCTGTGGAAGTTTTTATGGGAGAAGAATTTGCAGAAGAATTAAGACAAGCATTGCTTGCAAATGACGCAAAAAAAATAGATGAATTAATGAAAGAAATTCAAGAGGAATCCGGTAATTATGACAGAGCAGGCAAAGCCCAGCCACCCCGTGATCCTCTCATAATAGACTTAGGCGAATCAGGCATAGAACTGCGTTCACTTGAACACGGTGTAAATTTTGACCTTGACAATAACGGATTTGCAGAGAAAACAGCATGGATAGGTACAGAGGACGGGTTTTTAGCGTTAGACAGAAACGGAAACGGAAATATTGATAACGGCGGAGAGCTTTTCGGAGATCAGGTAATTCTTAAAGACGGTTCAAAATCCGAATCAGGCTTTGAAGCACTTGCAGAACTTGATGATAACAGCGATGGAATAATTGATAATAATGACATTGCTTTTGCTGATCTAAGAGTGTGGATAGACGCTAACCATAACGGAAAATCCGAATCAAATGAACTTAAAACTTTAAATGAAACAGGCATTGTTTCTATTAGCCTTGAACATTCGGAAGTCAGCTTTGTAGATGAAGAAACAGGTACGCGCATTGCAGAATCAGCAAGCGTTACAATTAACAAAAACGGAACTGTATCGATGGTGGATATCAGCGAGTTCTGGTTCCCTGTAAATTCATCTGATACAACTCAGGACGGCGTGGTTACAGCGGGTAATGTCCCAAATATAATTCAGGCTATCAATGATGATGAAAGCGGAGAATTACTTGAACTTTGCTATCAATTCAGCGAATCTACGGATATAGTTATGAAACGCTGCTATCTGAAAAAGATTATCTATAAAATAACAGATTCTGAAAATATTGTAATCAACAGCCGAGGCGGAAATATAGATGCAAGAGATCTTCACGTGATCGAGCAGTTCATGGGACGTGATTTTGAGGGTGTAGGAGGTTCAAATCCGAACTCTAATGCAGCTTCAATATTAAAGGATATATATACAAATATAGAAAATCAGTATTACAATATTCTTAATATGTACTGTGGTCTTGGCGGCTATTTGAATGCAGTTTACGAATACGAGGACGAGAACGGCAACAAAAATCTTAACTTAGAGCTTTTAAATTATATATTTGATGAAAAAGCTGCTGAGGGAGAAAATATTGATTATTTAGTATATGACTTTGGTGTTTATCTCAAGTCGTATGATAAGATCAACGGGACATCATGCTTTACTGATTACAGTAATCACTATTCAGCGAATTATGCGGATATTGTTGAATTAACAAAATCAGGTAACACATATCTTGGCACAGAAGCTAATGATTCGTATAGCGGTACTAACAATAATGATTTCACTTTTGGCGAAGGTGGTAACGATAACCTTCGTGGCGGAAACGGAAACGACGCTATTAGTGGTGGAGCAGGCAACGATATCTTGTACGGAGATTCAGGCAGCGACATACTTATTGGCGGCGAAGGCAGCGACACTCTCGACGGCGGAACAGGAAATGACACATTAAAAGGCGGCGCAGGAGACGATACATATATCTTCGCAAAGGGATACGGAAACGATACGATAATCGATTCCGAGGGTCTGAATACCCTCAGATTCAAGGGACTCGATCCAAGCGATATTCTCGTAAACGGTACAGGCGAATGCGACGTAACAATTACGATCAAGGGTACAAATGATACTCTCGTTATAAAGGATTTTCGTAAGGGCGAGGAATACCGTAATTACGATCTTGAATTTAACGGAGTTAAAATGCACGTTACCGATAAGGGCAGTCCGTTCAGACATATCTACGGCGGTAACGGCGACGATGTCCTCAAGGCAGTTGTAGATGATTCGGTTATGCACGCTTTCGGCGGTGACGATACCGTTTACGGCAGCAAGGGTGACGACATTATCTATGGTAACGAGGGCAGCGATACCATTTATGCAGGAAACGGAAACGACTTTGTTTACGGCGGTGCAGGAAACGATATTATTGACGGGGGCGAGGGAAACGACTTACTCTATGGAGGTTTCGGAGACGATACATATATTTTCGGCAAAAATTGCGGTACAGATGTAATAAACGATACCGAGGGTACTTCTGTTATCAAGCTCACGAACGAAGTTTCTCTTGCAGACCTTCGTATCGATTCGGTGGGCGAAGATGTTGTTATCAGTATAAGGGATACCGACGATAAACTCATAATCACAGACTTTAAGCAAAATCCCGATAACTATGTTCTTCGTATAGGAGATGAGGAAATCTCCGTTAAGGATAACATTACAGCAGAAGAAAAAGAGTTCCTTTCGGGTTCGGAAAACTACGACTATATCGTTAATGAGAATAAAACGGTTATCGCAGGCGGAGAAAGCGGAGACAGAATAATCGGTTCCGGCATGGACGAGTATATACTCGGAGATTCAGACAGCGATCAACTTCTTGCAGGCGGCGGAAACGACGTGATTTTCGGAGGTTCGGGAGACGACTACATTAACGGCGGAGACGGAGACGATATAATTGACGCAGGAACAGGCAATGACTTCATTGACGGCGGCAGCGGAAACGACATATATATCTTCAAGCCGGGATACGGCGCCGACTCCATTATGGACAGTGAGGGTGTTAACACTGTTATGTTCGGAGACGGTTTCACCGCCGGAGGCATCAAGGCATACCGTTCCAATTGGAACGATATTCTCATTACCTTTGACGGCTTTGAGGATACTCTTACCATTAAGAATTACTGCATCAGCAAGGAGGCAAGAAACTTCACACTTGTATTTGCCGACGGAACTGTCGTAGAAGCAGCAGATCAGAACAGTCCTCTCAGAACTATTTACGGCACTGACGGCAGCGAGTATATGATCTCCATTTATGAGGATGGCATTACAAAACTCGGTCAGGACGGCGACGATCAGCTTGTAGGCAGCAACGGAAACGACTTTCTCTACGGAGATAAGGGCAGCGACAGACTTACAGGCAACGCAGGAAACGATGTTCTTGACGGCGGTGAAGGCAATGACTTCCTTTACGGAGGCGCAGGCAACGACACATATATTTTCAAAAAAGGCTACGGTACAGATACTATCGACGACGGCGAAGGGACGAATACTATTGAGATTTACGGATATTCAGCAAATCAGATAAAGGCTTACCGTACAAACTGGAACGATATTACCGTTACCTTTGAGGGTTCTGATGATAAGCTTGTGATCGAGGGATTCTTTACTTCCGAGGCAAACAGAAATTTCTATCTTACGTTTAACGGCGGTTCTAAGCTTCACGCAACCGCGTCCAACAGTCCTCTGAGGACTATTTACGGAACTGAAAACAGCGATTACATCGCAGCTATGGACGACAGGGGTGTAACTCTTATCGGAGAAAACGGCAGCGACAGCCTTAACGGAGGAAACGGCGCAGATAAGCTGTACGGAGGTATCGGAGACGATCAGCTTTACGGAAGCGGCGGAAACGATATTCTTGACGGAGGCGAAGGCAGCGATTATCTATATGGCGGATCAGGAAATGATACATACATCTTTAATATCGGTTACGGCACAGATACCATCAGCGACAGCGAGGGCGTCAACACGATCTCATTCGGCAGCGGTATTTCGGCGGATATGATAACAGTTTACAGAACAAACTGGAATGATCTTACCATTACATTCGAAGGTATTGAGGACAAGCTGATCATTCAGGGTTACTTTACATTTGAGGATAACAGAAATTTCAATGTGAACTTTGCAGACGGAACAAGATATGCATATGACAGTGAAGAAAATCCGCTGAAACAGGTACACGCAACAGAATATGACGACTGGATGTCCGCACGGAGCGATAACGGCATTGTGATACACGGTGACGGAGGAAACGACACGCTTAACGTCGGTGCGGGAGACGATGTTCTGGACGGAGGTACAGGTAACGATTATCTTAGCGGAGGCATCGGTAACGATACATATATTTTCGAAATCGGTTACGGATCGGATATTGTTGAGGATACCGACGGTGAAAACAATGTCATTCTTAACAGACTGACATTGGATATGATAGAGTTCAACGTTAACGAATATGGAGATCTGTTAGTGTCTATTAATGGCAGCGAGGATGTTCTCACGATTAGAAGCTTTGATCCCGAATTATTTACGTTTGAATTTGCTGACGGCGTTATCGGAATGGTAAGTGCTGAAATGGCTGAGTTTATACAGATAATTTCGAAGGAGTAATTTAATACGTTCAAACAGCAAAAGCGGTTTCATTCAGTGAAGCCGCTTTTTTTGTGTACAAGGATCAAACCGTCAGAATGACAATACAATAGCAGTATACAGCATAAAAGGCGCGTACTTTCCCAAAAGCACGCGCCGATTTTCGTATATTCTGCACCTTTGTGAAAGACTAATAAGGCGATTTTGATCGTTATTTTGACCAATGTGATAGAATTTAAGCACATTATATCACATCAAAAGCCTTTTGTAAAGTCAAAATGAGAAAATCAGCAAAAAAACACGATCTGATAAAGTTTTCAGCCGTCAGAATTTCAGTACGAGGAGGGCGATAAAATGAGAAATACAATGAACATTTACAAGAGAAAAGACGGACGTTTCGAGGGGCGTATTCCGTTTGGAAGAGATGATAACGGAAACCTGAAGTATAGGTATCTGTATTCAAGAAGTCTTGCCCAACTTAAGGAGAAAATGCTTTCCGCTTATGCGGCATCGGAAAAGTATTCGCCTGTCGTTTGCAGTAAAACCTTGCAGGAGTTATCGCTTGAATGGCTCAGCTGTGCTAAGCTGCGTGTTAAGGAATCAAGCTATTGCTGTTATGAGAGGATAGTAACCAAATATATAATTCCGTATTTTAAGCAGACAAAATATTGCGGGTTAAATACTCCGAAAATCAACGCTTTTATCGAATATCTTCTGAAATATGGAAGGTCTGACGGGAATGGTGGATTATCTGCTAAGACGGCTCACGATATTATTGTAACAATGCGCTCTATTGCTAAATATGCGGAACAAGAGTATGGCTTGCGTAACCCAATGCACAGCGTTTCTATGCCGAGGATTGAAAGAAAGGAAAATCCGGTTCTAAATGAAAATGAGCGTAAAAAACTTCAAAATCATTTAGTGAATAACCTGAACAATACAAATATCGGCATACTTCTTACTATGTACAGCGGTATCCGTATTGGTGAGATTTGCGCTTTAAAATGGGGAGACATTGATTTACGGGGCGGTATTATCCACGTTTCAAGAACTGTTCAGCGCATTAAAGATAAAACGGGGAACGCAAAAACCAAGATTGTTATTGCTTCACCGAAAAGCAAGACATCGGAGCGTGATATTCCGATACCCGACTTTCTTGTTAACATTCTTAATGCAAGAAGTCAAGATAAAAGCGGCTATATTCTTTCCGGAAATCACACACCGATTGAACCAAGAACAATGCAGAACAGATTTAAATCCATTCTGAAAAAGTGCGAAATACGCAGCGTTAATTTTCATTTGCTTCGCCACACTTATGCTACCGTTTGTATTGAGAACGGTTTCGACGCTAAAACTGTAAGCGAGCTGCTCGGTCATGCGAGCGTTAATATCACTCTTAACCGCTATGTTCGCTCGTCGCTCGATATGAAAAAGAAATATGTAGCAAAACTTAATTTTGCGGCTTAGAAGTTTTCAGCCGTCAAAATAAAATCTAAGATTATCGATAATGCCTGATTTTCGCTGCTTTTTAATCTTTTTGCTTGTAGGTGCAGATTTTGCGAAAGTTTTTACTTGTCTGTATTAATGTATTATACCATAGTTTTAACAAATCATGTATTGATTTTGCGTGAAATATTTGGTATAATGTCGAATAAGGCAGGTGGTATATATGATTAAGATCGCAGTTGTTGATGACGAGCTTGATATGCTGAAAGAAATAACGGATGGTATATCGAAGCAATTTGAAAAACGTAAAATTAAAATAACGATAGATAAATTTACAAATGGCGCTCAATTAATAAAATCGCTTGTTTGATGTGGTGTTTTTGGATATAGAACTTCCGGATAAGCTTGGATTGGAAATTGCAAAGCTGCTGAAAGAAACATATAGAAATATTATCATCGCATTCGTTACGTCATTTGATAACTACGTTTACGATGCATTCGATTATGATGTTTAGTGGTTTTGTCAATATCACTTGACACATTTTATTCGAACAAGAATTATGCAGCGAG
>ERZ773200.2429-NODE-2429-length-13587-cov-3.548773_pt1 | contig 13587 bp, 16 predicted proteins | sample MGYA00581008_ERZ773200 | MGnify/ENA primary metagenome ERZ773200 (study PRJEB29015, sample SAMEA2737770) | human gut metagenome | biome: human gut; feature: human-associated habitat; material: faeces | place: China | collected 2012 ... | reverse complement strand
ACATTTAAAATATTTAATAGAAGTTGAAAAATATGAATCTATTTCTAAAGCAGCACAGCATCTCTATATTAATCAACCACGTTTATCTAAAATTATTAAAGAAATAGAAGAAGAAGCTAATATAAAAATCTTTGAAAGACATAATAAAGGGGTTGTTCCAACAACTAAAGGAAGAGAATTTTTATCACAGGCTAAAAAAATTGTTCAAGAAGTAGATTATTTAAAAAATATGTATCAGGATGATCCTCATAAATTGAATTTAGATATTTGTGTCCCTCGTTCAAGTTACATCTCAGAAGCTTTTATTGAATATTTAAAAATGGATAATAATATGAAAAAGAAATTGAATCTAAATTATCGAGAAACGAATTCAATTGATACGATTCAAAATGTTTATGATGGAGAAAATAATTTAGGAATTGTACGTTTTCCTTTAAGAGATCAAGATTATTATTTCAATATTTTAAATTTAAAAGAATTGACTTATGAAAAACTATTTACTTTTGATTATCAAATACTTATTTCAAAAGATAATCCTCTTAAAGATAAAGATATCTATATGAAAGATTTAAAGAAACAAATTGAATTAAAACATGGAGATATTCATATTCAAGAAGATCATCATAATCATAAGCATATGAACATTTATGAAAGAGGAATACAATTTGAACTTTTAAATGAGATTCCAGAAACTTATATGTGGGTTGCCCCAATGCCTAAAAAGCTTTTAAAACAAAATGATTTTGTTTTAAAAACATGTAAAGATAAGAAAATACCATATGTTGATTATTTAATTTATCGAAAAGGATATATTTTATCAAAAGAAGATCAAAATTTTATAGAATGTTTGAAAAATGTAATCGAACAAGTGAAGTGAAAAAATGCACATGTAATGTGAAAAAAATAACTTGATATATAAAAAAAGGCATATCACTATGCCTTTTTAGTATCTAACCAAAAATAAATGTAAGTGCTATCATTAGAGATAGGAAAAGAGGAGAATAAGTTATGCAAAGATTTACATTACCTAGAGATTTATATCATGGAAAAGGTGCTTTAGAAGCCCTTAAAACATTAGAAGGAAAAAAAGCTATTGTATGTGTTGGTGGAGGATCAATGAAACGTAATGGTTTTTTAGATCGTGCTGTTAACTATTTACAAGAAGCTGGAATGGAAGTTAAATTATTTGAAGGTATTGAACCAGATCCATCAGTTGAAACTGTTATGAAAGGTGCAGCTGTTATGGAAGAATTTAATCCAGATTGGATTGTTGCCATGGGTGGAGGTTCACCAATTGATGCAGCAAAAGCTATGTGGATTAAATATGAATATCCAGATATCACATTTGAAGATATGTGCAAAGTATTTGGTATTCCAAAATTACGTAAAAAAGCTCATTTCTGTGCTATCCCATCTACTAGTGGTACAGCAACAGAAGTTACTGCTTTCTCAATTATTACAGACTATAATAAAGGAATTAAATATCCTATCGCTGACTTTGAAATTACACCAGATGTTGCTATCGTTGACCCTGATTTAGCTGAAACAATGCCAGTTAAATTAGTTGCTCATACTGGTATGGATGCAATGACTCATGCTATTGAAGCATATGTTTCTACAGCAAACTGTAATTATACAGATCCACTTGCTATTCATGCAATTGAATTAATTCAAGCTAACTTAGTAAAATCATATAATGGAGATATGGCAGCAAGAGATACAATGCATGATGCTCAATGTTTAGCTGGTCAATCATTCTCTAACGCTTTATTAGGTATCGTTCACTCAATGGCACATAAAACAGGTGCTGCTTTCGTTGATCAAGGTGGACATATTATTCATGGTGCAGCTAATGCAATGTATTTACCAAAAGTTATTGCTTTCAACGCAAAAGATCCAACAGCTAAAAAACGTTATGGTGTCATCGCTGATTACATGCATTTAGGTGGAGCAGATGATGATGAAAAAGTTGCTTTATTAATTAAATATTTAAGAGGTATGAATGATGAATTAAATATTCCTCATGGAATCAATAAATATGGTGCAGATGGTATGCCAGCTGAAACTGGATTTGTTCCAGAAGATATCTTCTTAGCACGTGTTGATGAAATTGCTGATAATGCAATTGCTGATGCATGTACAGGATCAAACCCACGTATTCCAAACCATGATGAAATGGTTGCTTTATTAAAAGCTTGCTACTATGATACAGAAGTAGATTTCTAATAGAATAAATGAGGTCCTAAATAAAGGACCTCTTTTTTTATGTGTATATACTATAAATACGTTTTTTAGGTGTTTAATACATACTTATGAAAACAATATTTCTTTTATTTATCTATAATAAAGATAGATAAAGGGGGTAGCTATTATGAAGTATGCAATATTAGATGGAAAATTAACTCATATTTCTAAAGTGAAAAAAGGAACAATTGCCAGAGTTTTTGGATACAGTGATGATTTAGTAATAGCTGTAGGTGGTAGGGAAAGAAAATATTGGAAATATTTAGATGTGAAACGTACAAGAATGTATCAAGGATTATAGGAATAACATTGTTTATTCCTTTTTTTGTATGTATAATAGAATTATTGGAGGTTATAGGATGAAATATGGAAATGAGATAAAAAATATATGTCATCTTGCATGGCCTGCTATTATTCAAGAAGCAATGAATACGGTAGTAACTTATGTAGATACAGGGATGGTTGGTTCTATGGGAGCAACAGCTTCTGCAGCAGTTGGTTTAACATCTACTGTTACTTGGCTGTTAGGAAGTATTTCGGTTGCCTTTGGAGTAGGTGTCTTAGCCGTATGTGCTCAGTCAGATGGCGCTAAAGATTATAAAAAAGTACAGATTGCGGGTCAACAAGCCTTATTTATTTCTTTTATTATAGGATTGATAACAACTATTATTAGTATCATAATTGCTCCATTTTTACCTGGTTGGCTCAATGGTGCCAAAGAAATAAGGCATGATGCTTTTTTATATTTTTTAATTGTATCAGCACCATTTATATTTAGAACATTTATTATTATTCTCTCTTCAACTTTAAGAGCTGTTAAAGATATGAAAACACCAATGATGATCAATGTTTATATGAATATAATCAATATCGTTTTAAATTTCTTTTTAATTTATCCGACAAGAAAGATATTTGGTATAACTGTTTATGGAGCTGGTTTATCCGTAGCCGGAGCAGCGATAGCTTCAGCTATTTCTTATATTGTTGGAGGAATTTTGATTTTTAGACATTATTATCAAAATAAAATCTTTGATTTTAAACATACAGGATTTCATTTTCATAAACCAGTATGTTTAGAATGTTTAAAAATTTCTATTCCTGTTGTTATGGAAAGAAGTGTTATTTGTTTAGGACATGTTACTTTTGCTTCGTTGATTGCTAAATTAGGAGTTGTTTCTTTGGCAACACATTCGATAGCAATTCAAGCAGAACAAGCGTTTTATGCACCGGGGTATGGTTTCCAATCAGCAGCAAGTACACTTGTAGGAAATGCTGTTGGTGAAAAAGATGAATCTAAAGTTAAAAGAATGACGTATCTTACATGTGCAATTACTTTAAGTATCATGGTTATTGCTGGTGTTTTATTATTCATAAATGCTCAAAATATTATGTCGATTTTTACTCCTGATCAAAAAGTTATCGCTTTAGGAACTAGGGTATTAAGGATTGTTTCTATTAGTGAACCAATCTATGGTATCTTGATTATTTTAGAAGGAACTTTTAATGGAATGGGGGATACCAAAGCACCATTTGTATTTTCTTTGATTACGATGTGGGGAATAAGGATTTTTGGTTCAATGCTCATGATCAATGTCTTTTCATTTGGACTTGAAAGTGTTTGGATCATGATGGTTTTAGATAATATTTCTAGATGTTTATTATTATCAACACGTTTTTTGAAAGGAAAATGGAAATATCGGGTTTATCAATAGGAGGAAAGAAAATGAAATATAAAAAATTTGAAAATACAATTATCGCAAGAATTGATAAGGGTGAAGATATTGTTGAACAAGTTAAAAATATTGCTTTAAAAGAAAATATCAAACTTGCAAGTATTCAAGCTTTAGGTGCAATTAATGATTTTACAGTTGGTGTTTTTAAAACAAAGGAAAAGAAATATTATGCTAATGAATTTAAAGGTGATTATGAAATTGTATCTCTTACGGGAACTATTAATACAATGAATGGTGAATATTATAGTCATATGCATCTATCTGCTGGAAATGATCAAGGAGAAGTTTTTGGTGGTCATTTAAATAAAGCAATTGTTTCAGCAACATGTGAAATGGTTATTCAAGTCATCAATGGACAAGTAGATCGTTACTTTGATGAAGAAATTGGATTAAATTTATTAAAATTATAAAGGAGCTAACTATGGAATATTTAACATTACCACAAACGGATTTAAAGGTATCAAAGATTGCTTTAGGATGTATGAGAATTGCTGATAAAAGCATTGAAGAAGTGGAAGAACTTGTCAAAACTGCTCTAGAATCAGGAATTAATTTTTTTGATCATGCAGATATTTATGGTGGAGGAAAATCAGAAGAATTATTTGGTGAAGTATTAAAAAGACATCCTGAATATAGAAAACAGATGATTATTCAAACAAAGTGTGGTATTGTTCCTGGAAAAAGATATGATTTTTCTAAGGAACATATCTTAAAATGTGTCAATGAATCATTAGAAAGATTACATACAGATTATGTAGATGTTCTTTTGCTTCATAGACCAGATGCTTTATGTGATCCTCAAGAAGTTGCTGAAACTTTTAATGAGTTATATGAAGCTGGAAAAGTTCATTATTTTGGTGTTTCTAACCATACACCTTTACAAATAGAATTATTAAAGAAATATTTAAAATATCCAATTATTATTAATCAATTACAATTATCAATCGTTCATTCAGTAATGATTGATTCAGGATTAAATATGAATATGAAAGAAGCATTTGCACAAGAAAAAGATGGTGGTGTTTTAGATTATTGTCGTTTAAATGATATTACGATCCAACCATGGAGTTCAATCCAAGCTTCTTGGGCGGAAGGAACTTTTATTGATCATCCAAATTATCAAAAATTAAATGATGTCATGCAACAATTAGCTCATAAATATCAAGTAACTAAACCAGCAATAGCGATTGCTTGGTTACTTCGTCATCCTGCACATATGCAACCAATCGTAGGAACAACATCCTCTCAACATTTAAAAGAAACAATTAAAGCATGTGATTTTACGCTTACAAGACAAGAATGGTATGATCTCTATCTTGCAAGTGAAAAACCACTACCATAGAAAGTTGCTTAGGCAACTTTTTATATACTTTATAATAAAAATAATATTTATTGAATAAATATAATATATTGATATAATAAAGATGGGTGATGTTTATGAAATATAAAAGAATATCTACAAAAGATTATTTAGTAAATGAAGATCAATTTATCGAATTATTAGAAAATAAAGCTTTAGAAGGATGGTATTTAAAAAATATAAGTCTAAATTTTTTAACATTTGAAAAAAGAACACCACAAAGAAAGCATTATAAAATATATTATAAACAAATAAATAAAGATATAAAAGAAGCAGGATGCCGTATTATTGTTAATTATTTTGGGTTACAAGTAGTAGAAGTTGAAGATCTTTTTGCTCAACCTTTAAAACAAGATGTAGGTGATAAAAAAGAAATCTTATCAACGATTTATAATTTTACAACTCATTATTTTTTAATGATCATGGCCATTGTTTTATTAATTGCTTATCAACCTTTTAAAATACATGGGTTACCAAGTTTACCTTATTTGACTTTTTATTTTGGTACTTATTTATTTTATACTGCTGTAAGTCTTATAAGCCTCTCTTTGTTCTTTTTTGGCTTATGTAATCTATCACATTTAAAAAAAGTAATGAAAAATAAGCCCTTTTATTTAGAAAATATTTTTAATACTTTATCTAAAATAAATTTTTATGTTGGGATTATTTTGATTTTATTAGATTTATTAAAACAAAATGGTTTCAAATCATTTCTGATTTTACTTGTTTCTTGGCTAATTGGTTATCTTGGACATCTTTATAAAGAAAAACATCAAAAATCTAATGCGATTGTTTATCTTTGTGTTATTGCTACAATTGCTTTAAGTTTGTATGACCATCCAGCAGATGACGATCCTTATAGCGCTATTGAACCTGTCCAAAGCTTACAACAACCTTATAGCTATGAAGATGGTGGAATGTTATATCAAGGATATTCTATTGAAGGGGATCATGGAATAATGGAAGGCTATTATAAAGGATTTACGGCAGCTATTTCAAAAGATATTTTTGAATATCAAGTAGAAAATATTTTTAAAAATAAAATGGCTTATAAAAAAATTATTCAGCAATATCCTCTGATAACTCAAAAAGATAGTGATTTATGTTTTAAATATAAACAAAAATATGTTGTATTAAAGGGTCAAGAAGTTTTTTACATCAATAACAAAGAAGGATTACCGCTTTCTAAATATATTAAATATTATCAACGATTAAAGGTCTAAGAATTTCTTAGATCTTTTTTGTATAAAAATAATAAAAATAATATTGATGTACAAATAATATAATAATATAATAAAAGTAAGGAAAAGATAAATTACATCTCTAGGCAAATAAAGTATTTATTAGAATATATGTAGAAAGGAATGTGAGATTTATATGAAGATAATAGATAAAGTATGGGTCTTTGATTATTTAATGGAAATTTTTATGATCATGACCATGGTTTGTGGTCAAAGCTTACTTACAAATTCTTTAAATCCTTTAGGATATATTAGTATTCATATTAGTTTTATTATTTATTGTTTATTTTATTTTTTACCTATTTTATATTTTATTGCCTTATGGAATAGTGATGTCATAGATTATCGAAAAAATATAATTCTACTTATTATCTTATTTATCTTTAATAAATTATTTCATGGAAATCAAGTTCAACTTTCTTTTCCATTACCTGCTATAGATTTTTATGTAGTTATTTGTTTAATTATAACGATAGTATTTTATATAAGGAGAAAAAATGATGAAAGTAAAACTTATTTTAAGTCTTGATGAATTAGAAAAAGCATATAAGGAATATAAAAAAGCCTTTCGTTTTTCTGGGTTATTCTTTGGTATTCATCAAGAAATAATGGAAGATAAAGATTTTGAAAAATATTTATATTTTTCAAGTGATAAAGTTGAATGTTGTGATATAGAAAAACATAAGCTTTTTGAAATAGACTATGATGATTTTTATGAAATTGATCTGTCTTTAAAACAAAAGGTAGTTTGTATGTTAGTAACAACAAGAAATCAACAATATTCTTTTGAATGTAAACAAGATACACGTTTTTTACAAATAATTGATCTTTTTGAACAAAAGAAAATAAGATATATAGATAGAAATCATTTTATTTCAATCAAGCGATAATCATTGAAAGAAGGGAAATTTACCCTTCTTTTTCATTTAATGAATAAATCTTAATAGAATGAAAACAGGAGGGATAAAATGATTTATTCGCTTATTGTACTAACAGCAGGCTTTTTTGTTTTAGTGAAAGGAGCAGATTGGTTTGTAGATGGAGCATCTTCACTAGCAAGTATTTTTCATGTTTCTCAATTAGTTATTGGATTGACGATTTGTGCGATGGGAACCAGTTTGCCAGAGGCAGCTGTTTCATTAGTAGCAGGGTTAAAAGGAAATTCAGGAATTACCATTGGGAATGTTGTTGGAAGTAATATTTTAAATATTTTGATTGTTTTAGGAATGAGCGCTTTGATTACAAAAATAAAGATTGAAAAATCAACATTGTTCATTGAAATTCCTTATATGTTGCTTTCAAGTCTTGTTTTACTTGTTATGGGAAAAAGTCAACAAGTTGTATCGTTTCAAGAAGGACTTATTTTAATAGGTATGTTTATCATTTATTTACTTTATTTGTTTTGGTTGTCACAAAAAGAAAGTGAGGAGGAAGTCTCTTCACAATACTCTTTTATAGGATGTGTGTTGTTGATTGGTTTAGGCATCTTTTTTGTCATGATTGGTAGTCAACTGGTTGTTAAAGCAGCCACTCAAATAGCTTATTGGTTACATTTTTCTCAAAGATTCATCGGTTTAACGATTGTTGCTTTTGGAACATCATTGCCTGAATTAGTAACCTCTTTACAGGCAGCTAGAAAAGATCATGCGGGTATTGCGATTGGAAATATTGTCGGAAGTAATATTTTTAATATTTTATTTATTGCTGGAGGTGTTTCTTTAATTTGTCCAGTACCTTTTGAAAGTAAATTTATTGTAGATATGTTTGTAGCTATAGGAAGTGGTTGTTTATTATGGCTTTTAACGATTTATCGACATGAATTAAATAGAATAGATGGTCTTTTGATGTTACTTTCCTATGTAATGTATTTAATCTATTTGTGTTAAATGGAAAGAAGAAACATAGAATGATATAGGTGATATAATGAAATTGTTGATTAGTTTTTTGATGATTTTTCAAATGATTTGTACCAATGTCGAGTTTTATGGAAAGAGTTATATTGTATATGATAGTTTAAATCAATATGTTGTAGAAGGCAGAAATATAGATTATTTACAAAGTGTTGCTTCAATTTCTAAAATTATGACTGCCATCGTTGTTATTGAAAATAGTCGCTTAGATAAAAAGATTACGGTTGATGAAACGATTAATAAAGCCTATGGGAGTTGTGTCTATATACATATAAAAGATCGAATTACGATTCAAGATCTTTTATATGGTTTAATGCTTCGAAGTGGGAATGACTGTGCTTTAATGCTGGCTAAAAGTGTTGGTGGAAGTGTTGAACGTTTTGTGGAAATGATGAATGAAAAAGCTAGAGATATAGGAATGAAACAGACACATTTTTCTAATCCTTCAGGTTTAGATGAAGAAGATGAAGGAAATTTATCAACAGTTAAAGAAATGGCGATACTTTATCGTTATTGTTGCCAAAATCCTCTTTTTAATCAAATTGTTAAAACAAAAGAGTATAAAAGACTAGATGGAAAAGGTTATTGGCATAATAAAAATCGTCTTTTAAAAGAATATCCTTATTGTGTTGGTGGTAAAACAGGTTATACCAAAAAAGCCAAAAGAACATTGATTACACGAGCTATAAAAAAACAAGTTGATTTAATTATTGTTACTTTTAATTGTGGAAATGATTTTGAGTTTCATCAAAAAAAGTATGAGGAATGTTTTAAAAATTATGAAAAACTTGTGTTGTTTGATAAAGGGGTTAGAAATATTGAAGGAAACTGGTACTTGTTTGAAAATGATTTGTTGATGTCAAAAGAAAAGGATGAAAGTGTAAGTTATTTGATTCATAATGAAGAAATGTTTATTTATAGAAATCAAACGTATATTAAAAAAATTAAATTAAAGAGATATCGGTTTAGAGATTTTTATTTAATGATCTTAAAGGATCTAGTTTATGAATAAGATTTTTCATTATGGGATTATTCTTTTTATTATTGTTGGTTTGATTTTTAATAAACAAGAAGCCATGTTAAAAGCTCTTTTACAAACACCTTTTGATGTCTTTGAACTTTGTAAAACACTTATTTTAAGTATTTGTTTATGGAATGGTTTATTAAAAATCATTCAAGCTTCAAATATGATGAATCATTTAAATTTTCTATTTAAACCACTATTACGTTGGATCTATGGACGATGTATTCAAGATGAACAAATCTATCAAGCACTATCTTCAAATTTGATTGCTAATCTATTAGGACTTGGAACACTTGCTACAATGAGTGGTTTACAAGCAATTTCTAAATTAAAAGAAAAGAATTATCCTCTTCAAATAAAAATACTAGTAGTAATCAATACGGCAGGTTTTTCTATTTTACCAACTACTATGATGACAATTAGACAAAATTATCATAGTCAAAATATTTTAGCTTTTTATCCTTATAGTTTATTTATTGGTTTTTCAATTACAATTATAGGAATTGTTATTATTAAGGTGATTGAACATGTCTAATTTAATTCTACTTATTATTTTATGGAGTTTTTTAGAATGTGCTTATAAAAAAATACCTATTTATGAAGAATTTATTACAGGAGTCAAAGAAGGAATGCATTATTTAATGATTCTTTTTCCTTCTATAATGCTTCTTACTTTATGGGTCAATCTTTTTTTAAGTAGTGGTTTTATCTCTTTAATAGGTACTTTCTTTATTCGATTTTTTTCAATTCCCCTTGATTTATTATTAATGGCTTTTACAAGACCAATAAGTAGTCAAACTTCTCTTATTATTTTAAAAAGAATTTATGATCATTATGGAATAGATCATCTTTATAGTTTAATGGGATCTATTTTACAAACAGGAAGTGATACAACTTTATATGTTGTTTCTTTATATTATGGAAGTATTCATTTAAAGAAGTATAGCTATACATTATGGTTAGGCTTTTTCTTAGATTTTCTTTCATTTGTTTTTATGCTTTGTTTTTATTATTTAGGAATGATTTCGTAAGTTTTTAATATATTGGAATAAAAGGAGTTATGATAATGGAAACGAAACAAATTCTTAAAGATATTGGTAAAAGATGTCAAGGTGAAATTTATTTAGGAATCGTTGGACCTGTAAGAAGTGGGAAATCGACTTTTATTAAAAGATTTATGGAAATGGCGGTTATTCCTTATATTGAAGATCCTGATGTAAAGATAAGAACGATCGATGAACTTCCACAATCAGGAAAAGGCAAAATGATTATGACTGTAGAACCTAAGTTTATACCGAATCAAGCCGTTAAGATAGATTTACAAGATGATTTTAAAATCAATGTACGTTTAGTTGATTGTGTAGGATATGTGATTGAAGGGGCAAGTGGTTATCAAGATGACAGTGGGATACGTCTTGTTAAAACACCATGGTATAATGAAAGTATACCTTTTGATCAAGCAGCTAAAATTGGAACAAAAAAGGTTATTCAAGATCATTCAACGATTGGAATCGTTGTTACTAGTGATGGTAGTTTTCTAGATATTGATGAACAAAGTTATCACAGTGCAACAAAAGAAATCATTCAAGAGTTGCAAGATATAGGGAAACCATTTATTGTGATTGTCAATAGTAAAGATCCTTCAAGTTCAAAGTGTCAAAATGTTGTTGAAAGTTATCAAAAAGAATACGATGTACCAATCATTGCTATTGATACAACCAACATGTTAGAAACTCAAATCGTGCATCTTTTACAAGAAGCACTTAATGAATTTGGAATTCATGAAGTGAAAATTGAAGTTCCACGTTATATTGCAATGTTAAATCAAAAACATTGGTTAAAACAAACATTAGATGAAGCACTAAAAAATTCATTAGTAGAAATCAAAAAAATAAAAGATGTCAAACATCTTACAGAAGGTATTGAATCGTATGACTTTGTTAAAAGAGCTTATTTAAAAAGTGTCGATACATCTCATTCTTCAGCGACGATTCGCATTGAAGAAAGAAATGGTTTATATGATGAATTACTAACAAATATTGTTGGTTATGAAGTAGATCGTTCTTCTATTCTTGCCTTGTTACAAGAATTGATGACTATCAAGGATGAATATGATGGTATTTCGAATGCCCTTAGTATGGTAAGACAAACAGGTTATGGTTATGCGATTCCTCGTTTAGAAGAAATAGAATTATCAAAACCAGAAATTATTAAACAAGGTTCTAGATATGGAATGAAGTTAAAAAGTAAAGCAGCAACCACTTATATGATTAAAATTGATATTGAAAGTACATTTGAACCAATTATTGGTTCAAAGCAACAAGCGGAAAGCTTTATTGATTATTTAAATCATAATGGAAATGATAAGGAAGCTATTTTTTCATGTGATGTTTTTGGCAGAAAATTAGGTGATTTAATAGAAGAGGGGATGTATTATAAATTGAATATGATCCCAGAAAACGCAAGTTTAAAAATACATGATATATTGTCAAAAATTGTAAATAAAGGTAAATCAAATGTGATAGCAATTGTTTTATAATTTTTTAAAAAAGTTCTTTAAAAATCTCTTGAAACAACGTTTTTTAGATGCTATACTAACCTAGTATTTTATTATTGCGGGGTGTGAAAATGAATAAGAAAGAATTAGTTGAATCAGTTTCAATAGAACGTAATTTAACAAAAAAAGAAGCAGAACTACTTGTAGATACTGTGTTTAATACGATTACTAGAAGCGTTGTTGAAGGAGATAAGGTACTTATTTCTGGATTTGGTACTTTTAAAGTCAATGATCGTAAAGCTAGAAAAGGAATTTCTCCTAAAACTCAAGAAGAAATGATTATTCCTGCTAGTAAAACAGTGACATTTAAACCTAGTAATAGATTAAAAGATGCTATGAATTAAGCATCTTTTTCATTTTCTGTTCATAATAGAAGTGTAAACTATAAATTGAGGTGAATAAAATGTTTAATTATTACTATTATACAAATTCTTATTATATGTTAGGGAATATACTTGTTCTAGTTGGTGTTGCTTTGATGGCACTTGCACAAATGAAAGTTTCAAGTGCTTATAATAAATATTCAAAGGTTCAAAATAGCAGACATTTAACGGGCTATGATGTAGCGCGAGAAATTCTTGATCAACATGGTTTGTCTTCTGTTCAAATCTTTGAAGTTCAAGGACGTTTAAGTGATCACTATAATCCAAGTAATCAAACATTACATCTATCTCGTGATATTTATCATGGGACAAGTATTGCTTCACTTGCGGTAGCTGCTCACGAATGTGGACATGCACTTCAACATCAAGAAGGTTATAGACCATTGACATTTAGAAATGCTATCGTTCCTGTATGTAACTTTTCTTATAATTTAGGATGGGTTGCCATTATGATTGGTCTTTTTATGGGAAGAACATCTATTGCTTGGATTGGTGTTTTACTTACAAGCTTAATGTTATTATTTCAAATTGTTACCCTTCCAGTTGAATTTGATGCATCTTCTAGAGCTTTGAGTATTTTAAATGATCGTTATTTAGTTCAAGATGAATATTTTGGAGCTAAAAAAATGTTAACAGCTGCAGCGCTAACCTATGTTGCAGGAATGTTATCGACCCTTCTTTCATTACTTAGAATTGTCTTAGTTGTTTTAGGAAATGATCGAGGAAGAGACTAAGCCAAAAGGCTTTTTCTTTTTGTTTAAAAAGGTTATAATAAGGTAGCATGGAGGAATAATGTATGAAAGCTTTTTTTAGAAAACATCGTTTTAAAATCGTGTTAACATTTTTAGTTATTGTTTTTGTATATATATGTTTTTACATGCTTTGGGTACATGTTCCTTACACAAAGCATAAAAATGATTTAGTAAGTATACAAGAAGAAATATGTAGTCAATATCATTATGACTATGATGACTATTTTAATGCTTATCAAAATAAGAAAATAAATTATATTGTTAAAGTGAAAAATAAAAAGAAAACAATGTATGTTGTATGTAATAAAAAATTAAAAAAGGTTGAAAAATAAAAATAACATGTTATAATTATAGCGTCTATATGAATAGGGAATATTGGTAGT
>ERZ773200.2395-NODE-2395-length-13722-cov-4.113558_pt1 | contig 13722 bp, 12 predicted proteins | sample MGYA00581008_ERZ773200 | MGnify/ENA primary metagenome ERZ773200 (study PRJEB29015, sample SAMEA2737770) | human gut metagenome | biome: human gut; feature: human-associated habitat; material: faeces | place: China | collected 2012 ... | reverse complement strand
TAGCCAGTGCTGCACCCGGAAGACCGAAGATCATAAAAATAAACTCACCGGAGAAATATCTGGTTGCGTCTGCACTGAAATGTGCTACATTTGCAGAGTCAGCAAGCTGTGCAAAAAAGATATTCTGTCCACCCTGCACCATCTGTCCCGCAACTTCCATGGTACCGCCAACTGCAGTCTGCCAGAATGGCATATAAAACACATGATGAAGACCAAATGGAATCAATGCACGCTTGATAATACCAAAGATCAAAGTTCCGAAATATCCGCTTCCTGTTACCAGACCGCCCAGCGCATAAATACCGTTCTGAACTACCGGCCATACAAAATACATCAGAATTCCCACAAACATATATACGATTGTAGAAATAATCGGTACAAATCTGGAGCCGCCAAAGAAGGACAGCGCATTCGGAAGTACGATCTTATGGAAACGGTTATGAAGCGCTGCAACGCCAAGACCTACGATAATACCGCCAAATACACCCATCTGCAGGGACTGGATTCCACATACAGAAGTAACGGTTCCTTCCAGTACATCTTTGGCAATCTGACCGTCAGCTGTAATCTCACCATTGATAAGAAGCATAGCACTGATTGCCACGTTCATAACGAAATATGCGATCAATGCCGAAAGAGCTGCAACCTCTTTCTCTTTCTTTGCCATACCTATGGCAACACCTACTGCAAAGATCAATGGCAGGTTGTCAAATACCGCACTTCCGACTTTATTCATAATGATCAGAAGTGAATTAAGTAACGTACCGCTCCCAAGGATTTTCTGTAATCCATAGGTAGCAATAGTTGTTTCATTTGTGAAGGAACTGCCGATTCCAAGCAGCAGACCTGCAACAGGGAGAATTGCAATCGGAAGCATAAAGGATCTTCCCACACGCTGCAAAACTCCAAAGATTTTGTCTTTCATGTTTCTTTGTTCTCCTTTTCCTGATAGTGTTGGCGCAGTTATCTATTCCCGTATTATTTTTGACATGACGTTTCTCAGGAACGACAGCTGCCGGATTTCTTTGGAGATTAAAACCTTCTGACAACTTATTATTCCGGTATTCACCGCAAAAAATGCATCAAAAAAGGCACTAACCCCCATAAATATTAAAAATAACATTTATGACCGGTTAATGCCTGCCTGTCCAGTAACACACCAAATCTGTTCTTTACTATAAGTGATTTTTTACTGTTTGTCAATGATATTTTTATGAAATTATTTTACCGGAATAATGGAATCTCTTACAGATATTTTGGAAGGAACTATTATCTTCTCAAAATTTTCTATGTGTCCATTTCCCTCTATAATATCCAGCAATGTCTCAGCTGCTTTAATGCCAAGTTTCTTTCTCGGATGACGTACAGAAGTAAGATAATGGCCATCATCCAACTGTACATTTTGATCATCGAAAGCAACCATGGATAATTGTTGCGGAATACTGATGGCAATTTTCCTGGCTTCCATTACAAATTCTTCTGCAAGCATATCATTATAACAGACATATCCCGTAACATCCTTTATGCTCTCTGTTTCCATGCTTATTCCATAACGATTCTGCGTCCATAATTCCTTTTTGGATGCAAACCATTTTACATGGTCGTCCACAACTGGAATTCCGGCACTGTTTAAAGCCTCTGCAAATCCCTGGAATCTACGGTGACCCTGCAGATCATCGTACTTAAATGCACATCCGATATTTACATGACCTGCCTTGATCAAAAGCATCGTTATCTCCCTTGCCATTTCAATATCATCCATTAAAACAGAAGGTACTGCCAGTTCTCTGTAATAATTGTGAATAAATACAATTGGAATACCCCGTTCAATAAAGCGTTGATACAAATGAAGGTTAGGATTCGGCAGAGCACTTTTAGTTCCCTCCACAATGATGCCTGAAATTCCATCTCTTTCCAGAAGTTCAAGGCATTTTCGCTCTCTGTCAAAGCAATTCTCCGTAATGCCCAGATGCATGCCATATCCATTCTCTAAGAGAACCTCTTCTATCCCGCGCAGGATACTTGGAAACATATGGTTTGCTACATATGACATTATAATTCCAACAGTTTTCGTGCTTTGTCCGTAAGTGCTTTCTCTTTTTACGTAATATCCACTTCCATGAATACTGTAAACATAGTCCTCCATAGTAAGTGCAACATATGCCTTACGCACACTCTGACGACTAATATTAAATTTCGTACACAGAAAGTTTTCACTTGGAAGTTTCTGACCAAATTTATATACCCGATTATCAATTTTTTCTTTTATCCAGTCATATACAACTTTATATTTATACTCTGCCATTTCCACCTGTACTATTCTCAAAAGAGCTTAAACACTCTCGCAGTTTTTATATTTCTTAATTTTGCTGTTATTGTCTTATTTGAATAAATCATTGCCTTATCATCAGAAAAGCCCGGATAAATTAATTCTGCGGAAGTAAATTTCTCAAGTTCCTTTGTCAACTGCATATTTAATGTTTCTTCTCCTCCAATTCTCCATACTGCCAGATATGCATGTGTTCCACAGTTTAAGCCAAATGTAAACCAGTCATCACTAAATTGCGGCAAACCTGTTAACCAGAACGGCGTAGCTGATTTTATATCATCTCTTATTTGCTTATATACTTCAATGCCTTCCCGAACAAATTCGAATTGTTCTTTCGGCAAATTTCCCAGATGACCACTTTGATGAATTCTGAGAAGCATTGCATTCACCATGTTCATAACCGTTATTTCTTTATCCTGACCGCTCATCGGATACGACCATATCGCACATTGCTCCGGATTTACCGCCGTAACACTTGAAGCTGCAATACACGCATTTTTAATATAATCTGTCTGATCACTGGAAGACTGAATACTGTGTCTGCTGAGCATAGCGTAGTCCATCCTCAGGCCACCCGATCCACAATTTTCAATTACCAGATTAGGATATTTTTCAAAAATACTGTCTAACCAGGACAAATATGCTCTGTTATGCTCCAGAAGTCCATCCCCTAAACTGTCCGAATCCACTTCTGTTCCAATTCCGCTGTTAATATTGTAGTCCATTTTAATGTATCCTACGCCAAATTCATTTACCATTCTGTCGATCACTTTTGTTGCATAATCGCGTACTTCCGGATTTCTAAAATCCAGCTGGTACCTGCACTGATCACTGACAACACAGCCATGTCTCTTAAAGAACCATGTATCTGGAATATTTTCAAAATGTAGACAGTCAAATCCAACTACTTCTATTTCCAGCCACAGTCCCGGAATCATTCCTTTATCTCGTATATACTGAATTGGTTTATCTATTCCGCCAGGGTATCTTCTTTTTGATGGCTGCCATTCACCAACACCGGCCCACCAGTTCTGATCTGTATACCACCCACAGTCAATAACAAAATACTCACATCCCGCTTCTGCTGCTGCATCAATTAACGGGATAAGCTTTTCAGTAGTAGAATCACCAAATAAGCAATTCATATAATCATTAAAAATTACCGGTAACGTTTCATTATCCTGATTTTTTCTGCGAATGATTCGTCTGTATTTTACCATTTCTGCAAAAGAATCTTCAAATTTTCCATTCAGCGCAGCAACTGCAACAGGAACACTCACAAAAGTTTCTCCCGGTTTTAAAGATTTGTGCCATTGACTCTCCCACTCTGTAGGACCTGACATCTGAAAATATATTTCACCGATCTGATCTCCGGTACTGGTAATCATTAAATTATGATTCTCCTGCGTAAACATTGTTCCAAGACTTTCTGCAACCTCCCAATACCAGGAACCATTATGTTCAATCTCCCACAAGTATTCCGTTCCCGTTTCCTCATTCCGAAGACATCCCATAGGAAGATGTTCTTCTGTTGACCAGGAACCTTCATTTTGTAAATAGATCCTTTTCGTTGATTGTGCCAGATTGATAGGATTTAATCCAAGCTCAGGTAAAGTATTGGAAAACCATCTGCATTCATCATACCACGAATTACTTGCCTGATAAAGTCTCATTTTCTTTTCCCAGCCGGTCATTCCTCCATAGGATGCAAAAGAATACATAAACGACGATACATATTCAATTTCCCTTGTCTGTTCGCTGTTATTGATTACCTCCGTCCAGCTTCGGATTACTTTTATCCCATCAAAAAACTGATAATGGCTTACAAGTTCAACGCCATTATATTCCTGTATTATTTCAAGTTTTCTTCCAAATTCAGTTCTTGTATCTTTAAAATTCTTATATTTCATCCAGCATCCGGGATTACAGCCAATATGTTTTCTGCCGCGATGATCACTGCTTCCCATTCCGGTTTCCTGATACTCCGCCAGATATCCATTCTGCTGTAAAACCTCATTCATTCCTTCTTCAAACTTGTCCGTATCTGAAAAGTTTATTAATCTGACAGTTTCTCCGGCAATCAAAAATGTCATATGAATTCCATTTTCAACAATCGCTATTTTTTTGTTCATATTCATTTCCCCCTTTTATTTAATAACAGCTAATGATTTTCTATCTGTAGTAACTGCGACAATCACTAAGAAAATCACTCCTCGAATCAATTGCTGTAAATTGGGCTCAATCTGAAGCAAAACTAATCCATTATTTAAAATACTCAGCATAAAAACACCCAATATTACACTGCTGAATTTCGTTTTTGCACCCCCACTTACGGGAAGTCCCCCAAGCACCAGCGCGATCATAACGTTTGTTTCTGCCAGATTACCGGCTGAAGCTGTAATTGATCCCACACGTATCACATTAATCGTTGATGCCAGTCCGGCAAGTGCACCGGCTGCTGCAAATGAAATAATTTTTATTTTTTCAATCTTTATTCCCGAGAATCTTGCAGCAGTCTCACCGGCTCCGATCATTCGGACATACTGTCCGATTTCAGTATATCTCGACACAAGAACTCCACCAAATAAGACTAACGCCACAATAGGAATTGCAAATTTATCCGCATCCATCATATACATATATATTGGTGCAGAATATGGTGCATCTGTTGTAAGAAAAGCGCATAATCCTCTAAAGGCCAGCATTGTACAGATTGTCACAATAAAAGATCCTATTTTAAAATGGGCATGGAGTATTCCATTTATTAACCCAATTACAGTTCCCACAATAATTCCGGCAATTAAACCTAATGCAATATGTTCCTGCCCTGCAAGAATAACTGCGATTGATGCAACACCAATAATCGCCCCCTGTGAGAAATCAAGGCTTCCCATGCTCATCACAAAAAAAACGCCGGTTGCACAAATCAGCAACACATAGGATTGTTGTAATATCAAAAGCAGATTTCCCACTGTTAGAGATTTAAAACCTGTAACAATACCAAAGAAGGCCAGAAGAATGACGATACCAATATAAGAGAAGCATCCATTTATATTTATTTTCATTTTTTTGCTCATTGCATATCTCCTGTTAAATCATCTTCCTAATTAAATCCTGTTCCTGAAGAGATTCCTTTCGCATAAATTCTCCATTAATTACTCCGTTTTTAAGTATTAATATCCTGTCACACATACCGATCAATTCCATAATTTCCTCAGAAATCATAATTATCGATTTCCCTTCTTTTCTCAGTCCGTCCATGACGTTATAGATATCCGCCTTTACTTTAATATCGATTCCCCGTGTCGGACTGTCAAAAATGAGAATATCCGGATTAATTGCCAGCCATCTTGCCAGTACCACTTTCTGTTTATTTCCGCCTGATAATCCTGCTACATCCTGCTCGATACCCTGCATTTTGACACTAAGCTTCTGTGCAAATTCATTTGCAAAGCTGCCACACTTCGAAGGCGAAATAAAGATTCCTTTTTTCAGTGAATCATATGCCATCATACAAATATTATTTTTTATACTTGCATTTAATATCACTGATTCATTATCTCTGTCCTTTGAAGTATAAGCAATTCCATCAGCAATCGCCTGTGCAATAGATTCAACCTTCCTGCCGTCAGATAGCTTCACCTCACCCGTATAATCTCTTTCTGCTCCAAACATCACCTTTCCAATTTCATGAATTCCACAATCACTTAATCCGCCGATTCCAAGAATTTCTCCCTTATGGAGTTCCAGTGAAACATCCTTAAGCAAACCATGTGTTGTAACATGCTGCATTGAAAATACTACATCTTTAGATATTTCAGTTCCATAATCCATGCGATAATAGCGATTGTCTACTTTTCGCCCTACCATTAATTCTTTTAACTTATCCGCCGTTACCTCTTTTGTATTAACAGTAGTAATGTATTCCCCATCTCTTAGTACCGAAACTCTGTCTGTCCTGTCCATCACTTCATCCAGATCATGCGAAATAAAGATCACTGTCCGACCTGAATTTCTGATTTTCTCCATCTGCCCGTATAAAATTTCCCGGCCATCCTGTGACAATGCAGTTGTCGTTTCATCCACAATTACTAATTCCGGTTTAAAATAAGTTGCCTTCACAATTTCTATCAGCTTTCTGATTTCAAAATTATACTTATCAACAATATCAGACCCTTTTATACTCTCAAAACCATACTCCTTTAAAAGCAGATCCGCAGCCGCATTCATTTTTTGGTTATTTAAAAAGCCTTTTTCAATAAACTCTTTTTCTTTTCCGAGAAACATATTCTGGGCAACCGTTAAACCACTTAATGTTCCTGCTTCCTGAACGATAGCTGAAATTCCCAGAGAATTTGCCTCCAGCTGATTAGCAGCCCTATATTCTTTTCCAAGAAAAATAAATTTCCCGGAATCCTGAGGCTGCAGTCCATAAATCATTGATGTCAGGGTTGATTTCCCGGAACCGTTTTCTCCTATTAATCCATGTATTTCACCCTTATTAATCGTGAAAGAAATATTTTGGCATGCTTTTGTAATGCCAAAGGCTTTTGAAATGTCCGCAATTTCCAATAAAATCTGATTTTCCATAAATTCCTCCTCATTACTTCACTACCGCATCACGCTCAACCTTACATGTCAGTAAAATAATTACTATCAGAGTAACTCCAATCACTAAGTTCTGGAGTGTAGATGGAATTCCAACAACAATCAGTCCAGACATAATCATTGTGATTATAAATTCTCCAACTATGATAGAAACAATAGGATTTATAGAATTTTTAAAAGCCAATGCAAAAAAGCAGCCCATAAGCGGTGTAAAACTTCTTGACATACTTGCCATATTTGTACTGGGAGACATTGCATTTCCGTAGCTGACCGTTAAAACACTCATTAAGCCGGCAAAGAAACCAGCCAATACAAATGCAATAACCTTATATTTTTTTACATTGATTCCCATATTTTCCGCAGATTTTTCGTTACTTCCAATTGCATTGGTATAAATACCGATCCGCGTACATTTCATAAAATAATATGCAATTAAAAACGAGATAAACGCAAAAATTATATTCATAGGTGCACGACCAAATGCTCCAATATTCTTTGACAAAGTAAATACACTTCCAGATGCAAGCAATGCACCCAGACATTCATATATGATCATTAATCCGATTGTCACAATAATAGAAGGAATCCTGCACTTCACATATACAATTCCATTTATCAGGCCCAAAATAGTTGCAACAGCTAAAATAGAAGAGATAAATCCAATATATCCTGTTCTATTTCCAACCATAACTCCCACTAATGCAGATAAAACAATATTGGCACCAATAGAAAAATCAAACAGTCCCATAACCACAATAAAATATAGCCCACATCCCGCCACAGCAGGCATTAAAGACTGTTGAAAATAAGAAAACAAATTGGAAAGGCTTCCAAAATTACCGGGACGAATAATTTTAAAAATTAAATATACTGCCAGACAGCTTCCAAACAGAGCCAGTGTACTTTTTACTCTGCTATCTACTCTTGCTTTTTTCTTCATACATTGATTCCTCATAAACGGAGGAGAGAAACAATTTCTCCTCCATCAGATCTGCTTATTAATCTTCTCCATGCCTCTGTGCAACTTCATCAATGCTAAGTGCTGCCGCCGTTGCCTGCAAGTCTTCAAAAGACTCTTCTGCAATTTCCTTTGTTTCTTCTTCAGTATAAGGAAGAGTTTCTACAAAATATTTATTATAATTGTTGTAATCATCTTCAGAAGAAACATACATCATCGGGAATTTTATTTCAAACAGCTTGCCTTCCTCTTTTACAAAATTTCCACGAATCGCATTATAAACCAACATTAAAGAAAAATACGGATCTGCATAATGTCCTCCTGACATCGCTGCAATTTCTCCATTCTGTAACTGAGTACCTAATGTCTCAGTAAAATCTGTAGATACTACATTGATTTTTCCTACCAGATCTTTAGCTTTCACTGCATTTAATGCGCCTTCCAGGGATGTCGCATTTCCGACAACTACCAGACCATCCATATTACTGTCTGCATCAATCATATTTTCAACAGCCTGTCTTGCTTCTTCTGCTGTCCATTTATCATCTACGACATCTCCTAATTTAACCTGATCATCCGGATTATTTTCATTCCATTCCTCAACATACTTCTGATATCCTGCAATTCTTGCACCGGCAGTTGCATCACCAACACGATAGCTTAACATTCCGATATCTCTGCTGCCTTTATCTTCTACTAAAATTTTACAAAGATCGTATCCGTTTTGCTCTTCATCCTCATGTGTTTCACCTAAGAAATACTTTGTACCCTCTGCCATTTCCAGAACCTGTTCATCTGTTATCTGTCTGAAATACTGTGCCAGATACACTTCATTTTTTTCACAGATAGGAATTGCTTTTGCCATTTCTGCATCAGCTGAATTACAGATAATTATGCCCTGAACGCCTGAAGCGCAAAGATTTTCAACAGAGGATACAACCTCTTCAGACTTCAGCGAATGCTCTACATATACCAGTTTTACACCAAGTGCTTCTGCTTCCGCATCCAGAATTTTTTTACAGGAAGCACCCAAAGGATCTGACGTTCCCCATATAGACACACCAATTGAAATATCATCCTTTTTCTCTTCTGCATATGTTGTAATAGCGCTTCCCATCAACATTGATACTGACATAATCCCAGCTAAAATAGTACAAATTGTTTTTTTCATTTTAACCCTCCAGTTTTGCATAAAATTTGTTATTTACTTGTTATCTTTTAATGCATGTATTTGGCCAAATACTTGATTTTCATTTTTTTCATTTGGTTATTTTTTATATATTTATGTTTGAATTCATTTCTTTATTGTGATTTTATAATAAATCAAATTTGTATTAACATCAATTATATTTGTACAGTAGTTGTACTTACATTTTTGTTTTTCAGTGAATAACTTGTACTTTTAATCAAATTATTCGGAATTATCTAATACCGTTATGTATATTATAACTTTAATATTGTATTTATTTTTGTCTTATTATAATAAAATAAAATAAGAAGAAACCCTCGGTACCGCAAATACCGGGGGCTTCTTCTCAGTTTTTTCATCAGAATCATATCACATAGCATCCTAAACACTGCTCACTTTCGTAACTTACCACAGTTTTGCAGCAACATATGTTCGATTGTAGCCTGAAAGCCTTTTCCCTTATGGCTTACAGGCTTTTTTTATTTTTTACTTTTTGTCATATTTTACTGGATATACATAGTCATATATGGTAATAGTTATATTTAGAGGTGACTATTATGCATTTAAGAAAAACAAAAACTAATAACGGACGCATCTATCTTGCAATTGTTGATTCTTTTTATGATAAACAGAAAAAAATGTCCCGTTCCAAAACAATTGAATCTCTGGGATATCTTGATGTTCTCGAAAAAGAATACGATGATCCAATTACTCACTTTCAAAAAAGAATTGAGCAGTTAAAAAAAGAAAAGCAGGAAAAGACTGCTCCGATCCACTTTACTTTTTATGACTCTGACCGGCTATGCCCCGGGGATGATCTGCGGAAAAATTTCGGCTATGCTTGCACTGAGCCAGATCTATCACGAACTTGGTATCCATACCTTTCTGGCCAATCGACAGCGCCATTCGAAAGAACAGTACGATGCCAACGCCATCATGAAGATGCTGGTCTATTCCCGGCTCCTTTTTCCTGCATCGAAAAGATCTTCTTATGATGGCAGAGAACGTTTTTTTGAAAAAACAGATTACTCCCTGGATGATACTTACCGCTGTCTTTCTTTTCTGAATAAGCACAAAGAAAATATGCAGGTCTGGATAAATGACAGGATCAAAAAGAATTATGGAAGGGATACCAGTCTGATCTATTACGACGTTACGAACTACTATTTCGAAACAGACGAGCAGAATGACTTTCTCCGCAAAGGGGTTTCCAAAGAACACCGTCCAGATCCAATCGTACAGATGGGACTGTTCATGGATAATCAGGGCATTCCTATCACTTACGAACTCTTTCCAGGAAACACTAACGACTGTCTGACCTACAGACCAAACTTCGGGCGTATCAAAAAACAGTTTGACCTTGGCAGGGTGATCTCTATTGCTGACAAGGGGATGACGACGGGTGATAACATCTGGTATACGATCAATACTCCTACTCATGATGGATATGTTTTCAGTATGTCCATCCGGGGTGCTGAAAAAAGCATCAGAGACTATGTTCTTAAAGAATATGGCTATGAGTGGCTTGGTACGGAATATAAACGAAAATCCCGGAGATCTCCAAGAACAATACAGGTTACCTCTGTTACTGGAAAAAAATAAAAAAACAGGTGGATGAAAAGCAGGTGGTCTTTTGGAGCGAAAAATATGCCAAAAGGGCAAAAGCAGACAGGGAAGCTGCACTGACAAAAGCCAGAGATCTCGCCAAAAATCCCGGAAATTATATAAGAGCCACATCTTACGGTGCTGCAAAGTACATCAAAAAAGTGGACTACGACAAAGAAACCGGAGAGATCCTTACTGCCACCTCTGTGTTGGACATTGATAAAGACAAAATCCGGGAAGAAGAAGCATTGAACGGTTACTATATGCTGTTGACCAGCGAAATGGAAACATCTGATGATGAGATCATCGACATGTACCGGGGATTATGGCGTATTGAAGAATCTTTTAAAATAACTAAAAGTGAGTTGGAAGCCAGACCCGTATATGTTTGGACAAGAGAACATATCAAAGCACATTTCCTGACCTGTTTTATAGCTTTGACAATTGCAAGGATACTTGAAAATAAGCTGGAGCGAAAATACAGTATCGGGACCATTCTGGCCTCTCTGTCTAAAGCCGAATGTAGTCTGATCCAGCAAAACTACTATCTGTTTGATTATTATGATGAGGTTCTAAAAGATATTGGAAAGAACATGGATATCGATTTTGGAAAACGTATCCGGACTCTGGGAGAAATAAAAAATTTTGGCAAAGACCAAAAAAGCAGAAAAAACACCATGAAAATCTGACAAACCAGAAAACCCGCCAAGCTCTGTAATTATTGGGTTTGACGGGTGTTTTTTGTCAATTTACCTGCAAAAGTCAGGTTTCAATAAGTTTTTTTGATATTCTGCACACAAAAAGGACGCAGGATTTTCTCCCACGTCCTCACATCTATCTGACTTTATCTGTCCTAATCATTGGCACTTCATTCTGTGCTTCCACCTTCATATCTGCACTGTCTCTTGCTTCAAATGCATCTGCATTGTATTGGTACTCATGTGCTTCTGCCACCATCGGTGCATAGACAATCTCTGCCTCAACTCTCTCAGGATTATTCTCTATAGGCTCGAACTTTTCAATATCTTCCTTATCTGCCTTTTTTCTTGTGCCTTAGTATTTTCATTTTCCACACGCTTTTCCTTATCCATCTGCACATCCATCACCAGATTATCCAGCTTATCAATGGATGCATCCAGATGAAGCTCCATTGATAAAAGTGTATGCTTTACAGTTTTCATCGGAGCAAGCACTGCTTTTGTTGCCATCGTCGGAATCTTATCTACCACTGCCGCATAGCACTGTGGGAATACAGCCACATCATCGACTTCAATATGATATGGTTCATTCTCATACTTGAAATCCACTCTTTTATTCTTGGTCAAATACTTGATAAAATCATTCTTCTCTGCACCAAATCTTGTAAGAGGAAGTCCCACCGCAAGGAATACCTTTGCTTCTTTAAGACCTCTTCACTTTAGTTCTTTTGCAACTGCCGCAAGTGTCAGAAGATAGAAACTTTCATCATCGACCAGCTATGATCGATGCCGACTACTTCTAATTTGTTGTTCATGCTTTCATCTCTCCTTTTTCTTATTGCCTGCATTACTGCTTCACACAATTTCATTGAATCAACCACCCCCTTCCAAGTGCTCTGTTTTGTCAGATGGAGGAACACCATCTGACCTGCCATAAAAATGCTTTCTCATTAATTCCTCATACAGTTCGTCACTCTCCGCCTTTACTTTCACAAGACTATACAGGAGTACTGTAATAATGATGATTAAGAACCAAATTAACACCTTGCCCATTCGACCACTCCTTCCAATAGAAAAAGAGGACCAAAACAGCAGATGGAAAGTTCCATCACAAGTGCTAATTTAGTCCTCACTAAATGTTTCAATATAAAATTGTACTTAATCTGATTACACAGATTCACTCCCAGACTGATTGTGGACATCTGCGATATTGACTTGAATTTTCGGTTTTGATATAACAGCGCTGCCTTATCCTACCGATAAATTGGTATAAAAATAAGGACTAAATTAGTGCTAACCCATTGATTTTACTGGGGTTCTCTAACTTTTTCCTTATTATAACATCATCATTAAATGGATGAATGCAGAGAAAATCCAGAATAAACATCGGAAGCAATAGCAATACGTCCATTGTCTGCATATTGCAGGCATTCTTAAATGAATCACAAAGATTATTAATTGTTTCTGCCGTTTCCCATACAGGCACTGATTCAAATCTTACTCTTTTCGTTCCATCGGGCAGTTCTTCTGCTATTACGTTGTCTGTAGATTTAAAATTTCCACCATATCCATTTCCGTTGAACTTATATGAGTCCCTGTGTAACTGCAGAATCATATTTGAACTGACAGGAATGTACTCATAATTTTCGTGAATTGTTGCAAGAACATCTCTGTATCCGGCAATTTCCTTTTCGCTTCTTGTCTTTGGCATCGTTTTTTCATGGACAATTTTCCTCAGGCGCTCATCCGTTGTTATAATGCCTTCAATTCTGTTCGATGCTTCCGTACTTTAGATTCGGGCAATTTCCACCAGTTCTGACAATAATTCATCCTGTATCTTTCCATTTGCATATGCACCTTTATACTCATGAATCTGTACAAGATATGACACAATATCAGGAGTATGCAATTTACTATATTCTTTTTCAAAGTTAAAAATTCGCATTGTATCTCCTATTACTTGATATTATCTCTGTTTCATGTTTTCACTCTATCATCAATTTAGTCATATTACAATTCAATTTAGTCATTCTTGCATGAAATGACTAAATTGAATTGTATCTGGTGTAATTAAAATCTGACCAACTTTCTTTTTATAAAATAAGTCAGCCGGATTTTTAAGTATATTCTAAACTTTTATCGTTCTAACTCTTCCATAATTTTCGCATTCATAAAATCATACGATTTCCAGTTTTCTTTTCTGGTGTTTATCTCCCTAATATTTTCTTTAAAAATCCTTCATCCGGATGTTCCGGATTTTCAAAAAAAATATCTATCTTTCCATGCTCTGCGGATCTGTCCTCGAATGCAGGAAATATAAATCCACATTTGGGTT
>ERZ773200.2386-NODE-2386-length-13762-cov-4.341869_pt1 | contig 13762 bp, 10 predicted proteins | sample MGYA00581008_ERZ773200 | MGnify/ENA primary metagenome ERZ773200 (study PRJEB29015, sample SAMEA2737770) | human gut metagenome | biome: human gut; feature: human-associated habitat; material: faeces | place: China | collected 2012 ... | reverse complement strand
AACGGTTTCTTCACTGACCGTATCGTTGATCTGTGCAAGGAGTTTCCGCAGATCGGTATCCGTATCTCTATCGAGGGTCTGGAACAGACCAACAACGAGATCCGTGGTCTTCAAGACGGATATGCAAAGGGATATGGTACACTAAAAATCCTCCGTGAAATGGGCATGAAGGATGTTGGTTTCGGCATGACAGTTCAGGATAAAAATGCTCCTGATCTGGTTCCACTGTACAAGATCTCCGACGAGATGGGCATGGAGTTTGCAACTGCTTCCCTGCATAACAGCTTCTACTTCGTTGAGGCAAAGAACATTATTCACGACCGTCCGATGGTTGCAAAGAACTTCGAGAATCTGGTCAACGAACTGCTCCGCAGCAACAGCCCGAAGAAGTGGTTCCGCGCTTACTTTAACCACGGATTGATCAACTACATCTATGGACAGAAACGTCTGCTGCCTTGCGACATGAGCTTCGATACCTTTTTCATCGACCCGTATGGTGATGTCATGCCTTGTAATGGCACCAAGGACAAAGAGGTTATGGGCAACCTAAACAATCAGACTTGGGATGAGCTGTGGAGCAGCCCGGAGGCAGAGAAGGTTCGTGCAAAGGTTCGGTGCTGCGACCGTGACTGCTGGATGATTGGTAGTGTAAGTCCTGCTATGCACAAGTACATCTGGAAGCCTGCTACCTGGGTTCTGGTACATAAATTCAAGGCACTGTTCACCAAACATCCGTATTCTATGTACGAGTTGAAGATTTGCCGTGATTACCGTGACGGTAAAGTCACAAAAGAGGAACTCGACAAGTGCAGCACTTGCGATATGAACTGTGTGATCAACAATGGTCTGAGTGAAGCAAGCAAAGAGCAGCTGAAGCATAAAACCGGTGAGGAAATTGTTGATGCTGATATTGCGAGTCAGTACAGAAAGTAATGTGTTTAGGAGATTGTTATGCGTATTTTAAATATGTTAACAGCAGGCGGAATCGGTGGAATAGAGGTTTTATGCAGAGCTATTGGAAAATATAGCGAAGACGAAAATATTTTTTGTTTTCTTTTTGATCAGGGTATTATTTATGAACAAATGAAAGAAATGGGCTATAGTGTAGAATGGTTTAACAACAAAAAAAAGATTTCTGTTAGTAAAATGAAGAGGTTGTATCTATTAGCAAAGCAATGTGATGTAATTGTAGTTCATCATGATGACCCATTTTTACAGATGTATTATTTAGGATTAAAACGAATATTACCTCGCAAAAAATATATATCTATTGTGCATCATTGCTATACACCTCAATGGGACAAGCAATACAAAAATCCTATAAAAAGGAATATGAGAGTATCATTGATACAAAGTATGTTTGATAGGTCAGATCAATTAGTTTTTGTTTCAAAAGCTGGTAGAGACTCATATCTTCCCTATTTCAAGATAGAATTTTCGAAAACAAGCATTGTATACAATGGAATTGAGACTTCCATTATAGAACAAGGGGCAAAACAAACAAAAGAGGTAAGTGTCCCAATAAATATGGTTTATGTTGGACGTTTGGTAAAATTGAAAGGCATTGATATGCTTATAAAAGCATTAAGCGAATTAAAAGATAGATATGAGTTTAGATTAACAATTGTTGGGGATGGGACGGAAAGACTTGAATTGGAAGAATTGGTCAAGACATGTGGTTTGCAAAAAAAGGTGTCCTTTGTCGGTTATTCTTTAGATCCATATAAATATTATTGTTCATCAGTTATATTTGTGTATCCTTCGCAAACTGAAATATTTGGAATTTCAATTGTTGAGGCAATGGCATTTAAGAATATTTGTGTTGCAAATGCAGTTGGTGGTATTCCAGAGTTAATAACAGATAATCAAAATGGTTATTTGAATAGTGAAAATACAGTTGAAGGTTTAAAAATGGCTATAATTCATGCGATTGAAGCGACTTTAAATGAAAATACATACAAAAAACTGTGTGAAAATTCGCAGAATACAGCTCGTAAATTTTCAATTATAAATACTATTGAAGGGTTAGAAGCCGTATATAGAAAAGTGGTGAAATGACATGAGCATAGAAACAGCACTTATTATTGCTCCACATCCAGATGATGAAATTAATCTGGCGGGGCAGATGATTGTAAATTTAAGAAAAAAAAATACAAAGGTATATGTACTGTATACAACTAATGGAGATGCCGAATATAAAATACAAAACAAGCGAATTAGTGAAGCAATAAACGCTTTAAAAGTATTGGAAGTTCCAAAAGAAAATATTATTTTTCTTGGGTATGCTAACGAGTGGAATGCAGATGAGCACATTTATGATGCACCTGACAATAAAGTGCTTATTTCAAAACTTGGAAAAATGGAAACAAATGCAATAGCCGAACATAATGAGTTTGCTGTTTCAGAATATGGTTGTCATCATTCGTTTACACGTAGCAATTTTAAATCAGATTTTAAAGCAGCAATCATGAAAATATCTGCAGATTTAATAATATGCTGTGAATTCGATTCGCATCCAGATCATAGGTGTGCAGCATTGATGTTTGATGAAATATTAGGAGAGTTGTTTAAAGAAAATAATATTTATCGCCCATTAGTTTTAAAAAAATTCATACATGAAGGTGTGTGGTATGGAGAAAAAGATTATTATGATATGCAACGTACATTGCCTTCAAAGAAAAAAAATTATTCTGGTGCCGCTCATGAACTTGATATTCCATCTTATTCATGGGATGATAGAATATGTTATTTAACGGATAAACAAACGAGAACGGATTGTTTGTCTGATAATATAATATATAAAGCAGCAAAAAAACATAAAGTGACTACTGCTTGGTATGAAATGCAACGTGTGATAAACACAGATATGGTATACTGGTGGAAACCATCTAAAAATTTGATGTTCATTGCAAAAATAAGTACATCGTCTGGAAATGCTAAATATTTATATGATTTTAAGTATATTGATACATATAATGTATATGAATCAGAAGAACCATTTCTTCAGAGTGATAAATTTTGTTGGCAACCTAAAAAAGAGGATAAAAATCCTTGTATAATTATCGAATTTGATGTGCCACATAATGTTAAAAAGCTATGTATTTACGAAGATTGTAACAAAAAGAATCATATATGCCGGATGGATATAAAGATTGATGACATATATAGTACTCAGATTGAACCGTATGATGACGGGAAAAGAACTGTAATTGATTTACAGGAAAAGAGACAAGTATCAAAAATTACTATTAATCTAGTGCACTGGGTAGGAAATCCAGGTATTTCTGAAATTGAAATACTGGAGGATGACGAAGAAATGAAAGAGATATTAGATATTGCAGAGCAATATGTTGAGAACCCATGTGTGAAAAAGAAATATGGTGTTAAATTGAAGCAAATGATTGAGAAAACATATATGATTATTAAATTTGCATTTGTGTTTAAGATAAAATATGAGTTTGATAAAAGGATATTAAAAAAGTGAATTTGCATACTAACACTGTCCTAGTCGCTAAAGTCTTAAGTGTAGGTGCAGAAGTTTTATATAAACAAAAAATTTATTAGTAAGGGATAAAACCAGTATCTTTCTAATTGAATATAAGGAGAATTATGAAACAAAAAGATAATATTTACAATAGTAAGTTTGTAGTTTTTGGGTTTGAACATTACAATCCATTAGGAATCGTGAGAAGTTTAGGAGAAAATGGAATTAGACCAGATGTAATTGTTATACGGGATTCAAGAAGAGTCACATCAAAGAGTAAGTATATCAGCAACCTGTATATGGTTAATTCAATAGATGAAGGTTATGCTCTATTACTTGAAAAATATGGAAAAATATCTGGGAATGTTTTTGTATATGCATCTGATGATCAAATTACCAATTATATGGATGCCCGGTATGAGGAATTAATCGATAAATTTATATTTTATAATGCAGGGGAAAACGGGAGAATTGCAAAGTTTCAAAATAAAGATAATATTCTAAAACTAGCGAAAAAGCATGGACTTAAATATTTAAAGACTCATGTCGTGAAGAAGGGAGAAATTCCAGAGAACTTAGAATATCCAATTATTACTAAAGCAATAATTTCTACATTTGATAACTGGAAAGACGATATGATTATATGTCGCAGCGAAGAAGAATTAAAAGCAGCCTATCGAATTATAAGAAGTGAAAATGTTTTACTTCAAAAATATATAGAAAAGAAAAACGAATTATGCCTGGAAGGATTTAGTGTTGAGAATGGGAAAAAGAGCATGATCACAATTGCATCTACTTATAATTATCTGTTAGACGATAGTTATAGTCCATATATGACTTGTCGTAGTTTAAATAATCCAGATTTAGAGAAAAAGCTGGCCGCCATGATTCAAGAGGTTGGATTTGAAGGTATTTTTGAAGTTGAATTTCTTGTTGATCAGAATGATGAATTGTATTTTTTAGAAATAAACTTTAGAAACTCTACTTGGAGCTATGCATCAACGGTAGCTGGGATGCCGATGCCTGTACTTTGGGCAAAGGGAATGATTAATCCTATTGATATTGACGGGAAGTTTGTCAAGATTAAAGAACCTTTTACTGCCATGGTTGAGTTTGATGATTATAGGCAAAGAGTAAAAACGGGAAAAATCACAAAGAAAGAATGGTTTAGAGAGTTTAAAGAGTCTAAATGTAAATATTATGTTGCACATGGTGACTATGCGCCTGTAATATCAGTTATAATGAAAAAATTTAAGCGGATTGTTAGTAGCAAAAAGTAGAGGAGATACGAATATGAAAAAAACAATACTATCTACAATTGCTATATGCGGTGCGTGTATTTCGTTCTACATAGGTGCTGGATTTGCGACAATGCAAGAGGTTGTTCAATATGAGGCATCTTACGGCTCACTATTTGGTGTTGTAGTATTAGTGGCAATGGCAATTTACATATATACTAATATTTCATTTGCTACAAATGGTAATAGATTAGCACTCAAAAGAGGTGGGGATATTTATGAAGTATATTTTAGTGTTTTCGGGAAAAAGTTTGGCAAGCGTGCGTCATTATTTTTCGACTATTTTTCTGCACTATTTTGTTATATGAGTTTTGTTGTTATGTGTGGTGGTGCAAGTTCTACTCTTTCACAACAATGGGGGATACCAAATGGTGTTGGAGCGATTGTACTCACAATTATGGTTATTTTTACGGTGATTTTTGGATTGGAGGGTATTCTGAAGTCATTAAGCAAAATAGGACCTGTTATTATCATTATGATACTAATTGTATCTGTTATCACAGCAATTACAGGCATACAAGATTTTCAACAAAATCTAACAGCTGTAGATGCAGGCAATTATAATGATGTAATGAAACAAGTCGGAAATGGTAATCCTGTATTGTCTGGAGCTTCATATGGTGGTTTTGTGATTCTTTGGTTCGCAGGTTTTTTGGCAGAGATTGGTGCGAATAATAAGTTGAAAGAAGTAAATATTGGTATGCTTTTATCTTCTGTTTTTATATTTGGTGCTGCATCGATTTGTTGTGTTGCATTGATAGGTCATATTGACGTGACTGCAGCAGCTGATATTCCTGCGTTAGTGTTAGCAAGTCAACTATCACCTATTTTATGTCAGATTTTTGCAGTAATAATTTGTGCTGGTATTTATACTTCAGCGGTTCCTTTATTGTGGACAGGGGTTCGCAAACTTTCAGATGAGGGAACAAAAAAATATAAATTTTTAACAATAAGTGCTGGAATACTTGGGTGCTTGATTGCTTGTTTTGTACCTTATAAAGGCCTTATAAATGTATTGTATGGTTTAAATGGTTATTTGGGCTTTATATTGATCGCGTTTATGATTATTTATGATATAAGGACTTGTATGAGCAAAAAAAATTGAGTAAATATGTAACTTTAAAGAGTCTATTAAGAGTGAATCAGTATTACATATTGTTCAGTTGATGTAATAGAGTTAATTTGAAATAGTAGAGAGGAAGAAGCAGTTTGAAAGATTTAATATCTATTGTTGTACCGATTTATAATGTGAAAGAGTATCTTGATGCATGTATAAAGTCTATTATTAATCAAACATATAAGAATATAGAGATAATATTAGTTGATGATGGATCAACTGATGGATGTGCTGATTTATGTGATGAGTATAAAAAGTTTGATTCACGAATTCGAGTGATTCACAAAGAAAATGGTGGGCTTTCTGATGCGAGAAATACCGGATTAGAAGTGGCTAATGGAGTATATATTGTATTCATTGATTCTGATGATTATGTAAATGTTAATATGGTTAAGGAGTTATATGATACAATAATAAAAACAAATTCTGATATTTCTATATGTAAATTCAAAAGAGTTAAAAGTGAGATTATTGATATTTATGAAAATAAAGAAAATAAATCTCTTGAAATATTATCTGGGAAAAAGGTAATAGAAGAGGTGTATGGTGGAAATGGAGAGGAAATCAGTTTTGTAGCGTGGAATAAAATGTACAAAAAGGATTTATTCTATGATAAGGAAATTCGGTATCCTAAAGGGCGAATATATGAGGATACATTTACAACATACAAATTACTATATTATTCAAAAGCAATTGCAATAATAGATAAGTACTTGTATTATTATAGGGTTCGAGAAGGAAGCATTATTAATACCAATATTACTAAAGGCAGATGTATTGATGCAATTGATTCTGGTACTATAGTTGTAAATGATTTTGCGCAGTGGAACGAAAAGAACTTAATGTCAATGGCATTTAAATATTCATGTAGGTGTGCGATTATCGAATATAAAAAAGTTTTGCAAATGAGTAATTGTGAGGATAAAAAATTTTGTAAAGAATATATAACAAGTTGCTATAAGAGGGACTGGAAACAGTATGCCGGAAAATGCAATTTCTCATTGGTTAAGAAATTAATTTACGGAGCATTTATGTTGTTTCCTGATTTGATTGCACAATTGCTAAATTAGTTTAGTACATGCATAGAGAAAGTGAAGAAAAACTACGGAATAGTAAATATATTGTTTGGCCACTTGATATAATTAAAAATTTTTAAGTAATCCGTAATTATTTTTGTTATCGAATTCATGGGACTTTTGGGACACTGAAGTTCATTTTTATGTTCTAGATAAAAAGTATAGAATTAATAGAGTTAAATATTACTAGGGAGGATATATATAGTGAGTCTTAAGGTAAATCCTAAAAAAGCCATGTATGTAATATGCATGTTATTTATTTTAAATATGAATTATAGCTTATTCCACACAAGTTATGTATATCAAATCGGAAGTCTTTTATCAATTTTAAGTATTATTTGGATAATGGCAAAAGGTAAAATTGATAGGATGTTAATGGACGGAATTGTAGGGTTTGTTATGCCTATGATTTGTATAACATTGATTTCTGTCACAACGGCTATAGTTATTTATCATACGGGCAATAGTAGTGATATAACACAGTCTGTATGGAGATGTATTTTGTATGTAAAAGGTTTTATTCTGGCATATGTTTCAGTAAAATTATTTGGAAAAGACTGTGTTCGTTTAATAACATATGCAGGTTTAATTTCTTATTTTACAGTTATCATTCGATGGATTTTTACAGCTGGTGTTCCGGAAATGTTCCATATTTTTAATAATAAAATAAACGGTATGTCACTCGAAATTCATAATGTTACATATTGTTTCGGCTTACTGTTTATTTATTATTTTTTAACAGATCAAGAAACAAAAAAATTTAAAAACAGAATGTGTGTATTGCTTGGAATAGCTATTTTTTTAGGAAATAAACGTGCTCTGTATTTGGCGTTGGGTGTTACTTTATTTATATATTGGTTGATGCATCGGTTTCTGAGTAAACAAATGTTGATTTTAAAAATATGTTTGATATGTTATGTTGTTGTTGCATTTGGATATATTTGGATGATTGATACTGGACTTTTCGCGTTATTACTTCAAGTGTTAGATATAGCAGATAACTCTAGATTAACATTTTGGAATTTCTTTTCAAAATATTATGAAGTATCTCCTGCATATTGGGGAAGGGGAGTTGCATTTACAGATAATTTAATGGCTGCAAAAGAAACAATGCGCTCAATGCAAATAACAAATCAAACTCAAATGCATAATGATATTTTACGAGTGTATATAGGTTGGGGATTTTGGCCATTTTTGTTATATTTTGTTAATTTCTTTGTTTTAAGATTAAGATATATGATAAAAAAAGGTATACAGGGAAATACTTGGAGATATTTCGCCCTAGCTAGTTGTACCTTTTTCATATACTTTTTAGATAATATGATAGATGGAACAGAATTCAATTTATGCTTTTTTGTTATTTGGTTTTTACTTGTAGATGGCAAGTGTAACGAAAAATAATGCAGTAGGAGTAAATTTGTAGAAAAGAAGAGGTAATTGTGTGGAAGATAAAGAAAAGGTTCTTTTAAAAAATACAGGGATTCTAGCACTGGGGACATTATGTTCAAAGATTTTCACATTCTTTTTGTTGCCTTTGTATACGAATGTCCTTTCTACGGCTGATTATGGTATTGTAGATGTTTTACAAACAATTTCATCATTTGCTATGCCTTTTATAACATTTCAATTAAGTTCAGGAATGTTTAGATTTATTATAGATAAAAAAGAATTTAAAGAGAGAGAAAAAGTAATATCAACAGGTGTAGTTGTAGAAATAGTAAATATTTGTATTTTTGCTATTGGTGTTTTTATAATAAATATTTTTTTAGATATAGAATACTGTGGTTTGTTTGTTTTGTATTTCTCGACTATGGCATTGTTGGAAATTGTTCAGAACATCACTCGTGGATTTGGGAATAACGGATTATATTCAATTATGAGTTTTGTCATGACTGTCGTTTCATTAATATCCAATATAGTAATGATTTTGCTACTTAATATGAAGGGAGATTCTATATTAATAGCTTCAAGTATAGCATACATAAGTGCAAGTATGATTGCAATATTTAGACAATCTCTTTGGAAGTATATAGATATCAAATATTTTTCTCTAAAAACGTTCAAAGAATTAATAAAATATTGTTTACCACTTATTCCAAATGCTGTTTCATGGTGGATTACAAATACATCAGATAGAATACTAATTAGTACTTTTATTGGAGTTGCAAGCAATGGGGTGTATGCGGCAGCGAATAAAATTCCAACTATTTATACGACGATATTCAATGTATACAATTTAGCATGGACAGAATCTCTTTCCAGAAGTTTAGGAGATCCGGATCAAGAGTCATTCATTAATAGAATGTTTGAGAAAAGTGTGAGGCTTTTTGGTTGCATAGATTTAGGAATAATTTGTTGCATGAGTATAGGATTTAATATTTTGATTGGGGAGCAATATAAAAACGCTTATCCGCATGTTTATATATTGATGATTGCAATTTTTTTGAATTCGATAGGTTCACTTTATGGCGGAATTTTTACTGCGTTTAAAAAATCTGATATAATCGGTAGCACTACTATTTTAGGGGCAATTTCTAATATTTTAATTAATTTGCTATTAATAAGCCAGATGGGAATATATGCGGCATCGTTATCAACTTTAATTTCTTATTTTATAATTCTATTAGTTCGAATTATAAAAATTAGAGGTATACTTACTTTACGATGGCCTAAAAATTATATGTGGCAGTTATTAGTAATGACAATTTTTACAACAATTTTCTATTTTTATGAAAATATTGTTTTTAGTATTGGATTTCTAGGCGTGTTATTGATTTGGTCAATTGCAAGTAACAAAGAATTAATAGTCCCAATTGTCAAAACAATTTGTCAAAAGTATTTGAAAGTAAATAGGTGAGAAAATAAAAATGAAAATAGGAATTGTTACGGTGTATGATGGCTTGAATTATGGATCTTTTTTGCAGGCGTATGCGATGAAAAGATTTTTAGAAGACAAAGGACATGAAGTATTATTTATAAGACGTTTTACAGAGCAAGAGAATTATAAATTATTTACAACAAATAAGCCAACCTCAGATTGTGGGTTTATCAGACAAATCTGGAGAAATTTAAAAAAGATAGCAGGAAAACATAAAATTAAAAAGGAAATACAATATGTAAATAAAATTTTCCCGGCATATCAATCAGCATGGAAAGAGTTGGGTATTATAAGTTTAAATGAAGTAAAAAGCTGTGATTGTATTATATGTGGAAGTGATGAAATTTGGAACTTAAGAAATGCATATATAGATCCTGAATTTTATTCGTGTTCAAACTATGGTCAAAATACACATAAAGTGGCTGTAGCTATAAGTATTGGTAATACAACATATGAAGAGATGATACAGCAACAAACAGTAGTAAAATCTATTAAATTATTTGACGCTATTTTAGCTAGAGATGAAAGAACACAAGAAGTGCTTTCAAGATTATTAGGAAAAGAAATAGAAAGTGTCTGTGATCCAACATTACTGATCCCAAAACATTATTTTATGCAAGATGAAGCACCTATAATATCAAAAAAGTATTTGCTATTATATTCGTATAATCTTTCTGATGAAAGAAAGAAAATTATAAAAGAATATGCAAAAAAAAGAGATTTGTTAATTGTTTCAGCTGGAATGCAAATAGACATTGCTGATGTGATTACATATGAATCGCCATTGAAATTTGCTAATTTGATTTTTAACGCAGAGTGCTGTTTTACAAGTACATTTCATGGAACGATTTTCGCAATGCTATTTGCAAAGAGATTTTGTAGTTTTCCTGCTTTTCCAAAGGTTGAAGATGTATTAAAAAAATGTAATGCATATAATCATGCATGGAACGGAGTAGATAAAAAAATCTTTTTTGAAATAATGGATAGTGATGTATGCAGAGATGAAATAGAAAAAGCAATTAGTGAGATTCGTTCGAAATCTGAGAATTTGATAGACGAAGTATTGAAAAAAGTAGCAGTAATTTTATAATTATTTATTTTTGTACAAATTGAGATTTAAAATTTTAAGAAAGGAATGTGATGTTATTTTATAATATCATAATGGTATTTTTATGTATTCATCAATAAAGAGCGTTCAGATTTTAATTGCGTTACTGAAACAATTTGAAATTCAAGATATTGTTCTTTCACCAGGTGGAAGCGATATTCCAATAATAAGATCTATGGAATCAGACGAATGGTTTCAATTGCATTCGGTAGTTGATGAAAGGAGTGCCGCATACTATGCAATGGGGGTTGCTCAGATGAAAAATAAACCTGTTGCATGCGTATGTACTTCAGGAACTGCTGTTTGTAACTATCTACCAGGAATAACAGAGGCATATTATCAGAATGTTCCTGTTTTGGTAATTTCAGCAGATAAAAACCCATATTTTCAAAATCAATTAGAAACACAAAAAATAAATCAAACAGAGATTTTTAATGGTGTTGTTAAAAAAAGTGTTAATTTACCATTGGTAAACAATGGGGATGACGAATGGTTATGTAATAGACTTATAAATGAAGCACTTTTAGAATTGCATCATCATGGAACTGGTCCTGTTCATATTAATATACCCTTAAGGGAAGGGTTAACATCGTTTGAATGTGAGAAGCTACCAGTAGAAAGAAAAATGAAATTTGTTAATATTTTTGATGAAAAAAACTGGAGAACTTATACAGAATATCTTGAAAGAAAAAAGAAGATTTTGGTTGTCGTAGGACAAAATCTTTGCTTTGAGAACAAGGATATTGAATGTCTTAATAAATTTTTTGCAAAATTTAATTGCATCTTTTCAATTGAACATCTTTCCAACGTTGAAATTGATGGGGCAATAAACACTTATCCATTGACTGAGGCTGGAAATATATTTTCTTTTAAGGAGCTTGTCCCAGATTTAATCATTTCAATAGGAAATAATTTGTCTGCATATAATTTAAAACCATTTTTAAGAATTAATTCTTCTAAATCGGATAACTGGTTGATCCATGAAGATGGGGTTGTAAGAGATGCGTATTGTTGTTTGACAAATATATTTGAGTGCAATCCAATTATATTTTTTGAAAAAATGTTAAAATATGCTTCAAGTAATATTTCGAATGATATGCATTATTATTCTGCATGGAAATCAGCAGTTGGAAAAATAGATATTCCAGAACCAGTATTTTCTAATTTTTATGTTGCTGGAAAACTTGCAGAAACAATTCCGCAAAATTCTATATTACACACAGCAATATTAAATAGTACAAGGGTAATGCAATATTTTCCGCTTGCGAAAGGTGTGAAATCATATAGCAATGTCGGCGCATTGGGAATTGATGGATGTCTTTCTTCATTTATTGGACAGTCTGCTGTTACAGATGAACTAACATACTTGCTTATAGGAGATTTGAGTTTCTTCTATGATATGAATGCAGCTGGAATAAGAGGAATAAGACCCAATATGCGAATAATTTTATTAAATAATGGAGGTGGAGCAGAATTTCAAGTAATGGTTGGTGGAATTATGAACAACATTGATACATATATTTGTGCAAAACATAAAAAGAGTGCAAAAGGTTGGATTGAATCATTAGGGTATGAATACTATAATGCGAAATCAAAATCAGAATTTGATGATATTATAGTTAAATTTGCGAATAAATCCGAAAAACCGCTATTTCTAGAAGTATTTACTGATATGAGTGGGGATGGCAGCCAAACTAGAGAGTTTTATGATTTGAATAAACATTGTGTAAATAGTCAAGAGACATCTTCAATCATAAAAGAAAAGGTAAAAGAAATTGTTGGACAGAAAAATATAGAAAAAGCAAAAAAAATAATTAGTGTAATTAAAGAATAGAATTTGAAGACAAATAAGGCTGGAGATAAAGGTAATGAAATTAGTCGGTAAAATAAAGAAAAAAATTAAAAAAAAATTCGAAAGACAGATACCAGTTTATGTTCCAACTTTATATGGAACAATGTTAAGGGGCAAAGGTGTTTTGATTACAGGAGGAACAAGTGGAATAGGATATACTATTGCTAAAACAATATTAAATTGTGGTGGTGAAGTTATTATTACTAGTCGACAAGAAGAACATCTTTTAAAAAGCCAACATCAATTAGTGAATGAAACTAAATGTTCAGAAAAAAGGATAAGAACAGCAATTTTAGATTTGGAGAACGGAAATCTGATTGAAGACCAGATGAAAAAAATTATAAAAGATAATGTTGATTTTCAAATTGACATTCTCGTAAATAATGCAGGAGCTATAAACGCAAGCAATTTTGGTAATTCGTCCCTTAATGATTATAACCAAATACTGGATATTAATTTAAGAGGAACCTATTTTGTGTCTCAAATAATAGCTAATTATATGATTGAAAACAAAATAAGAGGAAACATTTGTAATATCGCTTCATCTTCATCGTTACGTCCAGCAGCATCTCCTTATACTATTGCAAAATGGGGCGAACGGGGACTTACATTAGGAATGGCAAAAAAGTTATTAAAGTATGGAATTGTAGTAAATGGAGTGGCTCCTGGCCAGACAGCTACACCAATGATGATAAAAACTAGCGAAAGCAATTTGAAAAATATGTCATCTCCAATTGGCCGATATATTACTCCTGAAGAAATTGCTAATGGTGTGATTTTTTTAATTAGTGACATGGGGAGAAATGTTATTGGAGACATTTTATATATGACTGGTGGAGCTGGAGTTATAACATTTGATGATATAGAGTATTGATTAATTCAAGAGAGGGATATACAATTTTGAGCAGAGCAGAGCAGAGCAGAGCAGAGCAGAGCAGAGCAGAGCAGA
>ERZ773200.2381-NODE-2381-length-13797-cov-3.505312_pt1 | contig 13797 bp, 9 predicted proteins | sample MGYA00581008_ERZ773200 | MGnify/ENA primary metagenome ERZ773200 (study PRJEB29015, sample SAMEA2737770) | human gut metagenome | biome: human gut; feature: human-associated habitat; material: faeces | place: China | collected 2012 ... | reverse complement strand
TAAATTTACCATGGGAAACAACTCCTTTATGTAGATATTTTTGAGTCTCGATGTTCGCTCAAATTTTATAAGTTAATTATACACGAAATAGTACTGTCGGACAACCTAAAAAGACTAAAAAAAGAATTAATTATCAGTCAATTACAAGGGGTGAAAATTCTTGACTTATAGTCTGTTTCTTCTTATAATTATTTAGTATATGTGAGAAACTGAGTTGAGGTGCATAAACAGGCCTTTTCGTCTCTTTCGGGATGGAAGGGCTTTTATTAAAGAATATATCAGTATCAGCGAATTTGCGCCGATATCTGCGATATGAAAGGAAGGAAAGTTATGGCACAGAAGATTGTTTACAATCACAAGGCAATCGAGAAGAAATGGAGAGAAAACTGGGAAAAGAATCCGGTTAATGTTCAGTTTGATGAGAATGGAAATAAAAAACAGAAATATTACTGTCTGGACATGTTCCCGTATCCGTCAGGAAATGGACTTCATGTAGGACACTGGAGAGGATATGTTATTTCTGATGTATGGAGCCGTTACAAGCTGCAGCAGGGTTATTATATCATTCACCCGATGGGATGGGATGCATTTGGACTTCCGGCTGAGAACTATGCGATCAAGATGGGCGTTCATCCGGAGATTTCCACAGCACAGAATGTAAAGAATATTAAGCGTCAGATCAATGAGATCGCTGCATTATATGACTGGGACAGAGAGGTTAATACTACAGATCCTAACTTCTACAAATGGACACAGTGGATCTTCGTAAAGATGTTCAAAGAAGGTCTTGCATATGAGAAGGAATTCCCAATCAACTGGTGTCCTTCATGTAAGACAGGTCTGGCTAACGAAGAAGTAGTAGGTGGCAAATGTGAGCGTTGCGGCGCTGATGTTACGAAGAAAAACCTGAACCAGTGGATGTTAAAAATCACAGCTTATGCTGACAGACTTCTTGCAGATTTAGACAAGCTTGACTGGCCTGAAAAAGTTAAAAAAATGCAGGCAGATTGGATTGGAAAATCATATGGTGCAGAAGTTGACTTTAAATTGGAAAACTCAGATGAGAAGATTACAGTATATACAACAAGACCTGATACACTTTACGGTGCAACATTTATGGTACTTGCTCCTGAACATGCTATGGCAAAGGCCCTTGCAACAGATGAAACAAGAGCAGACGTTGAAGAATACATTCAGATGGCAGCTAATAAGTCATCAGTAGACAGACTTCAGGGAAAAGAAAAAACAGGTGTATTTACAGGAAGTTATGCAATTAACCCATTAAACGGTGCAAAGGTTCCAATCTGGCTTTCAGATTATGTACTTGCTGATTATGGTACAGGTGCAATTATGTGTGTTCCTGCACATGATGACAGAGACTTTGCTTTTGCAACTAAGTTTAACATTCCAATTATTCAGGTTATTGCAAAAGATGGTAAAGAAATCGAAAATATGACAGAAGCTTACACAGAAGCTGTCGGTACTATGATTAACTCAGGTGAGTGGAATGGTATGGAATCTTCTGTTCTTAAAAAAGAAGCTCCTCACATTATTGAAGAAAAAGGATTCGGTAGAGCTACAGTTAACTATAAATTACGTGACTGGGTATTCTCAAGACAGAGATATTGGGGTGAACCTATTCCAATCGTACATTGTCCTGACTGTGGAGCAGTTCCGGTTCCTGAAGATCAGTTGCCATTATTATTACCTGACGTAGAATCATATGAACCAACAGGTACAGGTGAATCACCACTTGCAGCAATTGATGAATGGGTTAACACAACTTGTCCTTGCTGTGGAAAACCTGCAAAGCGTGAAACAAATACAATGCCACAGTGGGCAGGATCATCATGGTATTTCTTAAGATATATTGATAATAAGAATGACAAAGAACTTGTTTCAAGAGAAAAAGCTGACAAGTATCTTCCTGTAGATATGTATATTGGTGGTGTTGAACATGCAGTTCTTCACTTACTTTATTCAAGATTCTATACTAAGTTCTTACATGATATCGGAGTAGTTGATTTTGACGAACCATTTAAGAAATTATTTAACCAGGGTATGATCACAGGTAAGAATGGTATTAAGATGAGTAAATCAAAGGGTAACGTTGTATCACCTGATGATTTGGTAAGAGATTACGGATGTGACTCATTAAGACTTTATGAAATGTTCGTAGGACCACCTGAACTTGATTCAGAATGGGATGAAAGAGGAATTGATGGTGTATATAGATTTATCACAAGATTCTGGAAGTTAGCAGTAGATAGCATTGAAGCTAATGTTGAGCCAACTAAGGAAATGATAAAACTTCGTCACCAGATGGTTCATACAATTACAAGACGTCTTGAAGACTTTAGTTTAAATACAGTAGTTTCAGGTTTTATGGAATTTAATAACAAGTTTATTGAATTAGCTAAGAAAGAAGGCGGAATTGACAAAGAAACAATTCAGACTTTCGTTACATTATTAGCTCCATTTGCACCACATATCGGTGAAGAATTATGGGAAAGACTTGGAAATACAGGTAGCGTATTTGAAAACAACAAGTGGCCTGAAGCTGACGAAGAACTTATGAAGGATGATGAAATCCAGGTTCCTGTTCAGATTAACGGTAAGACAAAAGTTGTAATCAGTGTACCTGCTGACATCTCAAAGGATGACGCTATTGCTCAGGGTAAAGAAGCATTAGGCGACAAGTTAACAGGAAACATTGTTAAGGAAATTTATGTTCCGGGAAGAATTATAAATATAGTTGCTAAATAATTAAGTATTTAGTTGAAAAGCTGTTGTTAGGTTGTGATGACCTGATGGCAGCTTTTATCTTTATAGACAAGAAATACCAAGTGTGATAAAATCTTGAAAAAGATAACACTAAGGGGGCGGCAATTTAAATATCAAATTGGCTAGGCAAAATTATGTGAGCGTTGGTATTATAGTAAAGAGAGAAAATATAATATGGAGTAAGCAATTATGGAATTACAGGACAAAAAATATAGAATTTTAGATATTTTCTTTAGACTGCTTAAAGGCGAGTTTGTGTCTGTAAGGAATTGCTGGTGCTTATAGAAATTTTAATAGCAAGCCGTTCTTTGCCGAAAGACAGTATGGAAGAAATATGATTACAGTGTACAAAGTCATTCATCCACTTGTGATGAAACAAAAGAGGATGAGTGACTTTGGGACACACATCAATTCATTTTCTTTCGTTTCCCAAGCATGCTTACCATTCTTTTTATAGTATCAATTCTTTTGATTTCCTCAGGCGACATATCAGCTTTTAGAACTTCGAGTATGGCATCTGTTTCTTTGTCGGTGAAGTTTATGCCATTTTTGGATGCCTGATTAGTTTCTTTAATAAAATATGTAAGCATTTGCTTTGCATCCATATCTCCTGCACCATTTAATATTTTAGTTAGAACTTCCATTTTTTCAGTAGAAATATCTGAAAGTACAGGATTTTCCATCCATTTGTTATTAATCATAGAACCTCCTTAAATCACATACCAAACATATCCATGTATCCGCTTAAAATATCCTGCTTTGCCCCGTCATCCATATTCATCATTTCCATAACAGTCATTAAAGTTTCAAGAGTTTCCTTGTCCCCGTCATTTAAAAATTCCTTAATATCTTCAAGCATACTTTCAAGCCCTTTATGATTGGCATTCATAGCTGCAATGGAAACATTTTGGTTAACACGAAAGGTATTTTCTAGCTCTATAAACTTGATATAAACCCCGAGAACAGTTGCAAGATTATTATCAATATAAGGGATTATGGCTTTTACTAACTGCATAGTCTGATTAGTTACCATGGAATCGAATTTTGTTTGCATAAAACGGTTGTTTTCCATATAACCATAATCCCCCCGGATAATATTGTGTTGTCTGTTTTATTAAGTTTATGCTGTAAAAACAAATAAAATACTAAATTAAAAATATGCGCACATAATACTTGTAAGTAAAACAAACAGGTTTGTGTCTTCTATATTATTGTATAAAAGAGCGTTTTTGGTCAGACATAGAAAGTCGTATTGGTAAAAGTCGTCTGCATCAACTAGCAGCCGCAACCACAGCCGTTTCCGTTACCAAAGAATGAACCACAACCGCCACAGCAGCTAAGAAGCAAGATAATCCAGATAATGCTTGAGCAGTCATTGCCACCACAACCACAGCCTGAGCCGTTGCCACAACCTCCACAACACAAAAGTATAAGGATAAGGAGTAAACAGTTGTTGTTTCCACCGTCTCCGCAACCACATCCACAGTTTGTTGCTGCTAAATCACTCATTTTGAATCTCCTAATTTTTGTTTACACTAAAGTATATGTAACCTGACCTGTTCCGGTTACAAAAAAATAAAAAATGTTAAAAAGCTACAAGGACAAAAGCAAAAATAAGCCATATATTATAGTAGAAATATCAGATAAAATAATGGTAAATATAATGAAGAAGGTAAGACAAATTCTAAACATAGATAGTTTGCACAAAAATAATATAATGGGAGAAAATGTGACAGTTGCAGTCCTTGATACGGGAATATACAATCATCCTGATTTTGGGGAAAGAATAATAAAATATAAGGATTTTGTAAACGGAAAAACAGCCATTTATGACGATGAGGGACACGGAACTCATGTAACGGGAATACTGGCAGGAGATGGAAAAATGTCTAACGGCTTTTTTAAAGGAATTGCGCCTAAGTCGGACATAGTATCACTGAAGGTTCTTGATAAAAGAGGCATTGGCAAGGAAGATAACGTAATAAGTGGAATTTGGTGGATTATTGATAATGGAAAGAAATATAACATAAAAGTGGTTAACATATCTTTTGGCACATTTAATAAAGAGGGAAATAATAAGAAATTAATTGAGGCTGTGGAACTTTTATGGGACATGGGATATGTTATTATAGCTGCAGCAGGAAATAATGGACCGGAATATGGAACTGTGTCAATTCCTGGAAGCAGTAAGAAGATAATTACAGTTGGGGCATTAGATGATAATATTAAGATGGTAGTAAACGGTAGGATTACAAAGAATTACTCAGGTAGAGGTCCAACAAAAGAGTGCGTTCAAAAACCTGATATTTTGGCTCCGGCCAATGGCATATACAGTTGCAGTAATGGCATAAAGTCAGGATACAGCTATGTACCAAAAAGCGGAACATCAATGGCAACACCTATAGTTTCAGGCGTGATTTGTATGATTTTAGGCATTAATAAGGAAATGTCTAACATACAGTGCAAGAAGTTGATAAGGAATACGGCAATTGATTTAAAAATGGAAGGAAACAGGCAGGGCTGGGGAAAAATCAACCCTGAAAAAATGGTTAATTTTTGTAAGAAATAAAAAAAAACAGGGGAATTTGTTTACTTTAGCACTGTAATTAGTTATAATTTAGTGGAGTAGTTTGATAGCTTAATTTAGGAGGAAATATAATGGAAAAGATTAAAATGACAACTCCATTGGTAGAAATGGATGGCGATGAAATGACAAGAATCCTTTGGAAAATGATCAAAGAAGAATTGTTATTACCTTTTGTTGATTTAAAGACAGAATATTATGATTTAGGACTTGAGTATAGAAATGAGACTAATGACCAAGTTACTTTTGATTCTGCAGAAGCAACTAAGAAATACGGTGTAGCTGTAAAATGTGCAACAATCACACCTAACGCAGCAAGAATGCCGGAATACCATCTTAAGGAAATGTGGAAGAGTCCTAATGGTACTATTAGAGCTATTCTTGACGGAACAGTATTTAGAGCACCTATCATTGTAAAAGGTATTGAACCATACGTAAAGAACTGGAAGAAGCCTATTACAATTGCAAGACACGCATATGGTGATGTTTACAAGGGTGTTGAAATGAAGATTCCTGCAGCAGGCAAGACAGAACTTGTTTACACTAATGAAGCAGGAGAAGAAACAAGAGAATTAATTCACGATTTTAAGGGTGCAGGAATTATCCAGGGTATGCACAACTTAAATGAATCTATAGAAAGTTTTGCAAGAAGTTGTTTCAATTTTGCATTAGATACAAAGCAGGATCTTTGGTTTGCAACAAAAGATACAATTTCAAAGAAATATGACCACACATTTAAAGATATTTTCGCTGAAATTTTTGAAGCTGAATATAAAGAAAAATTTGATGAAGCAGGAATTGAATATTTCTACACACTTATTGACGATGCAGTAGCACGTGTAATGAGATCAGAAGGTGGATATATTTGGGCTTGTAAGAACTATGACGGTGATGTAATGTCAGATATGGTTGCAACAGCATTCGGTTCATTATCAATGATGACATCAGTACTTGCTTCACCACAGGGTTACTACGAATATGAAGCAGCTCACGGTACAGTACAGAGACATTATTACAAGTACTTAAAGGGTGAAGAAACATCAACTAACCCTATCGCAACAATTTTTGCATGGTCAGGAGCTTTAAGAAAACGTGGAGAACTTGACAAACTTCCTGAACTTATGGAATTTGCAGACAAGCTTGAAAAGGCATGTATCGACACAATTGAAAATGGCGAAATGACAGGAGATTTATATTTAATTTCAACACTTGAAAACAAGAAAAAATTAAATACAGAAGAGTTCATTATGGCTATTAGAAAGACATTAGAAGGATTAATGTAGGGTAATAAATATTAGAACGTGTCCAAAGGTTATTTTTCTACCATTGTGCAAGCACAGATGGGAAAGACCTTTTGACACTGTGATAATATTTTATTATATAGTTTCTATTATTAATGAGGTTAAAAACGAAGGGAGAAGGAAATATGAAAATTAGTAAGAAGATTTCAGTAATTACATTGGCAGCATTGTTTTCATTGTTATTTGCAATGACAGCTTTTGGTGCAACAGGAAAGGTTACAGGATTAAAGCAGGAGAAGGCTTCAACTAATACTGTAAGTATTGCTTGGGATAACTATTTAGGAACTAATGTGAAATATATAATTGAAACATCTTATGATAATCAGACTTTCAAAAGAACAGATTCAAGTTATTCAGCATCAGATTTACTTTATGTTAAGGCATTAAAGCCTGTTTATGTAAGAGTAAAGGCTGTAAGTACTACTAGTGAGAACACAGTTTATGCTATTTCTGATTCAATTCAGGTAGCATCAGTACCTGCTGATGTTAAGGATTTAAGACAGACAACAGCTACAACATCAAGCATAACAATTAGTTGGACAGCTAGTGAAGGTGCTACATCTTATGAGATTGTCAGATTTGTAAATAATAATGAATATGTAGTAGGTTCAACAACATCAACTACATATACAGTAGACGGTTTTAACAACAAACTTAAGAACGATACTTACGTTGGTGTAAGACCTGTTAGAACAGTTAATGGATTTTCTGCAAAGACAACAGGATTCTATAATACGGAATACTTGAGTCCATATAAGATTAATCTTGTTCCTGAAAAGGTTCAGGGATTAGCAATTACAAACTATTATAATTCTTTAAAAGAGGTTACTTTTGGATTTACACAGCCTGAATACCACGACGGTTATGTATATGAACTTTATACATACAAGAAAAAGAAAGTATCTTCAGGCAATTTGTCAAGTATATCATATAATACTTTAAAGAACATTAAGAATCAGTTCTACAAGTTAAGAGTAAGAGCTTATGTAACAATTGATAACAAGAACTACTATGGAGCCTGGTCTGATTATACAGTTTTTGCATTACAGCCAAAGGTTGGACTTAAGAAGTCAGGTAAGAAGTTAAAGATTACTTGGAAGAAAGTTAGTGGAGCAAAGAATTATACAGTTTACATGTCTACATCAAAGACTGGTGGTTACAAGAAACTTACTACAACAAAGAAGCGTGCTTATACAGCTAAAAAATTCAAAAAGAAGAAGCTTAATAAGAAGAAAACATACTATGTTTATGTAGTGGCAAACAGAAAAGAAGGCAAGAAAACTTATAAATCAAAAGCAGTTAACTGCTATTATTTATACTAAAAGTATTTGCCTGTAATGATTGCAGGTAGTAACAAAGGGATCGTCGTGGTGGCGGTCCCTTTATGATAAAAAATATTCAATAAGATTATTGGTATTTTAAAAGAAATTGAGCAAAATATATTTAAGGCAGGAAGAGAAAATGTTAGAGAATTTAAAGAAACTTGTGTCATATTACAAACCTTATAAGAAAGTTTTTATGGCAGATATGTTTTTTGCAATAATGGCATCATTTATAGCATTGCTAATACCGCTGGTGGTAAGATATGTTACGGCAAAAGTAATATATATGCCAGCAGAACAGGTTGTAAAAACAATGATTATCATAGCTATTGTTGTAGGAATTTTGATTTTGTTCCAGTGTTATTGTAATTATTACATTGCCAATTATGGTCACGTAATGGGTGCAAAAATCGAATATGACATGAGAGCAGAAATATTTGGACATTTTCAAAAATTATCTTTTTCATTTTATGATGATGAAAAAGTAGGACAGTTAATGTCAAGAATAACATCGGACCTTTTTGATATTACTGAATTATTACATCATGGTCCGGAAAACGTAACCATATCAGTAATAAAGATTATAGGAGCTTTGGCAATTCTTTTAAGCATAAATGTAAAACTTGCTCTTATAGCATTTTTATTAGTTCCATTTATGCTTGTTTACGCATATTTCTTTAATAAGAAAATGAAACAGGCGTTTAGAGTTAACAGAATCAAAATAGCGGAAATAAACGCACAAATAGAAGACAATCTTTCAGGAATAAGAGTGGTAAAATCTTTTGCCAATGAAGACTTGGAAAATAAAAAATTTAAAGTGGGAAACGATGCTTTCCTTGAAGCAAAGAAGAATAACTATAAGTATATGGGTGGATACAACTCAGGACTTACAGCTTTTACAACAATGATTAATCTTCTTGTTATAGTTTCAGGGGGATTAATGATAACTAAGAACATGATATCTGTAACAGACCTTGTTACATTTTTATTATATATAAATATTTTTACAGATCCTATTAAAACGTTAATTGATTTTACGGAACAGTTTCAGAATGGATATTCAGGATATGAAAGATTTCTACAGATTCTTTCAATTGAACCTGAAATTAAGGATAGTGAAAACGCAGTTTCAATAAGTAATGTTAAAGGTGACATTAAACTTGAAGATGTTTCATTTAAGTATAATGACAGCTCTCATAGAGTTTTGAAACATATTAATCTGGAAGTTAAGGCAGGCTCTTATGTGGCACTTGTAGGTTCATCAGGAGCAGGTAAGACTACACTTTGCAATCTTATTCCAAGATTTTATGAAGCCACAAGTGGAAAAATAACTATTGATGGAAAAGACATTAAAGACATAAAATTAAAAGATTTAAGAGATAATATAGGTATAGTACAGCAGGATGTTTACCTTTTCGTTGGAACAGTATATGACAATATCAGATACGGTTGCCCTGATGCTACAAGGGAGGAAGTAATTGCAGCAGCAAAAGAAGCTAATGCGTATGATTTTATAATGTCACTTCCAAATGGCTTTGAAACAGATATAGGACAGAGAGGTATTAAGCTGTCAGGCGGACAGAAACAGCGAATTTCAATAGCAAGAGTATTCCTTAAGAATCCTCCAATATTGATTTTTGATGAAGCAACATCTGCACTTGATAACGAAAGTGAAAAGATAGTACAGGAATCAATGGAAAAACTGGCAAAGAACAGAACAACAATGGTAATTGCCCATAGATTGTCTACTATAAGAAATGCAGAAAAGATTCTAGTTTTAACAGACAAGGGAATAGAAGAACAGGGTACACATAAGGAATTAATGGACAAACATGGAATATACTATGATTTGTACAATGTGATTGAAAAATAAAAATGTCACATAAAAAGATATTGTATAATATCATTTAAAAGTGTACTATGAAACATATAACAAAGAGACAAAATAATAGAATATTTAACGCGGATTTAACCAAACCCGGACAGAACATTTACATTGATATAGTAATATTGAAGAGACATATGATTGGAATGTTCTGCCGGGTTTTCTTTTATTATAATAAAACAAAAAATCAGGAGGTGCGGTTGTGATTAAAGTCGGAATACTTACAAGTGGTGGAGATTGTCAGGGATTAAACGGAGCAATGTATGGATTGGTTAAAGGATTAACCGAAACCAATAAGGATAAGGTTGAAATTTATGGGATTTTGGACGGTTACACAGGTCTTATTAATGGTGACTATAAGAAAATGAAGCCGGAAGAGTTTGAGAATATTTTAAATTTGGGAGGCTCCATCCTTGGAAATTCAAGACAACCATTTAAGAAGATTAATGAGCCTGATGAAAAAGGCAGAAACAAAGTAGAGGCAATGATTTCTAATTATAAAAAGATGGAACTTGATTGTCTTGTGGTTTTAGGAGGAAATGGTTCCCACAAAACAGCAAATCTTTTGTCAGAGAAGGGCTTAAACATTGTAACTCTTCCAAAAACTATAGATAATGACATTAATGGAACGGATATGACTTTCGGATTTCAGTCAGCCATTGATATTGCAACAAGAACTCTTGATGAGTTGCATACAACGGCAAAGTCACACGGAAGAATTATGATTGCTGAAATTATGGGAAATAAGGCAGGCTGGCTTACGTTATATTCAGGAATAGCAGGAAAGGCAGATGTAATCTTAATACCCGAAATTCCATATAATATTGAGAAAATAAGCCAATATATAAAAGATAAGCTTAAAAATGGCAGAAAGCATATTATTCTTGCAGTGGCAGAAGGAATTATTTCACAGGAAGAGACAAAGCTTTCAAAGAAAGAACTTAAGCAGAAAAGAGCAAAAGACGGATATATTTCAGCAGGCTACCGTTTGGAGGCTGAACTTAGTGAAAAAATTGACGGCGAAGTTAGAGTTGTTGTACCGGGCCATATTCAAAGAGGTGGTAATCCTTGTGCTTTTGATAGAGTTCTTACTTCAAGAATCGGTGTTAAAGGTGCAGAATTGATCCTTAATAAGCAATATGGAAGAATGGTGGCCGTACAAAGCAACAATATTACAAGTGTGCCATTAAGTACAGCGGTTGAAAAACCAAAACGTGTAGATCCAAATGATGAAATTATAAGACAGGTTAGAATGTTAGGCATATGCTTAGGAGATTAATAAGTAAACTCGGGTGGTTTAAAATGGAAATAAATAAGAAAAACGAAATAGACGTAACTGAAAACAATCCAATCATAGAGAAGAATAAAGTTCCTCAGCCGGAAATGAAAAGTGGGTTACAGGAAAAGAAAAACCTAAAAGCAGAAGGAACAAAAGCTGAAAATGTAAAAGAAGTTGTTAGAGGAAAGCACAAAGTTTTGCCCTGCTATGATAACAGGGAATTGTCATGGCTTAAATTTAATGAAAGAGTTTTAGATGAAGCCAGTGATGAAGATGTTCCGTTGTGTGAAAGATTAACTTTTGTAAGTATTTTTTCAACTAATCTTGACGAATTTTATAGAGTTAGAGTAGGCTCAATTTATGATCAGATGATTATTTCTGACAAAAAAAGAGAAAACAAAACTTATATGACATCAAGCGAGCAGTTAGAACGTATTTTTAAAAGAACGAAGGAATTGTTAAAGAAGAAAGAGCATATATATAATGACTTGATGAAAGAAGTTAAGAATTATGGCGTGCAGATTGTAAATTTTGATAAACTTTCAAAAGAAGAAAAAGATGGAATGGAGAATTATTTTAAGAATAATGTTATGCCGTTATTATCTCCACAGGTAATTGGAAAGAAGCATCCATTTCCATTCCTAAATAATCAGGAAATATATGCTGTTGCACTTCTTGAGTCCAAAAACAATGATAAGATTTGCATTGTTCCTTGCAGAAGTAGTGTTTTTAACAGGCTTGTTCAAATAGTGCCGGGTAGTGGCAGATATATGCTTATTGAAGAACTTATACTTCATTATATGCCTATGATTTTTGAAAATTATACAGTAAAAAGCAAGTCTTTAATAAGAATTACAAGAAACGCAGACATTGATATTGATGAGATTTTTGCAGACGAAGACATTAGTTACAGAGAATCAATGGAAGAAATGATTAGAATGCGTACAAAGCTTTGCCCAATAAGAATGGAATATTCAAGAGTGTTAGATGAAAAGGTTATTAGAAGTCTTTGTAAAGAATTAAATCTAAAAAAAGAGCAGACTTTCCATCAGGAAACACCACTTGATTTTGATTTCGTATTTAAGATTCAGGATATGCTTAGAAACAGAAAAGAATTATTCTTTAAGAGAAGGATTCCACAGGTTTCTACAGCAATTGACAAAACCCAACCTATGATTGATCAGATTGAAAAGAAAGACATTCTGTTAAGTTATCCTTTTGAAAGCATGACAAGTTTTATTAATCTTTTAAAGGAAGCTGCCGCAGATCCAAATGTTGCTTCAATAAAGATGACTCTTTATAGAGTTGCCAAAAACTCACAGGTAGTTGAGGCTTTAATTGACGCGGCCGAAAACGGAAAAGAAGTTGTGGTAATGGTTGAACTTAGAGCAAGATTTGATGAACAGAACAATATTGAGTGGTCAAGGAGAATGGAAGATGCAGGATGCAGAATTATTTACGGAATCGACCATACAAAAGTTCATTCAAAAATTTGTCTTATTTCATATAAGAAAGACAATCAGGTTAAGCATATTACACAGGTTGGAACAGGCAATTATAACGAGAAGACGTCGAAGCTTTACACTGACTTGTCATTGATGACAGCTAACGAAGATATTGCTAAAGAAGTAGCAGAAGTCTTCAACAAAATATGTTTGGAACAGGTAGTTGAAGAAACAGAGCATCTTCTTGTATCACCTAAATGTATGCAGAGCAAAATAGTGGAGCTTATTGACAATGAAATCGAAAAAATAGCAGAAGGTAAGGAAGGATACATAGGATTTAAGTGCAACTCACTTACTGATAAAGTTATAATTAAAAAACTTATTGAAGCTTCTAACAAAGGTGTAAAGGTTGATATGGTTATAAGAGGAATTAGTTGTCTTATAGCCGGCGTTCTGGGATATACTGAAAACATAACAATAAAAAGTATAGTTGGAAGATATCTTGAACATTCAAGAATCTATATTTTCGGTAAGGAGCCTTTGGACAAAATATATATATCTTCAGCAGACTTAATGACAAGAAACACAGTCAGAAGAGTAGAAGTTGCTGCACCAATATACGATGAAGCAATAAAGAAACGTATAAGAGGTATGTTTAACATAATGCTTTCAGATAACGTAAAAGGAAGAAGAATGAAGCCTAATGGAAAATATTGCAAAGACGAAATCACAGGCGAAGCAATCAATTCACAGGAATACTTCTTTGAGGAAGCTTATGGAGAACATAAGGTAGAGAAAACTTCTAAGAATGCTGGAATCGAAAAAGCAAAGGATAACGATGTTTCAAAAGCAAATAAAGAATCAAAGAATAATGAAGTGAAAGAGAATACTAATGAGCAGATTACTGCGCAAGCTAAGGATTTGGCTAAGAGTATTGATGGTAAAGAAAATATGGAATAAAACCAATTACTTAGTAGGAATTTATATGGCTTGATTAGTGAAATAAAAAAGAAAGCTGCCGGGAAATCAAACAACTGTATTGAATGGTTAATTGATTTCCTGACAGCTTTTTCTTTGGAAGTAAGGTGATTCTTTGAAGATTTATCTTCTCATTTTCCGTACAAAGTCGTCCGGGGCGGTGTCCACGCCACGGGGTCCAGTATACTTATGATTGTTGTAGGAATTACGTGTCATATG
>ERZ773200.2371-NODE-2371-length-13823-cov-5.526148_pt1 | contig 13823 bp, 16 predicted proteins | sample MGYA00581008_ERZ773200 | MGnify/ENA primary metagenome ERZ773200 (study PRJEB29015, sample SAMEA2737770) | human gut metagenome | biome: human gut; feature: human-associated habitat; material: faeces | place: China | collected 2012 ... | reverse complement strand
TTGCAAGCAGGTAAACATGGGCTGTTTCTTAATATCTTTTTGTTTGGGAAACACCGTTTTCCCATCTACTTACAGCCTGTGGTGTTACACCAATATGTAATGCCAATTCTTCCTGTGTCAAACCAATCTGCTTTCTAATTATTTTTATATTGTTTCCTATTAAATTCATATTTTATCACTACTGTCTGACAGCTTTCTCCTCATAATTTTTCGGTACCGTGACTAAAATATAACACTGAAAATTTATAATATCAAACAATACGATATTTATGAAAAACAATTAAGCATTGATTTTAACATATGAAATGATTTGCTGTTATAAATTTTCCAAATAAAGATTTGCTTCTTCTCTTGATTTAAAAATCACAACTTCTTTATCTTTGTATTTTTCAAGAAGCTGATATATTTCAGGGAGACTTTCATCTGAAAATTCCTGAATCCATTGTTTGAATTCTCCCTCAAATGTTTCCTCAGTTTCCACCCAAGGCATATCTTCTCTTTTTGTACCTATTCTTGATTTTACGCTCTCTAAGCATACTTTTGTCGGCAAATCTAATAGTATTATCAGGTCACATTCTTTCATTCTGACTTCCAAAGTTCTTTGATAGTTTCCATCGATTATCCATTGACTTTTAACAAGTATTTCCTTTAATTTTTTGTCAAATTCTTCTGATGAAATTGTAGTTCTGTCCGGTTTATGTTTTATCATATCTAAGTAAAACAATGGCAAACCTGTTTTGTCTCGTAATTTTCTTGCAAAGGTGCTTTTCCCTGAACCGGGACTGCCAATTATCATTATTTTGGTGTGCATTTTGAATCTCCCTAAAATCTAATTTATTTTTTATATATTATTTTTCTCAGTGCCGGTCCACAATACTGATGCGGCACAAGTTTAAATCCCTGCTTTATGTAAAATTGTTCTTTACCTGCCTCTGCTAACAATTGTACGCTCACTCTACTTCCATCATACATATTTCTTTCAATATAATTTAAAATAGAGTTTATTATTGCCGTTCCTATTTTCTTGCCCTGATATTCAGGTCTTACCACAATATCTACAATGGTGAAATATATGCCATCGCCCACAACTCTTCCCATACCAATTGCATTTTCATTATCATAAATCACAATTGAGTAATAAGATTTTTTGAGTGCTTTCTGTGCCTGTACCTTGCTCCAGTTATTCCATCCAACTGATTCTCTAAGGTTGTAATATGTTTCATAATCCAATTGATTTTCTTTTATTGTATATTTCATAAATGCTCCAATTTTTCTATTTACCAGCTAAAATATCTGCAAATTTATTTTCAAGGAAAAATCTATAATCCGGTGCCAACAAACTATTAGCAAACTCATCTCGAATAGTTTTCTGTAACCATTCTTTTCTCTTTTTTATAAATTCATCATATCGGCAAATTGTTATTAAGCCTTCCTGTTCAGCCTTTATTATTTCATAATATGCATCTGAAACATATTCGCAATGTTCCACTTTTGTTGGTCGATCTGAAATATATGCATTAGGAATTTGAATATTTAACTCTTTGTATGTTGATATACTGTCGCATGAATATATATATCCTTTCACTCCACTATACGTTTCTTTCAGTGCATTTGGATAATATTCTTCCAGGCACAACCTACCATCTTTATCAAATCCATACGGTCCCCATTTATGCCAGAAGCCCTCAAACTTAAAATGCTTTTCCTTACAAAATTTTTCAATAGCATTGCTTAAATACACCAATACATTCTCTCTTTTGTCTGAAAAGTAAATTAAAGGAATATTGTGATTTGATATATTTGGTTTTAAAATTTTTATATTTTTCGTCTGTGATGCATGAAAAAAAGTCATTGTTCCTCCGTTTTTATTATTTTCTCTTACCTACAAATTATATTCCCTAATGGCTTCCAACGTTCTCCTTGCTGCCAGTTCATTCTCATCTATTTTTTCAAAAGTTTCCTTATCCACCCACTTGTAATCTATTGTTTCACCCTCCTGCAAAACAACCGAGTTTTTGTCGAAATCAGACACACATAAATATATAATGTAAAGGGAATGATGACCGTCATGTACAACTCGTGTAATTTCCTTCATTTTATCAGCGTTCAAGCCTGTTTCTTCTTTCAATTCCCTAATTGCTGCTTCTAATCCGTTTTCGCCTTGCAAAGCAGAGCCTCCAGCTGTAACTTCCCATTCACCACCATGATGTTTGCGTAAATCACGTTGCATTAACAAATATGAACCGTCTGTATGTTTTACTATTACTTCGCTAACCAAATGATAAATACCATCCGGGATTGTTTCTCCTCTAACTAAAGTCGTATTTTCTATTTTATTAAATTTTTTATCATATGCATCCCATAATTCGGCCATAATAATCTCCTTACACAATACATCTTATCTCTGCACATGTTTCCATATATTTGATGTACTAACAAAATATAATCTATATATATTCAATTGGCAAAGCTATCAGGTTTTCTCTTAAATATGTTTTTTTATCTATCAGACAAAGAATAATTCCCATACCTCTTTTTTTATCAGGTATCTTGTCAAGGACCTGATTTGTGGCTCCCATAATAGCCTTTGGATTACCTGACATTTTTATTTCAACAGGATATAATACTCCATTCTCTTCGATAATTAAATCTATTTCATTTTCTCCTGTTTTTCTTTTGTCCTTACCTCTATAGTAATAAATATTGAAACGATAATCTTTACCTTCATTAGAATACGTTTTTAAGATTTCAGAAATAACAAATGTTTCAAACATATTTCCGGCTACTGCCGAATTCTTTAGTGCATCAGCTGTCAACCATCTTGTCAGATAACAGGCAAGTCCTGTGTCCCTAAAATATATTTTTGGTGTTTTTATAGCTCTGTTTAATGCACTTGCACTATATGGCTGTAACAAATAAACTATCCCTGTTCTTTCTAAAATTGATATCCATTTTTTTACAGTCATTTCACTTATACCTATGTCACTTGCAATATTTGCATAATTAAGTAGCTCACCTGTTCGGGCTGCAACAGCCGTTAAAAATTTTGTAAATGTAATACTGTCAGTAGCAATCAACTCATTTATGTCTCTTTCTAAATATGTTGATACATAAGATGAATAAAACTCCTGCCAATCTCGATCTATATCGTATAATTCAGGATATGAACCCTTATGAATAATTTCCCATACGTTATCATATTTCTTTAATTCTGTTTCACGCTCTTTCAAATAATCCTCTGTAGGCACAAAATGTTTATTAAATTTTATCTTTTTAATTTCACGCATGGACAAACCTGAAAGTTCAAAAATTGATACTCTGCCAGCCAGTGATTCGCTAATTCCCTTCATAAGTTCTAATTTTTGAGAACCCGACAATATGAATTGCCCTCTTTCATCAGATTCATCTACTATTTGTTTAATCTCTTCCAGAATTGCGCCCTCTTTCTGTACTTCATCAATAAAGAGAGGACATGGGTTATTCAAAAAGAATAATTTAGGTTCTTCTTTAGCTTGTATTCTAGTTAATCTATCGTCAAAATTAGTTCTATTGTATTCTGAAAATTCATGTTTAATTAATGTTGATTTTCCAACCTGTCTTGCACCAACGACTAAAGTACATTTACTTTTTTGTACTCTATCTTTAAGAATTGGTGAAATGTTTCTTTCAATATATGACATTTTGATCCTCCATATAAACAATATTTAAGATTATTATAAACATTCTTCAAATAATATTCAAGCGACTAATCCATAATCAGAATATGGATTAGTCGCTTTTGTAATAATAATGTATGTTTTCGATTAATATAAATTAATTTTCTTTTACCCATTCCTTATATTCATCTTATCTTTCAATTTATTTATAAGAACTGTCTTTCCTACACCTCTTAATCCACTAAATATAACTGATTGAATAGGTATATTCATATTTACATTATATCAAATTTTTATGTTCTATACACTAAATACATGTGTATTATCGTAGAAATATTCCTATACGATACTATAACTTTTTATTTTCACTTTATTAGTATGTATTTTTTCACAATTATAACAATTTTTTATTATTCTTTTTTCTTTTTTTCCGTTGTTGTGGTCAAGCTTTTCTGTCATATTTAATGATTTCCGGTGTTCCCCCAATTTTTAAATGGGGGAATAATTTTGAGCATTTGTTGCTTGATTTCAATTTCATTTTTTCTTATTTGGGGAATCCTTTTTATAAAGTTGGGGAGTATTTTCGTACCCCAACTTTATAATCAGCAGTGACTCATAGCCGAAATTCTAGCCCTTCGAATTTCTTCATTATAATATTCTTCCAGTGTCTGTGTCTTCGCCACTCCAAATTTTTTAATTTCTTCTTCCATTATATTATCCAGAACATGTGTATAAATGTTTTATATAATGCTGATACTCGAATGTCCCATCAACCTCTGGACAACCTTCGGTTCCATTTTCTTTTCAAAGCATCTTGTAGCAAACGTATGTCGTAAACTATGTGGGTGGAAGTCCCTGATCTCTCTGGGTTCTCTATTTTCTTGTACTGCCAGAACTCCTTCTTTTTCTCTCATTCTCTTTAAAGCCTTTTTTATTTCTTTCTCTACAACATATCTGACGCAGGGACTTCCCATACCTGTTGTAAATACCAAATCTTTTAAATCATCCGTACTTCTCCAGCGACTGCCCAGTTCCTCTTTTAGCTTATTCTGTTTTTTCTTCTGAGCTTTTAATATTTCTTCCATTTCTCCTAAAAACGAAATCTCTCTGATTGAATTTACCGTTTTAGGGGTTACAAGCATCATTCTCTTTTCTCCATTATAATAACTACAACTCAAGGAACGTCTGACGTGAACTACTTTCTTTTTTAAATCTATATCGCTCCATTTCATTCCACCAAGTTCTCCAACTCGGACACCTGTCAGACACATGAAATAGAACATTTCTTTATACCAGCTATCCTCCATCTCACTCAGGAAATTGTCCTGTTCTTCCTGGGTTAATGCAATTTCTTCTTTTGATTGTTTAAATGTCCATGGTACTTCTACAATCAAACATGGATTTACTTTAATCAATTGGTTTCCTAATGCAAAATCTAAGCATTCTCTTAAACGCCCCAATGCTTCTCGCATTGCACTGTGCGATACATGATTCTGTTCCATTGCATTTAATGCTCTCTGAACATCCAACGGTTTAATATCTTTCAGCTTCATTGACCCGATATAAAAACCAAATGTTCTTTTGAAATTATTTTTCATCGGTGCAATACTCGTTTCTTTCACCCGGTGTTGCTTTACCTCTGAAAACCATTCTTCAAACCACTCATTCAATGTGATTCTTGTTTTTCTATAATCCAATGTATCCCTGGCATTTTCTTTTGCCTTTTCAAATTCTTCCATCAGTTCGTTTAGATCTGTTCCATATAAATTGATTCTAATTCCGTTTACAACCGCTCTTGCTTCATATGAACCGTTCTTCTCTCTAACTCCTCTTGGTAATGCTTTTGCCATAATTGTTTCCTCCTGAAAAACTTCTTATCTGTTGCTCCTTCAAATTACCATTCATAAACGTGCAAAACAAACATGCGAATTTTTGTTTCGCATTCTTGACTTACTTTCTGACCTGTGCTAACAGCCATTTATCGAGTAAGAGCTTATGTGCATAATTACGATTGCCAATTCTGACAACAAATATTTTTTCATTTTCTCTCATCAATTCTCTAGTTTTCGTCATCCCAAGATTCAAGTAAGCTGCTGTTTCTTCTACATTTAAAAGTACCTTTTCTTGCTCCATATACTACCCTCACACTCGCTTCTTTCCTATATAATAGTCATATCCTTTTCTGATATTGCAAAACATACAAGTATCCTTATATCGCTGTTCTGGATTCACTCGCCGGATATAATGTCCCGGCACATCATAAAAATTGCCTGCACATACTCTGCACAGGCTCACGACCAACGGTTTTTCAATGATTTTCGGTATCCCGGTACTTCTTCGGATTGCTTTATTGATTTTCTCCATTTCAGTACGATCTAAGGTACACACATAATTTTCCAACCGTCTTTTATCTAAAGTTCTAAGCTGCTCCAACAGCACTACAGAATCCTTTTCCAAACCTTCCATTTCCGGGACTGCAATGTGTGTCGGCAGTTTCATTTTTTCTTTACTTGTAATTGCCGCCACAATCACTGTCGGACTGTATTTATTTCCTATATTATTCTGAATCACCAGCACCGGACGATAACCGCCCTGCTCACTTCCAAATACAGGATCAAGGTCGGCGTGATAAATATCCCCACGCTTGACGTTCCTATCTTCCATCTTTGCTATATCTCCTCTCGTCTTTCTAACTGTTGTTATCCCTAAATATGTAAAATACAAGCCTATTTGTCCCCGACGCCCCGACTTGTAATTGGGAAATCATCAGACGGCTGACTGCTAATCAGCTCCACAGGATTTTATCTAAAATAAATATATGGGATTGGGAGTTTTCCTCTCCAGGGATCTCCTGAAGCTGCCCTCACTTGTTGCGGCATCAAAGAAATATTTTGTATACACGACTTTATGACCGGACAGGAGTATCATTATGCCTGTTGTCTGTCATCGCCCTGCCAGAAGCAATCTGACAGTTATAACCAGATATTTTTCGCTCAACAGTCCGGGTAATACAAACTGAAACCAAAAGGAAGTCTACGGTTGGGATTTCGCTGTCTTTACCCAGCCTGTGTTATGGCGTATTTGTTAATGTGGCTTACGCTCATCACGATAACAACAGGATTGTGCCTGATGAATGTATATGAATTTGTCAAGGTTCTTCCCGCTCCCCAGTCTTTTCGTGACAAAAGAAGAAACAGGTGGATCAAAATATTTCTCTTTCCACCTGTTTCCTCACTTAAACGCTATTTTTCAACCCACTATCTCAAAATCTTTTTCAAATTTCTGATTGCTGCTTTTACAGACTTTGCTACCATCTGAAAAGAGCAGCCTTCTTCCTGTGCAATCTGCTCATAATTCTTATCTTCAAAATAATACTTCATCAATCGTCTTCTCTGAATTTCCGACAACTGCTGAATTGCACTATGTAAACGTTCCGCTTCCAGTTTATTCAGAACAGTATCCTCTACACCTTCCTCTTTCTGAAATACCCGTTCATATAAACTGGAATCCCAGATTTCTGACTGTTCCAAATGCCTGTCCACAACATTCATATGCGACACATCCTGCAATTCAAACGTATTAAAAGCTTCATATACATTCTTTCCTATTTCCAAATCCTTGTACTCTTTTTCACCATTATAAAATGAAACATAATATTTTCCGTCCTTCTCATAGATTTCATATGGGTTGTATTTATCTTTTCTTCTTTTTGGCTGTCTGCCTTCCATGTCCTTTCCTCCGATCTGAATTTTTTTGAATTCAGATCAGTAGGCGGGGCACGAATACGAACAATCGCCCTTATTTTGAATTGCTCATTCTCAATATTTAGGTAACAAAAAACGCCCTGACAGATTTCACTCCTATGGACGCATTTAATTCGATATTTTATTACCCTGGATTCATTATTGGCTCTTACCCTAGTTTCAATTCCAACATTTACTAATGAAATTGTTGAGATTTTTTTAATTGAATACCTTCTGTTGAACAGAATTTTTTAGCTGAACTCTTGCTAAGAACCATATTTTCTCCGGTTAGATTCCGGAAAAGAAAATAAGCATACAAATACTGCTCTTTCGGAATCTGTTTTTTTTAACCGAAAGATATTTGTATGCTTTCTCATTCATTGGGTAATACCCTGTATTTTTTCTAATGTTACACCCTTTTCACTTTTCAAATTTGGGGTAATACACTAAGTTTATGGAGGTATATAAACATGGATATTCCAAAAACATTATTTGCCACTTTAGTAAAACAAGGGCGTATGGAAATGCATTTAACACAAGAAGCTCTTGCTGAAAAACTCGGAATATCGGCGGCTTATCTTGGAGACCTCGAACGCCATAAAGGCGGTCCCAGTCTGGAATTATTTTGTAAAACCATGCAGACTTTAAATATTTCTGCTGATGACTACGTTTATCCAAATCAGAATAAAAATAATTCTACATATGATCAGATTCTTCGGCTCTTAAATCAGTGCAATGATTATCAGTTACAGGTAATTCTTGCAACTACGACAGCTCTGCTAGATTCTAATCCTTTTATTGCTAACGTAGACACTACTAATGATACAAAATAAAACTTGTAAAATACCGATAAATAGCTGATAATTACCGATATTTAAAATTAGTGGAATAAATACTATTGCCATATGTTAAAAACAGTTATGCTATATCATTACAACTTGATATAACATAACTGTTTCTTCTTTACGAACATCCTTTTATCTATCAAATACTACATTTCCCTCCACGACACACTTAATTGCTTTTCATCTCGCTAATTATTTTTTCCATATCCGTCGATTTTTTCAAGAGTCCTAAACCAGCCAATAACTGAATACAATCTACATATCCTTGACAATATGCCCTTTGTTCTGACACAAACGCTTCTTCTTCCAAAATTTCTCCATATTGCTTCAACTTCTCCCTGTCCTCATAACTTATATGATCGAGAAGTTTATTCACCTTTTCTTTTTCCATTTTCTTCTTCAACTGAATATTTGCAAGTTCTTGGAAATAGATATAACTTTCTCTGTTTATATTCTCACAACGCAACTGGTTCAAAAAAGAGGATATTTCATTCCAAATATCATTTTCCATAAAAATTTCTCCTGCTTTTTTTGGTATCTTTACTTATTATGCCCAATTTTATATTTCATCATTTCATCAATTCACCATTAAATTTATATCCCATACCCCATACATTTAAAATGTATCTTGGTTTTGCAGAATCTGGCTCAATCTTTTTTCTGATTCTCCGAATTATGCCCATAACATTATCTTCTGCCCCATAATATGGTTCTTTCCACACCTGTGTATATATTTGTTCCTTTGAAAATATCCGTCCTGGATTTTTTGCCAGCAAATATAATATTTCAAATTCATAATTCGTCAATTGAACCAGCTCACCATTACTTTCTACAGAACGATATTCCGCATTTATTTTTAATGCTCCGTAATCAAGTACCCTATTTTGTTTATCAGGCATCTCAGAGTATTTTTTAGCAGACAGAAAATGTAATAATTCATTTAATTTTTCTTCCTCATTTTCATCAAATGTTACAACAACTACCCTTCCCATTTTATAAAAACCTTTCATATTCCAAATCTTACAAGTGTAATTTTTATCTATTATTACATCTGTAAGATTTAAAGTCAAGTTTTTATTTCGTTGACAGAATAACCTTTTAAGATATATAATATTTTTATTACATTTGTAAGATTTGGAGGAATATCACATGAGCAATCTGCCTCAAATTTCAGAAGCCGAATTTGAAGTTATGAAAATCGTTTGGAAATATGCACCAATCAGCACCAATGAAATTACTGAAAAATTAACACAAATTTCCCGTTGGAGTCCTAAAACAATTCAGACATTGATTAAACGTCTCGTTTCTAAAAAAGCACTAACCTATGAAAAACAAAGCCGGGTTTTTGTCTATACTCCATTGGTCAAGGAAGACGAATATATTCGGCAGGAAAGTAATTCTTTTTTAAAGCGATATTATAATGGTAATATCACTTCTATGCTTGCCTCTTACATTGAGGATGATAAATTGTCTGAAGAAGACATTGCCAGCTTACGGAATCTTCTTTCCAATCATTAACCATGGGAGGAGCATATTTTGATATATTTTAGTTTTCGATTTTTACTCTGTAATGCCATCATTTGTATTTTTTTAGGTAGTTTACTGGGATTAAAAAATTTATTGCAAAGGCAATTATCCGCACGTATGCAATATAATCTTTCGATTATATTTCTTGCCGTTCTAATTGTTCCCTTTTTACCGATAAACTCTGCCCCCTCTTCTATATCGTGGAGACATTTGCTGACAGCCAGTTCAAGTACCAATGGTGACATTCAAACCACTTTTCTTTCTGGTAATGGTTATAATTTGGATAAAATAAATGATTTTGCTGTCTCTGTCAGCACCCAAATACCAACTTTTATTCACACATTACTTGTATTTTTCTGGAGTATCGGTATATTCATAATGTTTTTTCTTCTCTACCGCTCAGTAAAACAAGTAAAAGCCTTACATAGTTCTGCTTTACCTCTTCAAAATGAAGAACTAAACGCTCTTTATATAGAATGTTTAAACGAAGTGAACAGCAAGCATACCATTCCGATTTATAGTACAGCATTTTTGAAATCTCCTGTTTTGGCTGGTTTCCTGCATCCTCGCATTTATCTTCCAATTCACTTGATTTCAGATTTTAACGCTGGAACTATAAGCGCAACTGATATTCGCTATATGCTTCTTCATGAACTGCAGCACTACAAGCATAAAGATATTCTAATTGGATATTTGATAAATACAGTAAATGTTTTCTACTGGTTCAATCCCCTAATCTGGTATTTTCTAAAAAGAATACGGCAGGAACGGGAACTTGCCTGCGACAGTGCTGTATTACAATTATTGAAAGAAACAGAATACAAGTCATATGGAAATACACTGATTAACTTTGCCGAAACAATAGCTCTGTCTCCATTCCCTCTTACTATGGGAATCAGTGGAAATATAAAACAGTTAAAAGGACGCATTTTAAATATTGCATCATTCCACCAACCTACTTTTAAACAAAAAATTCGTGGATATCTTATATGCATATTCGTCTCTACTATCATCATTGGATGCATTCCCATACTTTCTGTTTATGCTTCTGATCAGACTGGCTATCATTTTGACACAACCGAAAAGAATATTACTCAGCTAAATCTTTCTTCCAATTTTGGGGACTACACCGGAAGTTTTGTTTTATATAATCAGTCTGCTGATAAATGGAATATTTATAATATGGATCATGCTTCCACACGTGTATCACCGAATTCGACTTATAAAATATATGATGCATTACTTGGCTTGGAATCTGGAATTATTACACCAGAACATTCCACTTTCACATGGAATGGAGAACCATATCCTTTTCATTCATGGGAAGCCGATCAAGATTTAACCTCGGCTATACATAATTCCGTAAACTGGTATTTTCAGGCAATTGATTCACAGGCAGGTTTTGAAGCCGTAAGAACATTTTTACAGACAATAAACTATGGGAATCAGAATACTGGAACAAATCTAAATCTCTATTGGACAGATTTCTCTCTGAAGATATCACCCATAGAACAGGTGGAATTGTTACAGGATTTCTATCAAAATAATTTTCATTTTGACAGTAAAAATATCCAGGCAGTAAAAAAAGCCCTGCTGCTTTCCACTACTTCTTCCGGTTCTCTTTACGGGAAAACAGGAACCGGGCGTGTCAATGGTAAAGATGTCAATGGCTGGTTTATCGGATACATTGAAACAGCGAATAATACTTACTACTTCGCAACAAATATTCAATCCTCTTCTGGTGCAACTGGAAGTCAGGCTACCGAAATAACAGAATCTGTACTTTCTAATCTTGGTATTTGGAAATAAATAAAGAGAACTGATAGCATAATTTCCCGTTATCAGTTCTCTTTATTTCATTCTTCTCTACTGATCAATTCTGCAAATTACCTAACCGGTACTGATACCTCGGTATATTATCAATACCATTATCTAAAATCCTGTTTCCAACATACTGAATCGTTCCATCATCCTGAATTTTCATCGTAAGTTCGTGTGTAATAACAGCATCATTACATACAACAGAATCACATACTGCATGAATTGTCAAAACAATGGTTCCATCTTCATTGTGCCTGACTTCTGTTACTTCCGGTAAAGACAAGCCAAAATGTGTTGGTGAATAATTACCACATCCCAATCGTTCCCAGATAAACATATTACTTTGTTCATCGTAGACCGCCCATTCTTTCAATTCTTCTTTTGTAACAGGAAGATATGTCATAATTACATTTTCGAACTCTTCTGCTGGAATTCCCACAACCTCTTTTTCTGCAGTAAATTTTTCTCCATATTTCATTTGATAAAAATATTCATAAAGTCCATTATAATCCAACCCCTGCATATCCTCCGCATTCCAGTTTGAACATAACAGATTGTTTCCCTGATAGCCGAACGTACTCACATATTTTTTTGAATATTCCCGACACTCCTCACTCAAAGGCTTTACCCGGATAATACAACTTCCATCTACAATCTCTGTCACTTCCGGTGGTTCAGGTACGCATAATTCATAACAGAAATTCCCATTTTCAGTATATGCCCATTCTTTTATTTTTGATAGCGATATGTATGTAAGTACAGGCTCTGTATCCTCACTCCAGATCATTTTTGCGGACATCACACTCATTTCTTTTCCATCATAACTATATTCTTTTCTGGTAATTCCACCATCTGTATCTGCTTCATATAAAATTACACTTCCTTTTTCTTCTTGTTCTGCAGATTTTAAAAATTGTTCCATCTTCTGATAATTATCCATAACAGAATAATGATCGGAACCAATGACCGGATTCCCATTTTGTTTGATAATTTCTTTCATCCGATTCATCATTTGCTCAGCAGTATTCTGATCTGCTTCTTGTATTCCATTATATTCAGAATAAATATCTCGGATAATGCCCATAATTTCTTCACAATCGTTCACAGCTTCCTTTTTCTTGTCTTCATCGATTGGTAGATTATATCCCTTATCCGGATTTTCCATGGTAGTGTTTTTCTGATTCTTCTCATTTTTTACATCTGTGCTGTTTAACGATATCTTACTTTCACAGGAAGTCAGAATCATTCCTATACAAAGTACTAACAAAATACTTTTTCTTTTCATATTGCCCCCTAATTATTACTGTAATTCTCTTCCCACTCTTCTTCTGTTAACCTTGGCATATACCACCCTGCATTTGCATTTTGATCTGACTTGATTACCTTATTTGATAAATACTGGAAACTTCCGTCTTCCATAGGTTTTATCATCAATTCACTGGTGATTGCCTGATCTAACATTCTGATTTCCCATACTGCTTCTATCGTAAGTTTTAATGTTCCATCTTGTAATTTTTCATATGAGATAACTTCCGGATATGGCTCATATGGGAATTCACAATCATATAACCCTCGCGGTCTGTATCTAAAAGTTCTATTATCAGAGTTATAAAAAGTTCCTTTTTCAATCTCGGTATTACTAAATGGTAAATAGGTCTTTATAACCTCTTCAAACTCATCTTCTGGAACTTCATATTCTGCTCCACCATAATTTGCTTCATATGGAACTTGCTTTCCATATTTCATATAATACATTTTTTCATAAAGATCATAAAAATCAAGTTCCGTATAATTCTGGTTATCCCAATTTGTAATCAACAGATTATTAAGTGCATACCCCAACGGCATAACATATTTTCGATTCAATTCCCGGCATGTTTTATCTAATGGCTGCACTCTGAATCCAGTTTCACCCGGTGCTCCATCAAATCCCGGTGGGTGATATTCCTCCAGAAACAAGTATCCTTTTTCTGTATATTTCCACTCATATGCTTCATATTCATCATAATAATTAGCCTGTGGGCTATTATCCTTCCATTTAACCTGACATAATCGAACATTTATCTTTCCATTCATTGACTCTAAATGATATTGTATAATTTCCCCTTCATCAAATACAACAACAATATCTACTGCTGCCTGTTCTTCTTTCTCTGCTGCTTTGCAAAAATCTTCTACTTTTTCACGATTGACCATATCAATCTGATTATCACAATCTACTGCCGCATATC
>ERZ773200.2363-NODE-2363-length-13856-cov-13.880009_pt1 | contig 13856 bp, 8 predicted proteins | sample MGYA00581008_ERZ773200 | MGnify/ENA primary metagenome ERZ773200 (study PRJEB29015, sample SAMEA2737770) | human gut metagenome | biome: human gut; feature: human-associated habitat; material: faeces | place: China | collected 2012 ... | reverse complement strand
CCGGCGAGAGCGAGGCCATGATCGAGGAGTTCATGCTGCTGGCCAACCAGTGCGCGGCCCACTTTGCCCGCGTCAAGCAGATCCCCTTCGTCTACCGTGTCCACGAGGAGCCCAACGGCGAAAAGCTGGAGCGCCTGCATGCACTGCTGCAGGCCTGCGGCATCAACGACCACTTTGCCAAGGAGGTGCCCACGCCCAAGGAGCTGAGCGCCATTCTGGAAGGGGTGCGCGGCACGGCATTTGAACAGATCGTCAATACCGGCATGCTCCGCTGCATGTCCAAGGCCTGCTACGAAGAAAAGCCCAAGGGCCACTATGGTCTGGTGCTGAAGGACTATGCCCACTTCACCAGCCCCATCCGCCGCTACCCGGATCTGGCCATCCACCGCATCATGACCGATCTGCTCAGCGGCACCGACAAGGAGACCATGGCCATCCGCTACACCGATTTTGCGATCCAGGCCTCTAAGCAGTCCAGCGAGCGCGAGGTCATCGCGGTGCAGATCGAGCGCAAGGCCGAGGACTGCTACAAGGCCGAGTATGCCCGCCGCCATCTGGGCGAGTGCTACGAGGGCATCATCTCCGGCGTGACCCAGCGCGGCCTGTTCATCGAACTGGAGAACGGCGTGGAGGGCTTCGTGCCCGCTTCCAGCCTGACCCCCACCGGCACCATGCTCACCGAGGGCATCCGCCTGTCCGACCCGGTCTCCGGCAAGAACTGGAACCTGGGCGACAGCATGATGATCACCATCGTCCGCGCCGATGTCAACCTCGGCAAGATCGATTTTGAGGTCGCCCCGGAGGCAAAACAGTAACCCGAACGGATTTCATCCGCTCCCGTCTTCTGTCACAGGAAGGCGGGAGCTTTTTTGCGCTTCACACTTTCGCCATATTTCCGACAAAGGTTGGGTTTTGCATAAAGTTTATACACTGGTCATCTTTTGTATGTTGTTCTGTCACAGGGGATGGGATATACTAAGCACAACGAAAGGGCGAGCGGGAATGCCGCCCGGAAAGAACCAAAACTTCAGGAGGTCTGCGTTATGTATTATTCCAGTGGCAACTACGAAGCGTTTGCACACCCCAAAAAGCCGGAAGGCGTTGACAATAAATCGGCCTATATCATCGGTTCGGGTCTGGCGGCACTGACCGCTGCCTGCTATCTGGTCCGCGATGGTCAGATGCAGGGCGACCACATCCATGTGATCGAGAAGGACCCGCTGCCCGGCGGTGCCTGCGACGGCTACAAGTACGACATCGGCTATGTGATGCGCGGCGGCCGCGAGATGGACAACCACTTCGAGGTCATGTGGGATCTGCTGCGCTCCATCCCGTCTCTGGAGACGGAGGGGGCCAGCGTTCTGGATGAGTATTACTGGCTGAACAAGGAAGACCCCAACAAGTCCCTCTGCCGTGCTACCGAAAAGCGCGGCCAGGATGCCCACACCGACGGCAAGTTCGGCATCTCCGACCGGGGCGCGATGGAGATCATGAAGCTCTTCTTCACCCCGGACGAGCAGCTGCAGGACAAGAAGATCACCGACATCTTCGACGACGAGGTCTTCAGCTCCAACTTCTGGATGTACTGGCGCACCATGTTCGCGTTCGAGAACTGGCACAGCGCACTGGAGATGAAGCTCTACCTCAAGCGCTATATCCACCACATCGGCGGTCTGCCCGACTTCACCGCCCTGCGCTTTACCCGCTACAACCAGTATGAGTCCATCATCCTGCCCATGGTCACCTATCTGAAGGACCACGGCGTGGAGTTCCGGTATGAGACCAAGGTCACCGACGTCCGCTTCCGGATCGAGGGCGGCAAAAAGCAGGCCAGCTCCATCACTGTGGAGCACAAGGGCGAGGAGAAGGTGCTGCCGCTGACCGAGAACGACCTGCTCTTCATCACCAACGGCGGCTGCGTCGAGAGCTGCACCATCGGCGCACAGGACAAGGCAGCCGGTTTCGACCCCACCATCAAGCCGGGCAACGGCTGGGATCTGTGGAAGAAGATTGCCGCACAGGACCCCTCCTTCGGCCATCCGGAGAAGTTCTGCTCGCAGCCGGAACTGTCCAACTGGGAGAGTGCCACCATCACCACTCTGGACGACAAGATCCCGCAGTATATCAAGAAGATCTGCAAGCGCGACCCCTTCACCGGCCACACCGTCACCGGCGGCATCGTCACGGTCAAGGATTCCAGCTGGCTGCTCAGCTGGACACTGAACCGCCAGCAGCAGTTCCGTGACCAGCCCAAGAACCAGCTCTGCGTCTGGGTCTACGGCCTGTTCAGCGACAAGCCCGGCGACTATGTGAAGAAGCCCATGCGCGACTGCACCGGCCGTGAGATCTGCATGGAGTGGCTGTACCATCTGGGCGTTCCCACCGAGGACATCGCCGAGCTGGCCGACCACAGCGCCAACACCGTGCCGGTCATGATGCCGTATATCGACGCCTTCTTCATGCCGCGTGCCTTCGGCGACCGCCCCGACATTGTGCCGAAGGGTGCCGTCAACTTCGCCTTCCTGGGCCAGTTTGCCGAGACCGGCCGTGACACCATCTTCACCACCGAGTATTCGATGCGCACCGGCATGGAGGCTGTTTACACCCTGCTGGACATCGACCGCGGTGTGCCGGAGGTCTGGGGCAGCACCTATGATGTCCGCTGCCTGATCGACGCCACCGTCAAGCTCCGCGACGGCAAGAAGCTGACCGATATGGACCTGCCCTTCATCCAGAGGGTGGCCCTCAAGGAAGTGCTCAAGAAGATCGAGGGCACCGACCTTGAAAAGTTCCTCAAGGAGTACAACGCCATTTAAGGCGTTTTCTCAAACGTCTCCTCCGATCCAGTTTGGACCTCCCCCTGAATGCGGCCGGGCTCTGCACCCTGAGACAGGATGCAGGGCCCGGCCCTTTTTCGTATGATTTTACGGAGAATTTCCAAAATAGTACGACTTTTGTGAAAAGGATTTGCGCGGATTTTACAGTTTTCTCTTGCCCGAAACGATATTCTGTGATATGCTTAATCCAGAAATGCAGACCTCGCTGCGGCTGCGCTGCACACCACGGCTCCCCGTTGGGGAGCTTTTGTGCGGGCGGCGGCAGAGAGGCCGCAAAAAAGAGAGTACCGTAAATTGAAGGAGGTCATTTCCTGTGAAACAGTTCATTTCCCGCCGCAGCTTCCTCAAGGCTGCCGGAGCTGCCACTGCACTGACCGCAGTCTCCCTCGGCGCACCCGCCGCATCGGCCGAAGAGACCAATTGCTTCCTGGGCGAAAAGTCGGCTGTTACCATCCTCTACACCAACGATGTGCATACCTACATCGACAAGAAATCCCCCGAACTGACCTATGCCGGCATCGCTGCACTGAAGCAGAGCTATGTGGACGCTGGCCAGAACGTTCTGCTGGTGGACGCCGGCGACCACATCCAGGGCACGGCCTATGGCTCCATGGATGACGGCGAGACCATCATCAAGCTGATGAGCGAGGCCGGTTACGACCTGGCCACCCCCGGCAACCATGAGTTCGACTACGGCATGGCCCGCGCAAAGGCAGCCATGAAGGAAGCCGCTTTCCCCTATGTTTCCTGCAACTGGGTGGACCTGCGCACCGGCCTGAAGGTGCTGCCCAGCATCAAGATCTTCACCATCGGCGGCGCGCGCATCGCATTTGTGGGCGTTACCACCCCGGAGACCTTTACCAAGTCCACCCCGGCCTACTTCATGAACGCCAGCCAGACCAAGTACATCTATGACATCCTCGGCGGCGACGATGGCCAGAAGCTGTACAAGGCCGTCCAGAAGGCCATCGACAAGGCAAAGCTGCTGGGTGCAACAACTATCATTGGTCTGGGCCATCTGGGCGTAGACCCCTCGTCCGCCCCCTGGACCAGCGAAGAGGTCATCGCACACACCACCGGTTTCGATGCCTTCATCGACGGCCACTCGCACACCGTGATGGAGAACAAGCAGGTGACCGATGCTTCCGGCAAGGCCGTCACCCTGACCCAGACCGGCTCCTACTTTAAGAATGTCGGCAAGATGACCATCGGTGCCGATGGCTCCATCACCACCGAGCTGCTGCCCAGCTACGACGGCGCAGACGCCGCTGTGGCCGCTGCTACCAGCGAGTGGGTGAGCGCAGTGGACGACATGCTGGGCGAGGAGATCGCCGTGGGCGATTCCAAGTTCTACATCACCGACCCCGCCACCGGCAAGCGCCGCATCCGCTCCGGCGAGACCAACCTGGGCGACTTCGTGGCCGACGGCATCTATGCCTACTTCAATGAGATCGAAGACCTCCACTGCGACATCGCCATCATGAACGGCGGCGGCATCCGTGCAAATGTGGACGCAGGCCCCTGGAGCTTCAAGACCTGCAAGACCGTCAGCCCCTTCGGCAATGTGGCCTGCCTGATGTCCGTCACCGGCCGGCAGATCCTGGACGCCCTCGAATTTGGTGCCCGCTTCGCCGGTGCCGAGGGCAAGGAGAACGGCGGTTTCCTGCAGGTTGCCGGTGCCAAGTATGAGATCCACGCCATGGTCCCCAACACCGTCCAGACCGACGACAAGAATGTCTGGGTCGGCAGTGCTACGACCCCGCGTGTTTCGAATGTGGAGATCTACGACAAGACCACCGGCACATACAAGCCTCTGGACCCGAACGCCACTTATGCGCTGGCCGGTATGAACTACACCCTGCGCAACCTGGGCGACGGCTTCGCCATGTTCGACGGCGCAGAGCTGATCAAGGACTATGTCTCGGAGGATTACCTCGTCATGTCCAGCTACGCAGCCATGTTCGGCGGCGTGGATGCAAACGGTCTGCCGCACCTTTCCAGTGCCAACAGCCCGCTGGCCGATTACCCCGGCTATCTGCTCAACTACGAAGATCCCTACGGCGCAGGCCGCATCCAGATGATCTGGTAATGCCCTGAACCGAGAGAGACCGCTGTGCTCCTTCCGTTATCGACGGGGCCAGCGGTCTCTTTTTGTGCCCGGCGGAGCGGACCGAGCGCGGGAACGCGCTGCGCTGGTTCGGGGAATTGCATAGATTCCGGGAGCGTTCCTTGTGAGCAATGCTGAAATTCAGAACAGCACAGGTTGTTCGCTTGCGAACGATCGGACCGTGGGGTATAATAAAAAATGACAAGTGATATATCAGCTGCGCATTCCCGCGCACGAAAAAGGAGAAACAAGATGGAGATTCGATACACCAGCGCTGCCCAGTGGGTCGATGCCCGCGACGGTGTCATTCCGGCACCCTATGCTCTGGAAGCGGGGGAGAGCATCACCGACCGTTACCTGGAGCCGGTGGTCTTCCACAACGAAAACGGCCCCGACATCGGCGTGACCACCTGCGGCGTCATCGTCAGGGATGGCCTGTACTTCAAGGATATGGACAACAGCGGCGAGCTGGCCCCTTATAAGGACTGGCGGCTCAGCCCCGAAGAGCGCGCAAAGGATATGGTGGCCCATCTGCGCCTGGACCAGCAGGCTGGCCTTGTGCTGAACACCCTGTTCAACACCCCGGTGGCCCCCACCCGCGCCGAGGCTGCCGGTGCCGACGGCAAGCCGGAGTTTGGCAAGATCTACAAGCACCACGACCCGGACGAAAAGCCCATCCCCGGCCCGCTGCCCGGCATGACCATGAGCATTGATGACGCCGATGTGCTGGACAAGCACATCACGGCGGGCGTTTACCGCGGCGATATGCACTGCGAGGCCGGTATGGTGGCACTGTACCACAATGCGGGCACCCAGATGCTGGAATGCGAAGCCTGCAAGGGCGGCGTGGCGATTCCGTACTCTCTGCACACCAACCCCATCAACATCGGCTACCCGGACTCTCTGGGCATCGGTGCAGCGGTGCTGGGAGACGGCAACGCAGACTTCGTCTATGAAATGGCCGACACGGACCGGAAGATGATGAAGGCCGAGGGCCTGCACATCATGTACGGCCCGCAGGTGGACGTGGCCACCGACCCCCGCTGGCCCCGCACCAACGGCACCTACGGCGAGCGCACCGATGTGACCAGCGACATCACCGAAGCCCTCATCAAGGGCTACCAGAACGGCGACGACGGCCTGAACGAGGGTTCGGTCGTCCTGACGGTCAAGCACTTCCCCGGCGATGCCCCCTCCGAGAACGGCTTCGAGCCGCATGTGCCCATCGGTCAGTGGCGCATCTACCGCACCCCCGGCTCGATGGAAAAGTACCATCTGCCCCCGTTCCAGCGGGCATTCGACCACAAGGCATCTTCCATCATGCCCGACTACTCCCGCATCGCCGCCGATGGCCGCGCCGTGCCCCAGACCTACCGGGGCGAGGTGACCAGCACCGAGGCGGTGCCCAGCGCATACAGCAAGGAGCTGCTCACCGACCTGGCCCGCAACAAGATGGGCTTTGACGGCTACATCAACTCCGACTCCGGCATCACCACCGTGCAGATCTACGGCGTGGAGGACCTGACGGTGCCCCAGCGCTACGCCAAGGCCATTTCCGCCGGTACCGATGTCATCGGCGGCAACACCGACCCGGAGAACATCGTCAAGGCGGTGGAGGACGGTCTGCTGCCCAAGGCCGACCTCGACCGCGCCAGCTACAACCGTCTGCTGAGCCTGTTCCGCACCAAGCGTGTGGACAACCCCTATCTGGACCCCGACCAGGCCGACCAGGCCCGGCAGGATAACTTCGATGGTGCCAGGAAGAAGGCCTACGAAGCCAACCAGAAGGCTGTCGTTCTGGTCAAGAACCACGGCGGTGTTCTGCCGCTGGCCAAAGAGAAGAAGGTCTGCATCGTCACCTTCAAGGGCGTGGACTCCGGCTTTGCCAAAATGGCACAGGCCATGGGTGCCGGTCTGGGCTCTGCCAATGCCGACGAGGCGCTGCGCAAGACACTGGCGGAGGCCTTCGAGAAGAAGGGATACACTGTCGTCGCCACCCCGGAGGAGGCCGATGTGCTGTACCTCCACGTGTGGCCCATCAGCAACGGCGTGGTGTTCTACCAGTTCGCCATGCCCGTCATCGAGATGGGTGAGATCGTCACGGACGAGCGCGAGACCAACAAGAGCCAGAAGAAGACCGGCAAGCAGGTCACGGTGACCACCCTGAAGAACGTCGAGAAGATCCGGGAGCTGGCCGATGCCATCCACGCGCGCGGCGGCAAGGTCGTGGGCACCTGCGTGGTGAACAACCCCTGGCTGCTGGACAAGCTGGAGCCCTACTGCGACGCGCTGACCATCCAGTACACCGTCAGCACGGTGGCGCTGAACAACGCCCTGAACGCACAGGTGGACGTCATCAGCGGCGACTTTGCCCCCACCGGCAAGCTGAGCCTGACCATGGTGTCCGACCCCGCCGTCATCGCCATCACCGAGCAGGAGATCGACGGTGTGGTGCGTGAGATCTGCGCTTCGCCCAACGATGTGCCCGGCTACGATAAGGACCCGTACATCGACCCGGCCATCCTCGCCGGGGTGCGCGGCGGCAGCTACGCTTACTGCGACGCCGACGGCAACTATTACCGCAGCGGGTTCGGTCTGAATTACTGACCCTCTCCGTCCTTGCTTCGCAATGCCACCTCTCCCAAAGGGTGAGGCAATGGCATGTCGGGTAGCTCCTGCTGGACGCTCAACGTTTTTTCGCTCACAAGTAGAATGGAGTTCCGTGCCGCTTGTCAAAGCCCGCCGGGGGTGCTACAATGGAGCCAACGACCACGCTGAAAGGGGATAGAACTATGGAATTTCGGGACAAGCCCATGCAGAACCTCATTCGCATCAAGGAGAAGGAGATCTGCAAGAATGTGCAGGCGCTTTTGCTGGACGGCGAGACCATCGTGGGCGCGTACAAGACCGTGCGCGACCAGGCGGTCTTTACCTCGCACCGCATCTTTCTGGTGGATATGCAGGGGGTCACCGGTACCCGGCAGGAGATCTTCGTCCTGCCATACCGCAAGGTGCTGCACTTTGGCATCCAGACCGCAGGCTTCGGCGACCCGCTCCAGACCTCTGAGCTGACGGTCTGCTTCGCGGATGAGCACGAGGCAAAGTTCGGGTTCATCGGGCAGGACGAGCTGCTGAATGTGGCCCGCGCCATCAGCCGCTGCATCCTGTAACACCGCACAAAAACGCAGAGCGCCCGCTCCGGCTTCTGACCCCGGAGCGGGCGCTCTGCGTTTGCTGTAATATGCGAATAACGGAGAATGGCGAACGATCAGCCGGCCACACGATCCATCCGGCCTGCCTCCAGCATGTAGCGCAGGAAGCCGGTCACGTCGGCGGGGTCGGTCACGGTGATGTCAAAGCCCTTTCTGGGGGCGTCCATCATCCGGAGGATGGAGGATGCGGTGGCATCCTCTTTCAGGTCACAGGTCTTGCCGTTGTCCAGATGCAGCAGCACACTGCCGTGGCTGGCGGAAACCTGACGCATGAAACGGTCTTTATCAAAATATTCGATACGAAGCATAAAAATACCTCCTGTCAGAAAATTGTTTATTTGCACGCCGTCTTCCGGGTGAGCTGCTCGTGCATGACGATCATCAGGATCAGCAGCGCCAGCAGATACACGGGGAAGAGGGCAGGGGTAACGTTGTTTGCCAGCAGGCCGAACAGCGGCGGCATGACCAGATTGCCGACATAGGCGCTTGCCATCTGGATGCCGATCACAGCCTGCGACCGGTCCGCGCCGAAGTGGTCCGGCGTGGAGTGGATGATGCTGGGGTAAATGGGCGCACAGCCCAGACCCACGAGGACGAGGCCGGCCAGCGAGAGCGCCTGCGGCCCCGGCAGAAGCAGGGCGGCCACACCCACGGCCAGAACAGTCTGCCCCAGACGGATCATCTGGGTGTCGTTGAAGCGGAGGGTGACGAAGCCGCAGAAGCCGCGCCCCACCGTGATGCCCAGATAGAACAGGCCCGCAAAGGCAGCGGCTGTGTCGGCCGGGACGCCCTTGCTCAGCGTGAGGTAGCTGCTGGCCCAGAGGCCCGCCGTCGTTTCGAGGCCGCAGTAGCAGAAGAAGCAGAGCATCACTTCCCGCGCACCGGGGATGGCCAGGATCTGGGGCAGCGTCAGCGGCCTGACCGGGGTGCCGTCCGCGCTTGCGGCGGCCGGGCAACCTTTCCAGAGCGGCAGGCTCAGCACCAGAACGGCTGTGATGCCGACCTGGATGAGGGCTACGATGCGGTAGCCGCCGTTCCAGCCCTGCCCGCCGGTCAGGGCCAGGCTCATCAGCACCGGGCTGATGATGGTGCCCACGCCCCACATGCAGTGCAGCCAGCTCATGTGGCGGCTCTCGTAGTGGAGGGCGACGTAGTTGTTCAGGGCGGCGTCCACGCTTCCGGCACCCAGCCCGTAGGGGATGGCCCAGAGGCAGAGCATCCAGAACGCGCTCGACACTGAGAAGCCGAACAGCGCCGCCGCCGTCATCGCCACACTGAGGGCCGTGACCTTGCCGGTGCCCAGCGCACGGGTCAGCCGGTCGCTGCACAGGCTGGAAACGATGGTCCCACAGGAGATGATCATCGAGACGATGCCTGCGTAGGACACCGGCACCCCGAAAGCGGGGTAGAGGTTCGGCCAGGCGGAGCCGAGAAGCGAATCCGGCAGGCCGAGGCTGATGAACGCCAGATAGATGACCGGCAGAAGAAGCTGTGTCATGGGTTGTGTTCCTCCCGTTTCGGTGTTATACTGGACTTGCGGCCTCTGATGAAATAATACCACGAAACCAGCAGCTGTGGTAGAAGAAAATCTGAATTTTTGTACAACAAAACCGGCATTGATAAAAAATGTTCAAAGATTTGCGGAAAGGAACTGGTCAATATGGCATATCGAACGAGCTGTGCAACAATCGTCCATGAGGGCGGCATCCACTGCGAAACGGACATCGTGGCCGACGCCGAAGGGCGCGAGCTGGTGCAGCACGGCAGTGCGCTGTTTCCCATCGCCTGCTACGCCGAAGACCTGGCCAGCTACTCGGTGGCGTGGCACTGGCATGAGGAATTTGAATACATCCTCACCATACAGGGCCCCCTCCATGTGGATGTGAACAAGACCCGCCTGACGCTGCAGACCGGGCAGGGCGTCTTCCTCAATTCGGGGGCGCTGCACTCGGTGGAACAGGCGGAGGGCACGGCCCTGCTCCACTCCGGCGTCTTTCAGCCCCGGCTGGTGGGCGGCATGGACACCATCTTCTGGCAAAAGCTCATCCGGCCCCTGCTGCAGCCCGGTGCCCCGGCGTTTTTTCTGCTGGATGAGGCGGTGCCCTGGCAGAAACAGGTACTCGTCTTCCTGCGGGATGCTTGGAAAGAGGTGGCGGACGAGCCGTTCGACTACGAGAACCGGGTGCGGTATCATCTCTCGGCGGCGCTGCGGCTGCTGAGCACCCAGTGCGTGGGCGGCAAGACCAAGGTCTCGGAGCAGGAGCAGATCGCCTCGGAGCGGATGAAGCGGATGCTCCGCTACGTGGAGGAGCACTACGCTGAGGAGCTGACGGTGGAGAAGATCGCGGCCTGCGTGGCCCTGAGCGAGAGCGCCTGCCTGCGCAGCTTCCGGCAGCTGCTGGGCATCACGCCCATCCAGTACGTCAAGCAGTTCCGGGTGGAAAAGGCCGCCGAGCTGCTGCGCTCCACCCGGCTGAAGACCGGCGAGATCGGTCTGGAATGCGGGTTCTCGGACGGCAGCTACTTTATTAAAACGTTCCGGGAGATCAAGCACTGCACCCCCCGCGAATACCGCACAAAATTCTGTTGAGATCTGGAAAAGGAAAAAAATCGGAAGACAAAGTGTGCATAACCAAACAGCCGGGAGGCGTTCCGAAACGGAAGCCTCCCGGCTGTTATGGTTCAGAGGGTCTTATTGCAAAAGGCTGCTGGAATCGGTGCCGCCGACCGTCAGGCGGGCCTGGATCCCGTTGTGCGTCCAGAGGATGTCGGCTTCATCGACTCCAAGATTCAGAAGTGCGTCGATGGAGACCGAAGTCGGACGGTACAGCAGTGTGCAGAAACGGATGGTTTCTACCCCCTGCGCTTTGAGCATCCGGAGGGTCTCCATGGTGAGATGTGCGGTGGCCACAATGCTGTTGGCGCGAATGGTAAGGACCTTGCCTTGGGCATTCAGTGTGCAGGTGTGCGTGATCTGCTTTTCCAGTGCATTGGTGACGGAAAGCCCCTCTACCGTAACGAGATACTCTGCATCCGAGGCGGTCGGCTCTTCGGCCGGAGCGGAAGTCGAGACCGCACCCGACGGCTCAGAGGGCTGTTCCGGGTTAGGGTTGGGCTGCTCCGGGTTGGGATTAGGATTCTCCGGGTTGGGGTTAGGATTCTCCGGGTTGGGGTTAGGATTCTCCGGGTTGGGATTAGGATTCTCCGGGTTGGGGTTAGGATTGGGTTTCTCCGGGTCAGGTTTCTCCGGCTTTTCCGGTTCCGTAGGCTTGTCATCCTTTAGGGTAAGATCCACACCGGCCGAATCCCACCGTTTGATGACAGCACCTACTGGCAAACCGGCAAACTTCTGTTCTTTGAGCGGTGTATCGCCAATGGCAATGCTTCCGCCTGCGGTGGCATCAATGGTTACTTTGCCTTCAATGGTAATATCGGACTTTACCTCAGTAGCACCGTCAGCAACGCTGCCGCTGCCGATGGCCGCAGCACCGGCGAGGGGATAATTCTCGTCATTCAGAACGCCGCCGCCTGTAGCAGTAATGTTAGGAGAACCAGCTTCGGTGCTCTTGATGGAAACTTTGTTTCTGGTATCCTCGGTGTCGGGTTCTGTTTCTGCGCCGCCACCGATACCGGCAGCACCAGCGCCGCCCTGTGCGTTTTCGATGGTGACATTGCCCTCGATGGTCACGTCACCAGTTCCAAGAGCACCGCCGCCAATACCGGCACCTTCTTCGCCGCCGGCGGCGTTGCCGATTTGAGCGTTGCCTCTAATGATTACATTGCCGATGCCAATAGCGCCGCCGCCAATGCCGGAACCACCAGAACCACTTTTTGCATTTTCGATTTTGGCGTTGCCTTCAATGGTCACGTTGCCTACAGTTGGATCGATTACCATGCCATCGCCATCGGGATACAAATCGCCTTGGCCGCTGCCGATGCCAGCGCCGTTTGCGCTACTTTCTGCATTTTCAATGACTGCATCACCTCTGATGAGGATCTCGCTGTCACCATAGGTGCCACTGCCGATGCCGGCTCCAGCTTCACCGCCCTGTGCGTTTTTGATGACGGCATCACCTTCAACGGTCACTGTGCCCAGACCCTGATAGCCGCTGCCGATGCCAGCAGCCATATAGCCACCAGAGGCTTCGGTGATGGTGCCGCCGCTGATGGTGACAGTGCCATTTCCTCCAATAAGAGTGTCCTTCGGTATCGCGCCAAGACCGCCACCAATACCGGCACCATAATTGCCCGTAGCCTTTGCGGTGATATCGCCGTCGGTAACTGTGACAGTACCATTGCCGTAGGCACCGCCGCCAATACCGGCACCCAGACTGCCGCCCGTAGCGGTGATCGTACCGCCGGAAATTGTCACATCGCCGTCACCGCCGACGGCGTCCGTGTCACCGGCACCGCCGCCAATACCGGCACCCTGACTACCACCGTTGGCAGTGATCTCACCGCCCGTAATGGTCACTTGGCCGTCTTGTTTGTCACTGCCGCCGATGCCAGCACCGTGGTAACCACCCGTGGCAGTCAAACTGCCAGTAGTATCGGACGCACTTCCCTTTGCGGAGCCATCATCATTCTTTTCGTCCTGAATCGTCAGCGTGCCGCTGTCGTCGGTCTTGTTATGCTCCAGACCGGCGTGGCCATATCCGCTTGTCAGCGTGTTGTTGCCGTTCAGCTCGATGTTCGTATTGCCGCTGCCGGTCACTTCCACGGCGGTTTTGTATTGATCGGGGTCGTAGCCGTGTTCGTATTTTTCATCAACATTGATGTTCACATCTTTCAAGGTGACATTGGCCGTCTGGTCTTTGTCTGCGTCGATGGTGACCGTGTTCCCCGTGCTTGTGCCGGTGATGGTGATTTCGTTGTCCTCACGATCTTGGATGTATCCGCTGCTGTCGCTGACGTATTCCTTTTGTTCCCCATTCATAAACCACTGGCTGATGAGATTGCCGTTTTCCGTAGCGTGGATATCAATGGAGCCGCTGGCAATATCATACGTAGCGGCAAAAGCAGGAAGGGCCATGCCGGTCATCATGGCACAGGCGAGAGCGAGGGCTGCGATCCGTTGTGCGGCAACGCGGGGAGGGGGAGCTGCCTTTTTCTTGCCGAAAGGCACCGGAACATGCCCCAGGACGCGCATGGCGAGTCTGCGATAAGAGACCATTGAGAATACCTCCTATTACATATATTCTATAATATATTGGAACCGGACAGGGCGGTGCGCCACCGTCCCTTCCAACTCGTACCACAACATGGATTGAGGAACCAGAAAACAGAGGTTGCTTGCTAAGCTAAATATAGCACGTGGGGGGGGGTAAATGCAAGACTTTTCTGCGTGAATGGGTGCATTTCCTGCGTGAAACATGGAAAAATTCCAGAAATTCCCTTTTTTGCGGTGGCTCACGCAAGCAACGTTGAGCCGGATGCTTTTTTTGGCAGGGAGGGCGAGGCGGCAGAAAACGGGCCAGAACAAAACAGCAGCAGCCGGGAGGCATGAAAAAGATCTGCAAAAACGGAAAAAACCGGCCGCAGAATCTTGACGAATGAAGACAAACATGATAGAATAAAAAAGTAGTCAGGGAGACGCGCGAACGGCGGCTGGACTGCGATGCAAGATCTACGGAATTGAATATTCTCGGCAAAGCAGTCGAAAGGCTGTGACGCAAAGCTATAGGGCCTGTAAAATGGCAG
>ERZ773200.2359-NODE-2359-length-13874-cov-2.551487_pt1 | contig 13874 bp, 13 predicted proteins | sample MGYA00581008_ERZ773200 | MGnify/ENA primary metagenome ERZ773200 (study PRJEB29015, sample SAMEA2737770) | human gut metagenome | biome: human gut; feature: human-associated habitat; material: faeces | place: China | collected 2012 ... | reverse complement strand
ATGTGGTGGCGCCCCAGGTGGATTTCCACGCGCGCTTCGGCGGCGTCGTTCCCGAAATTGCCAGCCGCAAGCACATCGAGGCCATCTGCGGCGTCTGCGACGAGGCGCTGGACGTTGCCGCGGCGAGCCTGGGGCGCTCTCGTCTCCGCTGGCGCGATCTGGACGCGGCGGCTGTCACCTATGCACCGGGACTCGTGGGCGCGCTCGTGGTGGGCGTGGCCTTCGCCAAGGGCGCGGCCTGGGGCGCCGACATCCCCTTCATCGTGGTGAACCATTTGGAAGGGCACCTGTACGCCAACAAGATCGGTCGGCCCGATTTCGCGCCGCCGGCGGTGGTCTCGCTCGTGTCCGGGGGCAACACTCTGCTCGTGCATATGGCCGACTGGGGCGACTATCGCGTGCTCGGCGCGACGATCGACGATGCGGTGGGCGAGGCCTTCGACAAGGTGGCCAAGGCGCTGGGTCTCGGGTATCCCGGCGGCCCGGTCGTCTCGAAGTTCGCCGCCGAGGGCGACCCGGATGCCATTCCGTTCCCCCGGGCCATGCTGCATTCGGGCGATTTGCGCTTCTCGCTCTCGGGCCTGAAGACCGCCGTGGTCACCTACATCAACAACGAGCGCGCCGCCGGGCGCGAGCTCAATGTGCCCGACATCTGCGCGAGCTTCACGGCGGCCGTCGTGGACGTGCAGGTGGCCAAGGCCCGCACGGCCCTGCGCGAGACGGGGGCGCCCACCTTCTGCCTCGGCGGCGGCGTGGCGGCCAATCCGACCTTGCGCGCCGCCTACGAGCAGATGTGCGCCGAGGAGGGCGTGCGTCTCGTGATGCCGCCGCTCGCCTCCTGCGGCGACAACGCCGGCATGATCGCCGAGGTGGCGCTCGACCGCTATCGGGCCGGGGCGTTCTCGTCGCTTAGCACTGACGCTTTGGCTCATGGCGACTTGGAGGTGCCGTACTAGCGGCTCCGGGCGTCAGGGTTCGGGCGTTTGCCGATTGCCCTCGGCGACCCGGAGCGCCGAACCCAAAACAAAAGCCCGAAGAGCCGTCGGCTTTTCAGCGGCTCTTCGGGCTGGGCGAGCGATGAGGCAAATGCCCCGTGACCTTTGCAGGCCGAGACCGCTTCTAGTGGCGGCAGGCGTTGGCGGGGTCCATGAGCGCGACCTTGCCCTCCGCGAACAGGCGGGCCACGTTACCGACGTTGGGCTCGGTGGTGTCGGAGTAGACCTTGATGCCGGCGTTGGTGAAGCGAGTGAACGGAGGCATGCCCATGCCCACGGTGAGAATGCCGTCGACGCCGATGCCGGAGACGAAGTCGATCACGCCGCCGCAACCCACGGCATCGTGATCGGCGTTCTTCACCGACTCGACGCCGACGATGTTCATGTCGTCATCGAATTCGACGACGGTCATGTACGCGGCATGGCCGAAGTGCCCGCTGCGGATGCTCTCGAGGCCGGCGTCGGTTTCGCTGGGGATGGCGATCTTCATGCGCATGCTCCTTTGCTGTTGCGGCTTGCCGTTTGCCCGGACAAGCCATACGTGTCTTTCAGGGTGAATTATAGCTTGAGCTGCGTCAAACATGCGTTGAAAATCGGCGATGACCTCCGAAGCGGCGTCCGGTGCACCAGCGTTCGAGGCGCCGTTGCTTCTAGCTCGCTCGCGCTGGATCCGTTGAAAGCTGAATAGCGGGGTGGATGCGACGCAGACGCAGAGACGAGCTGCCGGACTGCAATCTTAATACCGTCTTAATGCGGGCGCATGAACCTTAACGGCGTCTTTAGCCCTTGCTGATTATGCTGACATTCATCGGGTGGTGCTCTTGCGCGCGAAGCGCGTTGCCTCCCGGATGTTGGCAAGCGGTCCTGCGGGATCTTGAGAGACAAGGGCAAGATCATGTTCGTGGTGACACCTATCGTGGGCGTGTTGGCGCTCGCCGCAATGGCGTATTTGGCGGTTTTGCTGCTGCGGGGCGGTGAGCAGCGATGAGCGCGATCGCGGGGTCGGAGTTTCTGCAGGCGGGCGTGCTGGTGGCGCTCGTCGTGGCCTGCGCCCTCCCGCTTTCGGGGTACTTGGTTGACGTGATGGAAGGTCGGCCCCTTCTCATTCGGCGTGCGCTGGGCCCGCTCGAGCGCTCTGCGTGCCGTCTTGTGGGCGCGCGCGAGGACGATGGCATGGATTGGAGGCGTTTTCTCGCCAGTGCGCTCGCCTTTACGGCGGTAAGCTTTATCGGCCTCTTCATCCTGCTGATCTGCCAAGGCGCACTGCCTTGGAACCCCGAGGGCTTTCCGGGGCTTGCGCTCGATACGGCCTTCAATATGACGGCGAGCTTTGTGACGAACACCAATTGGCAGCCTATCGCCGGTGAGACGAATCTGAGCTACTTCTCACAGGCGGTTGGTCTGGCGGTGCAGAACTTCCTTTCGCCGGCCGTCGGCATCGCGGTGGCATTCGCGTTGCTGAGGGGCCTGGCATCTTCGGACGGCGGCAAGCTCGGGAACTTCTTCGTCGATGTCGTGCGCGCGGTGCTCTACGTGCTGCTGCCCCTGTCGCTGGTGCTCGCTTTGGTGGGAGTGTGGCAGGGATCCCCCCAGACGTTTCAGGGCTACGAGACGGTGCAGCTTTTGGAGCCGGTGAGCGTCGATGCCGAGGGGACTCTCGTCGATGCCGATGATCCGACGGCGGTGCAGGAGGTGACCGAGGCGGTCGTGCCGCTCGGTCCGCAATCGTCCCAGGTGGCTATCAAGCAGCTGGGAACAAACGGCGGCGGCTTCAACGGCGCGAATTCCGCCTCGGCTTTGGAGAACCCCACGCCGCTTACGAATCTCCTCCAATGCGCGGCGATGCCGCTCATTCCCTTCGCTCTGGTATTTGCTTTCGGGCGCATGGTGGGCGACCGTCGGCAGAGTCGCGCGCTCATGACGGTTGTCCTCGCGCTTCTCGCGGCGGGTCTGTTCTCCGTTATCGCCGCCGAGACGGCGGCCACGCCCCAGCTTTCAGCCGATGGGGCAGTGGATCTGGGCGCCTTGGATCAGTCGGCTGGCAATATGGAGGGAAAGGAATGTCGTATCGGCGTCGGAGAATCGGCGGCGTGGACGGTGCTCACGAGCGCTACTTCCAACGGTTCGGCCAACGCATCAATCGAGGCCATGACTCCTATCGGAACGCTGGTGCCGCTGGCGCTCATCGGACTTGGCGAGGTGGTCGGCGGCGGTGTCGGCACGGGGTTGGTGGGCCTGCTTGGCTTCACGGTGTTGGCGGTGTTCGTTGCGAGCTTGATGATAGGGCGCTCTCCTGAATACCTGGGAAAGAAGCTGGGTCCGGCCGAGATGCGCATGGCGGTCGTTATCGTGGTGGCGCCGGCGCTTGCCATCCTGCTTGCCGCATCGGTGCTTGTGATGAGCCCCGCCAGCGCGGCGGCGGTGGGAACTCCGGCTCCCTTCGGTTTTACCGAGTTGCTGTATGCGGCCACTTCGGCCGGCGGAAACAATGGCAGCGGCCTTTCCGGTCTGAGCTCGAACACGCCGCCGATCAACGTGGTGCTGGGGGTGGAAATGCTCTTTGCCCGCCTGGCTCCGCTCGCTGCGGCGCTGGTGCTCGCCGGGAATTTGGCGCAGCGCAAGGTTCAGGCGACGGGAGCGGTCGGGCTTTCCACCTCAAGCGCTTTGTTCGCCGTGCTGCTGTTGGTCATCATCGTGCTCATCGGCGCGCTCTCCCTTCTTCCGGCTTTTGCGCTGGGACCTCTGGCCGAGCAGTTCATGGGTGCGTTCTAGGTAAGGTGCGTGGGCTATGAAAAAGGAAACGAAACGAGCGATTCGCGACGCTTTTGCCAAGCTGTCCTTTCGCAGCCAGGCTCAAAATCCGGTTATGCTCATGGTGTATCTGTCGGCCTGCTTGACCACCGTGCTGCTTGCGTTGGCGCTCGCGGGCATATCTGACGCTCCGTGGGGCTACATTGCGGCAATTTGCGTGGTGCTGTGGGCGACGGTGCTGTTCGGAAACTTTGCCGAGTCGCTCGCCGAGGGTCGCGGCAAGGCGCAGGCCGATGCGCTGCGCTCCGCCAAACGCGATGTCGAGGCGTGCCTCATTGACAACGCCGCCCTCGCTGATGCCGCCACGATGGAAGATCCGTCGGCGTTTCTTGCCGATCGAGGCCGCGCGGTGGGATCGGCTACGTTGAAGCGGGGGCAGGTGTACTTTGTTCGCGCGGGCGAGCAGGTGCCCGCCGACGGCGAGGTCATCATGGGGGCGGCAAGCGTGGACGAAAGCGCGATTACCGGCGAATCGGCGCCGGTCGTGCGCGAGAGCGGCGGCGATCGGTCGTCGATTACCGGAGGCACGACGGTGCTCTCCGATTGGCTGGTAGCGCGGGTGACCGCTGAGGCGGGTCAGAGCTTTCTCGATAAGATGATCGCCATGGTCGAGTCGGCTGCGCGCAAAAAGACCCCCAACGAGCAGGCTCTCGAGCTGCTGCTCATCGCGCTGACGTTGGTGTTTCTTGCGGTGTCGCTGTCCTTGTACCTGTTCGGAGCGTTTACCGCCGCGCAGCACGGCGCGGGAAATCCTCTGGGAATCACCTCGTTGGTGGCGTTGTTCGTGTGCCTGGCGCCTACCACCATCGGCGCGCTGCTGTCCGCTATCGGCATTGCCGGCATGAGCCGACTGAATGCGGCCAATGTGCTGGCCACCAGCGGGCGTGCCGTCGAGGCGGCGGGTGATGTAGATGTGCTCCTGCTCGACAAAACGGGCACTATCACGCTCGGCAACCGTCAGGCTGCGGCCTTTCTGCCCGTTGGCGGCGTTAGCGAGCGCGAACTTGCCGATGCGGCTCAGCTGGCAAGCCTGGCCGACGAGACGCCCGAGGGACGCAGCGTGGTGGTGCTCGCCAAGGAGCGCTTCGGCATCCGCGAGCGCGAGTTGGCGCAGTCCGGTTTTGCGGTGGTTCCCTTCACGGCCCAAACGCGCATGAGCGGTGTGGATTTCGAGGGTCACGAGATTCGCAAGGGTGCGGCCGACGCCGTGCGGGCATACGTGGAAGCGCGCGGGGGCGTCTTTGGCGCGGAGGTGGCCGCCGTGGCCGAGGAGGTGTCTCGATCGGGCGGGACGCCTTTGGTGGTGGCGCGCGATGCGCGCGTGCTCGGCGTCATTCACTTGAAGGACATCATCAAGTCGGGCATTCGCGACAACTTCGCCGACTTGCGCGCCATGGGCATTAAAACGGTGATGGTCACGGGCGATAACCCGCTCACGGCCGCTGCCATCGCCGCTGAGGCGGGGCTTGACGACTTTATTGCCGAGGCCACGCCCGAAGCGAAGCTTGCGGCCATCCGCCGCTACCAGGCCGAGGGGCATCTGGTCGCCATGACAGGCGACGGCACCAACGACGCTCCGGCGCTGGCCCAAGCCGATGTGGCCGTGGCCATGAACTCCGGCACTCAGGCGGCCAAGGAGGCCGGCAACATGGTGGATCTGGACTCCTCGCCCACCAAGCTCATCGAAATCGTGCGTATCGGCAAGCAGCTGCTCATGACCCGCGGCAGCCTTACCACGTTTTCGATCGCCAACGACCTGGCAAAGTACTTCGCGGTCATCCCGGCGCTGCTCGTGCCCCTTTATCCGGGTTTGGAGGTGCTCAACATCATGCATCTGGCCACACCCGCCTCGGCGATGCTTGCGGCCATCATATACAACGCTCTTATCATCGTCGCGCTCATTCCGCTTGCGCTGCGCGGGGTGAAGTACCGCGAGGCGTCGCCGCACCGTTTGCTCGCGCGCAATTTGGCAGTGTACGGCCTGGGCGGCGTGATCGTTCCCTTTGCGGCCATCAAGGCGCTCGATGCGCTCATGGTACTTGTCGGCGTTGCGTAAAGGCATCCGGGCTGCAACATGGCGGCGGCCTTCGTTTGAACCGCTGTGAAGGCAATTTTCGAGAACAGGAAGAACGCATTATGAGTGGAAAGATGGTGACGCGGTGCTTCGCGAGTGCCCTGGCGTTGTTTATCGCGGCAAGTGTGCTGTGCGGGATCGTTTACCCCTGGGCTGTGACGGGGCTGTCGGCTATAGCGTTCCCGTACCAGGCGACAGGTTCTATTATCGAGGTCGACGGGGTGAAGTACGGCAGCGAGTTAGTGGGACAGCCCTTTAGGAGCGACACCCATTTGTGGGGTCGGCCCACGGTGGTCGACGCCGGCTCCTTTTCCGGTGCGGAGGGGCAGCCGCTTTTGTGGTACAGCCCCGAGAACCTCAGTCCCGCGAGCGACGAGTTTGCCGCGCGGGTGGACGAACGCATCCAGCAGGTGCGGGCGGCCCATCCCGACCGTGCCGCGCAGCCCGTTCCAAGTGATTTGGTGACGGTGTCGGGGTCGGGCTTCGATCCTCATATCTCGCCGGCCGCTGCCGATTACCAGGTGGAACGTATCGCTGCGGCAACGGGACGGCCCGAGAGAGAGGTGCGTGCCATTATTGCTCAGTGCACCGAGTACCCCCTGTTGGGCATTATCGGCGAGGCGCGGGTGAACGTGCTGAAGGTGAACCTCATGCTCGACGGCGTGCTGGAGTAAGTGGAGCTTGGCGCGCTTGGAGAAAACCTGAGGGAAACGGATAGCGAATGAGATGCGGCTGAGGGATGGGGCGTGCTAGGATGCAGGGGCGCTGTCGGGACGATGCGAAAGGGCAAGTGACGTGGCGGAAGTTCGAGAGAGATGGGAGATCGGCGGCGGCCGCGGCGACCCCGATGCCATCCTGCAGCGAATCCGGGAGGAAGAGGAAGCGGGTGAGGCGGAGCGCTTCGAGGGGCACGGCCGGCTCAAGGTGTTCTTCGGGTACGCCGCCGGCGTGGGAAAGACCTTCGCCATGCTCACCGAGGCGCATCATGTCCAAGATGAGGGCGTCGATGTGGTAGTGGGCTACGTTGAGCCGCACACGCGTGCCGACACCCTTGCCTTGCTCGATGGCCTGGAAGTGCTGCCCGTGAAATCGGTGAAGCACCGAAACGTCGCTTTGCGCGAGTTCGACCTCGACGCCGCCCTGAAGCGCCGTCCCCAAGTTGTGCTGGTAGACGAGCTGGCGCATACCAATGCGCCGGGGTGCCGCCATCGCAAGCGCTATCAAGATGTCGAAGAGCTGCTCCGTGCGGGTATCGATGTGTACACGACGGTGAATGTGCAGCATCTCGAGGGGCTTAACGACAAGATTGCCTCCGTGACGGCTGTGGCGCCCTCCGAGCGGATCCCCGACCGCGTTTTCGACGCGGCCGATTCGGTCGAAGTCGTCGATTTGGAGCCTGCTGACCTCATCAAGCGCCTGCGTTCGGGCAAAATCTACGCGCCCGAGCGGATCGGGTCGGCGCTTTCGCACTTTTTCTCGCGATCGAATTTGGCGGCGCTGCGCGAAATTGCCCTGCGTCGCGCTGCCGACCGTCTCACGCGCGCCTCTGCGGCTACGGTGCCTCATGCGGCTGGCGGCGAAGACGTTTTGGTGCTGGTGACCGCCGATGCGGCGGCGCCGCGAGTTATTCGCGCGGCAGCGGGTATGGCCGAGGCGTTTGGCGGCTCGTGCACGGCGCTTGTGGTCGAATCGGGCGGCGAGGGCGCGGAGGGGCGATCGAAAGGCGATGCGGCCCTTGCCCGCTCGATCGCCCTTGCGGAGGAGATGGGTGCGCACATCGTCACGTTGACGGGGGACGATCCGGTGCAGCCCGTGGCCCTTTACGCCGCAGCGGCGGGGATTATTCGCCGTATCGTGGTGCCCTCGATGCCCGGTCGCATCGGCCTGCTCGGATGCGGGGACGTGGCGTCGCGGTTGATGCGGGCCGCTCCCGAGGCCATGGTGACGGCCGTCCCCGCGGTGGATGCCCCCTCGGTGCTCGAGCGTTTGCGCACCTACGCGAGCTTTCGCCTCACGGCCTCCGATGTTTTTCGAGCGCTTCTCGCGATAGCCGTTGCGACGGCGCTGGGGGAAGTGGCGTGGCTGGCAAGCCCTACGCCCTCGATCATCCTCATGACCTATCTGCTGGTCGCGCTGCTGCTCGCCACGCGCGCGGATGGTTTTCTGTATGCCGTGCTTGTGGCGCTGGGCAGTGTCGTGGCCTACAACTTCTTTTTCACGGCGCCGCGCTACACCTTCCATGCCTATAGCCTATCGGCTCCCATCATCTTCACGGTTCTGCTGATAGGAACATTGGGGGCCTCGTCTCTGGCCATCCGACTGAAGCGTCAGGCGACGACGGCGGCGCGACGGGCCTACCGTACCGAGGTGCTTTTGGAGAGCAGCCGGGAGTTCCAGGTGGCCGTGAGCCTCGGCGCTTGCCTGGAGACGGCGGCGGCCCAAGTGGTGAAGATTCTCGATCGGCCGGTGGTGATGTACCAGGTCGATGGGGCGGCGCATGGCGGCCTCCTTCCGCCGCGGGTCTTCGATGTCCCCGGCAGCGGCGGGGGAGACGCCGAGAAGCTGGATCTCGCGGCTCCGGGCGAGATGGCCGTTGCGTCGTGGGTCGCCGCCAATGGCGAGGCTGCCGGCGCAACGACGGACACCTTGCGCGAGGCGCGCTGCCTGTACCTTCCCATTCGTTCGAAGGATCGCGTGTTCGGCGTGGCGGGATTGGTGATGGAGCAAGGCGACGACGACTTTGGCTCCTTCGAGCGCAATCTGCTCGTAGCGCTGCTTGACGAATGCGGTCAGGCGGCGGAGGCTCTGGCGCTGGCGAGCGAGCGGAAGAACCTCGCCGTCAAGGCCGAGAAGGAGGCGCTGCGCTCGAATCTGCTGCGTGCCATTTCCCATGATTTGCGAACGCCGCTTACGAGCATCTCGGGCGACGCCGATATGTTGCTCGCCTCGGGGGACGTCCTGGACGAGGCGCAGAGGAAGCGTTTGACGTCGGATATCCATGAGGACGCGAATTGGCTGATCAATCTGGTGGAAAATTTGCTGTCGGTGACGCGGCTCGACGATGGCGACGTCGAAGTGTCGCGCGCCCCCGAACTGGTTTCCGACGTGCTGGCCGATGCGCTGCGCCATGTCAGTCGCTCTGTGAGCGAGCATCGGCTGACGGTGGAGATCGAGGATGAGTTTCTCCTGGCTCAGATGGACGGACGTTTGATTGTGCAAGTGGTGGTGAACCTTTTGAACAACGCCATCGCCTACACGCCCGCGGGGTCGTCCATTCGCCTCACCGCGCATCGCGAGCGCAGCGCTTCCGGCGATAGGGTGGTTGTCGCGGTGGCCGATGACGGTCCGGGCATCCCTCCCGCCGAGCAAGCGCGCGTGTTCGATCTGTTCTACCACGGGGGACGGGTGGGCACAGGCTGCGAGGACGGCGAAGGGGGCGATGCGCGTCGAGGAATGGGGCTGGGTCTTTCGCTTTGCCGCTCTATCTTAAGGGCGCACGGCAGTGATATCGTGTTGCGCGATGCCTATCCTCACGGTTGCGTGTTCTCGTTCGCTCTTCCCGCGGCAGAGCTGCGCGAAGAGGCTCCGGTTGGCGTCGTCGAGGAAGGGAGTGCGGACGTTGAGCGATAGAGATGAGGGCGTTATCCTCGTTGTGGAGGATGACCCGGCGGTGCGCAATCTGGTTACGTGTGCCCTTGACGTGCACGGCTATCGTTCGCGTGAGGCATCCACGGCTACGGCGGCTCTCGCTGACCTTACGTGCGCGAGGGATGTCAACCTCGTCATTTTGGATTTGGGACTGCCCGATCGCGACGGGACGGAGGTCATCGGAGCGGTGCGCGGGTGGTCGCGTGTGCCGATCATCGTTCTGTCGGCGCGCCAGGAGGATGCCGATAAGGTGACGGCTCTTGATGCGGGGGCCGATGATTACCTGACAAAGCCCTTCTCGGTTGCGGAGCTGCTTGCCCGAGTGCGCGTGGCGCTGCGTCGCGTCGCCTTCGACGAGACCGAGGAAGAGGCGGGGGAGACGTATCGCAATGGTGACCTCGCCATCGACTTCGATGCCAAGGTTGTCGTGAGGGGCGACGACGAGATTCATCTGACTCCCATCGAGTACAAGCTTCTGGTGCTTTTGGCCCGCAATACCGGCAAGGTGCTCACCCACAACTATATCCTGAAAGAGGTATGGGGGCAGGCGTTGACGAGCGATCTGCCCAGTCTGCGCGTGTTTATGGCCACCTTGCGCAAAAAGATCGAGCCCGATCCTGCCAGCCCGGTCTATCTCCAAACCCACGTTGGCATCGGCTACCGCATGCTGCGTGTGGAATAGGTTTTCGCTTCTGCCCCATGTTGCCATATGCATTGGCGAGCGTTTGTGTCATACTTCGGGAAACGGAATCGAAGGGGGCGCGTTGTTCGGGGAGCTGGTGACAGCCTATCTGTTCTTGGCCGGCGTCGGCGCGGGCGGTGTGGCCGTGGCGTCTGTGGCCGACCTGCTCCTCGTGCGCGAGCCCTTTGGCGCGGATGTGGTACCTGACTTCGCGGAGAAGCGTCCCCAGTCTCTTGGACTCGATAAGAAGAGTATTCGTGAACTCAATCATTAAGCGTTGCAGCGTCGCCGGCGTGCTGGCCCTCTCCTGCGGGGCGCTGGCCTTAGGGGCCGGCTGCCTCGCCGCCGACCTCGGGCGCATCGACCGCGTGTTGTCGTTGTTCCTGACGCCGCCCGCAACGCTCATGAACCTGGGCGCCTGGGCCGTGGCGCTGCTGACGGTGCTGGCGGCGGCCCTCGCCCTGGCACGGTTTCTGTACCTGCCCTGGGCGAATCGTCGTGCGGTGGTGGTCGCGGAGGTCGTCGCCTGCGGGCTGGCTGTGGTCGTGGCGGTTTACGCCGGATTGCTGCTGCAGACGCTTACGGGCGTGCGGCTATGGTCGACGCCGTGGGTGCCGGTGCTCTTCGTGCTGTCGGCGGCGTCCTGCGGCTGCGCCCTGCTCATGGCAGGGGCGCTGTTCGTGGAAGGCGACGAGGGCGTTCGAAAGGTGGCGCAGGCCGCTGCCCACGCCGATACGGTCGTCATCGTGGCGGAGGTAGCGGCGGCTGCGGGGTTTCTCGCTTTTGTGGCGGGAAGCGATCACGCGGGCGTGGAGGCCTCGGCCGCAAGCCTGCTGTGTGGCCCGGCGGCTCTGCCCTGGTGGGTGGGCTTTATGGCCTGTGGTCTTGCGGCACCGCTTGCCGTGGAGGTCGGCTGCCTCGTTCGCGAGCGGTGGCGCTCCCGCTCGGGCGTGGGCCGGGACGCGAGGGCGTATCCCCTCGGGGTTCCGGTTTCGGAGCCTCGGGCGTATCCCGCTACGGTTATGGCTCTGGCGGCCGCTCTTGTACTCGTGGGCGCTGTGGGCCTGCGGGCGGCGGTGGTGGAGGCCGGCGCCCAGCGCCCGCTGGAGTTGCAGGAAGCGGAAGCGTCCGCTTCCGTCCCTTCCGAAAACGAGGCGGCGGAAGGCTTGCTTTCCACGCCTTCCGAAAAAGACGGCGGGCAAGATGGTGCCGCGCCCGAAAGAGAGGATGTGACCTTGTGGTCAAACTAGGCAAGACGATACCTGCCGGGGATTTGTTCGAGCTGGATGCCGCCAGCTCCATTCCCGTCTGGCTTCAGCTGAAAAACCGCTTCATCTACCTCATCACCTCGGGGTTCTACTTGCCGGGCGATCAGCTGCCCACGGTGCGGGGCCTGGCCGCCGAGGTGGAGGTGAACTACAACACCGTGAGCAAGGTGTACCAGAGCCTGGAGGAGGACGGCTACATCGTGTCGAAACGGCGGCTTGGGGCGTTCGTGGCCGATGTGTCCGACAAGCCCGGCGTCTCGGCCGAGGTGACGGCGGAGATCGTCACCGCCGAGTACCTGCAGCGCTGCCAGGAGCTTGGCATGTCGCTGGAGGATATTGACGCGCAGTTCACGGCGGCGCTCGTGGCCGCCAAGGCCAAGCGCGAGAAGAACGGCACAAGCAAAGGAGCAGCTCATGACTCGCAAGAAACACGGTGCGGACGCCTCGTCAAGTTCCCCGAGCCCGCAGGGGAGGATGCCGCAGACGGGCGCGCGGCTGGAAACGGGGCGTAGGCGCACCTCCCGCAACGGCGCCGTGGCTTTCACGATCATCGTGTTCGCTGCCGCCTGCGCGCTCGTGCTCGCCTGTGCCCAGTTGCTTGCCGGCGGCATCGGCCTTGCGGCCCTCGTGATCGCTGTGGTGGTCGGCGCCCTGGCCGCCTCGTCGGTGCACATCGTCATGGAATGGGAGCGCGCCGTGGTCATGCGCTTCGGCCGCTTCAACCGCGTGGCCGGACCGGGCATCGTGTTCACCTGGCCGGTCATCGAGTTCTACACGGTGCGCATCGATCAGCGCGTGGCGGCCACCTACTTCGGTGCCGAGGAGACGCTCACGTCCGATTTGGTGCCCGTGAACGTGGATGCTGTGGTGTTCTGGATGGTGTTCTCCCCGAAGAAGGCGGCCGTAGAGGTGGAAGATTACGCAAGCGCTGTGGCGTGGATGGCCCAGGCCATGTTGCGCAAGGCCATCGGCCGCGCGAGCCTGGCCGAGGTGGCCTGTCGGCGCGACCAGCTGGATGCCGAGCTGAAGGATGAGCTGGAGGCGAAGCTGGACGGTTGGGGGATCGACGTCATCGACGTGGAGGTGCGCGACATCGTGGTGCCCCGCGAGCTGCAACCGGCGATGGCCGCCGGTGCCATTGCGGCCCGCGAGCGCGACGCCCGCATGACGCTTGCCGAGGCGGAGGCCGACATCTCCGACATGCTGAAGGACGCGAGCGCCAACTACGAGGGCGACCCCGAGGCCATGAGGTTGCGCACCATGCATCTGGCCTACGAGTCCGTGAAGCAGTCCGGCGGCACGCTCGTCATCCCCAGTGCCTTCAGCGAGGGCTTCACTGACCCCGACGCCGCCGAGGCCGTGGCAAAGGCCGCGAAGCAGGGCTAATGCCGCAGGAAAGAACCTCTGGCGATTCAACGATAAAGCGTGCTACAATGGGCCTCGCCTAGAGAACTGGGTTTAGCCCCGAGGGGCCGGGACGCCACAAGGACGTCCCGGTAGCGAGAGTGCCTAGTTCTCGCCTTTTTTGGTTTGGGATCCGTCGCTATGCGGCGGATCTCCGCTATCTAGGGCCAAAAGTGCAACCCCAAGAGACGCGGCGGCCAAAAAGGTCTGAACCAGGGCCAGGAAAACGCTCATCTGCATCACCTCCCTCCCGCATCTAGAATTGGTGTTAGGGAAGGTGTATGCAGAGAGCCCCAGCTCCCCGCTTATCTACAAGAATACAAACAAATATTCTCATTTCAAGTCTTGACTTTGCAAGATAGTGCGATTAATCTATTTGAAAGAGAAATAGAGAATTTGAGGTATATGAAGTATACCTATAGTATATTACTGCAACAAAAGGAGCTACTATGCAATTTGAATTCGATCCAGTAAAGAGCGAAGCGAATCTCGAAAAGCACGGTATCGACTTTTGGGAGGCTCAAGAACTATGGGAAGAACCTCATTTCGTTATCGGGACGGCGTTCGTGGTGGGAGAAAAGCGGGAGATTGTTGTGGGTCGCATCTTCGGTGAATATTGGACGGCAGTAACGACGCAAAGAGGACGTGCCGTGAGGATCATCTCAGTGAGGCGAGCATCGGATAAGGAGCGCAGTGCTTATGACAAAAACAATAACTTCTGAGGAATTTGATCGCATGTTCGATGAGGGCGAGGATGTTTCTGCTTACATTGACTTTGACAATGGCGTCATGGTAGAGGGCTCAAAAGAAACGCGCCGCGTGAACGTAGATTTCCCCAATTGGATGGTGGTCGATCTGGATCTAGAAGCCGATCGTCTTGCCATCAATCGCCAGGCCGTTATCAAAATGCTCGTTGACGAAGGCTTGAGGGCTCGCCGCGAGCTGCGTGCCGGCTGACCGGTTTCGTGCTACAACAGCTTTGTCTCTGGGAT
>ERZ773200.2326-NODE-2326-length-14057-cov-2.548779_pt1 | contig 14057 bp, 10 predicted proteins | sample MGYA00581008_ERZ773200 | MGnify/ENA primary metagenome ERZ773200 (study PRJEB29015, sample SAMEA2737770) | human gut metagenome | biome: human gut; feature: human-associated habitat; material: faeces | place: China | collected 2012 ... | reverse complement strand
CATTTTACGGCGTATGCTAAAATTTTCCGCCGTTTCCCAACCGGCTACACCGGTCAGCAAAGCCGCGCCGACGCTGGCGCCAGCGCCTGTCGCTGAGGTGAAACCCGCTAACCCGGTGAAAGATAAAGTCCGCGCCATGCGCGAGATGCTGTTATCTGATGAATACGCCGAGCAGAAGCGCGCGGTGAACCGTTTTATGCTGGTGTTGACGACCCTCTACTCCCTGGACAGTAAAGCATTTGCCGAGGCCACCGAGTCTCTGCACGGCCGCACGCGCGTTTACTTCGCGGAAGATGCGCGTACGCTGCTGAAAAGCGGTAATCAGACCAAACCGAAACAGGTTCCTGGTACACCGTGGTGGGTGATCACCAATACCAATACCGGCCGTAAATGCAGCATGATTGAGCACATCATGCAGTCGATGCAGTTCCCTGCGGAGCTGATTGAAAAGGTTTGCGGCACGATCTAGCTTTTTAACATTTGCACCAGAAGGATCAGGCAATGGCAATCGATAAACGTGCGGGGCAGCCTGCGCAACAGAGTGATTTGATTAACGTCGCCCAACTGACTGCTCAGTACTACGTGCTGAAGCCTGAAGTCGGTAATGCGGAGCATGCGGTAAAATTCGGCACCTCTGGCCATCGCGGTAGCGCGGCGCGCCACAACTTCAACGAACCGCATATCCTGGCCATCGCCCAGGCCATTGCGGAAGATCGTGCGAAAAACGGGATCACCGGTCCGTGCTATGTCGGCAAAGATACCCACGCCCTCTCCGAGCCGGCGTTTATTTCGGTGCTGGAAGTGTTAACCGCCAACGGCGTCGACGTGATCGTGCAGGAAAACAACGGCTTCACCCCGACGCCGGCGGTCTCCAACGCGATTCTGGTGCATAACAAAAAAGGCGGTCCGCTGGCGGACGGCATTGTGATCACCCCGTCACACAACCCGCCGGAAGATGGTGGTATCAAGTACAATCCGCCAAACGGCGGCCCGGCTGATACCAACGTCACCAAAGTGGTGGAAAACCGCGCCAACGAACTGCTGGCCGCGGGCCTGCAGGGCGTGAAACGCATTTCTCTGGACGCGGCGCTGGCTTCTGGCCACGTTAAAGAACAGGATCTGGTGCAGCCGTTCATCGAAGGGCTGGCGGATATCGTCGATATGGCGGCGATTCAGAAAGCGGGCCTGACGCTGGGCGTTGATCCGTTGGGCGGTTCCGGTATCGAATACTGGAAGCGCATTGGCGAGTATTACAACCTCAACCTGACCATCGTTAACGATCAGGTCGATCAAACCTTCCGCTTTATGCACCTCGATAAAGACGGCGCCATCCGCATGGATTGCTCCTCAGAGTGTGCGATGGCCGGCCTGCTGGCGCTGCGCGATAAGTTCGATCTGGCGTTTGCTAACGACCCGGATTATGACCGTCACGGTATCGTCACTCCGGCAGGTTTGATGAATCCGAACCACTACCTGGCGGTGGCGATCAACTACCTGTTCCAGCATCGTCCGCAGTGGGGCAAAGATGTTGCTGTCGGTAAAACGCTGGTTTCTTCTGCGATGATCGACCGTGTGGTCAATGACTTGGGCCGTAAGCTGGTAGAAGTACCGGTAGGTTTCAAATGGTTTGTTGATGGTCTGTTCGACGGCAGCTTCGGCTTCGGCGGCGAAGAGAGCGCCGGGGCCTCCTTCCTGCGCTTCGACGGCACGCCGTGGTCCACCGATAAAGACGGCATCATCATGTGCCTGCTGGCGGCGGAAATCACCGCGGTGACCGGGAAAAACCCGCAGGAGCATTACAACGAACTGGCGGAACGCTTCGGCGCGCCGAGCTACAACCGTCTGCAGGCTTCCGCGACCTCCGCGCAGAAAGCGGCGCTGTCCAAGCTCTCTCCGGAAATGGTCAGCGCTGACACCCTGGCGGGGGATCCGATCACTGCCCGTCTGACCGCGGCGCCGGGCAACGGGGCGGCGATTGGCGGCCTCAAGGTGATGACCGACAACGGCTGGTTCGCGGCGCGTCCGTCAGGCACCGAAGACGCCTACAAGATCTACTGCGAAAGCTTCCTCGGCGAAGAGCATCGCAAGCTGATTGAAAAAGAAGCGGTAGAGATTGTCAGCGAAGTGCTGAAGAACGCTTAACGACGCACTACCATCAGGCCCCTTGCGGGCCTGATTTTTTTCGCAAGGATAGCGATGAAAATACAACGGAAGTCCCTGTTTTTGTTCTGGGCGTGGATGGATCTCTTTTTCGTCCTGCAATTCTTATGGTGGAATATTGCCCACCGCCGCCTCCCTTTTTACGACGATCTACTCGCTTATCTCCAGCTATTGCACACCTGGGGCTCCGCGGCGATCTGGCTGTACCCGCTGAATGTTCTGCTGATTATCAGCATCCCGCTATCGATGATCTTTTTTTTCCGCCAGAGCCGCTATGCGCTGTGGCTGGCCTGGGGGCAGGCGCCGCTCAGGCTGCTGTTTATGCAGCCTTCGCTATCTCTGGGCCTGTGGCTGATTCAGGCTGCCGGGGTCCGGCATGTAGCGATCCTGGCAGGCTTTCTGCTGCTCTCTGAAGGGCTGAAAATCGCCAGCCTCTGGTACTGCAGAGGCGGGATTCAGGGCATAAAGCGATAGCCAATCCCGGTTTCGGTCAGCAAATGCTGCGGCCGTGCCGGATCGGCCTCCAGCTTTTGTCGCAGATGACCCATATAGATCCGCAGATAGTGGCTGTGCTCCACGGCGTTAGGCCCCCACACCTGATTCAGCAGCTGACGCTGGGTAAGCACTTTGCCGGGATTATTCAACAGCGCCGCCAGCAGGCGAAACTCGATAGGCGTCAGGTGGATCTCTTCGCTGCCGCGCAGGATGCGGCGGGCGGGGATATTGACCTCCAGGTCAGCGAAGCGCACCACCGGCTCATCGGCCTGCGCCGCGCCATGGCGACGCAGCGCGACGCGCAGGCGGGCCTGCAGCTCGCCGATGCCAAAGGGTTTACTTAAGTAGTCATCGGCGCCGGCATCCAGGGCGGCAATTTTGTCATGCTCTTCGCTACGCGCTGACAGGACGATAATCGGCATCTGGCTCCACTGACGCAGGTCGCGAATAAAATCAATGCCGTCGCCATCCGGCAGGCCGAGATCGAGGATCGCGAGGTCGGGCTTACGGGTGGCGGCTTCAATCAGCCCACGCTGCAGGGTTTCCGCTTCAAATACGCGCATGCCGTCGGCTTCCAGCGCGGTGCGCAGAAAGCGTCGGATAGCGTGTTCGTCTTCGATAATCAGAACGTTAATCACAATTCCTCAGGTAGCTCTTCCAGTTCAGGGGGCGTTTCTCCAGGCAGTGTAACACGGAATGAGGCGCCGCCCTCGGGCCGGTTGCTGGCGGAGATGGTCCCGCCGTGGACGTCGACGATGGCCTGACAGATGGCAAGGCCCAGCCCGACGCCAGGGATCGCCGACTCTTTGTTGCCGCGGGCGAATTTATCAAAGATAGTCTGTTCCTGGCCTGCCGGGATCCCTGGACCGTTATCCCATACCTCCAGCGACAGCTGCCGGGCGTCCGCCTCGGCGCGGATGCCGATGCTCGCCCGGGCGCCGGCATACTTATGGGCATTTTCCAGCAGGTTGATCAGCACCCGCTCGAACAGCGGCCCGTCGACATGCACCAGCTGGAGGGGATCGGGTAAATCCAGCTGAATATGCTGGCCGCCGAGGCTTGGCTCGAGCATGCGCAGCGCGCTGCCGACCACTTCCTCCAGCGTCAGCCACTCCTTATGCAGATTAAAGCCGCCGGACTGGATCCGCGCCATATCCAACAGATTGTTCACCAGCCGGGTGGTGTTGAGCACATGCTGGCGGATTTCGTTGGCCTGCGGGGCATGTTTTGAACCTTCGCTGGCCAGATCGAGGGTCAGAATTTCCGCCTGGCCAAACAGCACGGTTAGCGGAGTACGCAGATCGTGCGACAGGGCGGCGAGCAGCGAGTTACGTAGGCTTTCCCGCTCGCTGGTCAGACGGGCCTGCTCTTCGCTGGCGGTCAGGGTGAGGCGCTCCAGAGCGCTGGCCACCAGCAGGGTAAAGGTCTCCAGCAGCCGCTGCTGCTCCGGGATCATCAGCTGGCGCAGATTCTCCGGTTCCACCACCAGTAGTCCCCAGGTGCGGGCGGCGCTCTTCAGGGGCAAGATCTGATAAGGCACGCCGGGCAGGGTATCGGTGCCGGCGCCGGCAGGCTGCCCCTTATCAAAGCTCCAGCGGGCGATGGCATCATCCCATGGTGTCAGCCCTGGCTGGTGGGTTAAGGGCAGCAGTTTTCCCTGGGCGTCCGGGAGCAGCAGCTGGCTGCGGGCCTGAAAGGTGGAGGCGATAAATCGCTCGCTGGTGGTGGCGATATCCTGCTGGCTGCGACCCACCGCCAGCGCTTTAGACATCTCATACAGATGGCGGGTACGGCGTTCACGGTAGCGCGCCACCCGCGCCTGGTAGCGCACGCCGGCGGTGAGGTTGCCGATAAGCAGGCCCACGGTGAGCATCACGCCGAAGGTGAGCAGATACTGGACATCCGACACCGCCAGCGTCCCGCGCGGGGCGACAAAAAAGAGATCGAAGCTGATGACGTTGATCACCGTCGCCAGCACCGACGGCCAGCGGCCATAGACCAGGGCGATGATCACCACCCCCAGCAGATAGAGCATCACCAGGTTGGCGGCTTCGAAAGCCATCAACCACTGCATGGCCACCAGGGTAATGATGGCGCATAGCGCCACCGCCACCGCGCAGCCCTGCAGCTGCAGGCGCCATTTCTCCAGCGCCGGACGGCTGTCGCTGGCGCGTGCGGCAAGGGGGAAGGGTTTCTCATCGAGGGCGATCACCACCAGATCGAGGTCCGGCGCATGGCGAGCCAGACGATCGGCGAAGCCGCTGCGATCCCACCAGCGGCGCTTGCTTTGGCGGCCAATGACGATTTTGCCGAGGTTATGTTCGCGGGCGTAATGGAGGACCGCTTTCTCTTCCGACGGGTCGGAGAGGGTGGCGGTTTCGGCCCCCAGCTCCTGGGCCAGACGCAGCGCGGCGAGAATAGCCCGCCGCCGGCCTTCCGGCAGCCGGTGCAGGGAAGGGGTCTCGACATACACCGCATGCCAGACGCTGCCCAGGCGGGCGGCGAGCCGGGCGGCGGCGCGCACCAGCTTTTCGCTGCCGGTGTTGTGCCCGATACAGAGCAGGATCGCATCGCGGGTGTGCCAGACTTTCTCCTGGCCCTGGCGGTCGCGCCAGGCGCGCATCTGCTCATCGACGCGGTCGGCGGTGCGGCGCAGGGCCAGCTCGCGCAGCGCAATCAGATTGCCCTTGCGGAAAAAGTTTTCGATAGCGCGCTCGGCCTGGCCGCCGATGTAGACTTTGCTCTCATTGAGCCGCTGGCGCAGATCGTCAGGGGGGAGGTCCACCAGCACCACGTCGTCCGCGGCGTCAAAGAAGGGATCGGGAACCGTCTCCCGCACCTGCACGCCGGTGATCCCGCTGACGACGTCATTCAGGCTTTCCAGATGCTGGACGTTAACGGTAGTGAAAACATCTATCCCGGCCTCCAGCAGTTCATCCACATCCTGCCAGCGCTTTGGATGGCGGGAGCCTGGCGCATTGCTGTGCGCCAGCTCATCCACCAGAATCAGCGCCGGACGGCGGGCGAGGGCGGCGTCGAGATCGAACTCATAGACGTACCGCCCGCGATGGGCAAGCCGCCGCGGCGGCAGGGTGCTCAGGCCCTGCAGCATCGCGGCGGTCTCTTTACGGCCGTGGGTCTCCGCCACGCCAATCAGAATATCCAGCCCCTGGGCGCGCAGCCGCTGCGCTTCCGCCAGCATCGCCCAGGTTTTCCCCACCCCGGCGCAGGCGCCAAAGAACACTTTCAGTTTGCCGCGATGCGGGGCGGCGGTGTGCTGCAGCAGGCGGTCAGGGTCCGGGCGCAGCGGCTCGTCACTCATTTACTTATCCTTTAGGGCATCCAGCGCCATATTGAGTTGCAGTATATTGACCACCGGCTGGCCAAGGAAGCTCAGCAGCGGGGTTTGTGTGGCCTGATTCACCAACTGGGTTACCTGCTCAACGCTCAGCTGGCGCGCTTGAGCCACCCGGGGCACTTGCCACAGCGCGGCGGCCGGAGTCAGGTTGTTATCGAGACCGCTCGCCGAGGTGGTGACCAGTTCGACCGGCACCCGCGGGTCGGCGTCCGGGTTGGCGGCGCGCAGGGCCTGCACGCGCTCGCTCACCGCTTTATCCAGCGCCGGGTTGCTGGCGGCGAGGTTGCTGCCGCCAGAGGCCATGGGATTATCCGCCGTCTCCGCGGTGGCCGACGGGCGGCCCTGGAAATAGCCTGCGGCGGTGAAGTTCTGGCCAATCAGCGCCGAGCCGCGCACTTCACCGTTCAGGCGGATCAGCGAGCCGTTGGCCTGTGAGTTAAACCACCATTGTCCCAGGCTGGTGGTTAGCAGAGGATAGACGCCGCCGGTGAGCAGCGTTAACAGAATAAATAGCACAAGTGCCGGACGAATCAATGACATAGTTTGTTCCTCACACCAGACCACTCAGGGTCAGCAGCAGGTCGATGGCTTTAATACCGATAAAGGGCACCAGCAGACCGCCGAGGCCGTAGATCCACAGGTTGCGGCGCAGCATCGCCGAGGCGGAGAGCGGGCGATAGCTGACGCCTTTCAGGGCCAGCGGGATCAGAAAGACGATGATCAGCGCGTTGAAGATAACGGCGCTGAGGATCGCCGATGAGGGCGAATGCAGGCCCATCACGTTCAGCATGGCCAGCTGAGGATAGACCGCGGCAAACGCCGCCGGAATAATGGCGAAATATTTCGCCACGTCGTTGGCAATACTGAAGGTGGTCAGCGAGCCGCGCGTCATTAACATCTGTTTGCCGATATGGACCACCTCAATCAGCTTGGTGGGGTTGGAATCCAGGTCGACCATGTTGCCCGCTTCCTTCGCCGCCTGGGTGCCGGAGTTCATGGCCACCGCCACGTCGGCCTGAGCCAGCGCGGGCGCGTCGTTGGTGCCGTCGCCGGTCATCGCCACCAGACGGCCTTCCGCCTGATACTGACGAATCAGTGCCAGCTTGGCCTCCGGTGTTGCTTCGGCGAGAAAATCATCGACGCCCGCTTCCGCAGCTATCGCGGCGGCAGTCAGACGGTTATCGCCGGTAATCATCACCGTTTTAATGCCCATTTTGCGCAGCTGGGCGAAACGTTCTTTGATGCCGCCTTTGACGATATCTTTGAGCGCAATAATCCCCAGCACCTTTTCGCCTTCGGCGACCACCAGCGGCGTGGCCCCCTGGCGAGCGACCTCTTCCACCTGTTTATCGACATCGGCAGGGAAGTGGCCGCCGTTGGCCTCCACGTGGCGGCGAATGGCGTCCACCGACCCTTTGCGGATCATGCGCTGATCGATATTGATGCCGCTCATCCTCGTTTGCGCGGTAAAGGGGACAAAGGTGGCGTGCAGCGACTGCAGATCGCGTTCGCGCAGGTTAAAGCGCTGTTTCGCCAGCACCACGATGCTGCGCCCCTCAGGGGTTTCATCCGCCAGCGAGGAGAGCTGGGCGGCGTCGGCGAGGGTTCGCTCTTCCACGCCGCGAGCCGGCAGGAAGGCGGAGGCCTGGCGGTTGCCGAGAGTAATAGTCCCGGTTTTATCCAGCAGCAGAACATCGACGTCGCCAGCGGCTTCCACCGCGCGGCCGCTGGTGGCGATCACGTTGGCGCCGAGCATACGACTCATCCCGGCGACGCCGATGGCCGACAGCAGCCCTCCGATGGTGGTCGGGATCAGGCACACCAGCAGGGCGACCAGTACGGTAACGCTGACCGCATTGCCGCTCCACGCCGAGAAGGGCCAGATGGTGGCGGTGGCCAGCAGGAACACTAGCGTCAGGGCGATCAGCAGGATCGTCAGGGCGATCTCGTTCGGCGTTTTACGGCGCTGGGCGCCTTCCACCATGGCGATCATCCGGTCGAGGAAGGTTTCTCCCGGGTTCACGCTGCAGCGGATCACCAGCCAGTCGGAGAGAATGCGTGTCCCGCCGGTCACCGAGGCAAAATCGCCACCGGATTCACGGATCACCGGGGCAGACTCGCCGGTAATGGCGCTTTCGTCCACCGAGGCGCCGCCTTCGATGACTTCGCCATCGCAGGGGATAATATCCCCGTCGCCTTTGCGCAGGTCTTCCGCCGGCACGTGGTCGACCGGCGCGTTATGCTGCGGGGCGCGCAGTTTGCGGGCGAAGGCCGTTTTTTTCACCCCTTTCAGGCTGTTGGCCTGGGCTTTGCTGCGGCCTTCCGCCATCGCTTCGGCAAAGTTGGCGAACAGCACGGTAAACCACAGCCAGATACTGACGGCGGCGGTAAAGGTGGCGCTACCGGTCAGGGCGCCGCCAGCCATGGCGATCGCCAGCAGGGTGGTTAACAGACTGCCCACCCAGACGATAAACATCACCGGATTGCGCCATTGCACCATCGGGCTGAGTTTTTTCATGGCATCCAGCAGCGCCTGGCGCACCAGCGTCGGCTCCAGCAGGGCTAATTGTTTGCGACTCATAACAGGGTGCTCCGCATCGCTCAAAGTAAGGAAAAGTGTTCAGCCAGCGGGCCAAGCGCCAGCGCAGGAATAAAGGTCAGGGCGCCCACCAGCAGCACGGTGCCGATCAGTAAACCGATAAACAGGGCGTCGTGAGTGGCCAGGGTGCCGGGGCTGGCCGGTTGAATTTTCTTCGCCACCAGCGAGCCGGCGATGGCCATCACCGGAATGATGACGGCGAAGCGGCCGACCAGCATGCAGAACGCCAGCAGCAGGTTCCAGAACGGCGTCGCCGCGCCCAGGCCAGCGAAGGCGCTGCCGTTGTTATTGGCCGCCGAGGTGACGGCGTACAGCACTTCGCTAAAGCCGTGCGGTCCAGGGTTGAACATCCCGGCGCGGCCGGCGTCGGTCATCATCGCCAGCGCCGTGCCGAGCAACACCAGCGTCGGGGTGACCAGAATGGCGAGGGCGATCATTTTCATTTCCCGGACATCGATTTTCTTCCCGAGGTACTCCGGGGTGCGGCCGACCATCAGCCCGGCGATAAATACCGCCAGCATAACGAACAGCAGCATGCCGTACAGGCCCGAGCCGACGCCGCCGAATACCACTTCGCCAATCTGCATCAGCCACATCGGCACCATGCCGCCCAGCGCGGTGAAGGAGTCATGCATGGCATTGACCGCGCCGCAGGAGGCGGCGGTGGTGATCACCGCGAACAGACTGCTGGCGAGAATACCGAAGCGACTCTCTTTTCCTTCCATATTCAGGCTGCTGTCGGCGCCCAGCGTCAGCAGATGCGGATTGCCGCGGGTCTCCGCCCACATCACCACGGCGACGCAGAGGATAAAGATCAGCGTCATTGCCCACAGGATGGCGCGTCCCTGACGCCGATCGCTTACCACCTCGCCGAAGGCGAAGCACAGCGCCGCCGGGATCAGGAAGATCGCCAGCATCTGCACGAGATTGGTCAGCGCGGTCGGGTTTTCAAACGGATGGGCGGAGTTGGCATTGAAGAAACCGCCGCCGTTAGTGCCCAGCAGCTTAATCGCTTCCTGTGAGGCGACAGGCCCCATCGGCAGCAGCTGGTGCACCCCTTCGAGGGTGGTAAAGGGCTGGTAGGCCTGCAGATTCTGCGGCACGCCCTGCTGAATAAAGAACAGGGCCACCAGCAGAGAGAGCGGCAGCAGCAGCCACAGGGTAATGCGCGTCAGATCGACCCAGGCATTGCCGAGGGTCGACATTTTCTGCCGGGCGAAGGCGCGGGTCAGGGCGAAGACCACGGCAATGCCGGTGGCGGCGGAGAGGAAATTCTGCACCGTCAGGCCGACCATCTGGCTGAGATAACTCATGGTGCTTTCGCCGGCGTAAGCCTGCCAGTTGGTATTGCTGACAAAGCTGATCGCGGTATTGAGCGCCAGATCCCATGACAGCCCCGGCAGGTGCTGCGGGTTAAACGGCAGCACGCCCTGGAGCATCAGCAGGGCAAACAGCGCCAGGCCGCCGAGGGCGTTAAACAGCAGGATCGCCAGCAAATACTGCAGCCAGCCCATCTCCTCGGCGCGGATCCCGGCCACGCGCCACAGGACGCGCTCGACGCCGGCCAGGCCGGGAAGCGGGATATCGTTCACCATTCTCGCCAGACACATCCCCAGCGGGCGCGCCAGCACCAGCAATACCAGCAGATAGCTGGCTAATAATAAAAATCCCTGGGCAGCCATCAGAATGCCTCCGCATGTATCAAGGCATAAACCAGATAAGCCAGTAACAGGAACACCAGCCCAACGCCAGTGAGTACGCCTGCAGTCACAATCCACCTCCGGGTGTGTTTTCGATTTACCTGGAGGATAGAAATTACGGCGCAAAGATTTCGCAAAAATCCGCGGGTGCGGTGTAAAAAAAGTATAAAAATGACAAAGGCACAAATTAACTGATGGTTAGTATTAATTTAACTTTTTCGTAACTAATTTACGTGGCGAATGTAAATTAAGTATAAATACGTGCTTTTTAGTGGTCGGATGAGTAGTAAAATTACAAACAAAGCGATATTATTTTAGCCAGGTCACAGATTTTGAATTTTCCGGATGACGTTTCCGGCCAACTATAGGGGAGAAAAATATGGATCTTTATAAAGAGTTTCCGGCTCATATCGTGTTCATGCGCCGCGCTTTCGCCGTAGTGGCTGGCGTGCTGGCTTTGCCGGTGATGCTGTTCTGGAAAGATCGCGCCCGCTACTACAGCTGGCTGCACCGGGTGTGGTCGAAAACCAGCGAGCAGCCGGTGTGGATGGCGCAGGCGGAGAAAGCCGCTCACGATTTCTATTCATCCTCCTGCTGCGAAGAAAATAACAAGACCGCCGGGTTGCCCCGGCGGTTTTTTTTCGCCGCTTGTCTACACTCGTTTTTATGCGCCGCCTTGGAATTGGCAGGTGCGTATTTTGCCGGAGCGCGCTATTTTTGCCGGCTTAGATCATAAGATGATTATTGCTGACGGATAATAAGGAGTGATATGGCCACCCATCTGGTCTGGTTACGCACGGATTTACGCATTCACGATAACCTGGCGCTGGCTGCCGCCTGCCGCGATCCGCAGGCGCAGGTGCTGGCGCTGTATATCGCCACCCCGGGGCAGTGGCGTGAACATCACCTGGCGCCACGGCAGGCCGCTTTTATCGCCAGCCATTTACAGAGTCTGCATGCCGCGCTGGCGGAACGGGGCATACCGCTGTGGGTAGAAGAGGCGGACGATTTTACCGCCAGCGTCGAACGGCTGGCCGATTTTTGCCAGCAGCATCAGGTCAGTCACCTGTTCTACAACTATCAGTACGAATTCAATGAACGCCAGCGCGATGCCGCCGTTGAGAACACCTTGCGCGACGTGATTTGCCAGGGCTTTGACGACAGCGTCCTGTTGCCGCCCGGCAGCGTACTGACCGGTGGCGGCGAAATGTATAAAGTCTTCACCCCGTTTAAAAATGCGTTTATTCGCCGTCTGCGGGACGGACTGCCGGCGTGCGTGGCGGCCCCGAAGCCGCGCCAGGCGCCTGCCTGCCAGGCGCCGCCGCTGCCTGAGCTTAACTACCCGCAAACGCCGTTCGACGGGCTGCTGTTTGCCGCGGATGAAAAAACGGCGCTGGCGCGTCTGCGCGCGTTTTGTCAGCAAGCGGCGGCGGATTACGAGGGGCAGCGCGACTTCCCGGCCGTGGAAGGGACCAGTCGCCTGTCGCCCTGCCTGGCCATCGGCGTGCTGTCCCCCCGCCAGTGCCTGCATCGTCTGCTGACGGAACATCCCGCCGCGCTGGACGGCGGAGCCGGCGCCACCTGGCTTAACGAGCTGATCTGGCGCGAGTTTTACCGCCATCTGATGGTCTACTATCCGAAGCTCTGTAAAGGACGGCCATTTACTGCCTGGACAGATAAGGTCGCCTGGCGCGCAGAGGAGGCCGCCCTGCAGGCCTGGCAGCGCGGGGAGACCGGTTTTCCGATTGTTGATGCCGCCATGCGCCAGCTTAACGCCACCGGCTGGATGCATAACCGGTTGCGCATGATTGTCGCCAGCTTCCTGACCAAAGATTTGCGCCTCGACTGGCGGGCGGGCGAGCGCTATTTCATGAGCCAGCTGATTGATGGCGACCTGGCAGCGAATAACGGCGGCTGGCAGTGGGCGGCTTCAACGGGCACCGACGCCGCGCCCTATTTCCGCATATTTAATCCCACCACCCAGGGCGAAAAGTTTGATAAACAGGGGGTGTTTATACGTCGCTGGCTGCCGGAGCTGGCAAAGGTGCCGGAGAAGGCCCTGCATCAGCCGTGGGCGTGGGCGGATAAACAAGGGATCACGCTGGACTATTCGCGCCCGATAGTTGATCACAAGCAGGCGCGGCAGGAGACGCTGGCGGCCTGGGAGGCCGCCAGAAAAGGAATTACTCCACCGCCAGACGGCGGGTCCTGACTTTCAGCGAATGATACAGCCAGATGACCAGCACCACGCCGACGCAGGCCAGCGCGCCCCAGGTGATCTGGCTGAAGACGGTAATGTAGGCGTCAATGGAGTAGTTCACCGCTCCGGCGGCGTCGAATGACGCCTGCGAGGTCTGGTCGGCGATAACGCCGGCCAGATAGTTGGCGATGGCCCCTGAGAGCAGCATATAGATACCGGTCAGCACCCCAGTGACACCCGGGATCTCAATGCGGGTGATCTGCGACATCGCGACCGGGTCGATAAACAGTTCGGCAAAGCCCATCACCGCCAGACCCAGCACCATCAGCGGCATGGACGACTGACCATAGGCCGCCGACCAGCGGGCGCTGAGGGTCAAAATGCAGAACCCGGCGCTCATCAGGCCCAGACCGAGGGCAAATTTCCCCCAGATGCGCACGGTGCGATTGCCGTTCACGCTCTCTTTCACCAGCCACGCCAGCACCATGCCGCAGAGCATCACCGCGAAGGCGTTGATTGACTGGAACATAGCGGTAGGGACTTCGTAGCTCATGATATGGCGGTTAACGAAGCGGTCAATATACAGGCTGATGGAGCTCCCGCCCTGCTGGGCGAAGGCCCAGAACAGCAGGCTGAAGGCGGTCAGGACGACGATCAGGCGCAGATCCTTGCGCTGTTTATCGGTTTCGGCGCGCAGGTAGATCCGCGCCAGTACCGCGAGGCCAATGGCCGTGGCCACGATCAGGGCATACACCGACCACTCCTGCCAGAACAGTACCGCAATCAGCAGCGGGGCGGTAACCAGCAACACCAGCAGCCAGCCCCAGTTCGGCAGCAGGAAGCGGCGCGCGCACAGCGCCTGGCGGTTGACGCCAGCGGTATGCTGGAAATGACGGTTGCCGCAGAGGAAAATCACCAGCCCCGCCACCATGCCGATGGCCGCCAGGGCAAAGCCCATCGCCCAGCTATACTCCTCCTGTACGTAGCCGCAGGCGATCGGCGCGATAATCGAGCCGATATTGCCGGCGGCATACATCAGCGAAAAGCCGCCATCGCGACGCGGATCGGCGGGTTCGTACAGCTCGCCCAGCAGACAGCTGACGTTGGATTTAAACAACCCGTAGCCGCAGACGATGATCGCCAGCGACAGGTACAGGAAAACCGGAGCGGTTTCGCTGGCCCCGAGCACCAGATGGCCAATGGCCATCAGCAGCGCGCCGAGCATGACCGCCATCCGGTTGCCTAACAGCTTATCGGCCAGATAGCCATAAGACGCTACACCCAGGATGGCTTTGATAGACAGGTTGGCGTTGTGTGCAAAGTGTCCGGCAAAGTCGTCTGTACAAAGTTGATTTTCCGGGTCCTGTCCAAACTAAGATATAAGTATGTAACCTGCTGTAATTTAGTGTATTATTCATTATTGTGTTGTTTTTGTATTGTTATAAGAAGATGTATCAGGTAAAAACCAGAGATTTTGCCTGATAAAAAATAGCTTTTATTTTTTATCAGGTATATTAATGAATAATGTGCTTGAATTATGAATTA
>ERZ773200.2325-NODE-2325-length-14057-cov-4.920083_pt1 | contig 14057 bp, 13 predicted proteins | sample MGYA00581008_ERZ773200 | MGnify/ENA primary metagenome ERZ773200 (study PRJEB29015, sample SAMEA2737770) | human gut metagenome | biome: human gut; feature: human-associated habitat; material: faeces | place: China | collected 2012 ... | reverse complement strand
CATCCCGTACCCTTTCATCCATCAACTGGCAAATCCTTGAAACCAGAAACGGATATCCCGCTGTATACGCATATAGCAATTCTGACATTTTTGATATATTCATCCCTGTACGATGATCAATTTCGTACTCCTGCAACATCCCTGCTATCTCTGATTCAGAAAAACTCATTTCGATGCTGAAATCTGCGGCAATATTCCATGGACTGTTATATCTATGTCCTTCCTCTGGTCTGAGTTTTCTCTTCAAATTCTTAATATCATACACTCCTGCCAGAATCACCGACTGAAATCCCGGATAAAATTCTCTGTCCAGGTACTGTGCCCTAAGCTGCGCCAGAAAATCAATAAAAACCTGATTATTCGCTGCGCTGTCTACTTCATCAATCATAAGAACTATTTTTCTGTCTGCCGCTTCACATATATCACTTAATCCCTCAAATAGCTCTTTCAGAGAAAAGTATCTGTTAGCATAATCGGCATCCTTTCTCATCTCGTCTATAACTGAGGCCATTTCGTTATTCATAGTCTTACAGTTTCTGCGAAGTACACGCAAAAAAGAACCAGCAAATGCTACTGAAAACACATTTCCATTACTAAATTTCTCATTGTCAAATGTCTTAAAATCAAGTAATACAACATAGTATTCATCCCGAAACATTTCTGCAAGCGCACGCAAGGTTGTAGTCTTACCATATTGTCTGGCCCTGTTAATAGTAAAATATTTTCCTGCATCCACAAGCTCTCTAATCTGTTGTAAACGACCATTAATATTTACCATATAATGTTTCTCTGGAATACACACACCTGTTGTATTAAAAACTCTCCCCATTCATCACACCTCACAATCAAAAATGCTTCCCGGCTATCACATTTAATTAAAACAATGATAACATGAAACCATTTTAGCGTAAAGTAACATTCCAAAGGTTTTATATAACTTTCAGACAATGACTTACTCTCTCAACACCTCATAATGAGAAAACATCTCCCCGCTACATGAATCCAGAAACTTCATAATTTTATCTAAATACATTTCCATCGTCCTGTCATCGCTGCGATAGGTCTCATGTCTGGTTCCCGGCAGGTAAACATATTCACAGGAAGTGATTCCTCTGTGATTGATTTTCTCTGCAAATTTTCTCAATGCGTTTACAGATACAAAATCATCTTTTTCTGCCTGAAATAGCAAAACAGGTGCTGACAGTTTCTTCCATCCGCAATATTTTATGTACCAGCTCATTTTTACAGACGCCAGAAGCCATCCATAAGAGGCTGCACTAACCTGGAATTTTTTATTCTCTTTACGCAGCTCATTATATTTTTCAAATCTCGGTCTGGAAGTACATCCACTGGTTTCGAAAGTCTCACTACCATCATAAGGCTTCTGACCAGCCACATAGTCTTCCTTTTTTCCCAAAAGGCACTTCGTCTGTGCAATAGCGATCACCAATGGCCAGGGAACATTTCCGGTAAGCGGGCGGAGCATAGGAGAATTCAATATAATCTTCTGAAACAGTTGCGGCTCCCATGCAGCTGCAATTGTTCCAATTGCCCCACCCATGGAATGAGCAAAAAGAACTAATGGCAGTTCAGGATATGTTTTTTTAATCACATGGCATATTTTCAAAAAATCCCTCACATATCGCTTCCAGGTATCTATATGTACAAGAGATGGATCTGCTGTCAGGCGATAACTTTGTCCATGTCCCATATGTTCCGGCATATACACATGATATCCAGCCTTCAGAAAATAATAAATCATCTCATCATATTTCGGCGCTGCTTCTGTAAAACCATGACTGATTATAATCACGCCTTTCGGTTTCTCTGCCAGGTAACGCTGTACATAAATTTTCCCCACTATCCCCGTGTCTTTTCGATGCAGATGATCCTCTGCACCAGGAACGTACCCCTCCTGACGGTGCGTTGCAAGATATGGTTCTATTTCATCATTCATTTTATACAAATATTCATTCTCATGTATTATTTCCATTCGTATGTACTCCTGTTACTTTTTCATAATTCTATTGCTATCTGCTTTTCACCATTCGATACATGCCTGTATTATAATCTTTACTGATGCCTATTAATAATCCCATTAATCTTTTTCTCATTATAAAATACCAGTATAATTCCACCTATACAGCAGAATACTGCTGCCCCAAAAGCAGCAACTCTATAACCAGTTCCTTCTGCTGCCCCTATCGTCGAGACTGCGGTAAATATCAGCATAGAAATACTCTGCCCAAGTTTAAATGCAAATGTCCTTGCCGCATAAAACATTCCTTCACGATTGCTTCCTGATGTAATCGAGTCGCTCTGCGAAATATCTGCCACAACAGCCTGCGGAAGAATTCCGAAAATCGCCATAGGAAGAGCCGCCACGACTGTCAGGATCAGTCCCTGCACCGATGCCGGAATAAAGCTTATTTTTCCCATAAATCCGGTATAAAAATAGGCAAAGCTAAATACTGCAAATGCAAACAAAATCATCTTTTTCTTTCCAAGTTTAGGAGTAAGCCTATTTACCGGAATATAAAATACAAGGGACAACGCTGTCATTCCCACAAAATACAAAGTTGTCATCGTTTCTGGAAGCTTCAAAAGACTGGTGACAAAAAATGGAAGACCTGTCTGAAACATGGTAAGTGCAATCCAGTAGAAAATATCAGATGCCACAAACTTGCGAAATTCTGCATTCTTAAAAGTAGCTGCAAGAGATCCAAAAGCTGACTCCTTTGCAGGAACCGTATCTACATAATCCTTTTCACGAATGCAAAATACCGGCACAAGCATACAGATAAACGCTACAGCCGCCATCAAAGTAAAGGTCATACGGATAGCATCAACTCTGCCAAATGCCGGAATAAACATCCCCCATATCGTAGGTGCCAGATACGCCACTGCAGTTCCGGCAATAAATGTAAAGGAAATGACCGTGGAAATATTAAGTCTTTCCTGCTGGGTATGTCCAAGTTCCGGAATCAACGCATTATATGGTGTACAGTACGCGGTAATGGATAGATAGTATACCAGAATCATAATCAGCAAAAACACTCCATTGATCCAGCTATTTTTATTAACCGGCGACCAGAAAACCAGTACTGTAGAAAGCGCCAGCGGTAAAGATGCCCATTTCAGAAACGGAATTCTTCGCCCATTCTTTGACGTACATCTGTCAGATAAAGATGCGATCATTGGATCTGTAAAAGCATCAAAAATTCTTCCGAAAGCTGTAATTCCGCCAATAATAGTAAATATGCCGAAGACCACCAGCCCCTGTGGAATAAATACTGTCTGTCCCTGACTGATGGCTGTCTTATCCGGCTGATAAAAATATACAAGCCAGTTAGAAATAATCCCGGACAGCATCGCCCATCCAAACTGTCCAGCTGCAAACTGCCATATTTTCCCTGTTGTTAACTTTTTCATGGTACACCTCCAGATTAAAAATATTTTAGAAATTTCTTATTCCTCTTAACAGTAGCTCTATAATGATACGGATCTGCTTTTCACTCTCCACATTCTGGTCAGATGACAGAATATCTCCTCCTACTGCCAATTTCTCCATCAGGGCAAGGAGGGTATGTGTCAGAGAGAAATACATCTCATCCACTGAACAGTTAAAAGAAAGGCTTTTATCTGCCAGACCTTTCTCGAGAGCAATGGTCACATAAGGTTTTAATTTAAGAATCCCATTTTCATAATCAGCCAAATGTTCCTCTGATACATTATACTTTTTCACAAAAACATCAAATTCGTGAAGAAACTTCAAAAACGGCTTTTGCTCCAGAAATATCCTGCAAAAAACATTCAAAATTTTCCGTAACTGATCATAGCCTGAACTTTCGATGCCATCCATTTTCAAAGTAGACTCTGATTTTGCATCAGCAATATTTGGCATATTACCCGTCTCCAACTCTCCTAAGTATTTCTCCGAAACCTTTTCCCAGTATACTTCTGCAGTCTCAATTACCAGTTCTATCTTTGAAGAAAAATAACGATACACCGTCGCTGCTCCCACACCTGCCCGTTTCGCAACTTCCTCCATCGAAGTATCCTCCACACACTTCTCCTGAAACAATTTCATAGCGGCATTTATAATTCTATCTCTTCTCTGCTGCGCCTGACGCACACGTGTTGGAGATGTGCCTTCTATTTTTTCCATCTGCTCACCGCCTTTTGCATTTTATGATAGTAATGCTATCATTTTTATATGCATCATATAATATATTTTGTTTTATTTTTAAATTTTTATATACATTGTATAAATCCACCTGCCATTTTTTGTGCATCTTATCAGCTCTTGTTCTTGCAATACAAAATTCTCAGAATAATCCTCAGGCCTGTCAATACCAGATTCAGAAATAAAAAATGGTTTTCCGTTATCAATTCTCTTAATTGAGACAGTAATAACGAAAAACCATTTTTTTATCAAATATAGATATTCATTTTTTCTCATATCTTTCAATCAGACACTGATGTTCTTTTGTCTTCTTGTCATAGTTTATCCCAACCAGCAAAATATCTCCGGTATACTGTTTTATTGGTTCAGGATATTTTTTATTGACATTGGAATGAACTCCAACGTGAACCTCACATGACTATAATCCTTCCTGCACAATGCGGATTCTTTCTTCTTTTGTTGTATCCTTAATGAGTATACTTGATATTTCCATGATTAGTTTTCTCCATTATCCTCACATAAAAGCACTCCGTTATTCCAAATCTCATCACAAGATAAATCTATTTCATCATTCCAGGAGATTCCATAGCCACCAACATCCACTTTTACCTGCTCGAACAAATGTGGTGTATCTTTTAAAGCGTTAAATGCCTCCACCTTCTCAAGCAGGGAACTTACATCATAAGTTTTAACCGTCCCATCTTGAAACGTAGCCAAAAGAACATATTTTTTCAAAGACATTATATCTTTGATTCTATGAAACACAATAACACCGCCTTCCATTTTACTCGAGAACTTCCATTTTAATGCCCTTTTCGAAAGATCACCCTCTAACATTTCGCCTGTCCTTATATCAATTACACCAACACACTCTCCATATATTGCATGAATATGCGGAGGAATATGTTCACTCTGTCGAAAATACATTTTTATTACCATTCCATAAAATCTCGCTATTACCGGCATTATACCGCTCCTTTCTCTATGATGGTGAAAGGAGCCTCCAATAAAGGAAAAATTCATGTATTCGCTAACGCTGCTTCCACCATATTTATTTACTCTCATATGGGGAATCAGATAGTCGAACGACTTAGAATAGAACTTCCCAGATATGTAATTTTAATGTATCAAATACCTGATATATTGTCAATGAATCATTTAGTATATATTACAAAATTTGTATTATCTTGCAAAACAATTACATTCCATTTATAGAATTTTAATCAACTTTTTACTGATTTATTATTTTATTTATCGGTTAGTTAGATGGTCAGACCCATATGTTCCTCGTATATTTATACTTACCAGGTGAATTTACGTATTTTCCAAATCTTTATTTATCACTTTATAAATTCTCTTTAAAATCATAAACAAATTAGTAAGCATTACAAAACTAAAGTAATATAGTGCCAACCCCCATAGCTTATAAAACTGTTTTGCAAACAGTTCTATAAAACACATTATTAATATAATAATACTCACCAATATTTCAAACATTATCGCATAATATGTTTCTTTTAGCAGCTGTAACGAAATCGATGCATCACCTGCATTATAAGCCGGATTATTTTTCACTTTACTTCTCATATCCAATATTAATGTAAGTAACGTAAAAAACATAGAAGTCAATATTGATGTAATTACTGTTAAAATATTAATCACTTCATCATCTATATTTCTAATTTGTAATAATGCAATAGCCATAAAAAGTGGTACTATGAAATACATAAGTATTGAAAATTTGGAAATTTTACCATTTGATTTTTTAAAACATTTCAAATGTTTTTGAATTATTTCGAAGCAATTTAAATACTTTTGTTTAAATATATATCTTCCAATAACTAAAATAACAAAGGAAACTACCAGCAAAATATATGGCGAAAAAATTTTCTTTATTATTGAAATTACTATTTTCATATGAACGTCACCTCTATACAATAGCGCCCTTTGCCAATAAATAATATTCTCCTATTTCGCTCAATTTTGTGACCAGACTTTCAAAAGCAGGGTGTCCATTTTCTAATATGATATCTTCCGTAATGTCTTCAGAAATCACTAAATTATCAATATTTTTTAAGCTAAGAGTTTTCACTCTCCTACCATTTTGAAATTCAAATTTTAAATCATCCATCTCAAAATTATCTAACTGAATTATTTCCTTTATTCCACATTCCCGATTAAAATATCTCTGAATTTCATTTTTCTTATTTTTGAGAAATCCCCCTGGTCTACGTATAACTCGTTCTTCTACAACTTCTTTTATTCCGCGATCTAAGCCATAGCGTTCCGCCTGATCATCCGGAATATTATATCTTATAATTCGTATACTCTTTAAAATTCCCTCTTCAAATAATTTACTCGCATATTCTCGTGGCATAACAGGTCCCATAACAAATCGTAAACTATTATCGATTCTTCTTAAATATGCATCTATATATTTTTTTACAATTGTCACAATTCCATAACGTCCGATAGATTGAAAAGCAAATATTCCTTTCGTATGCTCTCCGGCCGGTACAAACATGCAGCACCCAAAAGGCATAACATCAGCTTCCCTTTCTCCCCTTGTATATGTAATATTACCCGTCTGGCTATCTACCAATTCTGTTTCAACACCATATTCTCCCGTTTTAATCCTCATAGCTAAATAGTCATAAATTTTCTGGTTATTTTCATTTCTTTTATCAGCTAAAATTAGTCTATCATATGAAAATACTGTCTCTCCTCCTGGATCATTGTCATATGAATTAATTCTTATTGTTGCTGCATTATTAATAATCTCAAGTATAGACTGTCCTAAAATATCATGAAGTTCAAGGTTCTGGTTATTACTATTTTTTATACAAAATTCATATGTTGATACACCAATCGATTTCATATTTCTATCTCCCAAATGTTTCTTCAGATTATTTTTTACCATAATTCTTTTTCACTACGTATCAAAGTGCATTTCTAAGAAAATCTTTCAATATTTTTGCCGAAGGATAATTCGACATAGATGAAATCCCATTCACTAATTCTACGGGATATAATGCTCCCTCATATTTTCTACTTACTAAAGCAGGAAGTGTCTCAAGAATTCTTTCTAATCCGATAATGTCGCTCTCTGTGGGATAATTATCATCTGCCTCATAAGTTCCAGTTGTCATGTTTAAAACAAAGTGTGTATGAGGATCTAAAACAACAAACACTTTTTCTCCCCAGTTTGTTCTATATCCATATGGATTAATATGTTGTGGTGCTCGTTGTATCTCTTTTCTTATATATCCATGATTCAAAACAGCATATTTGATTACATTCTCTTTGTTCTCAACAAATCTCGAACTTTCCGAAAGATAATCAAAATATTTTCCAGATTTTTCGCCACTCATAATATGAATAGGTCTTCCCAACTGCTTAGCATACCAAAAAAATGCTCTAATATTAGGTACAAGCTTAGAATATTGTTTTCCCAATGTCATTGGGCCATCTTTAATAAATAACGTTTCAGAAACTATACTTTGATCTCTATTTTTCCATTGAAGCCTTATAATAGTAAATAGCATCAACATTTCCATTATTAGCATATAAGTAGATGCAACTGAATCCTCTGCATTATCCTCATTCATATCCAAATGAAACCCTAGCATATCCGTTAAAAAAATTTCATTATTACATTTAGGGCAATTCCATGAGTCTAAATCATAAGGAAATCCCGATTCAATTTTTTCTCCACAACATGGACATTCAAAACTAGGCGAAAAGTTTTTAGCTTTTTCCCATTTTCTATACGAAAGCCATTTCAAAGTTTCAAAATATTCACCACCCTCATCTACTTTCATTGAATCGTAAATTATATTACGCACTGTATTATATATATTTCCCTTTTCGCTTTTTAAATTTTTCAAAGGAAAAACCGTAGCATGAAATAGAGCACTATCTCTCATTATTTCTTGAAGAAACAATGGATGTGGATAATCCTTATCAATTTTTGAAACCTTATCTCTGTCTACAGTCATCAATGCAGTTTTTACAAATGCAACTTCCTTTCGATTTTCAACAACCGATACATATGAACCATCTGCAACCCATATATATTTTAATGGTTTCACACGTCCTAATTCATATTCATTCCAAACTAAATTATCAAATATTTTTCCACTACTTAAATCATCGGTTTCTAAGTCATTAAGCAACGATTGAACCCATTCACTTTTAACTACATTTAAATGCCCAAGCTTTGAAGCCATTTCATATGGAAGTTTTCCGCTGGATGAATATGCCATCTCAATCACCTCTTTCCGGTTGATACAAATTTGCCTGAACAGGAATAACAAACCTATTTGACATAGTTAACATTCGCATATAACCTGGTGTCTTTGCTCTAAGAATGTCATCCTCAACTCCTGCAAATGCTATCTGAGTATGTGTTAATGCCTTTGTTTCATCCATTGAAGCCAAATGACCTACAAAGAAATTTTCAGTCTGCACTAATAATTCCTTACTAATTGTAGATGGTGACTGCGTTGAATAAACCATTCCTATATGAAATTTTGCTCCTTCTTTTGCAAATCGCGAATATACATCTTGATTATCCTTTGTATTAGGTGGAAATAAGTTATGAGCTTCTTCAAAATAAAGTTCAATGTATCTATTTCCAAGATTATTATTTACGAAATGATCTTCTTGTTGTCGAAATACGGCTCTAGATAATAAATCTGAAAAATATTTTCTAATATCATCATTAGCATTTCCCAAATCAAGTATTACTGTTTTCCCCTCTTCTAGATACTGTATTATCTCTGCAATAAAATCGCCTGCTTGTGCTGAATGATAGATTTTAAACTGAGATAACATCGCCGGTCCTCGACCCGATTTAGGAAACAAGAACTCTAACAATGATAAATCATCTTTTTCAAATATTTCTTTACCAAACGCAATTTTTTGGTTTTCATTTTTATCTCTATAGCAATCTATAAATGCTCTCAGTTCCTCTACAATTTCAGAAAGACTATTCGGTTCCTTTGGCACACTTTTTTTACCATAAACTCGTTCTCTCGCTTCTAAACTAAAATGTGGATTCAAAGGTTTTACCAATTTTGCATACATATAGTTAAGTTTCATTAATTTGGTTTCATCCGTCGCAAACCCAGCCTCTTTCAATATCGCCCAATATATTTGAATTCTTCTGATAGCATGAATCTTTTGACTTATATCCATTTCCTTCATTTCTTCAGGAGTAGGAAGAATAACACTTGCAAAAGCCGTCACATAAATAGCACTCCTTCCCGCATCATTCAATAAAGTTCCCAAAATATCTTTACAAGCACTTGCATTTTCATAAAAATTTAATTTAAGCAATTTGGAAGGCGTTCCTCTTCTTTGTGTTAATGCATATACTTCACATCTTTCAGGATTTGCAGATCTAAGTGATACATTATCTTGGTCACTATCATTCGCATATTCTCCATTAATATCAAAAATTAATTGTCCTACATTCCGGGACTCTGCTGTAGCATCCAACATTCCTTGCGCAATTAATTTAACTACATTTGATTTTCCAAGACGAGTTTTTCCAAACATAGCAGTTCTACATCCCATAAAATCACACATTGAAATTTGAACCGGAATGTTGTATGACTGTTGTTTATCTGCCTCAAACATACATTCCATTGTTCTTAATTTTCCTATTGTTTCGCGATTTTCTTTACGAACAATGCCATTGACAATAAGAGAAAGTACCTCTTCATCTGGAGCATATACTTCATACCTATGAGCACTTACCACATTATTCACATCTCCCGAAAATGCTAATTGATCCATCTTATTAGGATCTGCATAAAACATTCCTAATACATCACATTCTAGTGCTCCCCATTGAAGATCTGCTTGTGTCCACAAGTCTAATTCTGGCATAGAACGTTTATGCATTTCAAAATATGTTTGTTGGACCTGTTGAGTAAGCGGTGTTGAAGATATTCCCTTTACACGTAATAAAGAAAAATGTGGTTGTGTATTTCTAAAATCTGCTGGAACTAGAATAAGAAAAGATCCTCTTGGAATTCCACCAACCATTAATTTATATGTATCATTAGTAATAATTTTTGCCCCTTCATAGCTAAGTTCCAATACATATCCAACAAATCTCCATTTATCAATTTCATTAGTTTTCTTATAGTTATTCTGTCTATTCAAAAATTCTTTTAGTTTTACAATAGGATTTCCTTGTAAATTTGCAGATGCTACCATTTGCTCAAGTCCCATAAACTAATTCCTCCTAATATTCGCACTTACAATTAATTCCGAATATGGTTTTCTTCCATCATTTGTTCCTGAAATTCCACTATATCTTGTTACTTCATCTAAAATAAATCCATCAATTCCCTCATATAAAGCTTTCACTTCATGATGATTTACATTTGTCATTATTATTTGAACATCTCTTTCAAGTGCTCTAACCAATGCATTTCTTAATCTTATCTGATCATTCCAATTAAATTCATTTCGAGTATATGAAACAAATCTATTTTCCTCCAAAACTGCATATGGCGGATCACAAAACAAAAAATCTCCTGGTAATGCTTGATCAATTATGTGTTCAAAATCTCCTTCATTTATCTCTGTTCCTTGAAGAATTCTTGATCTTTCTTGAAACTGATCAAAATTTGTTACAACAGGATGTGGTGAACCAATAGGTACATTAAATTTCCCATCTTTGTTTACACGATAAATGCCATTAAAACATGTTCTATTCAAATAAATCATTCTTGCTGCAATAGTATATGCTTTGCGTGGTTTCATGCTACGAATTTGATAATAATAATCTCTATTGTGGTGCCGAGCATGTTCTCTAAGTTTTGTTTCTACCTTTTTCCATTCATGTTGAATTGCTCTATATGTGGTGATTAATTCACCATTAACATCATTTATTATCGCTCTTTCTGGCTCCAAATAAAAATAAAGAGCTCCTCCTCCAACAAAAGGATCTATATATCTTTCATAAATTTCTGGTAAACGGTGGTTTTGGTTCTTTACAAACCATGTTTTTCCACCTGCCCACTTCAAAAATGTACTATCCATTCATAAAAATAATCCTTTCTACAATATCTTAATTCAATACTCCTTATTATTTGCATTCTCTATAGGCCATTCCCACATCCCTTGAATTGCTTTTTTCATATCCTGAAAATTATCTTGTATAATTGACTCCAAAAGAAAAGTATCTTCATATTCAGTAGTATAAATAGCAAGATATTCTTTAAATTTTTCCATTAATGTGAACCATTTTTTATATACATAATTTTCTGTTTCCATACGCATCTCTCCATCACTGTAAAAGAATTATCATTTGTTCTTTATATCGTCTCTGATAATAATCCATTACCCTATATTTAATCACGTCTTTCATCTGCTCTGCTAATACTGGATTCTTTATGATTTCTTTCATTTCATCCCTTAATGCCAGCACTGAATCTTCCTTTTTCACAAAGAATCCTTTTCCTGATTCCACTAAAAAGTTCACTGGCATTTTGATGATCTTTTTAATATGGTCTTTATCCGAAATTCTGCAATACTGCTCATATGTAATCCCTGTATCCAGATCTTTCCAGTTTGTTCCTGTGGAAAAGAATTCTTTCCAGCTTACCAGAAGTTCTGTTTCTGTTACTTCCATTCTTACGTCACCATGATTATAGAAAGCCATCAGTACTGGCATTTTGTATACCTTGGTCATATTGGTGTTTTCCAGCAGTTTTACAAATTCTTTTCCAATTGTCCGACAGAAACTTTTTTGTTCTTCTGTAAGTTCATTTAATTCATTCAGATATTCCAGATACTTTTTAAATGGATTTTCGCTTGAACGTGTAATTGCCTTCTGATAAATGTCATCGTCCATATATGTAAATAAGTCCATTCTGGATGGCTGTCTGCCAAGTAATTCTTTTATTCTGAAATATTCTTTTTTTATCTGATCTTTAAGTGATTGTTGTTTCTTGTCCATTTCTGCAAACAGATCAATTAGTTTCATATCAAAGTCAACGAAACAATCATCCGGATAATCCGTTTTATCTGCTGGAGAATAGTTTTGTTTCTCCTCTTTATTTTTTCCTGTCAGTAAGTATCTGACTCTTCCTGCTTTTTCGTAATTGCCGATGAAGTCCAGGACATTGAGATATTCTTTTCCTTTGCTCCTTCGCAATCCTCTTCCAAGCTGCTGTAAAAATACAATCGGAGATTCTGTTGGACGAAGGAACATTACCATGTCTACGGATGGAATATCTACTCCTTCATTAAACATATCTACCGAGAAGATGACTTTAATTTTTCCGCTTTCCAATTTCTCAATTGCTTCTGTTCTGTCCATGGAAAATTCTCCATCCGCATTACTATAAACTGCTGCCGACGGGATTCCTCTTCTGCTGAATTCCTTTGCCATTTCCTCTACATGTTTTCTGGAACAGCAAAAGCCTAATGCCTGTTTTGATCCATATTTGCAGTAATATTTGTAAATCAGATCATGTCTGTAGGCGTTTCCTATGTATGTTTTGTTCAGTTCTTCTTCCACATATTTTCCTCTGACTATATGCAGTTTGGTATAGTCTGTCTCGTCGTAGATTCCGTAATAGTGAAATGGAACCAGCATTCCTTTATTGATGCCATCTTTTAATGAAATCTCATAGGGCACATTATAATCGCAGATTTCATATATATTTTTGCCATCCATTCTTTCAGGTGTTGCTGTCAGTCCGAGAAGAAATTGGGGTTTAAAGTATTCTACGATTTTTCTATACTGATTATTGACTGCATGATGAAATTCATCAATCACTACGTAGTCGAAATAATCCGGTGCAAAATATTTTTCATTCAGGTATTCTGATTTTCCGAGAGTTGCTACAGAAGCAAAGATAACGGATTTATCTGTGCATTTCTCATCTCCTGTAAAGAATCCATAATCCTCAGAATTTCTTACATTTCTAAAAGAATCTGCTGCCTGTTTCAGGATTTCTTCTCTGTGTGCAACAAACAAAACCTTTTCATATGATTTGGAATCAAATGCCGCCAGATAAGTTTTTCCGATACCTGTTGCAGCATGGATGAGTGCTTTCTTTGCTCCTTCAGCTCTTGTATCTTCCAATGCACAGAGTGCTTCAATCTGTGCCCCTCTTGGTTCATACATTGTTTTAATTTTAGTATCTTCTGTATCCTGTTCAAAGTCATATTTATCAAGATCTTTTGCAACTGCAGGACGATGCCAGTTCTGGGAATATCTCTTTAATTCTTTATCATCGATTATGATGGAATGGTTTTCAAACAAGTCTTCAAATGTATAAAAAAATTCAGCATAGTTTTCTGGATCTTTTTTGCTGCTAAAACGGTAGTTCCATTCTATTCCTGAAGTCAGTGCACTTCTTGAAATATTGGACGATCCAATGTAAAGTTCACTATGGTCTGCATAATGGAATATGTAAGACTTTGGATGAAAAGAACGGCCTTTTTCGCAGTAAAATCTAAGATCAACTCTGTCACCGAGTTTTCTTTTAATCAGATATAGTGCAGACGGCTGGGTTATTCCGAGATAATTTCCTGTCAGGATTCGGATTTTGGCTCCGCGTTTCAGGGTGTTTTCCAGTTCCTGAAGAAGCATTTTTACTCCTGATTCCATAAGGAATGAAACAATGATATCAACGCTTTCTGCTTTCTTCATACTCTGGATTAACTGATAATATAATTGTCTTCTTTTATCAGGTCCGCCGGTCATGGCATCTGTGGAATATTCATTTTCATATCCGATGTTCATTTTTTCTGCATAATTAAGTTCAGCCATTTTTCATCAAATTTTTCCGGTCGGACATCTCCTGTGATCCAGTGTTCTGCTATTTGCAGATTGTGTATC